>Ga0137395_10001658_pt1 | contig 10444 bp, 8 predicted proteins | sample czobulk216metaG_FD_108283 | JGI IMG/M metagenome (GOLD analysis project Ga0137395, IMG submission 108283) | Vadose zone soil microbial communities from Angelo Coast Range Reserve, California, USA - czobulk2.16 metaG | ecosystem: Environmental > Terrestrial > Soil > Vadose zone | place: USA...
ACTACAATCCACTACGTCCCTACCAAGGCTTTCCTACACCGGTGATTCTAACACGGCCATTAGTGGTAAAGCGCTCAAGTCCCGCACCACCGGCAACGCTGCTTCCAGTGCAAAGATGATCCCGAAGCTGCGAGTCACGGCGATTACCTTCCGAAAGTTCCCGTGGCAGGAACATACTCGTTTTGGTCAAAGTTTGCTGGAGAGAGTTTCCAACTAACATCTACGATCCGTAAAGGGCCCGGCTTTGCCTTCCAGTGAATAAACGTCTTAAGTGCTTTGACGTCCATGCCTGACCCTATACTCTTCAGGATCGTGATCGCCACAACTTGCCCTTGTTGATCTACTTCGAGTCGACACACGCTTGTGTGGATCATGCGATCCGTCGAGTGCCACCCTGGATACCGAAAGGAAGTAAACGTTTGCCGCGCATCGGCATCCGAGTCGACCTTCAGATAGACGGCCCCTTTTGGCAGCGAAGCAACGCTGCCGGATTTGGCTTCTTTCGTCGTCTGCGCTGCGGGCGTAGTGTTTGGAGCCTCTGTGGACGTTTTGTAGAAAGTCGTAGAGGAGTGCACAGCGCTCGATTCAAAGAGCATGAGAGCGGTTTTTCCACCGGGATTGGGAGTAAAGGTACGAACTCCAGAGCCGTATTGTGTATTCACACTCCATTGCATCGTCTTACCATTGCACGTTGCGTTCCAAGTGAAGGCACCGACCTTAGACTTTGGCCTCGCCATTGGATTCGTGTTGCCCAATCTTCAACGCAGTGCGTTTTCCCGTCCCGCGTGTAAATCGGCTTGAAAATCACGGCCTGCCAGTACCGGGCATCGGTCTTGCCGAAATTCTGCTTGGCCACTTCTTGGCCACTTTTTTTGTTTATAAGTGACTGGATTTGCTTTGACCTTTTCATGTTTGTATATCCGTAAGCGTCTAGTTATCAGTGTGATAATCGGAGCACTTGGGGGCTCGAATCCTTTCAGGCACGCATTTTTTTAACGGCGCTGCTGCTGGCGAGGCTTTGCCGGTGAAACCATTCCGGACAACGATGTTTCTGGTCGCCACTGTGGCGATCGCTTTTGGCTGGCTTGCTTGGAAATGCGTCCGCGATCCAAAAATTAATTTTCTACCGCGAGACGGACGCGCCGAGTGGATCATTTTTCCCGCCGCGGTGGATGCGCGTACGCATCGAGTTGCGACGATGGACGCGACGTTTCGGCGAACATTCACGCTCGATTCTCAGCCGAGATCGGCTCGATTGTTCGTTCGCGCTGCGAAACGGCTCGAACTGAAAATAAACGGCGACACTCTGCAAGTTAGTCCGCGTAATTGGAAACAGATGTCGACGTTGGATGTGTCGAGTTTCTTGCGGAGAGACGCAAACACGATTGAAGCTAGAGTTTTCAACGATGATGCACCGCCGGCGCTCTGGCTCGCGTTGACCGCAGACTCCTCCACGTTGCGGACCGACGGCGAATGGGAATCTTCGCTGGGCGGCTCTTCGTGGCGCAATTGCGCGCTCGCTTCAGTTCCGCGATATCCCGGTCCCGGGAATCTTCTCGCCGGCGGTGAAAAAACATTCGATGTGCTGCCCAAAGTTTGGCGCACGTGGATCGCATTTGGAATTTTTGCCGCTCTCCTGACCTTTGCTGCAGCTAAGTGGCTGGAACAGCTTACTGCAAAACCGAACGTTTCCGGGGTTGAGTTCTCGCGTCGGCAACTCTTCATTCTACTCGGATTATGTATTATCGCGTGGCTAATTCTTTTTTCGAACAACGCGAAAATGTTGCCGTTTCATTGCGGCTACGATTTCAAAGATCACGTCGCTTATATTAAGTACATCCAGGAGCGAAAGGCGTTGCCGTTGCCAAACGAGGGATTCGAAATGTTTCAACCCCCGCTCTATTACGCTTTGTCTGCGGGCTTTCTCTCAATGTGCCGGCTCTCGGTTAGCGACGACGCAGCCGTTATCGTTTTGCGTTCGCTAACGATGATTTTCGGCATCGCGAATTTTATTTTTGTTTTTCTCAGTCTCCGATTGCTCTTTGCGGGCAGACTGGCTCTTCAATTGATTGGACTGCTCATTGCCACGTTTTTGCCAATGCAGCTTTATCTCTCGCATTACGTAACTAACGAGACACTGGCGGCGACCCTGGTCACCGTGGCGATCTTTCTTGGCCTGCGTGCGCTAAAAAGCGAACGCGAATCCGTTTTGCAATATCTTTCGCTTGGATTCTGCGTCGGTGGGGCAATGTTGACCAAGGCCACGAGCCTGTTGCTGATCTTCCCGCTCCTCGGAGCTTTGACGATCAAACTCGTCCAACAACGAGCTCGAATTTTCAGCTGGTTTCGGGCGTTCGGAATAACAGTTGGCGCGATTTTCGTCACGTGCGGATGGCATTACATCCGGATTTGGCATCATTTCGGAACGCCAATTGTTGGCAACTGGGACCCCGCTTTAGGATTTCCCTGGTGGCAAGATCCGGGTTTTCACACCGCGAGCGATTATTTTCATTTTGGCAAATCGCTCATCGGCCCACTCTTCAGCGGCTTCAATGGTTTCGGAGACGGAGTTTATTCAACACTTTGGGGCGACGGACTGGGAGGAGGACTATCCGACATGCTTTCGCGTACGCCTTGGAATTACACTTTAGTAATCGGCGGTTACTTGTTGGCGTTAATCCCGACGCTGTTCATCGTCATTGGTGCCGCAGCGGCGGTTTATCAAATTGTTCGTCGGCCTTCGCCGGAATGGTTTCTCCTGTTTGGCCTGTCCGCGGTTGTAATGATCGCATTGATCTTCATGACCTTGCGAGTCGCGTCCTATGCGCAGGTCAAGGCGTTTTACGCCCTATCGGCGGTCGCACCACTTTGTTCGTTTGCCGCGATGGGATGCGAGAAGCTTGGGTCAACGCATCGATTTCTGCGAGTTGCCTTGGGAACGTTTCTGTTTTTCTGGGCCGTGAACAGTTACGCCGCAGTTTGGATTCGAAGCTCCGTGGCCCAACATATTTACGCGAGTCACCGGTTCATTTCAGAGCATCGTTTGGAGTCCGCTGTGGTCGAGGCGAGGCAAGCGCTAAGAAATGAGCCATCCAATGCGACGGCACAATGTTTTCTCGCCGCCGTTTTCGATGACACCGGCCAAATTCAGGAAGCGCTCGAGCAAACCAAGCACGGCATTGAGCTCGATCCGACAAACGGCCAATGCCAGCTCCAGATGGCGATCAATTTCGCCAGGCAAAGCGACTTCGAGCAAGCAATGGCGCAGGCGCGACGCGCGATTGTGTTGGAACCGGAAAATTCCAGCGCATACGACCTTTTGTTCAGTTGCGCAAGGCAATTGTGGCGAACAAACGAAGCAATCACAATAGGTCGTGACGCACTTGCAATATCCCCATTCGATTCCGATTTGCATTACCGAATCGGACTGGCCGCGGGCGAGATGGGAGATTTCACGACTGCCGCCCATCAATTCGGCTATGCCTTGTTGCTTCGGCCTAATCGCTCCGAAATTGCCGATAAACTTCATCTTGCCCTGCGTTTCGCCGCCCAAAGCTCGAATGCTTCCTCGCAGTTAAAGGCGATTGCTTCTTCACCGCCAGATTCTCCTCCATTGTTAAACCAACTGGCCTGGTTGTTCGCAACTCATCCCGATGCCGCGCGGCGCGATGGCCCGCGAGCTGTTCAGCTCTCCGAGCGCGCGTGCGCATTGACCGAACGGAAACAGGCTGCGTTTCTCACAACGGCTGCGGCCGCTTACGCCGAGGTAGGAAAATTTGTCGAAGCGATGGCCACTGCTCGAGATGCGATTTCTCTCGCGCGATCGAACGGCGACATGAAAACGGCTGGACTGGCCGAAAGTCTTCTCAGCGCGTTCCAGGCGAATCAACCTTATCGTGAGGAACCGGCTCGATGAAATTTTCAGCGGCACGTTCGGACCTGGACGCGATGGTGGTCGAGATCGAACTCACGCTTGTCAGTATTATTCAAGGTGTGGCGTTAACGGTTTTGATTGAAAACGCATATCGGGCGATTGCCGAGCCACAGCTTTTCTTTTGGCCATATGTGATTGCTGGTCTGCTCGTCATTTTCGTTTTCTGGTCGCGCGCGGTTCTCCACATCATCACAGTGATTCGCTGGCCGCTTGAATTTGGCCATAATTTTCTCTACATCGCCTGCGCGCTGGTCGAGGCGGTTCTCTTCGCCCAGCTCGGCAAACCGCTGAGCTGGTTTGGTTTCGGAGCCGCATTCATTGGGATCGGTTGGACGCTATTTGTTTATGATCTTCGCCTGATTCATGCACGCATGCGCGACAGCCCAGGTCAGGCCAGTAATCGTTTATATGCACAAGTCCGACGCGATCAGTGGTTGAACATCGGTTTGCTCTTGCCGGTGATGTTTTCTTTAAACTTGCTCGCCGCAATTTTTATTCGGACCCGGCCGGACGTTTTTCTGGCGCGGAATGCGCACATTTGGCTGATCGGAGCCCAGCTGCTTGGGTTTGCCGGCTATCTGGTCTACGTCGTTCGGTTCTATCTCGATCTTGCCCCGCTCATCGTGCATGCGCGCCATGAGTGGCGAAGCTCGATTAGTGGCGAAGAATCTTGATTCGGCAACGGTTCACAGCCCGGTCAGCGCTTGGCGCGCTTTTTCAACATCGGATGGCCGGAGAATGATCATCCCCTTCGGAGAAGTCCCATTCGAGGCGAAATAGGCATATTCGATATTCACTTGAGCGCGAGACAGTGCCTCGGCAATTTTTCCGAGCACGCCACGTTCGTTGACCGCATCAATGCAAAGGACATCGTTCTCGAACGCGAGCACGCCGCGCTCGCCCAGCAGCATCAGTGCTTTGGTTGGATCGCTCACAATCATTCGAACTACCGAATGGTCCACCGTGTCCGAAACTGTGAGCGCGTGAATGTTGATGCCGGCTTTGGCCAAAGCTTCGCACACGCGCGCCAGCGTTCCGGGGCGGTTTTCAAGAAACACTGCTAGCTGCGTTGCCGTTTCCAGGGAGACAATTGTTTTCATCTTGAGTTTAGAATGACGCGCGCGGTCGCTTCTGACAATAGAGATCGTTGAGCGAGTAGCTATTCAGACGCGCAAATGCCATTGTCGACCCCAACATGAACAAATCCTCCGAGCCAGCCGCGTCGCATTTGCGATCTCCTCGGCGAACGGTCGGTTTTTTCACGGCCTGCGGGATTGTGATTGCGAATATTATCGGCACTGGCGTCTTCACCAGTCTTGGATTTCAAGTCGCCGAGATCCATTCGGGTTTTGCTTTGCTGATGCTTTGGATTGTCGGTGGAATCGCCGCGCTCTGCGGCGCGCTCTGTTACGGCGAGCTCAGCGCCGCGCTCCCGCGCTCGGGCGGCGAATATCATTTCCTTTCCGAGATTTATCATCCCGCCCTCGGCTTCATGGCCGGATTTATTTCGGCGACTGTCGGCTTCGCTGCGCCGATCGCGCTGGCGGCCATGGCTTTCGGAAAATATTTTCACGGCGTCTTCAACTTCGGTTCGCCCATTTTGCTTTCATTCGTGACCGTGTGGATCGTCGCCCTTTTCCATTTTGGAAATCTTCGTCTCGGCAGCACGTTCCAAAATGTCTGGACGCTCGTGAAACTCTTGTTGATCGCCGCGCTGATCGGAGCCGGTTTGCTCATTGAAGAAAAACAGCCGATCACCTTTTTGCCGCACGCGGCCGACACGATGGCGATCTTCAGCGGCGCATTCGCGGTCGCCCTGGTTTACGTGATGTATTCCTACTCGGGCTGGAATGCGTCCAGCTACATTATTGGCGAAGTAAAAAATCCGGAGCGCAACGTTCCTCGCTCACTCCTTGTCGGAACGACGATCGTGATGGCGGCTTATGTTCTTTTGAATGCGGTTTTTCTTGCGACAGCACCGCAAGACGAAATGCGCGGCCAGCTCGAGGTCGGTCTGATTGCGGGCAAACATATTTTCGGAGAAAACGGCGGCCGCATCGTCGGAGCCGTGATTTGCCTCGGCTTAATTTCTGCGATCAGCTCGATGACCTGGATCGGACCACGCGTCACCATGTCGATGGGAGAAGATCATTGGCTGCTCCGGTTTCTCGGCCGCAAAAACGCTGAGGGCGTCCCGGCGAACGCAGTCCTTGTTCAGTTGCTGATCGTAAATCTGCTTTTGTTAACGCGCAGCTTTGAGCTCGTCGTCATCTACATTCAATTCGCGCTTCTGCTTTGTTCGCTTTTGACGGTGATCGGCGTGGTCGTGCTGCGAATGGCGCGCCCCGAGATCGCGCGACCCTATCGCGTCTGGCTTTATCCGATACCGCCGATCGTTTTCGCCGCCATCACCGTTTGGATGATGGTTTATCTTTTGCGCTCAAAAACCACCGAATCAATCGCCGGGCTCGGCACTGCAATCGCTGGCTTCCTCCTTTACTTTTGCGCGCGAAGACGCGTCAGTGCTGGCCAATGAAAAAATTTGGCGCGGGAAAAATCACAATTGCCAACGTTGCGATCTTGTCGCTCGCCTGCCGTGTCGTAGCCTTCGGCGTAGGCGGGTCGATCTTTGCACTCGCGCAGACAGCGGGCCCTCAATCGCCGCCGGACGATACCGCGCGCTTTCTCGCCGGAATGCCGCTTCCGAAAAATTCGCCACTCGCGCCGCTCACAACTGATGCAGCCTGGCAGGAGCACTCAGCGAATTTCGAAAGGGCGTTCGCCAAACTGAATACTCGTCAGTTGCAAAAACTGCACATCTGGGAGGGCCAATACTTTCCGGAATCACGAGAACATATTCCGGTCGCGTTTTACATTTTCAGCGGTCCAGATTTTCTTTATGTCGATCAATTTTTTCCAAAAGCCGACGTCTACATCCTTTGCGGCAAGGAATCGATGGGACCGCCGCCGGATCCGCTCCAGACCCGAAACCTTGGTTCAGCTCTGCACAATCTCGAGGAAGCAATGAATTCATCGCTCCGCTTCAGCTTTTTCATCACCAAAGATATGAAAGTGGATCTTCAGTCGCAGGAATTGAAAGGCACCTTGCCGATCCTCTACGTTTTTCTCGCGCGCGCCGATAAATCGATCAAGGACGTCACTTTCGGTTCGTTGAGCACCGGCGGAGAATTTCAACAGAGCCGGCCCGGCGGCGGCGGCACTCCAGGTGTCCGGATCGATTACATCGACAATTACTCCGGCCAGGAGCAGAGGCTTTACTATTTCACGACCGATATTTCCGACGGCGGTATTTCTTCCTCACCGGGATTTCTCAGGTTCTGCGAGCACTTCGGCATCGGATGCAGCTTTCTCAAATCATCTTCCTATTTAATGTTTGAAGAGGGCTTCAACCGCATCCGCGATTTCATTCTCGATCATAGCAAGACCATCGTGCAGGACGACGCTGGCATTCCGCTCGCCTATTTCAATCGCGACAAATGGAACATCCGCGTCTTCGGCAATTACCTCGGCCCGATCGAGATTTTCAAACAACACTATCAGCCAAAACTGAGGGAGATCTTCGAGCAGAGCAATCCGCCACCGGTCGAATTCAACTTCGGCTACCGCTGGGATTACAAAGAGAGCCACCTCATGGTGGCGACGCGGATTTAACTATTCCTGGAACCGCCGGAACCAGGAGTAGGGAAATACATCGCCCGGACAATCGGTCGGCCAGCGTGGCGGATTCATTTCGCGGTGCGGCTTCACGATCGGATAATGATCGCCGACCTTGCCGCAGCGCTGCCGGAGATATCGAATTAGTTCTTCGCAACAATCGAGCTGCGCACGCGTCGGTTGATCGCGATTGAAATCGCCGACCAGACAAATCCCGAGCGCGATGTTGTTCAGGTAATCGCTGTGAACGTGGCCGCCGTTGATTTGTCGCCGCCAACGGTCCCCTACTTCGATTTGACCGTTGCCGGTCGAAGTTCCATTGCCGATCACGAAATGATAAGCGAGTCCGTTTTGCATCCGGCGAAAATGCCGGTGGTAATAATCGAACGCGGCCGCATTCCCCTGACGGGTTCCGCTGTTGTGCACAACGATGTATTGCCAGCGACTCCGCGCGACTGGCGCGCGATCGATCTGGGCGCGCACGGAGCTCGTTAGATAACGGTAACCAGCACCGCTGCTGGTGCTGCGCCCGCCGCCGCCAAATAATCGCGCCCAAAAACCACGCGGCTTTTCGTAACCGTATTTTTCGATCGTCAATTGTTCAGGCTCTTCGACCGGCGCGCCGAATGCGGATGTCGATCTTGGCGCGGGCGGTGGAGGAGCGCTCGGGCTTGGAACCGCAATCGCGCGCCGTGGCGAGGCACTTGCTCCGAGCTCTGGAGTTTCGGACGGCTTGGGCGAAGCCTTTTTTTTCGGAGTTGGCGATTTCTCTCCGGTTGTTTTCTTTTTCTTCTTCGTTGAAGTTTCTTTGGCCGCGGATTTCTTCGCTTTCGGCTTCGGTGTCGCTTCCGGGGTTTCACTCGGCGTTGGCGACGCTTCGGATTCGGCGGCTGGCGTTTTCTTTGCTTTCGCCTTCGGTTTCGAAGGCGAAGCCGATTTCTTTTTCTTGTGCGGCGAAGTCTTCGGTTTGGTTGTCGGGCTCGGCGTTTCGTCGGTCGACGGTGAACTTACCGCGCGAGCCTTGCGCACGGGCAGCGGTGTTTCTTCGTTGGTTGGTTGCGCTTGAAGGACGAAGCCGCCGATGACTGCGCTGAGCGCGAGAAAACTACAAACGCGGAAACATCCCACTGCGCGCAGCGTAACAGAGTGTTACGTCCGATCAACCTGCAACGAAATCAATACTTTGCCGATTACGCCGGCTGCATCGCCGGCTCTGACGTTCTCGATTTGCCACGCCTTTCGCGCTCGCGGCGAAGAATCGCATTCAATTTGCCGCCGAGGAGCAAAAACAAACAAGTGAGATACATCCACGTCAGCAAAATGATGATCGACGCCAGCGCGAGATAAGTCGCGTCGTAGCGGCTGTAGCGTGCCACGTAGAGCTGGAACAATTTCGTTACCGTGATCCAGCCGACTGAGAAAAAAATCGCGCCGGGCAATGCTTGTCGAATGGTGAGATAATTTTCCGGCGTGAGCAGATACAAAACCAGCGCCATCCCAACGAGCACGATGGCCGTGAACGGCAGGTTCAACGCCGCAACCCATCGCTGCAGCGGTATGGTTAATTGAAAATTTACTTCGGCGACGCCGGCCAAAGTCTCACCAAAGACGATGGCATTGAAACAAACCAGGATGACGATCCCGAACCAAAACAGCAGCAGAAACGAAATGATGTATTTCGACCACCAATTGCGCGGCTCGGTCACGCCGTAAGTGTGGCTCAGCGCCCGCGAGATCGTCGCGATGAAGATCGTGCCGCAGTAAATTCCGAGCAGGATCCCGGCGTTTGCGAGTAATCCACTCGAGCCGGTCACGACCACGCTCGCGGCTGCAGCATCGAGTATGTCCTGCACTTTTGGATCAGGCGGGAGAAAGCTTTTCAAGACGCCGAAAATTCCGTGTAACTTCGCCGGATCGGTTCCAAACAAGCCGAGCAAGTGCCACAGAAAAAGAAGCACTGGTGCGAGCGCGATCAACAACGTGTAAGCCATCTGCGCGGCCAGTCCGGTCGTATTGTCGGTCGCGGTTTCCCAGACCAACCGGCGGAAAACTCGCCACATCGAGCGCAATATTTTCACGTTTCTCAGAGTTTACTTTGCCGACCGGAAATATCCATTAAACTTGCCGAGTCGCCCTCACCTCCATCCTCTCCCTCAGGGAGAGGAAACCGCAACGCGGAAGGTGAGGGTGAGTTTTTAGCCTAACAAAACGTGAAAAGAATTTTGATCCTCACCGCCGGATTCGGTGAAGGACACAATAGCGCGGCGCGAGGCGTTCGCGCGGGCCTGGCACGGGTTGCACCGAAGGTTGAAGTCGAATTGCGCGATTTGTTTCCGGAGACCTTTGGCGCGCGCACTGAAATTGTCCGGCGGGCGTATCTTACACTCATCAACCACTGGCCGAAATTGTGGGGCTACGTTTACAACTGGCTCGATCGAAAAAACGATTTCGACCAACGATTCCAACGCTTTCGCGGCCTCAAGAAAAATCTCGGCCGCCTGATCGATCGTTTTCAACCGGACGCCGTCGTCTCGACCTTTCCGCCTTATCCTTATTTGTTGCGGCAGATCCTGGGAAATGATCGCCGCTGCAAAAACATCGCCGTCGTCACCGACTCGATCACGGTTAATGCGATTTGGTATCGCTCACCGGCAGATTATTTTGTCGTCGCGAACGAACAAAGCGCAGCCGTTGTCCGTGATGGCGGCGTCTCAACGGAGAAAATTAAGGTGTTCGGTTTTCCGGTCAGTCCCCGGTTCGCCGACTTTACAAAAGATCGACCATCGCCGTCTGAGGTTTTTCCGCGCGTGCTCTATGTCATCAACGCCGGGACGC
>Ga0137395_10001661_pt1 | contig 10440 bp, 8 predicted proteins | sample czobulk216metaG_FD_108283 | JGI IMG/M metagenome (GOLD analysis project Ga0137395, IMG submission 108283) | Vadose zone soil microbial communities from Angelo Coast Range Reserve, California, USA - czobulk2.16 metaG | ecosystem: Environmental > Terrestrial > Soil > Vadose zone | place: USA...
TCCGCATATGCACGCTGACGGCGACGGCGCCGTTCACGCGGCGCTCGATGGTATTGAAGCGCTGAGGAAATCTCTGCCTATAGCCGATATCCGTCCGGCGATCGCCCACGACGAGATCGTCGATCCCGCGGATTTTGCGCGCTACAAACCGCTCGGTGCGATCCCGGTGCTGTCGTTGCAGTGGGAGAAACCAGCGGCTGACACGCTGGGCCTCACGAACTACTTCGGTCCAGCGCGAATGAAGATCCTGGAACCGTCAGGACTGCTCGCAGCGGCCGGGGCTCGCATCGCCTTCGGCAGCGATTGGCCGGTGGACCCCCTGGACGAATGGTTTGCGCTCAAAGTTGGCGTGACCCGTACGAATGCTCCTGACGCGCCGTCTGAATATCGCGGCCGATTGGGTGACGATCCCGGCTTATCGCGCGAAGCCGTGCTGCGCGCCGCGACTATCGATGCGGCCTATGAGCTTCACGAGGACGAAGCGACCGGATCGATCGAGGTGGGCAAGTTCGCAGACCTCATCGTGCTCGATCGCAATCCGCTTGAGGTGCCAGCCGAGGAGATTGCGAAGATTAATGTTCTGGAAACTGTAGTAGGAGGCAATGTCGTCTATGAGACCTCCCGGGACACGAATTGAAGCGGCATTGATGTCTCAGTGGGTTACATCCGCTTCGGAGGTTGAACTTTAATACTTCCACATCCTGATTTCGTTCCCACTGCGCTCGAACTGAACTTCGTCCATCAATTGGCGAATCAGGTAAACGCCGCGTCCGTGATCGGAATGCAGGTTCTCGTTCAGCTTTGGATCGTTGGCCAGATTCGGACTGAACCCTGGCCCGGGATCGGTCACGATAATTAAGATGTGACCGTCTGCATCCGTCTTCAGACGACAACGCACCCGTTTTGACGGGTCATTCCCGCATCCATGCACCACCGCGTTGGCCAACGCCTCTTGTACCGCGAGCCCAACCTCAAGCAGCTTTTGTTCCGGGACTTCCAATCGCGCCAGGGTTTCGGAGATGGCGTCGACGACCTCGCCAATGGCCTCCGCATTCGCAGGCATGTTGCGGTCTAGTACTTCGGAGAGCGTGGTATTTTCCGGACCGCTGCTGAATTCAGGAGACATGGACACTCATTTCGTTTTGACTTCGCCGATAGATTCGCAACCTTACGCGGCAAAAGATTCCACTGCGTCATCGTCACTGTCAAAAATCTCGAAGAGGTTAAGCACACCCACCAGACGTAAAGTCTGCACTGCAAATTTAGAGGGTTGTACGAGCTTGATCGATCCACCACTCTTCTTAATCGAAGCCAGAAAACGTACCAGCAGACCGATTCCGCTGGAATCGATCATGCCAACTTCGGCGAGGTTGAGCACTATGCGAGTGTCTCCGTTGGTGAGCGCCTCCTCAAAGGTTTGGCGCAAGTCATCGACGGCTGCCCCCATTCGGAGAGGTCCCCGAAGTTGCACGACCTGCACTTGCGAACGCTTGCGGACGTTAATATCCAACCGATCCTCCACTGAGACGAGGCAGTCCGAAACGTAATGATTCGGAGGCGCTCTAACTTACGGGAAGCGGCCAGCTTTTGCAAGCGCTTACGTACGGGATAAATAATTCATCTCCAGTGGTCGAAAATTTGACATAATCGGTAGCCCAAAGAATGAACCCAAGGAGGGATCATGCGCAGCGCGAGTCCTCGGAGCGAACCGGCCCGCTTCGCTGTCGTAATCGTAACCACCGACGAACGTGTGCGTCCGGAAGCCGAGACCTACCTCGCCGGCGATCATGACCTGCTCGTGCTTCAGACCTGGGATGAACTAACGGTATCCATCGACCGGCACCCGCCAGATGCTATCCTGCTGGACCTCGATACGGTAGGAGAACAGAGTAGCGACGGAATCGTTGCTCTCGCGGAACTGCGGGCCTTGGGTCCTGACTTGGTGCTGGTGGGATTGACGCGCTCGAATAGCCACAAACTGCGTTTGCAGGCGGTTGCCGCCCAAGTCGATGAGTATTTTGTGGCCCCCATAAACTTCGAGGAAGTGGGGGGCGTACTTCACAGGCTACTGGAGAAGAGGGAGCTTGAGATCGAATGCCGACAACGGCAGAGCGAGCAGGCGCAACGGGAATCATTCTGTGAATTGATCGGCGGCAGCGAGCCCATGCGGCGCGTATACGATGCGATCAAGCGGGTCGCCGAGAGCACCAGCACGGTTCTAATCCGGGGAGAAAGCGGAACCGGCAAGGAACTGGTGGCGAAGGCGATTGTTTCGCTCGGACCGCGGGCGCAAAAGCCTTTTGTCAGTATCAACTGCGCGGCTCTGCCCGAGAACCTCATCGAGACCGAACTTTTCGGACACGAAAAGGGCGCTTTTACCGACGCCCGCACAGCCCGGGCCGGTCATATCGAACTGGCCAATACGGGCACGCTGTTGCTCGACGAAATCGCCACGCTCGGCCTGGCACTGCAGTCCAAATTGCTGCGAGTGCTGGAAGACCGGGTTGTTACACGTATCGGGGGACACACTGCCAGGAAAATCGACTTCCGGCTCATCGCCGCCACCAATGAAGACCTCGAAGAGAAGGTGAGGGCGGGGCGTTTCCGCGAAGACCTTTATTACCGCATCAACGTCGTCCCCATCGCGCTGCCAGCACTCCGGGACCGGCCGGGCGACGTTCCTCTGCTAGTGGACCATTTCCTGCGCTTTTACTGTGGCTCGAATCATGTACCGCTAAAGCGTTTGGCCCCCGAAGTCATGCAGATTTTGGAAGAGGATCAGTGGCCGGGCAATGTGCGCGAACTGGAAAATCTCATGCAGCGTCTGGTGCTGATGGTGGACGGCCCCGAGGTCAAGGTCCAACATCTTCCGCAACGGCTCTTATACAACAGCGCAACCAGCCAGGAATCTCTCCTGATTCCTGAGGGCGGCGTCAGCTTTGACGAAGAGATTGCCAAGATCGAGGTTGCTTATCTGACGGCGGCGCTGCGGCGCTCGGGCGGTAGCAAGATTGGAGCGGCCCGGCTGCTCCAGGTCGATAAGCAGAAGATGCACTACCTTTGCAGGAAATACGGAGTGGGAAAGGATTAAAAATTCAAGAGCAGAACTCGCAGGTATTAAAAATTAATTTACTTAGGATTACTTTTTAATACTCATTACCTACCAGCCAGTCACCTTTTTCAGGACTCTTCCGCGAGCTGCGGGGCTAAGTTGTTGAGATATTTGAGATTTGCGTCTTCAACGGACGTCGAATATGGTTTGGCATTGGATTTGCTCTGTATAGAATCGAGCAACACAAACTAAAAGACCGGGGAGAGAGAGACAAAATGGCGATTCAAAAGAAATCTTTGATTGGGAATATGACGGCGGCCAAGAAGGCCATCCTAGCAACCAACGCAGTTTCCAGCCCAGTTCTGGCAAAGTCGGCAAACGTGAAGCTGGCCAAGGGACGGGTGCTTTCTGCAAAAGTGACTTTTGCAAAAGCGAGTTTTGCAAAATTGACTAAGGCAACAAGCTCGAGTTTTGCAAAATTGGCTAAAGTCATTACATAATCGCTCCCCAGATATCGAGTTTTTTGGAAAGCCATCTCGGTAAACGTATTGCCCGATCGAGAGGAGACGTCGGTGAAGTCTCCTCTTTGTCATTTGACCTCGACTTCACCAAACTTTTCGCTGGAAGAACTCGCGAGCTGTCTCCCACGCAAACCCCCCAATGCTTTGCCATCCAACCTGGATTTTTGCGTTCCCTGACATCCCTGAACGCATGATCCCGCCAGCATTCAACACCTGAACCGTTGCCACATAAAAGCGCGGAGGCGCAATACCTTTGTATCTCTCCTCATGCTCCAAGCCTGGACCGAGCTCAGAAGACGCCGGGGCGAGTGAACTTACCCGGCCGCGAATGGGCTGAAACACACTCTCCAGCTTGAGCGAAGATGACGCGCCGAGAGAAACTTTTCTGATTTGGAACTCGGGGATGTAAATCTGTGCCTTGAGAGTCCTGGCGTCCTCAACACCGGCCAAAATGTCACCTTCCTGGACAAACGAACCGAGACGGTCGTGGAGCCTTGGCGTCACCACTATGCCCGAAATCGGACTGGACACTCGGAGCGTGGCGATCTGCTCAATAACAGACTGCGAACGGCTGGCCTGGGAATCCCGCTCGGCGCGTGCGACGCCGAGATTTGCGTATTTCATTTGTGCTTCGCGTGTTCTCGCTTCGGCGCTGCCCAGGCTGACCCTGGTATCGTCTGTCTCTGCTTCGAGCTGAACGCTTCGCAGGAGGAACAGTGGCGCGCCGCTTTGTACCGCTGTCCCTTCGTCCGCAAGAACGTCGGTGATCTCTCCAGGCACGGCAACGCGGATGATGGCCTGCCGTTCCGGCACAAGCGAAAACCGGCCAGCAACGGTTTGGCGCCAAACCGGCGCCAACAAGAAAAGGGCGGCCGCCAGAGATGTAGCCGCGGTCCTGTAGGGCTGGCCTCGCCACATCCGAAAACTCTGTTGTTTATCCAGATAGAAATCTTTCATAAACCTTACGGCGGAGCGCAGTCGCGACCTTAAGATCAACACCGCGAGCACGAGCGCTGGCACAAATCCCCACAGTGGATCCAGGCGGGAAAAGATGTTATAGACAAATCGCACTACGGCGAAAAGGACGACATAACTGTAAAAGCCGGAAAGCAAGGCATACCCCACGAATAGCCAGCGACGCCGGGAACGCAAATAGGGCACTTCCACAGGCATCCTGAACAGGTTGCGCTTCGTCCAGTTCGATAAATATTCCGTCGAACTTTCTTTGATTGTCGATATCCCAATCAATTCCCCAAAAAGATAATACCCATCGAGTTTGATCAGCGGGTTCAGGTTCATGAGCACCACCGCCACACCTGTGATCAGCATGATTTTGTAGGCGAAGTCGTGAATCGGGCTTCCTGCGGGGGTGCCCCACCATACGATACTGGCCACAGAACAAAACATGAGTTCAACCCATATTCCGGCAATGATCGCCGCGACTCGAGGCCATTTGCCGGCGTAAACAAACAGTTCACCGACATCGCAAAAGAAAGCGGGTGATAGATAGACCAACATGAAGCCCATGCTGTGTACACCGCCGCCAAAGTGTTTGCAAGTGAGGCCGTGCGCGGACTCGTGGAAGAAACCCAATCCGCAGAACAACAGCCAAAACTCAGCCAAGTCGGCTGCGCTTTTGTCGGTAAAGCTGTAATAGCGCACCGTGTCGTGCCATATCTCGCTTAATCCATTCAGGAAGATGAGTGCCATGACCGCAAACACTCCCAAGGTCAGGAAGGTGAACCATTTGGTGTAAATAAAGCTTACGCGCGCGTGTAGCTTAGTGAGGTAATCGTCGGGATCCCAAGTAGAAAAAGTCATCATGGCTAGATCCATCTTTTTCTTGGTCCGCCTCCGGCGTTCGTCCGCCACCTTCTGGCTACCGGTGCTACTTAAATCCAAAGACGTCTTGTACCAGAACCCACATTCCTCAAGCGAGTCGCAAAACTCGCGCAGGTCTTTTTCGTCGAAAGCCATGCCTGTTTCTTGCTGGAAGAGCTCGATGACATCGCTGGACGAGCGTTCACCATTAAAAAGCTGCACCAGCTTCCATTGTTCTGGAGTGAAGCGCAAAATGAAACTATTGCCGGAAACCATCGCAACCATGGTTGGAACTCCACCCTCAATCTGCTCGCGCGCAATCAGCTTGGGATGGAGGCGGAGGAAATTCTTGCCTGCTCTACGCGCGGGCAGTTCGGGAAGCGCGACATTGAGCACCTCCGAAAGATTCATTTCACGTCCCGCAAGCGGATGTTGGCGGTCATTCCCGGGCGCAGGTTGGCTGGATGGCCTTGCAGTTCGGCGGTGACGTCAATCGTGTCGCTAGACGGGTCCACAACCGGGCTCACCAGGACGACCCTGGCGTCGTGAACTTCTTCGGGAGTCGCGGAGACCACGACAGCCAGCTGCGTGCCCTTGCGCACGCGATCTAAATAGGCTTCGGGGAGCGCGAATTTTACGCACAGAGGTGCGACTGCCGATATCCAGAACAGCCGATCATTCCTCGCCACCTGCTGCCCCAGCCGCAGGTACCGGCGCGCGACGACTCCGTCAAATGGAGCTGAGATTCGCGTTTTTTCGAGTTCAAGTTCCAGCGACTTGAGGGTCTGTTGAGCATATTTCATATCTTCTCGCTGGCGTTCGACTTCGAACTCCGTGGCATCATATTGATAGCCTGTCTTCTCTTCCTGCTCTTTGGCGATGATGTTCGCTTTCCAGAGTTGCTCGGAGCGTTCGTGCTCCAGTTTCGCGACCTTCGCGCCAGCCTCCCAATTCTTAAGGTCCGCCTCCGTACTTCGCGCCCTCGCGGCAGCGGCGTCTCGGTCTGCTGTGAGTTGGCGGTCGTCGAGCTTGGCTAGCAGTTGTCCTTTTCTTACTGGAGCGCCGGCCTCGACGAAAATCTGGGAGACGACCCCGTCGCGCTGGGCTGCGAGTTCGATCTGGTTTTCCACTACGATCGGTCCGGAAGCGATGAACTCGGGAGACGCCGCTTTTGGCTGAACTGTCGCCACAGCCACCGGCGCGGCGGCAAGCGCTGAAGATTCTCCTGAGGTCATCGGATTGGAACTGCACCCATCCAGCAGAACGGTTACCCCAAACAGCGCCATGACGACCAAGCAGGAAAACTTCCGCATCACGAACTCCAAAGAATCAATTTATTGCTACCCGAAAATTACCAACCAAACCACGACCATAACTTGCTCCAGACCCACATCGCAGAGCCACGGAACAATACATAGCCCGCAGGATGCCAGCCTACGGACACCTTGCCATGCCCTTGCATCCCCGGACGCATGGCTCCATCCGGATTGGGCACATTTACACGGGCAACAAACACGCGCTGCTCAGACGCTAATTGGCTCTCCGGACTTACGACCGTCACTTCGCCGCGGAAAGTACGGAGCGGAAAGCTTTCGAGTTTGATCGACGCGCGTTCGCCTCTCTTGAGCAACGTCGCGACATCCTCCGGCACGGCGACATCCACCGTGACCCGAGAAGTTTCCATAATCTCCGCCAAAGTATCGCCATGATTGAGCCGGCGGCCCACAGAATTCTGCACCTGCGGTGTGATGACCACGCCGTCAAACGGAGCCCGTATGGTGGTATGTTCCAGTCGCTCTTTGGCGCGGGCCACTTCGGCTCTAAGATAGTCCACTCTTGCACGCTCGGTGCCTGCCAGTGTCCCGTCGTTTTGCGAAAGAGCGCGATTCATGGTTTCCAGGGCTTCGCCGTACTTTGCTTCCGCGGCAGCAAGGTCGGCACGATAGTTCCAGTCTTCCAGTTCAGCCAGCACGTCGCCCTGCCGTACTTGATCGCCTTCGCGAATATTCACGGCCTTGACCACGCCATCGACCCCCGCCTGCACCTGCGCGGTGCGTGCCGAAGCCACCGTTGCCTCTCCTGAAACGCGCATCGGCAGCGGACAAATAATAAGAAAGAGGCTCACGGCCACGGCTAGCGCGACCATCAGCCAGCGCCGCCGTTTTTCCATGGCCAAAAATCGCTTCTTCCTCTGCAGCAAAGGCTCCAAAAGATTAATGAACGGGACTTCCCGGTAGAGTGAAGCGTTGCGCAGGGCCACCGTCGCTTGCCCGGCCAGCACCTTAATGATTTCCAGGTGCGCCACGGTAAGAAAATCGGGATCGCTGCTCTCAAACGAAAGCACGCCCAGGCGCCCCTGATCGTCGATCAGTGGAAGAGCATAGAATGCCCGCATTCCTGTCGTCGAGAAATAAGCGGCAAACTTGGCTTGGGTTTCCGGTCGCGGGTCGTCGATCTGGTCGTCGTGCTGCGTGACGTGGGTTTCTTCGTTCGAAATTGACGCCCACTCCAGCATTTCCTTTAAACCGGAAATCGCTGGGTCGGCGCTATTGATCTGCGCCATGCCTGAGACAGCTTTGAGTTGCAGTACGCCACGTTGTTCCAGCGCGATGGCGGCGCGTTCAAAGGAAATGATGGCTTGGGTATGATTCACCACCGCTTGCAGCACCCGATCCAGATTCAAAGTGGAGGTAATCTCCGCGCTTACCTGCACGAGGGTTTGCAGGATTTCAACCTTGCGCTCGGACTGCAACAGGTTGGCATTGTGCAGCGCATTACTCGCCGTTTCGCAGATATTGGTCAGCAGAAACTGGTCGTCGTCGTCGAACGGCGCCCCGTCCATGCGATTGATGGCCTCGACCACGCCTACGAGGTTTTCGTGCTCCATCAAGGGACCGGCCATGATGGAAAAAACTGCCCCATCTTCGTGTCCGGCATTGCGTTTTCCCAAGCGCTCGTCAGCGCTATCATCAATCAAAACGGGCTCACCATTTTCGGAGACGTCTCCGGCTATCCCGTCTCCCGCATTCTGAGACTGGCCCAATTCCACGGTCGGATCGAATCCCGCGATGCTCACCAGTTCCAGAGTGTCGTTCTTGACCATCCATAGGTTGACACTCTGGACGTTCATTACCTCCTGGAATTTCTTGGCAATGATTCCGAGCAACTCTTCCATCTCGAGGGTTGAGTTGAAGACCTTTTCCAGGTCATACATCTGGGCCACGCGACTGATCGATTGCAGGCTGGCATTGCGTTCGCTCTCATAGGACTGGGCGCCGGCAAGGGCTGGCGAAGCCAGTTCGGCGACCTCCCGTAAGGCCTCCAACATCGCCGCCGGAAACGGTTGTTCGTAGCTGACTAGCTCAATGGCTCCGAAAAGAACCTCATCTGCCAGTAGAGGAATATATGCGAGAGCGGCGATAGTTCGCCGGACGTCAAGATGAGCGTAATCCTCGCGCTGCAGGTCGCCACTCTCATAAACCATCAGCGTCTTGTTTTCAGCCACAGTGCCCAGTGTGCCGGCTTCAAACCTGGGCACCTCACCGACCTCGACATCGCCTGCAATCGCTTTGCGCGTCCATGCGGGATTTTCTAAATCCTCGATCATGTACACAACAACCGCTATTCCGGGCAGTAGTTCGGCGACCTGCTCAGCCGTGATTTGGGCGCGGGGGACGACCTCTGCCCGCGATAGTAAAGCTGCAGCGAATTCCGCCACGGGAACGGCGAAAGCGGATCGTTGAGCCGCCATGAACGGCGCTCCTGATTATGCAGATTTCTCGAGACGCAACTCGCCGCGAGTTAGGGGAAGGATGCCCACTAACAGCGGGCGATTTGGCATCTTAAGCTGCTCGCACGAACAGGTCAACCTCTCATTTAAGTCTAGGTGTGGGAGGACCAGTGGCGGAATTCCCGAGTGCGCACCTCGGTCTCGAGGTACTGTTCAAGATAGGCTTGAACCACACGCAATGCTTCCCTTCTAGCTCAGGCGTACGTCAAATAGCGCCAGCCAATACTGAACGGACTGCAAAGCAAAACCACAGAGGATGAGCCCAATGCCGAACGCCCCAAGACGTCTCTCCGGGAGGTTGTCAGCGTAGTATTCGATGTAAGGATTGACCATCGTTCCTACCCCAGTGACAATGCCTATCACCAACCCTACACGAATCGCAAAAGACCAGGCGTGGTCCACGTGATGGATGAAGGCGCTACAGATAAGAGCGGTGGCCATGAAGCCGACAGTACGGACAAGAGTTCCCTTAAACTGCCGACGCGTTAGGCGTGGACGACGTGACGCTTCATAGTCGATGGCAGGACGCATGCCGTGAGAGTAGGCGAATATCTGGCCGGCGGTGATGAGAATGCCAAAGGCGATTGCGAATCCGAAGCCCAATATCCTGTATAGTCCAGCTCCGTAGCCGAAGCCGCGTATGGCCGAAAATAATCCTTCCCAAAACAAGGAGTAATGATCTAGCCCACGCGCTGCTCGATTGAACTCAATCGACAGGGTGATACCAGCCGTAATGCCGGCAGCGAGGCCAACGAAGAGACCAAGGCCGAGGCCGTATCCGACGCCAAAGACGATCGAGTACGTTACCGCGCGGGTAAGCAGCCGCAACGGACCGTGTTGTCCACCCAACAAGTCGTAGGCAAGATAGAGACTTCCCAGCACATCAAGGCATGTGCCCGTAATGCTGATCGCAGCGACTATATGGTGGTCCATTCAACCAATAAGCTAACACTTGAGTGGATAGCCCGGATGATGAACACCGGACCAATTACGAGTAGGCACTCAAGCTTCAGCGCTAACTGGCGTAACCGAAGTGGTGCGAGCGGTCCCCCAGTCGACCTGTTCGACTCGACCGACAATGAACACCCATGCGAGGCCACCCGCGATGCACAGCGCCGCCGTAATCGCGAAGGGGGCTCGAAAGTTCCCCGTCCATTGCAGGACGAACCCGGTCAGGGACGGCCCCACCACGCCCGCCAGGTTAGCGAATCCGTTTTGCCAACCGTACCATCTTCCTACCGCTTGCGTCCCTGCCA
>Ga0137395_10001662_pt1 | contig 10438 bp, 8 predicted proteins | sample czobulk216metaG_FD_108283 | JGI IMG/M metagenome (GOLD analysis project Ga0137395, IMG submission 108283) | Vadose zone soil microbial communities from Angelo Coast Range Reserve, California, USA - czobulk2.16 metaG | ecosystem: Environmental > Terrestrial > Soil > Vadose zone | place: USA...
AGGAGATCAAGCGAATCGCATACGCCGTGCACGATGAGGCCGGACAGCTACTCGTTGCCGTTCATCTCGCGCTGGCGGAAATGGCTTTGGAACTGCCCGAGGCCCAGCAAGGACAAGTTGCACGTATTGGAGAATTATTGAATGAAGTTGAGAAGCACTTGCGACGGTATTCCCACGAGCTCCGGCCAACGATTCTAGATGATCTTGGCTGGGTTCCTGCGATTCATTTTCTGGCGGACGGAATTTCGAAACGAGCCAATATACCAATTCGGATAGAGGCGACCTTTTCCGGACGCCTGCCAGGAGCGATTGAGACGGCGCTCTATCGCATAGTTCAAGAAGCGCTAACCAACGCCGTCAAGCACGCAGAAGCAAAGAATATCTGGATCCGTGCGCGAAAAGAACATCTCGAGCTCTGTTGTTCGATCCGAGACGACGGGGTGGGCTTTGATCCTCATGAGGCGCAGACCGCAACGCACCGAAAAGGGCTAGGACTAATCGCCATGCAAGAGCGTGTAAGTGCGATCGGCGGAACACTGCGAATCGAATCCCGCCCAGGCCACGGAACCGAGCTTTTCATTCGACTTCCACTGGAGGATAGCCATGCCAATTCGAATCGTACTCGCAGATGACCATGTGCTGGTGCGCCAGGGTCTAAGATCATTGCTGGAACGTGAGAAGTTTCAAGTCGTGGCGGAAGCGTCCGATGGACAAGATGCCGTCCGTTTATCGGAAACGCACCACCCGGATATAGCAGTTCTGGATATCAGCATGCCTACGCTCAACGGCATAGTTGCAGCGCGGGAGCTGAGCCGGTCATGTACAAAGACGAAAGCCATTCTTCTTACGCAGCATGAAGAGGATCAGTACATTTATGAGGCGCTCGAAGCCGGCGTGAAAGGATACGTGCTGAAGAATCAGGTGGCGAGCGACCTGATTCATGCCATTCAACAGGTTTCCAGAGGAGAGTTTTACCTGAGCCCGGGGATTTCACGCGCAGTCGTGGAGGCCTATCGGTCCAAATCGGATAGGCCGGTCGATCCTTTGACGGTACGCGAGAGACAGGTATTGCAGTTGATTGCTGAAGGAAAATCCACGAAGGACACTGCTTCACTTCTGGGTATCAGTGTAAAAACGGCCGAATCGCATCGCATGAGACTGATGCAAAAACTGGACATCCACGAAACCGCAAGTCTTGTGCGCTACGCAGTCCGCCGAGGATTGGTGGAACCTTAAATTAGAGACTCGGAGTCGTGCGTCGATTGCGGATGGTAAGACGGTTTGCGCGTTTAGTCGGACTTAAATCCCGAGGTGGCAGCGGGATTCGGATTCATCGGCAAGCCTTATTGTTGAGTTTTCTCAGCTGCTGCCCGGCTTCGATGTTGCCCTTTTTCGATGCTGCGTGCAATAGGACCCGCGCTTGTTCACAACTCCTTGGAACGCCGTCGCCCGTCAGATATAGCTGAGCAAGGGCAGCCTCCGCAGAACCATCGCCAGCCTCTACTGCAGACCAGAGCTGTTGTGCAAAGGCGCTGCGGTCACTTCTCGAATGCGTATCCGCAAAATGTGATCGGGAGACCGGGAAGCCAGCCTGGCGAGTGCCCGCAGAATTTCCTGTTCCGGTGGTTGATGGGACGGACGAAGCAGGGCGGGATTCATCTGGGGTCTCAGTTGAGGGAGACTCTCGAGTTGGGTCGGAGGCGACGGGAGGGTTTCCCGAATCAGGGTTCGAAATCCGAACACGCGGCGATGAAGAAGTTTCCGTTGGCGTATCCGCATCGCGTTTGAGCTTCTCTCCAAAACGGATGAGCGAGCTCCCTACCTCCTGGCGAACATTTCCTAAGAACAAGAAAGCCGCGGATACGAGGGCGAAAAAGAGAATCCCTAATGCGAGACCGCGAGCCAGCGGAATCAGAGAAGACGTGTGATTTCTTTGCGAAAATGGCTCTGACATGTGCGAAGTCGACGGGATATTGTAAGATCGCGGCCTAGATGATGTGGCCTGTTCAGCAAGAGGACGCCTGGCGTCTTCGGGGCTGGAAATTATCCGTGGCGGGCCCGGCGTCCTTTTCCGCACAACTGGGCAAGGCTCGGGTTCTTCCTTTGAAGGAAACGTTGGAACCTCAAGATTAGTGTCAGGGATCATCGATTTCGCTGTTTCTGCCAGCCATTGACGAATTTCTTTTCTCTCGTGTGCCGTAACTTCCGTGAATCGCAGGCCTCCGAACTTTTTCGCATCATCCATCCAGACAATTTCAGCGGCGAGCTCAAGCCGCTGCGTGGGATTGGGCGAAATACACAGGCGAATTGGGCCTGGCTGCCGAACTGCATTTGCGGCGTGAAAAGCGAGACCCTGTTCGGAGGCGTTCACAACGATTCCCCCGCCGTCTGGCTCGAACTGGATGTAAGAGAGTTTTTCAGGACTCTCTCTTTGCAGATTTCGGCGTTCAAGATTCATCTTTTCCGAGAGCCTCTCGACACTGTTCGTGGGCGCGCTTCCCTTGTGGAGAAAGCGTGGCCCGGACTCTGCAGAAGCGATCGAACAACAAACCGAGTCGCTCCGTGCAACGATGCGATTGTACATGGCAACCTTATTCTCGCTGCTACCAAGAGGTAGTAGGCTTTCATAGGGGTTATTTTGACCCGCCTTTGCAGCCGCCTTGGAAGTTCTGAGGTTTCAGTACGATAAGCAATAGCTGGGGAAGGCAGTCCCGCAACGGAACTCCAGACTAATCAGGTATTTACCTCAGAAGAATATGGGGAACCACCCGATTGCCTCGGGGTGGCACAATTCCTTAATCTGCCCGCGGTACAATGCCCACGCGTGTATTGCTAGCTGATGATCATGCCCTCATCCGACAAGGACTGAGGGCATTACTGGAAAAACAGGGATTTCAGGTGGTGTGCGAAGCCTCGGATGGACAGGAAGCGTTGCGCTCGGCACAAAATACGCAACCTGACGTGGCCATCATCGACATCAGCATGCCGGTCTTGAATGGCGTCGATGCCGCGCGCGAATTGAAAAAATCAGCTCCCAAGACCAAAGTGATCCTTCTTACGCAACATTCCGAGGATCAATATGTCACGGAGTCTCTGCGCGCCGGTGTGAGAGGATATGTGCTGAAGAGCCAGGCGGGGGCCGACCTGGTGCACGCGATTCAAGAAGTCTGTCGCGGATCCGTATATCTCAGTCCAAACATATCGCGCGCTGTCGTTGATGCCTATCTATCAAAGACATATGTCTCGACGGACCCTCTTTCTGGACGCGAGCGCCAGGTACTTCAATTGGTCGGTGAAGGCAAGTCCACGAAGGACATCGCAGTACACCTGGGCATCAGCGTAAAGACTGCCGAATCGCACCGGGCAAGGCTCATGAAAAAGCTAGACATCCACGAGACAGCAAGTCTGGTTCGCTACGCAATCCGCAACGGTTTGATCCAGCCCTGAGGACCGTCTCAGGTTTAGTCTCTGGAATGTCTTCAATCATTATCCTAACTTCGAATGGGTAATTCACCGGATTGAGTTAATTTGGCGACAGGCTATGGTGAAGTGAAGAGAGCGGGCCGCCTCCCTGGACAGGGCCCCCACCTCGATCACCCCAATACCGAACTGCACTGACACGGAGGCGGGCCGAACTCAAAGCATTGGAGGTTGTAGTGGCATACGGCGCCACAGTCGCAAGGGATAGCATGAAAACAGCCCGACATTGCAAGGGAGGACCGTTCCTAATTCGAGGACACGCGCAAATGCCAATGGGATCGAATAGGTTTAAGTTGAGCAGTTCACCACGTAAGCGCTCGAGCGCCAAGAATGAAAACCATCCGACTGACGTCGCGATCCTTAGCATGGCGGCTCATGCTCAATCATTGTTTCGGAACAAAGTCCCGGGCTTGTCATCTGGAAGAAAAACAAGAGCCGTCGATGACGTTTTCCATACCCTGCTTTCCGAGGCAAATCAAGAACTCGCCAGTTTGTTGCAAGACGTGCGGACAAAGACAAGCGGCACGTCGCTTGGCGACTCCCGAAGTCAGCAGGTTAGTGAGCTATTGATACGCGCGGTCCGCTGTGCGGCGAAGCAGTACACGCTTCAAGCAGAGCTGGGTAATCTTGCCCTTACGGACGAGCTCACAGGCTTGTATAACCGTCGCGGTTTTACGGCCCTGGCAGAACGCCAATTGAAACTTGGGCGCCGATCTGGTCGTGGAATGTTGCTCTTTATGATGGACGTGGACCACCTGAAACAGATTAACGACTCGTTCGGCCATTTGGAAGGCGATTGCGCGTTGCAGCGCATGGCAGACGTTTTGGAAGAAACATTTCGGGACTCGGATGTTGTCGCTCGTCTGGGGGGAGACGAGTTCGCTGTTCTTGCGATTGAGGCAGCCGGGCACTGTGAGGCCACGATCAGAGCTCGTCTCTTCGAATTGTTGAAATCCATCAGCGCCGGGCAGTCTCGCTACGCGATTTCTCTCAGCCTGGGCGTTGCGCGATTTGACCCGGACAGTCCAACATCGATCGCAGAACTGATGCTGAAGGCCGACCAAGCCATGTACGAGCATAAGCGGCACCGATCAAAGTCGTCTTCCGAGATCGAAATTAGTGCGCATAGCCAATAGGTTCTCTGGTTTCTAGAGATCCATCGTCGCTGGACTTCTTGTTGGTTCGCTTAGCTCTTCTGCGCCGCCCAGCCCGGCGCTGACTAACAGAAACCAGCTCACAAGGTGATGACGCAAATGCCCGCGAGGTCAGGACGACTTGAAAAACGGATTCGGCTGGTTGTTCCAGTTGAGGTATCCAGCCCACAGAACCCGTCTGCCGCTGAGCGGACGACTACGGAAAACGTTTGTTCGCTTGGAGTACGAGTTCTGAGCCAGCGGGCTAAGGAATTGAATGAACGACTGATGGTCAGCTCACTTGTCGGTGATCTGCGAACTCTTGCGCGAGTTGTGTACTGTCAGCGGCTGCCCGACGGGCGGTTTGGAATCGGATTACAGTTTCAAGGACGGGCTGTCGGCTGGCCAAAGGAGCCATTGGCCGGCTCCGCAAATTGAATTGGGATTATGCGAGGGATCGAGCAAGCCCCCACGCTTGATTCTTCCTCAGGATTTTCCCGATACGCAATTCAGTCGGACACCGGATTGTCCCTAAACTTGAAGGCAGGTAAATTGCCTCCATGATTGTTGCCACCTGGTTCTCTCGAATCAAGAGAGTCCACAGAGCGAACCTAACTTGAGCCCGAATTTCGAAGATCAGTTGGTAAATCCATATTGGGATCGAATGAAAATAAGATGGCGACCTGTGATGTAGCTATTGTAGGGGCCGGCCCTTATGGTTTGTCTGCGGCCGCCCATCTCCGAGCCGCCAACGGCTTGGATATTCGTGTTTTCGGAGAGCCCATGTCTTTTTGGGAAAGGCACATGCCGAAAGGGATGTTGCTTCGTTCCCCACTCGCGGGATCCCACCTTTCCGATCCTTCTCGATCTCTAACACTGCAAGCCTACCAACAGAAGAGTGGAAACCAGATCAGCGCCCCTTTGCCGCTCTACCGATTCACGGACTACGGGCGCTGGTTTCAATCGCAAGCCGTGCCTGACTTGGATTGCAGGAAAGTTGATCGCGTGGAGAAGAACGGGGCTGGTTTCCAGCTAACTCTAGAAGATGGGGAAACCTGGAAGGCGCGGCGGGTAATTATTGCGGCGGGAATTGTGCCATTTGCTTGGCACCCGCCCGAGTTCAGGCATCTGCCGTTTACGCTGGCTTCGCATGCATGCGCACACTGTGACCTCAGCCGTTTCACTGGAAAGAAAGTAGCAGTGATCGGAGCGGGACAAAGTGCACTGGAATCTGCTGCGTTGCTGAATGAGGCGGAAGCTGAGGTCCAAGTGCTAGTTCGTGCCCCCTTCGTACGCTGGCTGTGGCGTCAAAAGTGGTTTCACACGTTTCGACCGGTCGCTCGGCTCTTATACGCCCCTCCCGATGTGGGACAAGCGGGGCTCAGTCACATCGTGGCCCGGCCAAACGTTTTTCGGCGGCTACCTCGCGCGGTGCAAGACCGCTGGGGAAAGCGCGCTATCCGGGCCGCCGGCGCAGCGTGGTTGAATCCACGTTGCGCACCAATCCGGATCAACACGGGCACCTCGGTCATTTCTGCTTCTCCAGCAGGAGAGCAAGTAATCCTCAGGTTGAGTGACGGCACTGAACGGCGCGTCGACCATGTGCTGCTCGCGACCGGGTACCGTGTGGACATTTCGCGCTATCCATTCCTGAGCGGACGGATACTGGAATCGATACGGCCCGTAAACGGCTACCCACAGCTTGATTCTGGATTCCAAACTTCGATTCCGGGTCTTCACTTCCTCGGTGCGCCGGCAGCCTGGAGCTTTGGTCCCCTCATGCGATTTGTGGCCGGCGCGGAATTTGCCTCCCGTGCGCTGACGCGCGGGATCGCGGGAAAACGCAGTTCGAATCGCAGTTCATGAATCATGGCGGCCACAGCCACAATTCCAAACGGGATCGCAAGCTCGACGCACGATGTGGCGATCACCCAGGATGCCTGTGGCGCCTTAGTGATGGGCGCGGACTATCGAGCACTGGGTGTGGTTCGAAGTCTGGGACGACGGGGGATTCCGGTCTGGCTTATCAATCAGGGTGGTCATCTTGTAGCCAGTGCCTCACGGTATGTTCGCCGCAGATTGCCATGGCCTGTCTGTGAAGATCATGGAAAAATCAACTTTCTGTTAAGGCTGTGCGCCTCCCATAATCTGAAGGGATGGATATTAATTCCAACGGACGACCATACCGTTGCATTGGTGTCTAACCATCACCAAGCGCTTTCGAGAGGCTATCAGGTAACGGTTCCGGCATGGGAAACGTTGCGCTGGGTATGTGACAAACGGCTTCTTCATCAGCTTGCCAAGAAGGTCCATGTTCACCAACCGTGGACCTTTTGTCCCTCGACTCGCGAGGAACTTGCGACGGTTGACTGTCCCTTTCCGGTCATTCTTAAGCCCGCTATGCGTCTGCAACCAAGCAATCTCTCCGTTCCTAAGGCCTGGCGTGCCGAGGATCGCGGGTCGCTGCTGAAGCGTTATGACGAGGCTAGCGCGTTGCTCCCACCGGCAGACTTGATCATCCAAGAGATGGTGCCTGGCGGAGGGGAAGCGCAGTTTTCCTATGCTGCTCTTTGCAAAGACGGGCGCTCCCTGGCCTCCGTCCTAGCGCGGCGCACGCGTCAATTCCCCAGGGATTTTGGTCAGTTCAGCACTTACGTTGAGACGATTGACGCGCCGGAAGTCATTGAACCGGCCGAGCGCCTGCTAGCTGCGATCCGATTAACAGGCCTTGCAGAAGTAGAGTTCAAGAGGGATCCGCGGAATGGCCAATTCAGGGTTCTGGACATCAATCCGCGCGTTTGGGGATGGCACACACTCTCCCGGCGTGCGGGAGTCGATTTTCCTTACCTTCTTTGGCTACTTACCAGAGGTGAGCCGGTTCCCGCTTTGCGGGGACGAACGGGCGAGCGCTGGGTGCACCTGAGTGCGGATCTGCGGATGGCCATCGAAGAAATTTTGGGAGGCCGGCTTTCATTGCGTGAATACCTGCGATCCATCCGGGGCCCGCTGGAGTCTGCCATCTTTTCGTGGGACGACCCACTTCCCGGACTTCTTGATTTACCACTCTTCGCCTACACGGCGGGAAAACGCCTTTTTCGCCCGAAGGAAGCCTTACAGGGTTGACGCACTTCTTTCACTTCCCGCAGGACCACGGGCCATGCTCGCCGACGACATCTACTTAACACACTTCTCAGGGGTTCACCGGTTCCTGATTTACAGGGTCGACCCTATTGCTACGCCGAACCGCTTTGCGTAGGGTCAGCTTGAACAGCCGATTGGCGTGGCGCGGGGATGGTCAGTTTGCCGGGCGCCGCGTGTAAGTCCAACGTTGCGGCCGGAGGATCGCCTTCCTTCCATAATGGTTTTCTGACGAAGGGAGACTGCTTACACCGCCATCGGCCATTTGCTATTGCTCAAACCCTGATTTCGAATCGGGCCTAGGAGTCAGGCGATGAGGAGCGGGGGGCTAAATTGCGAATTTCGGTAATCGGTTGCGGATATGTGGGGTTGGTGACGGGAACTGGCCTCGCTGAGGCGGGCCATCAAGTCATATGCACAGACAATGATCCGGAACGCATCGCGGCTCTGAAAGCTGGCGTCGTGCCTATCTATGAACCGCATCTCGATGCAATGCTTGCTGCCAATCGCCGAGCTCAGAAACTCTCCTTCACCAGTGACGCCGCAGAGGCGGTGCGAGAGGGAGAAGCCATATTCATTTGCGTCGGTACGCCGCCGTTGGAAACCGGTGAGGCCGATCTTTCGGCGATCGATAATGTGGCGCGTTTAATCGCCACGGAGGCATGCGATTCGAAACTGGTCGTGGAGAAGAGCACCGTGCCCGCACAAACGGGCCAACAGTTAAAGCGTGTGCTGGAAGTGTATCGCCGGAATGCGGGCGTGGAGTTTCGCGTAGCCTCCAACCCTGAATTTCTGCGCGAAGGCACGGCGGTGGAGGATTTTCTTCACCCGGACCGCGTGGTCATTGGCGTGGAAGACGAAGCCTCGGAAAAGCAATTACGTGAGATTTACCGCCCGATCTTGGAGCAGCGCTTCCAGTGCCCGGTGCACTTGAGCGGGTGTCCGGCGATGCAATCGCCGACGCTGGTGGTCACTACAATCAACAGCGCCGAACTCATTAAGCACGCTTCAAACTCTTTCCTGGCCATGAAGATTTCGTACGCCAACATGATTGCTGACGTTTGTGAAAAAGTCGGCGCCGACATTCAAGAAGTCACTCACGCAATGGGTTTGGATCCGCGGATCGGGCCTCGCTTTCTGAATGCGGGACTCGGATTCGGCGGCTTTTGCCTGCCTAAAGATGTGCAGGCTTTCATCCGATTGGCGGAGCGCTCAGGAGTGGACTTCGGCATGTTAAAAGAGGCCGAGCGGGTGAATAAACGCCGCATCGATCTGCTCTTCGAGAGAATTCGACAATCGCTTTGGGTAGTAAAGGACAAGCAAATAGGAGTACTCGGCCTGGCGTTCAAGGCCAATACCGACGACATCCGGTTTGCGCCGTCGCTCGAGGTCATTCGCCGATTGCTGGCTGAGGGGGCCCAGGTGCGGGCGTACGATCAGGAGGCCATGGACAGGACTTCCGCAATACTACCGCAGGTTCGCTACTCTCGAGAGCCTTATGGAGTGGCTCGTGGTGCGGACGCCTTGCTGATCCTGACCGAATGGCCGGAGTTTCGTCAGCTCGATTGGGGGCGCATCTACGGCATGATGGGCCGGCCGCTGGTGATTGATGGGCGAAACCTGCTCGACCCTGGCGCGATGACGGAGTTGGGGTTTGAGTACTATAGCTTCGGTCGTCCCATGGAGGCCTTGACCCCGCAGCCGCACCTGGTCACACCCGTGGTTTCAGGTGCTTCGGCTAGTGCAAGTGTCTAAATCGGCTTTGCTCTATCCGTAGGTTCAGAACGGAACTGTCTAGGAAGCTCCCTCCATAACTCCTCAGTTGATAGGGCCATATTCAGATCGATAGGCACTTCGGCCTTCCCCACCACTCCCCGAATCTCTTTCCTGGTTTCACAAACGCCTCGCAACACCTTGACTCTGTAAGACTTAGGCTGACAGCCCTAGATGGACAAAAGCTCACAGCCCATTTACTGGTCCTGCGAGCAGTTGTCCGCCTACGTTCTTCTCCTTATCGTTTCATTCGTCACCCAGCCGGTGTCCCGACAGGGGTGCGCTGATTGGAGGACGTATTCTCCAGCCACTCTACCCCGCTCTTTGCTGCTAAGTGACGCGCCGGGGAACTTTCTTTAAGAGAGACGGAATGAATCGATCAGATTTGGTTGTCGCAGTAATGCTACTGGGAATCTTTTCTGCGGGGTGTTCTGGACTAGCGTCTACGACCACCGCGTCAGTCGCCACAGTTCCTTCGATTACGACGCAGCCTGCCAGCCAATCCGTAACCGCCGGACAGACGGCATCGTTCTCCGTGGCAGCCACAGGTACCGCTCCTCTAAATTATCAGTGGAAGAAAAACGGCGTCGCCGTCAATGGTGCAAGCTCGCCCGCTTACGCGACACCTGCAACCAGTAGCTCGGACAATGGTGAACAATTCACTGTGGTCGTCAGCAACTCAGACGGGAGTGTTACGAGCAGTGCTGCCATCCTGACGGTGAATGCCTCCATTCCGCCCTTGCAAGTCACAAGTTCGCAGTTGGCCGGCGGGACGGCTGGTAGTGCTTACAGCGCAACGCTCAGCGCCTCAGGTGGAACCTCACCTTATTCATGGTTGGTTTCGAGCGGTACACTTCCTACGGGCTTGAGCCTGTCGTCAACTGGCACTCTTTCTGGGACGCCGACGGTCGCGG
>Ga0137395_10001663_pt1 | contig 10438 bp, 15 predicted proteins | sample czobulk216metaG_FD_108283 | JGI IMG/M metagenome (GOLD analysis project Ga0137395, IMG submission 108283) | Vadose zone soil microbial communities from Angelo Coast Range Reserve, California, USA - czobulk2.16 metaG | ecosystem: Environmental > Terrestrial > Soil > Vadose zone | place: USA...
CGCAAGCGCATCGCGGCCGGCGGCGGTGATCTCAACCACCGGGTACTCTCCCGAGCTCTGCCGGGCAAGGCCGGCGTTGATCAGCCCTGACAAGAGAAGCCGGATCCGTTCCTCCTTCCACCGGTTCAATGCGCCGTGGAAGGGCAGCTCCTGCACCCAGGGCTGGGCGGTCGACCATTTGGTTCGACGGCCGCCGAGGACGGCCGCAACATTGGCCAGCCCGACGCGCCCACTGAACCTGGCGGTCGCGGCCAGCGCCGCCTGCACCGCCTCAGCCGCCACAGGCTCTTCGGGAGGCGAGGCGGTGAGGCAGTTGTCGCAGGCATGGCACCGACGGGCAACGCCTTCCTCGCCGAAGTAGTCCGCGATGCGGGCGTGCCGGCATTCGCGCATCTCCGCGTACGCCAGCATCTGCGCCAGGCGTGCGTAGGCGTGCTCTTTCAGAGGCGAGCCGTCCTCGAGGCCGGATTGTTCGATGAAGAAGGCCTGGAGGTCGCGATCAGCCGGGCTGTAGAGGAGCGTGCACTCCGCCGGCCTTCCGTCGCGCCCTGCGCGTCCCGCCTCCTGGTAGTACGCCTCCAGGCTGCCGGGCAGGTGGTAGTGGATGACGCGGCGAATTCCAGCGATGTCGACGCCCATCCCGAACGCAGAAGTCGCCACCACTACCCGAGTGCGTCCGGCGGTGAAGTCGTCCTGCGTTCGGCGCCGGACGTCTGCGTCCTGCCGGCCGTGATAACAGGGGACGCGGAGCTCGGCCGCCAGCTCTTCGGCTGCGGATACCGTGCCGACGTAGACGAGCGCTTGCTGCCCAGGCGTGGCGAGAAGGCTGCGCAGCTGATCCCGCTTGGCTCGCTCGCCGCGGCACCGGATGACCGCCAGCTTCAGGCTCGGCCGGTTGAAGCCGCTGACCGAGATGAATGGATCGCGGAGCTGAAGGCTGCTCGCGATGTCGGCTCGAACCTGTGGGGTCGCGGTCGCCGTGAATCCGGCGACGGGTGGCCGCCCGCAGGCTGCGATCGCCGCGGACAACAACCGATAGTCGGGGCGGAAGTCGTGACCCCAGGTCGAGATGCAGTGCGCCTCATCCACCACAATGCGGCCGATGCCCAGCGTGGCGAGCTGGTCGATGAAGCCTGGACGGGCGAGCCTCTCGGGCGCCAGGAACAGCAGCCGGTACTCGCCGCGGAGGGCGCGCTGGAACCTCTGGCGCTGCTCGAACGGCTCGATCGACGAGTTGACGAAGGTGGCGGCGACTCCGCGGTCCGTCAGGCGGTCGACCTGGTCTTTCATGAGGGCGATGAGCGGCGAGACAACCAACGTCAGCCCGCCATCGACGACGGCCGGCACCCAGTAGCTGATGCTCTTGCCGGAGCCCGTGGGCGCAACGGACAGGACGTCGCGGCCCGCGAGCATCGCGGCCACGACATCCGACTGTCCCGGCCTGAATGCGTCGAGGCCGAAGACGTCCCTGAGCGTGCTCTCGGCCCTGTGTATCATCCCGCCCGAGTGTGACGGAAACTCCCGGCGCGATCACGAGCTCTTAACAGGGCCTGATGTCGAATTCGGATACTCCCGTTCGTCGCACTGATTGACCGGCGGAAATAACCAGGAGATAAGAAATGGCCAAATTCATCTTTCTTCAGTACGTCGACGAGTCGAAGTCACCGCGCCCGGGTTCCCCCGAGCTAAACGCCGTGATCGACGCCTTCGCCAAGTATCTGGAGGACGTCAAGGCTGCCGGCGTGTATCACGATGGCGACCCCTGCCAACCCTCGGCTGCAACGTTCACCGTCACCGCCCATGACGGCCACGGGCACACCACCAACGGACCGATGCACTCCGCGACCCCTTGGCTGAACGGCTTCTTCGTTCTCGACTGCAAGGATCGCGCCGACGCCGAGGCCTGGGCAGCCAAGAACCCCGCCGCGATGTTCGGCGGCACGATCGAGGTTCACCCGATCCTCACATTGATGTAGTCGGCTCTACGTCGCCAACAAGGCACGACGGCACGACGCGGACGGCGCCGCTCGCTAGCGAGCTTTCGACTCGCTGATCTCGAGCAGGTGCCCGTCCGGGTCGTGAAAGAAACAGCGAACCTCCCAGTCGGACTCCACGGGCGGGGTCAGAAAGGTGGCTCCCCTCGCTTTCAAGATCCCATAAGCGGCACGGCAGTCTGGAACTCGGATCGTCAGCTCGTGACTCACCACTTCGCTTGTCAGCGGCGGCGCGAAGGTGACCGTCGGCTTGTCGGGCGTAGGCCCTCCACCGGTGACGAGCAGCAGCCAGGTCCCGGCGAACTTCAAGACGGCCGAGGTGCCGCCGTATTCACGAAACTCCTGGGCACCCAATACATCTCTATAGAACTGGCGCGATTGCGTGAGATCACTGACCACGCGCAGCAGGGTCACCTCGACTCCGTCGGTGGGAAAGTCTTGCTCCACGGCCCGAGCTTACCCCTCAGACCAAATGGTAATTTCATCGCTGGCGGCGGAAGCAACACGCGGAGCGGTAGTTAGGAGACACAACCCGATGGACGTTCTCGAGTGGCTGCTTGAGTCCGACGCGGCAATCCGCTGGCAAGTCATGCGCGACCTTACCGATGCACCTGCGCAAGAAGTTGCAGCCGAGCGCGCCCGCATCGCCAAAGAAGGTTGGGGCGCAAAGGTGCTGGCCCTCCAGCGCGAGGACGGCCATTTTGACGGCGGCGCCCCGACCTTCAAGAGCGAGGCCGGCGAAAAGTGGTGGCAGTCATTGCCGCCAGAACGCCGAGGCACCCTCTTCCCTGAATGGACCTCGACGTCATGGAGCCTGATGCTGCTCAGGCATTTCGGTCTCGATCCGGCAAGCGCCGAAGCGCGCCGCGCTGTCAGCCTGCTCCGCGAGCACGTCCAGTGGGAGCACGACGGTGAGCCCTTCTTCGCGGGCGAGGTGGAGCCGTGCATCAATGGCAAGGTCACCGCGATGGGAGCCTACTTCGGCGAGAACGTCCAGCACATCGTGGATCGGCTGCTCAATGAGCAGATGAGTGATGGCGGATGGAACTGCGAGCAGGAGAACGGTGCGACCGTGGGGTCGTTCCACTCGACGATCGACGTGCTGGATGGCCTGCTGCAGTACGAGCTCGCCTCAGGCGACCGGCCGGACGTGAGCACGGCCCGCCTGCGCGGACACGAATACGTCCTCGAGCGGCGGCTGTTTCGAAGGCTGTCGACCGGTGAAGTGGTCGACCCCGCCTTCACGCAGTTCTCATATCCGACGTACTGGCACTACGACGTTCTCAGAGGTCTCGATTACTTTCGCGCGGCCGGCACCGCTCCGGATGAGCGCATGGCCGAAGCGATCGAGCTGGTCGTGTCGAAGCGCGATGCGGATGGTCGATGGCCGCTAGAAAATCCCCACACCGGCCGCTTGCACTTCGCGATGGACGAGGGTGAGGGCAAACCGAGCCGGTGGAACACGCTGAGGGCGATGCGCGTGCTCAGGTGGTACCAGTAAACGAGCCTGGCCGCGGTGAGGTTATCGCACCTCGCGGGCATGCCCGGTGGCTTCGGCGTAGGCCCAGACCTGGAGGTCGGGCGGCTCCACGCCGAGCGTGGTCAGGATGGAGCAGATCTGTTCGCGGTGAACGTTCCCGTGGTGCAGCGCCTGGGCGATCGGCACGAACGACTCCGCTTCGTACGCGCCCTGGTCGAGGCTCAGCTGGTGCCTTGCCTCGAGCGGATCCGCCAGGTATTGCTCCCACAGCCGCGCGGTCTCATCGACCCGGGCTTCCAGCTCGTTGAGATCGGCGACGTCGGTTTCGTCGCCCTCCGCCCACGCGGGACGCGTGATCTTGACGCGCGGCAGGTAGCCGGCGTCCGCATAGATGAGGTGGTTGAAGGTGGAGATGATGGTGCCGTACGTGCCGGTTGCCGTCGCGTTCAGCTGACCTGGCGGAAGGGTCCGGGAGAACTCGAGCAGGCGCTTTGTCGCCCACGCGTTGTGGCGGAAGGCTTCCAGCAGCAGCTCGTCCATATGCCCGGATCTCAGCCTACGCTGGAGATCAGGTTGACTGGAAGCAACGCCCGGCTGCCGCTTGTGCTGTGGCAGAGGCCGGCCATTCCCGGCGTGTGGACCCAGCCCCGATGAAGAGGTGGCGTACTCAGGCGCTGATCCTCGCCGCGGTGGTTGTGCTCCTTGCAATCGGAACCATCGGCGCCGTCAGCCTGCGCATCGTTCAGAACCCCTTCGCTGAGCACTGCACGGTGTGGAATGAGGGCACGGAGGCCAACATCACCGCCATCGGTGATGGCGCCACGGACGAGTGCACCCTGATCCAGGGATGCCGCGCCAGCTGCAAGACCGTCGGCTACCAGGCGGCATCTGATGGACGCGTCGTGTGCGAGCACCGCGCGCACGGCCTTGATTACGTCGTGCGCGAGCGGGCGCCCGCACTCGAGCCGGACGCGATCAGCTGGTGCTTTCTGATCGAGCACGGTCGATATCCCGACAACACCACCGCGCACGCCGAGGCATCGCCGGACCCGAGCTGATCGCTAGCTATGGCTGCCGAGGCTGCTGCCGCTGGAGCCAGAGCAGCACGCCAGTTGGAACCGTGATCGCCACGCCGAGAACAAGGATGACGGCGATCAACAGCGCGCTCGGGGGCTCGACCGAGTCGATGCTCAGGGCGTAGAGGAGAGCACCGGTCAAGAGCAGCACGCCACCGAAGACCAGCGCGATGACAAGACAGCCGCCGCTGACCTCGCGGCGCCCGCCGCGAAACAGGCTGTAGCCGGACCTTGCCGCCACCGCCGCCGCGACGGCTCCGAACGCCAGATCGAACGCGACGCTGCCAGGATCAGGAGATGCCCGCAGCTCCTGGATGAGGGCGCCGGTTGCCAGCAGGGCAAACAGGCCGCCGACCACCAGCCCGATCCATTTGTAGACGCCCTCGATCACGGCAGGAGCAGCTTGACGGTTAGAAGCCGCGCAGCTTTTTCGGAGTGATTCGCACCCCGACCGAGTACTCGCTCGCCATCTTGGCCGGCGATCCGAGCTTCAGGCGCGCGATCTCGGTGCGGTACTTCGCCATATAGGCGCGGTTCTTGTTGAGCGGCAGCGCGCTCGTGTCGACGGCCGCGGTGCCCGTGACGATCACGACGTTGTCGCCTTGCTTCTTGCTGTCCAGGTTGAGCGCAACGTGCGGGTTGCGGGCGATGTTCGCGAGCTTGGCCTGCTTGGGGATGCTGTACATGAGCAGTGTCGCGCCGTCCCAGAGGAACCAGACGGCGTTGGGCTGGGGCGTTCCGTCGGCGGAGACCGTGGTCAGCCAGCCGATGCGCTCCGTGCGCAGGCGCCGCTCGGCGACCTTGCCGAACGGCGTGCCGGTGTCGATGAACCTGTCCTGCGCCACCGACTAGGGAATCACGACGAGCTTGCCGCGCGCATGGCCGGTGCCGATCTCCAAAAATGCCTTGCCAGCGTCGGCCAGCGTGAAGGCCTTGATCGCCGGCCGCTTCAGGTCACCCGCCGTGACCATCGCGACCAGCTCGGTGAGCGCCTCCGTAGTCGTTCTCGTCATCATGTTGATTCCGGTGACGTGTCGCGCCGCGAGATCGTCTACCTTCGCGCCGCCTCTCATGGAGATGACAAAGCCGCCCTCTGACACCAGCCCGGCCAGGCCGGCCAGTGTCTCCGCGTCACCTGCGGTGTGCACGACGGCTTTGATCCCGTTCGGATGCGACGTCCTGACAGCATCGACCACGTCGGCGGCAGCGTAGTCGATCACCTGGTCGGCGCCGAGGTTGCGCACGTAATCGAGCTTGTCATGGCCCGCGACGCCGAGCACGACCGCACCGGCGGCTTTGGCCATCTGGGTCGCGAAGCCGCCAATGCCGCCGGCGGCACCGAGGATTACCACCACCTCGCCTTGCTTCAAGCCGATCGGCTCGATGCTCTGCAGAGCCGAAACGCCGGCGAGAGGAAGAGCCGCGCCGAACTCGAGGTCGATTGAATCCGGGCGCTTGGCGATGGTGCCCGAGCTTGCAATCGTGTACTCGGCCAGCGATCCGTGGCCGAGCTCCATCTGGCCGGTATGTCCAAATACATGGTCGCCGACCTTCAACTTGTCGACTCCGGCACCGACTTTGTCCACGATGCCCGAAAGATCCGAGGCGGGGATCAGCGGAAAGTGGTGCGGCATGCGGTCCTTGAGCATTCCGCCGAGGACTGCGTTGTCGAAAGGATTTATCCCGCCGGCCTGCACCTTCACGCGGACCTGGCCTTCGCCTGGTTCAGGTGTCGGTACCTCTTGCACGGAGCCCGGCCCGCCGAATTCGTCCAGCGCAAAAGCACGCATCTACAGTCCCCCCAAGAAGCCAACGGCTAGATAGTTGCGGGCTCAACTATACGGGCGGAGCCGGGCCAATCTAGCTGCGACCGGCCGGGCGGATGAAGCCCCAGTAGCCATGCGGCACGCCAATCACCACGAAGGCGACAACGAACACCCAGCCGACCACGTTGAAGATTCCAGCCACCAGCCCGCCGAAGCTGAGCACCGCGCCGAGCACGTCGAAGATGAAGTTCGCGCGCATGAAGGCCAGGCCGGCGGCGCCGTCAGCCTGGTTGCGCGCGAGCAGCTGAAAGCCTCCGTTGGCGATCAGCGCAGCGCCGAGGAAGGCGATCAGCAGCTGGCGCGCCTGGTCGCGCGGAGGGATGCCGAGGACGGAGAGCGCAAGCCCCGGAAGCACCACGAAGATCACGCCGAGCACGACCGCGGCCGACCCGTCAGCGATGAAAAGGTGCTTCGGCTTCATCTGATCTGCCCGCCGCTGCGAGAATAGGTGCCCCATGAGTGCAGCGCAAGGAAAGGTCGAGGCGATCTATATAGCCGCCAAGCATGGCGAGCTGCCGCACGAGGTCGACGTCGCCGTCGCGCACGCCGGTAGCGGCATCGAGGGTGATCGCAACTTCGACGACACCGATCCCGACTCCTGCAACATCACGCTGATCGAGGCCGAAGCATTCGACGACTTGAAGGCACGCCACGGTTTCGAGATCACGCCGCTCGAGTCGCGGCGCCAGGTGCTGGTGAGAGGCGTCAACCTCGGCGAGTTCGTCGGCCGGCGCTTCCAGGTCGGCGATGTCGAATGCGACGGCGAGGAGCGGTGTGAGCCGTGCAACCACCTCGCGAAGATGGTGGGCACCCAGGACGTGCTGCGAGGTCTCCTGCACACGGGGCTGCGCGCGGTAATCGTGAAGAGCGGGACGATTCGGGCAGGTGACCTGGTCCGCCTGTCGGCGGTGGCTGAGCGCCTCTAAAGGCGCCGGGTCGCGCCGCAGGCGGCGAGCTCAGACGCACTCGGTGGTACGACTGCCGCCCGCGGCATATCGATAAAACGAGGCGCGCTTCAGGCGGTTACGCGGCTTCCCGGCGACCGACGGTCGCCGCCTGGCGCGGCTTGGGCCCGATCATCCGTTCGACGACCGTCCGGTACTGCAACAGCACCTGGCGCAGAGCTTCTGTCTTGTCCCGCCGGCGCCCATTGGCGGCAGCAGCCGCCTCGTGACGGGCCCGCTGCATCTCGCGCGGAAGCCGCGCTTGATCGAGCGGGTGTCCGCGAGCGCTGAGCAGCGAAAGCACGAGGGCGTCCGCCTCGCCGACTGCCCACTGAGGCTCGTACAGGAATCGCGCAGAGATGCGCTGCCATCCCTGTTCGAATCGACTTCGAGTTGGCTCCGGCAGGGGCGCAAGTCGCGGCGGCCGGGCCCTGATCGCACGCACGATGCCGACAACGACCGCGACGATCCACAGCGCGAGGACGGCGTCGACGGTCAGTGTCACTACATCCATAGCGGCACCTCCATCTGAAAGAAACGCCTGACGCGGCGGATTACCCCTTGACTAAGAGGCGACCTCCCGCCTTCGCTGTGTCTCTTCGCGATCTTCTGGGCGCGCGTATTCCTCGATGACGGCGCGGTAGTGAAGCAGTGCCAGCCTCATGCCCTCAGTGCCGCCTTTGCCTTCCTTGCCGGTCGCCTCGCGGCGCGCGCGCCGCATGTTGGCCGGCAGCTTCTCCTCGGCCAGAGGATGCTCGCGCTCACCAAGCATGGCGAGCAGCAAAGCGTCGGCTTCCCGGACTGCATCGCCAGGCGAATCCACGAAGCGGCTCTCGACCTTGTCCCATTGCGTCACGTAACGCTCGCGAGACTCGGGCGAGAGCGTCTTCAGGGCCGGCCGGCGCATGTGACCTGAGCGTGTCGCCATCACAAGGGCGATCACGATCACGGCCAGGATGATGATTCCAAGGACGACGGTCGTCGTTGTGCTCATGCGTTCAGGACCTCCATCTAGGGGAACGGCCAAGCGCGCCGAGGTAACTGAGCCGAGTTCGAGGTCGAGGCTAGGCTCGGAGGCTCTCGAGCTGCGAGGTCATCTCGCCGTAATGAACTCGGATGTGGGAGATGCCTGGCCGCGCGAGGAACTGCCACCTCGGTATCCCATGGAGGTCTTCGACTGCTGACCACACCGGTTCGTCGGCGTAGCCCCGGTCCCTGGACCGATCCGACTTCAGGTCGACCGGCTGGTCGAGCCACTCCTGAGGCGTGGAGTCGAGCCAGGCGAGCGCTTCCGGTCCGATCGCGGCCAGGTAATCGACGACCCGCTGACGGGGCACGGTCCGCGCCACGTTGTCGGCTGCCTCCCGAGTGGCACCTGCACCGAAGAACGCTTCAGGACGGCGAATGTCCTTCCAATCAGGGTCGTCGACGAGCTCAGGCTGGTCGCGCAGGACGCAGTTCACGGCCCAATCGATCGTCCGCGCCGCGTGCCACACTGTGAATCCGATGAGGTTGGCGCCGTCGAAGGGACGGGACGTCCACTCCTCGTCGGTGACCTTGCTCGCGAATTCCTTCAGGCCGTTGATCGACCCGTTCAGCTGAAACCGTAAGAGCGGCTTGATTCGTGGAGGATAAGCGAAGCGGGAATCTCGCGCCACGCTCCGCGGTTGCAGGAATTCATGAGCACATTCGGCGACTTCAATCGCAACCTCATCGAAGACATGCGCGCCAACAAGGGCAAGCCGACATCTGGGCCGTTCGTCGGTCGAGACGTCCTGATACTCACCACCAAGGGCGCGAAGTCGGGCGAGACTCGGGTGACGCCGATCGTGTATACGCGGGACGGCGACAGGTACGTCATCGTCGCGTCGAAGGGTGGCGCGCCGACCAACCCGAGCTGGTATCACAACCTGAAGGCGCATCCACACGTGACGGTCGAGGTCGACGGCGATAAGTTCGCGGCGCATGCAAGCGTCGTCGACGAGGACGAGTACGAGCGCCTGTACCTGCACCACGCGACCAGGAACCCGGCTTTCCATGACTACCGGAAGAAGACGACGCGGAAGATTCCGGTCGTGCTGCTGGAGCGTGTGTAGCTAGCTGGTCTCGCTTAGGCCCGTACGGAGAAGGCCGGCCAGGTCCAGGCGGCGGTTGCCCAGCGCGTAGTGGCCGCTGGCGTCGCGATCCCACTCTTCCTTCGGCCGGTCCCAGTACAGCTCGAGGCCGTTCTCCTCTGGGTCGCGCAGGTAGATCGCCTCGTGCGTGCCGTGGTCGTTGAAGCCGTCGATGGGGTAGCCCGCGTCGCGCAGCCGCCGCAATGCGTCGCCAAGGCCGGATCGCGTCGGATAGCGGATCGCGACGTGATACAGGCCGGTCGTCCCCGGAGGTGGCGGGTTGCCGCCCTTCGACTCCCACGTGTTGAAGCCGAGGTGGTGGTGGTAGCCGCCGGCGGAAACGAAGAGCATCGTCGGGCCCTCGGCCACGACGTCGAAGCCGAGGATGCCGACGTAGAAGTCCTTGATCTTGCCCAGGTCGGAGGCTCGCAGATGCACATGGCCGATGTCCACGCCGGCTTCGATCGGTCGAGGCGCGCGCTCGACCGGAGCCATCCCAGTTTCGACGCCCGGGTTGCCGGCGTACGAGCCGGTGCCGGTCTCGGTTTCAGCCGGCGCCTTCGTCTGCTCTTTCAGGTCCACGACCCTTCAACCTTACGGCCGTGGTGGCGATTCCGGCGGGCGTGGCCGGCTCGCGTTTGGCGAGCCACATGATCCAGACGATGAGCAGCGAGAGCATCACGAAGAGCGCGGTGCCTTCGATTCGAACGAGCGGCAGAGGCAGGTATTGCTCTGACCCGATCTCCGCGATGAGCCCGAAGACGCTGACCGCGATCGGAACCAACACCAGCCGCAACGCACCGTCGCGCGCCCGCCACGTGCCGAACGCCCAGACGCTCCCGAGCACGTATACCTCGAGGAAGTAGTAAGGCCACACGGTTTTGGCGAGCATCGCGAATGCCGCCGCGGTGAGGGTCATGCCGGCAAACAGTCCGCCGTCGTCGAGGCGATTGCCGCGGGCGAGCCACAGGTTGGTCGCGAGCACCACCGCGACGATGGCGACG
>Ga0137395_10001664_pt1 | contig 10432 bp, 10 predicted proteins | sample czobulk216metaG_FD_108283 | JGI IMG/M metagenome (GOLD analysis project Ga0137395, IMG submission 108283) | Vadose zone soil microbial communities from Angelo Coast Range Reserve, California, USA - czobulk2.16 metaG | ecosystem: Environmental > Terrestrial > Soil > Vadose zone | place: USA...
CCTGCGACCACCCAAGTTTGCGCCTGCCGCGCCAGCGAACTGACTGCGTCCCGAAATAAAATGTCGCTCGTGTAAAACGGGGAGGGCGACTCCGGCCACACGATCAAATCAAAATGCCGACCACTTTTGTCCAAGGTGGACTTATCTCCGGCAATCCTGTCTCCGGGGGGATGCAGGCTCACAGCTGTCAAATCTTGCAGCGTGGCCTGAAAATATTCTTTCGTCCACATCGAACCTTCCTGAATCGGGATATTCGGCTGCACAAGCAGAGCGGTGTGATCGCTTGCGACCAGAGGAGGCGCCAGCAACTGTCCGGCTTGCAGAATGGCCGCTGCTCCGCACGCCGCCCCCAGCAACCACTTTCGTCGCTCTTTCAGAGCCAGAAAGGCTGCCGCAAAAACGCTGTTCACGAGCAGGATTTCAAACGAGAGTCCGTAGACGCCGACGATTGTAGTAATTCGCGTGAGCGAAAAATTAGCAGTCTGCGAATATCCAAGCAGCTCCCAGGGGAAAGCGGTGATCCGCGTCCGCGCAAGTTCGACCGCAACCCACAAAAATGGCGCCGAGGCGAGCGCGCGCCTGATTGACGCAGCCGTTTGAATGCTCTTCAATCCCCCCAACTTCGCTGCTTCAGGTCTTAGCGGAGTCGACAACCGATCGGAATTCCATCCCGCGACCAATGCCAGCAGCAGGCCGAACAGCCCGTGATACAGCCCGACATACATGCAGAATAAGATCAACGCAAGCACCGCTGTGGGAACCGGCAGGCCTCCATAGCGATGCATGGTGTCGAAGATCCAGTAGCAGGTCCCGGCAAACCAGAGAATGCCGCACACGTAGCCCAACAGAAATCCTTGCCAAGGCGTTGCAGGCAGCAATCGCTCTTGCCGATCCAATTGCAAAGTTTCGGGAGAGCGCGCTTGTAAGATGGCGACCAGCAGCGGCGCTACCGCAATCCACGAGAACACATACAGGTTCAAAAGTGGGAAAATGACGATCTGCAGCGCGGCTGATATTATTAGCAGGCGCCAGGCATTGGGAGAGATTCGCCGCACAGACCAGCATAGCAAAGTTGCTATCGCGGGCTGGGAATGAGGCAGTCCGGCCGCTTTTCACCTTTGATATATCATCTGACATTGATCGTCTGACACTGATCATCTGAAATTGATCGTCTGACACCGATCGCCTGACATCGATCATCTGTTTTGTTTGAAATAATGTATTTTCCCTATGGGTCATGTATTCATCACGATTCTGGTGCAATTTCTCGAAGGCATGTTCGTCATCGGGTCCATCGGGTCGGTGATCGTCCTCGTACTCAGTGGCATTGAAGACATCAAAACGCTGTTTGGCGGGGAGGAAGAGCACCACCCCTAGCCGCCATGTCCTCGTTTCCGCCAGCGTCTCCGTCCAATCGTGTTCGCATCGTCGTTGCCACTTCGGTGATGCTTACATTTATCTCTTACTGGCGGGCCGCCGCCATCGTATTGAACGATCTCGCTTCCTCCGCCTTTTACGCCTGCGGAATCGCCGAGCAGGCGGTCGGAAAATCCGCACCCTGGTTCATTGTCGGGGTCATGCTTTTTTCTTTCGCCGTGCGGGCGGTTTACGTCGAAAGCTGCTCCATGTTCGTTCGCGGCGGCGTGTACCGCGTCGTTAAGGAGGCCTTGGGCGGCACGCTTGCCAAGCTCAGCGTCTCCGCTCTGATGTTTGATTACATCCTCACGGGGCCTATCTCCGGAGTTTCCGCGGGCCAATACATCGTCGGTTTGTTTAACGAAACCCTCGTCACCGCCGATCTGCACGGGTGGATTCCTCGTGCCATTCACAGCCTGTTCAATGGCACGCCGCACCTCAACGTGAATTTGACCTCGGTTATCTTCGCTTTAGCAGTCACCATCTATTACTGGTGGGAAAACACCAAAGGCATCCACGAATCGAGCGAAAAAGCTCTCCGCGTCATGCAGATCACCACCGTGATGGTAGTCATTCTGCTGGCTTGGTCGGCCGTCACCCTCTTCAAGTCGGGATACAATCCCGTTCCGCTTCCCACCCCGCAGAACCTTCATTTCTCCAAAGAGTCTCTCGGCTTTCTGCGTTACAGTTTCCCCGAACAGAGTCTGGCAAAGATGTTCGGGATGCTCGGAATCCTGATCGCCTTTGGACACTCGGTCCTCGCGATGAGCGGCGAAGAATCCCTCGCTCAGGTCAATCGCGAACTCGCTCACCCCAAGCTGAAGAACCTTAAAAAAGCGGCGATCGTCATCGCCATCTACAGTTTCATCTTCACCGGCCTCTCCGCCCTGCTCTCTGTCATGCTCATTCCGGATGCGGTCCGGGTGCCCGTATATAAGGACAACCTGATTTCCGGCCTCGCCATGTACATGTGGGGGCCGCTGATACTGCGCCTCGTCTTCCGCGCCTTTGTCGTGGTGGTTGGCTTCCTGATTCTCTCAGGGGCGGTTAACACGGCAATTATCGGTTCTAACGGCGTCCTGAACCGGGTCTCCGAAGATGGCGTCCTAGCCGACTGGTTTCGCTTTCCGCACCGCAAATACGGCACGAGCTCCCGCATAATCAACCTGGTAGTCGGCTTGCAAATCCTTACCATCCTGGCCAGCCGCGGTGATGTTTATGTCCTCGGCGAGGCTTATGCCTTCGGAGTGATCTGGAGTTTCACTTTCAATAGCTTGTCCATGCTCGTCCTGCGCTTCAAATATAAAGGAGAGCGCGGCTGGAAGGTTCCTCCAAACGTCCGCATCGCCGGAACCGAAATACCCATCGGCCTGCTTTCAGTCTTCTTCGTTCTGCTCGCGACCGCGCTTGTGAATTTGGCCACCAAGTCTGTCGCCACCGTCGCCGGTGTTTCTTTCTCTGTGGTCTTTTTCGTCATCTTCACGGTTTCGGAGCATGCCAACCGAAAAAAGTACGCCCTGGCCAAGCAACAGATGAAAGATCACTTCCAGTTGCTGCAGAGCGATACCGTCGACCGCGGCCCCCTCGGCATCCGTCCAGGTAACGTGCTGGTGCCCGTCCGCGACTACAACACGCTAAATCACCTGCGCTGGGTGCTGGATCGCACCGACACTCGCGAACAGGATGTTGTTGTCATGACCGCCCGCGTCAGCACCTTCGGATCAGCCGCCTACGGCCTTTCCACTGAGCAGATCTTCAGCGATTACGAGCAGACCTTATTTACGCGCGCCGTCTCCGTCGCCGAAAGTTTCGGAAAGAAAATATCGCTGCTGGTGGTTCCCGCTAAAGACCCTTGGTCTGCCGTCGCCCAGACCGCCCATAATCTCGAGTCTTCCGCCGTCGTGGCTGGCCTTTCCAGCAAAATGACCACGACCGAGCAGGCTTTCGTTCTCGGCAGCGCTTGGGAAGCTATACCCGAACCCAAACGGCAGTTCGTCCTGCAAATCGTTCAGCCCAACGGCATCGTTGACACCTTCCGCATTGGACCGCACACTCCGACCATGAAGAATGAGGACGTCGTCCTCCTCCACCGCCTGTGGCTGAACATTACCCGCGAACCTGGTTTAGAGAACGTCCACCACCATGACATTCTGACCGAAGCCCTCACCCGATTTGCCCACGATTACGGGGCACATGATCATGAACACATCGTCAAAGAACTGCAACGTCACGGCGGCGATGGCAGCGGTCCCACTCCGGTCCGCCGCATCGCCGATCAGGTTCCCACGGTTCAGCCTGACCCTGCCCGTTCCGAACGCGAGGATCAAGGCAGCGAGAGCGAGCTTCGCGACAGCGACCCCTCCAAGAAGCCAGGCTCAGACTAAGCTCATAATTCTTCATACCAAAAAAATGGCGCCTCCATGAGAGGCGCCTTGCGTGTGCTGCTGTTCAAAACTCTGGCTCAAACTTCAGCCGATCGGACGCTTAGACCGATGTCCCCCGGCGTACGATGCCCATCACCAGGGTCACGAGGAAGATAATCAGGAAGATGTAAAACAGAATCTTCGCAATTCCGGCTGCTGCTGTCGCTATACCAGCAAATCCGAAAAATGCGGCGACTAGCGCAATGATCAGGAACACCAATGCGTAATAAAGCATGTCTCCCCCTCGGCCGAGCCGCAACTCTCCTGCATCACAGCATATCCGGCTTCTGCCAAAACGCTATCGGGGAGGAACTGTAGTCTAAGGCAGCTTTTTATGTACTCCCCTCATACGGGAGATCCCTTACACCGCCGCGCATCGATTAAATAAAATCGATTAAAGAAATAGGCTGCAGGCTGGATACACGGACCCTTCATGGTTGAGCTATTATTGGCTGTAAGCTTAAGGCGGCGGGGATGCGGTATGGGATTTTTGCCGTTTCTCCTGTTTTAGATTCGTCCGAAGCGGAACGGCGTCAGGCGAATCGCGCATACCCTCCGCCGGAATTCATTACCTTTCCAAAAATTTCCGAGCGATATTTGTCAATCCCCTCCCGCATCGCCCTCGAATTCAAATGCGAAAGTTTAAATAAAGTTAAAAAAGAAATTAAAAAAGGACGGGATAGCGACTCGCCAGCCCGTCCCCTTCTAAGCGGACAGTATTAAACCCCCTCTATTTCGGAGGCTTCCTGCTGGGCTCAGCCTGCCTCGGAGCCTGCCGTTGCTGCATTTGCTGTTGCTGCTGTTGATGCTTCTGCTGCAGTTGCTGAGTTTGCTGCTGATGCCGCTGTTCTACCTGCTGTCTCGCCGCCTCGCCCTGTTTTGCCGCCCGCTGATCTTCCTTCTCTTGCTGTTGCGCTATTTTTTGCCGTTCCTTTTGTTGCTGCGAGTACAGCTTTTCTTGCTCCTGCTGGTACTTCCTGTCCTGCTTTGCATTGCCCGTATTCACTTGGCCTGGCCGTTCCGAGGGTGGTAGCTCGCGAACGTGGTTGGAGGAACCGCGAGCAGCGCCACCCCCAGGACGAGCATTAGTTTCCGGCCGCGCATTCTCAGCACTACCGCCGCCTGCTTCGCGCGCCGTCCCGCCGCGTCCGCCACGATTCGCCGGCGGATTATAATTCCCACCCGCCGCCCTCGCCTGCACTACGCCGTGATCCTTAAAGGCTCCCGGCTTCGGTGTAGCTGCGATCTCCGGCTTCCCTCGATTCACCGAAGCCCTCTGTTGCGGATTGGATCGGGCTTGCTGCATATGCTGGGTTTGGGCCGCCACCGGAGGCAGGTGTCTCTCCCGCGCCGCAGCCTCTTCCTGTGCGCTGGGACGCGCATTGATACCACCTTCGCCGCCGTTGTAGCTCACCCGGTTCTCCGTCTCCCGGACGTTTACGGTAGTGTTGTAAACGTTGTGTATCTCGGTGACATTCACGTTGCTCACCGCACGGTTGTAGAAGAAATGCCCATTATCCCAACGCCCTCCTTCAAAGCCGACTCCAAAATAGCCGAATCCGTAATTGATCCCGCCGTAGAAACCGACCAAAGGCCCCCAATAGCCATCGTAGAAAACGAACCGGTCGCCTCCCCAACCCCAATAGGCTGGGGTCCACAGAAACCCGATCTCGGGAGCAAGCACCCAGGTGCCCGGCACCCAATAATAATCGTCAAAATCGGAGTCATAAGCCCAAAAGCCGGGCGTCCAGATGAACCCGTCTCCGGGACAAATTGGCTGTTCATAGACGGGCAAAGGAGGCGGCGCGATGGTGATCATCACTCCAATCTGCCCAAACGCCGCCGCCGACATGCATAGCACCACTAACCCAAACAAAAGTGTACGAATGAAACGGGTACTCATACTGTTCCTCTGGCCCGTCGTCCCTCGTTTGCCCGGTACGTCTGTCCCCGGGTTTCGTGGAGCAGGCCCCGAGTTGTAATTCACCAGCGAGTCACGGCTGCAAGACCATAGCCTTCTCGCCTCTCGACTGCGGACAGTACATATTACGCAGACCGGAGTGCAGACCTACCGCTTCACTTCGATCTGGTTCAAAACCTGCTGAACATTCGGCACGCTCGATGCGGCCGCTTGTGCCTGTTGACGTTGTTCGGCAGTCTCGACGCTGCCTTTTAACGTGAGCACTCCATTCTTGGCGCCAAAATCAATATGCTGTTTATTCAGATGGTGAGCAATCAGCGCCGCCTTGTAATTCTTTTCGATGCCCGCGTCGACGTCAGACGCCATACTCTTGGCATCCGATTCGGCGCCCACCGGACGCACGCTGACCTCGTTCACAATGATTCGATCCCCGGCAGCCCCCTTCGCCACCTGGGCCGCCTTCGCCTTGGCATCGTCCGAGTGAACCGTGCCACCCAAAGTAATCGTATTTTTATCGCGGTCTTCCGCCACGCTTACGTCCGTAAGTTCCGCCTGTTCCAATGCGTGTTTGACAGCGTCTTTGTAGCCAACATTACTCCCCGTCCGGTTCGAGCAGGCGGCGCCCAAGATCAAGACGAAAATAAAGATAAAGATAAAGATACGTTTGGCTATTGAGTTTAGAATCGCGAACTTCATCCCGTATCGTTCTCCGTGAAATGCTCTCCGTGAAATGAACCTACAAACGGGCCTGCTGGCGGACTCTACGGAACTTACCTTCAAGCCTCATCCAATCGTATCGGAATCGATGTGTAGTTAGCTCAGTAAAACCCTGTAGTCAGTGGAGAGACGTAGTCAATGGAGAGACGGGCGTCCTCGCCCGTCCACCCCACCGCCAACGATCGTGGCGGCCGGTGACATGGGCGCTGCCATCGAGCATTCTGATTTTGGGTGGCGCATCGGTTTACCGCTGCCATAAATGGCGTGTTCTCAAAAGCGGCTTCGACGGGCGCCCTCGCCCATCCAAGCCGAGCAAAAGCTCTGCAAGCCCCCTTTTCATCACACCTCTGTTTCCCTTGTCTCCCTGTGCCCCCATGGTTCAAGCTTTTTCGCGTGGAGCGTTCCCTCCGCCGAAGTCCATAAAGACTCCAGTGCCGTGGGCCGCAATTCTATTCATGCAAGACTCCTGAGATGATCTGAGGGTGCGGTCTGCCAGCGAAATGCGATAAACTCTTTGCACGAAAAATTATGACAGACGAAGAGAAAAGCCAACCGAGCAACCAGTCGCACCCCGGAAACATCACACGGCGAGACTTTACAACCCTCTTGGTGAGCGCGGGCATTGCCGCTACCGTAAGATCGACAGCGGCAGCCGACATTGGCATTGAGATGGTCGAGACTGACGTCGAGATCAAGACTCCGGACGGAACTTGCGACGCCGCATTCATTCATCCGAAGTCACTATCTAAGTCCGGATCTTATCCAGGAGTACTGATCTGGCCTGACGCATTCGGTTTGCGGCCGTCGATGCGCACCATCGGCAGGAACATCGCTGCTGATGGATATTCCGTCCTGGTGCCGAATCCCTTTTATCGCGTGTCGAAAGCTCCTTTCACGGATGCCTCCAAATTCAATTTCCAGAATCCGGACGATATGGCGAAACTTAGGCCGCTGATGGCATCGGTGAACGCGCCCGGCAACGCCGAGAAGGATGCGACCGCTTACGTTGCCTTCCTCCATGCGCAAAAAGAAGTGAACAAGGCAAAAAAGATCGGAACCCAGGGTTATTGCATGGGCGGGGCGCTGGTGGTGAGGACCGCCGCCGCATTGCCCGATCGTATTGGCGCGGGCGCGTCATTCCATGGTGGGGGCCTGGTAACCGACAAACCCGATAGCCCGCATCTGCTCGCACCGAAGATCAAGGCTCGTATGTATTTCGGAATCGCGTCGAACGACGACGAGCGTCAGCCGGATGCCAAGGTCAAGCTGAAGGAAGCCTTTGCGGCCGCCAAGGTCGTGGCCGAAATTGAAGTGTATCCAGCCCTGCATGGATGGTGCGTGCCGGATATGCCCGCCCGCGATGGCGCGCCGATCTATAACAAGGTCGAAGCCGAGCGTGCCTGGGAAAAACTTGTCGCCTTATATCGAGCGGCTCTCGCCTAGCCGCCGATCCACCCAGCCTATTTTGCTCGGGGCCTGACCGCAAGTTTCAGATGGGCACTCTGTCCAAGGGCACGATGAACTGAATACCTTCAACGCGCCTGCTCTGGAGCCGCTCGTCATTGGTGACGAAAAGATCCACATTCGCGCTTGCAGCGCAGGCCAACTGGATAGCATCAGGCGCCTTTAGCGATCTCTCCGATCGCAGCTGAGCATAGAGTTTGGCAGCTTTAACATCGAACGGGACTAAGACTGCTCCCTTGGACAACTGCTCTTCGTACCTGCGGCAGATCCCGTGATCTCCGCGCCGCCACGGACCCACGAGAATCTCCCCGAGAGTCATTGTAGATGTCAATAGGTGGTCGCCACGCTCCAGCATTTTTCGCCGCAGCGCGATGGTCTTCACGGAGAGTTCTTTGTAGTCCTCAAAAAGATAGATAAAAAGGTTCGTGTCCCAAAAGATTCGGCTCATTCCCAGCCTTCACGAAGACTGCGCACATAGTCGTCGGGATGTTCGTCGCCCCAAATGTGTTTGCCCGACCCGACTAACGACAGGATGGGATCCTCTTCAAATCTCCTTGCCGCTGCGGTCGCGTCCCAACTGCTATACCACTTAAGAAGATCCCGGTATTGCTCCGGCAAGTCGTCGATGGAAGGGTGGATCTTCGAGCCTTCTCTGGCCAAGTCGTACGAGTCCCCTGTTCGGAACAACCGCCGACGCCCAGGTTGGGTTTCATAGAGCATCCTGTACCGCCCGGAATTTGGCGGTCGGTTGGCCACGCAGTGCTGAATTACATGGGCATAGACACCAGGCCTTAGGTCACTCTTGATCTTTGCCTGTCTCGCGCAATCCATGATTTCCTCGATTGTGAAGTCCATGCGATCCGGGTTGTCACGGTGCAGAAAAGCCATAACCAGCCACACTTCATCTGCGACCTTGACTCCCTGCGCCGATATTGCTTTCATCATTGCCTCCTTTCGCAGCAATCAATTGGCTCGTGTCACCAGTTTCCTGCGCCGCCGCGAGCAGCAGGGACAGTGGCCTGATTCCCGTTGAAAACCACGGGTTAGTCCTAGCGTCTTCGTTACAGGAGCAACCTCCTGCCTCCGAGCCGAGCCCAGTTTGAGTTGAAGGCAGTCGTCACAGAAATCCAACAGGTCGGTTTTCGATAAGGTAATTTGGATGCATTCTGGAATTGTCATTGTTACCACCTCCATTTTTGAACATAACATGTTATCATCTCCATTTTAATATAACATACTCTGTTGTTTATTAACAACAATATTGTTTTCAGTTATCATCCCGCTCGACTGGACAGCCGGGTAAGGCAGTCCCTGCGCAGGCGTTGCTATGGCCATCGTTTACAATCGAAGATTCTCCCAAGCTTGGCAAAACGATTGGAACCATACTCATGCACCGCTGGTCGCAACTCTTCATTCCTACTCTGCGCGAGGCTCCGGCTGATGCCGAAGTCGCTAGCCACAAGCTCCTGGTCCGCGCTGGATATATCCGGCAACTGGGCGCCGGGATCTACTCGTTCCTATTCCTCGGCAATCGCTCTACCCAGAAGATCATGGGCATCGTCCGCGAGGAGATGGACAAGATCGGGCAGGAGTTCTACTTGCCCGCGCTGAATCCGCGCGGACTCTGGGAGGAGACCGGGCGCTGGTCGCTCATTGGCGAGAACATGTTCCGCCTCAAGGACCGAAAAGGCGCCGACCTGTGCCTGGGCTTTACCCATGAAGAAGTCATGACCGACATCGCGCGCAAGGAGCTGCGCAGCTACAAGCAGTTGCCGCAGATCTGGTATCAGATTCAGACCAAATTTCGCGACGAGCCTCGTCCGAAGTCGGGCCTGCTGCGGGTGCGCCAGTTCATCATGAAAGACGCCTATTCGTTCGACATTGATGCGGCGGGTCTCGACGTGTCTTATCAAAAGCATCACGACGCTTACTGCCGCATCTTCGACCGCTGCGGGCTGAAATACATGGTGATCGATGCGCACTCGGGCGCGATGGGCGGATCGCAGTCGCAGGAATTCATGGTGCGCACTCCGGCAGGCGAGGACCAGATCGTCAGCTGCGAGAAGTGTAATTACGCGGCGAACATGGAGAAGGCCACGTCGAAGCTTGCCGCGGTCGAGGACTTGAAAACCGAGGGCGATGGCTCGCCGCTCGAAGTTCATACTCCGGGGCAGAAGACGATTGAAGATGTGGCGCGGTTCCTTGGCGTGTCTCCCAAGAACAAGATCAAGACGCTAGCGATGATGATCACTGCACCAGAGGATTCACCGGCCGCAACGAAAACGCCAACGCCAACGCCCGGCACGTCTCGTCAGCGTGCGGTCGTGCTGCTCATGCGCGGCGATCACCAGATGAATGAGGCGAAGCTCTCGACTGCAGTTGGCGGCAAAGAGACACGCCCTATGCAAGAGGAGGAAATTCGCGAGCTGTTCAACTCCCCTGCGGGATATCTCGGCCCGCTCGGCATCGATTGGGCGAAAGAAGTGCGCTC
>Ga0137395_10001665_pt1 | contig 10427 bp, 11 predicted proteins | sample czobulk216metaG_FD_108283 | JGI IMG/M metagenome (GOLD analysis project Ga0137395, IMG submission 108283) | Vadose zone soil microbial communities from Angelo Coast Range Reserve, California, USA - czobulk2.16 metaG | ecosystem: Environmental > Terrestrial > Soil > Vadose zone | place: USA...
CTTCGGCTTGCCGGGGCGGTACGAAGGTCGTGAAGCCATCGAGGGGTTCTTCCGCTTCGTGCGCGACCTCTATCCCGACATGGGCCTGGAAAATATCCACGTCCTGATCGACACGCCTGAGCAGGCCTTTGCGGAGTACGAGTTCACCGCGCAATCGAGCAAGACCGGACGCACCATCCACGCACTCTTTTTCGGGCGTTTGGTCGCAGAGCACGGCAAGATCAAGCTGCTGCGCGAAGCCGTCAACCTCGTTGAGGTGGCGCTCGGCGTCTTCCCCAATGGGCTCGCCGACTACAAGGTACCGTCAGCACACACGGCATAACGCCAAGGGACGGGGCGAGTGCTGTTGCGCGAAGCGCTCGCTCCGTCAGCTACTCCCGAGCACCGCCGTTGATGCACCGTGCGACGGAAGGAGCCCAGTGCATCACGCCATTGCACACATGTCCAGCAGCTGCGCCGAGTGCTGGCCGAAGCAGTTGCGACCGAGCAGTGTTGCTCAGCATTGCGGCGGATAGGGTGCTTGAGCGCCCAACGGCGCACCAGCGACCGAAGCGCACGAGGAGGCGCCTCTGATGACGCACACACAACGACGAACACCCACGGCCGACGGCCGTAGAAAATTCTCCGTCCTGCTGACGGCTTCACTGGTCTCGTCATTGATCATGCTCGATGCGAACATTGTCGCGGTGTCGCTGCCGTCGATGGCGCGGTCGCTCGGCGCCACGTTCACGGAGATCGAGTGGGTTGTGAGCGCCTACGTCCTCACCTTTGCGGCGCTGCTGCTTGCGGCAGGATCCTATGCCGATCGGCACGGACGCAAGCGGGCGACGCTTCTCGGCTTGGTGGTCTTCACGGTCGCGTCCGCCCTCTGCGGTCTGGCGACGTCGGCATGCATGCTGAATCTGGCCCGGGCACTCCAGGGTGTCGGCGCGAGCCTGCTGCTGACGGCATCGCTCGCGGTGATCAATCACGCCTTCGCCGGGCCGGAGCGGGCGAAGGCCTACGCCTTCTGGGGCGCGTGCCTGGGCATCGCGATCACCGGAGGACCGATCGGCGGCGGCGTGCTCACCGATCTGTGCGGCTGGCGGTGGGCCTTCCTCGTCAACGTCCCCATCGGCGTCGCGCTGTTCGTCACAGCTGCCATCGTGATCGCGGAGTCGCGCGACCATGAAGCCACACGCCTCGACATGGTGGGCATCCTCACCTTCAGCGCCGGCCTTTTCCTGCTGATCTGGGCGCTGATCGACGGCAATAGCCTCGGCTGGGGCACGGCGGCGATCGTCTGGCGGTTGGCCGGCGCCGCCGCGCTGCTCACCGCCTTCGTCTGCGTCGAGCTGCGACAGCAGCGGCCCATGGTGGACGTCGCGCTCTTCACGCAGCCGACCTTCCTGGGAGCCGCCTTCGCGATGCTGGGCTATGCGGGCGGTGCGCAAGTGCTGATCTTCTTCCTGCCGCTCTTTCTGCAAAACGCCTACGGCTTCGCCCCGGCGCGCGCGGGGCTGGCGATGGTCCCCTTCGCACTGCCGATGTTGCTCACGCCCCGGCTCGGGGCGGGGTTGGCGACGCGTTACTCGGGACTCGCGCTGCTGACGCTTGGTCTGGCGACGACGCTCCTGGGCGATCTGCTGCTCTCCGCGTGCGCGCTGACCGGCATGACCTATGCCGTTTTTATCATCGGGATGCTGGTCGCCGGTGCGGGAGCCGGCCTGCTGAACAGCGAGACGGCCACGGTGATGCAGAGCGCCGTGCCGGCGCACCGGGCTGGGATGGCGTCTGGCCTCTCGGCGACCACCCGTTTTACGGGACTGCTCCTGGGCGTCGCCGCCCTGGGCGCCGTGCTGTCGGACAGTGTCGCGCGCCGCTTCGTGACGGCCGGCGCCGCGTTGGGTGTGGACCCGCCTATGGCGGCCGCGGCGGCAAAGCGGGTCGCCTCAGGTGACCTGACAGGTGCGACTGCAGGCGTGCCCGAAGCGCTTCAGGCCCACCTCCATGCCGCCGCTTCTCAGGCATTCGCCGGCGGTTTTGCCGAGGCAAGCCTCGTGGCCGCCGCCGTCGCTGCCATTACCGGTGTCCTGGCATTCACGCTGGTCCGGCCTGCGGACACCGCGCCCGCGGGGAATGGCGAACCGCATGACGTAGTGGTCGCGGCGATGGAGTAGCGGGCTTGCACGATGAAGGAGCTGATCGATGCTCAAGACCTCAGGAACAATTCCCTAATGGAAACACAACTCGATGCTGCGGTCCCTCCCTGGACCGCGGCTCGATTCTCGTCCCGAAACGTATCCAAGACAAGGAGACTTTCAAATGCCAATCGTAAAAATTCATGTCCTCGCAGGGCGATACGACGAGCGTCGCCTCACCAACGTGTCCAAGGCGGTCCAGGATGCGCTGATCAGCATCCTGAAGATTCCCTCGGACGACTTCTTCCAGATCATCCATGAGCTTCCGCGCAACCGCTTCTTGCACACGCCGTCGTTTGTCGGGATGCAATACTCCGACGACTTCATGGTGCTTGAAGTCGCGTTCATCTCTGGCCGGCCGAAAGAAACCCGCCTCGCCTTGCTCAAGGAACTGAACCAGCGGATTGCCGCTGGCGCCGGAATATCACCAGATGACGTGATGATCCGGCTCTCCGAGGGTCCAGGCGAGAACGTTTCGTTCGGTCAGGGGTTGGCGCAACGCGCGTTCGTTTCACAGGCAGCCTGAAGGGGGACCACCATGCCTTACCTGCACCTTGATGTACCCGGGACCTATCCCGTCCAAGTAAAACGCGAACTGGCGACACGGCTTTGCAAGCTTTACGCGGAAGTCATGGAGACACAGTTGTGGCGACCGAATGTCGGGATCGCCGAACTCGGCAAGGACAATCTTTCTCACCTCGGTTCCGACGGCCTTGAGCCCATTACCATGGTTCTCGTCGAGTTTCGTCGTGGTCGGCCGACGGAAAAGCGGCTGGCGTTAGGCAGGGCAATCGTCGACATCTGCGTCGAGCTGCTCGGCGTACCTCGCCGGACGGTCATGGTCGAGTTCACACCGCATACGGGAGAAGAAATGCTCCGCGACGGGAACTGGGGTGCAGACTGGACCCCCGCGGAGGGAGTTGCGGTCTGAGCCGCACAAAGGAGAAGAGCATGACTCATTCCCTCTCAAAGCAGAAGAGCATGACTCATTCCCTCTCGCAGGGCACTGCCCTCATCACCGGCGCCTCTAGGGGCATCGGCGCCGTCTATGCCGACCGTCTCGCGAAGCGTGGCTACGACCTCATCCTGGTGGCCCGCAGCGAGGCTCGGCTCAAGGCGCTCTCCGCGCGCCTGACGAGCGAGACCGGACGCTCGGTCACTCCGCTGCCGGCGGACCTCAATGACACTGACGTTCCGACAAGCCAGCTTGACTTCTCATGTTGTATCCATTAAACCAGACGCCTAACCTCAATCGATAGACTTGCTCTGGACGGCGGCGGGCACCACGATGTTTCAACGGCTCAAACTGCTCAAAGACGTTGTCGGCCTCTACCTGAACCGGCAAAAAGGGATGGCGTTGCTTGAGCGCGTCCAAGCCAGCGACTTAAGCGATGGAGATCGAGCCCGCGTCAGCCGCATCATTCGAACCATGCTGAAGCTTCCTGATGATCCTGGGCAAGAACCGTCTTTGCCTGAGGCATCCGATCTCTCAGCGCACGCCTCCCGCCGTCGTCAGCGACGCTCGTCCTGATCTCGCTTGGCTTGACAAGGTTGCAAGCAACCGTTACACCTGTCTGGTCGCATGCCTGGTGGCCCACGCTCGACGTGGGTGGGGCCGTATCCATGTGGGGTCCAAAGTTTCAAAGGATGCGTGGTGAAAAAGCCTGTAGACCACTTGACCTTGAATGCCGCAGACGGCGAGGCCCTGATTGCTCGAGTGCATCGAAGCAATTTGCCTCGAGCTGACGCGGAGACGGTGGAGTGGGTAATCCGCATGTATTTTCATGTGGTGTTCGCCCTGCAAGAGGCCAACATCAGCACGAAGCGGCTTCGGTCCTTGCTCTTTGGCAAGCACCCCGCGCCATCGCCCTTGCCACAGGAATCGTTTGCTCCGAGCCAAGCGGATGGCGACGAGGCCAGCGTCAATGCCCTGCTCGAAGCCGATGTGGAGACAGATGTGACGGCGCATCAAGCGCCGCCTGGGGAGTCGCAGGGGCCGGAGCGGGCCAAGGCCCAGGGCGGACATCGCCCGGGGACAGGTCGCCTAGGGGCTGTGGCCTATGCAGGTGCCACGCGTGTTGAGTGCCGCCACGAAGAGCTTTCGGTGGGGCAGCGCTGCCCGGTGTGCGGCCAGGGTAATCTCTATGCGCTACCCGCCGGGGTGGAGATACGCATTGACGGCAATGCCCTACTCAGTGCTATACACTACGAGCTGGAAAAGCTGCGCTGCTCAGCGTGTGGTGAGATTTTTACGGCGGGACTGCCTGAGGGTGTGGGTGACGAGAAGTACAGCGCCCAGGCCCGAGCGGTGCTGGCGGTGAGCCGGTATTACCTGGGGGTGCCGGGCTATCGCCTGCAAGGGTATCAGGCGATGCTGGGGGTGCCAGTACCCGATGCGACGCAGTGGGACGAGATCGAGGTGGTGGGTGACTGCGCCTACAAGGTGTTTGCGCAGATGGAGCGAGAGGCAGCCCAGGGCGAACTGATCTTTCAAGACGACACCGCAGTTCGTATCTTGGCGTTGATCAAAGAAAACAGCGAGCTTTTTGCCCAGGCCCAAGCCCAGGGCCTGGCCACGCCCAAGGCGCGCACCGGCATGCATACCACGGCGTTGGCGGTGCAGGTGGGTGAGCACACCGCCATCCTCTACTACTCCAGCCGCCGCCATGCGGGGGAAAACCTGCAGGGGTTGCTGGACAAGCGAGAGGCGGGCCTGGAAAAACCGCTGGCCATGTCCGATGCGCTCTCGAGTAACGAGGTAGCCGATGAGTCGCTGCTGATGCGGTGTCACTGCCTGGCCCATGGTCGGCGCAAGTGCAGCGACTTGGAAGCGGTGTTTCCGTACGAATGCCGCATGGTGCTGGAGGTGATCAGCCAGGTCTTCGATCACGATGAGCAGGCGCGCAAGGAGCAGCTGAGCCCCGAGGCGCGCTTGGCATATCACCAGGCGCAGAGCCAACCGCTGCTAGATGGGCTCAAGTGTTGGCTCGACCAGCAGATTGATGCGCATCTGGTGGAGCCTAACAGCGCACTGGGCAAAGCGATTGCCTACATGCAGAGCCACTGGGAAACCCTCACGAGATTTTTATCGGTGCCCGGCGCGCCTCTGGACAATAACCTCGCCGAGCGGGCCTTGAAGCTGTTCATTCGGCAGCGGAAAAACTCGCTGTTTTACAAAAGTACGCAGAGCGCATACATCGCCAGCGTGCTCACCAGCCTGATCGCTACCTGCCTCTATGCAGGTGTCAACGCGGTGGAATACCTGGTGGCGCTGCAAGAGCATCGGGGCGAGGTCTTTGCGGACCCGGCGGCGTGGTTGCCGTGGGCCTATGCCAGCAGCCGGGCCTCGCCTTAGGCCACCCGCCGCCAATCGCGGGCCATCTGGGCGCGCTCGGGGTCTCCGTTCCAGAGCAAAATAATCAGCTCGCGAGCCGACAAGGGCACCCGTATGTCCGCGCTGGTGGGCCACCAGCGAAAGCGCCCCTGCGAGAGTCGCTTCATCATCATCCAGTAGCCTTGGCCGTCATACAGCAAGAGTTTGAGCGCTGTCCCCGTACGGTTGCGGAAGACGTAGACGGCGCCCTCAAGCGGGTTCTCCCCCAGCACCTGCCGACACACGGCGGCAAGGCCATCAATGCCGTTGCGGAAATCCACGGGTTGCGTGGCGAGAAAGATCCGGCTTTGCGGGGTCAGTTGCAGCATGGGCGGCCCTCCACAAAGGCCCGTACCAACGCGTCCAGCAGCAGAGGGGACAGCGGGGTATGCAGGCAGAGCCGCGTGCCATCGGCACGCGACAGCTCGAGCTGGGTTGCGACGGCGGACTGGGGACCCGCGGGGGCAAACGGCACTTCCACAAAGCCCAGCGGCAGGGAAGGGGCCGCGTGTGGGGCTGCCATCTGTTTTTTCAGGTCTATCAGACGCAACCGTAACTGTTTGGCCACGCGCGAGGGCGGCAAGGCCGCGGCCACGGCCACGGCCTGGTCCCAGAGCGCTTGGGGAAAGCGCTCGCTGGGATGCGTCCGCGTCTGGCGCCAGTGCTCAAACTGCCCGGCCAATTGGTCCAGTTGGTGCTCCGCGTGCAATGGGGACTCGGTCTTCATGGTAACCTCCACGTCATCGGGTTGCTTTCATAAGGATGACTGTAGGCCATGGAAAATCGAGATTCACGCGCGCTCATCGGAAGCAGACCAATGACAAGGGGGATCTCGCGAAGGTGGAAACCACGCTGCGGGATGATCAGACCATCACCATGCTCGTCAACAATGCTGGCGTCGGCTCCGTCGCGCCGCTGCTGCATGCCGACGTTGAGAAGATGGACGACATGATCGCTCTCAACATTACCACGCTCACGCGCCTGACCTATGCCGCCGCGCCTGCATTCGTCGCGCGTGGCGCAGGCACGATCATCAACATCGCCTCGGTGGTGGGCATCTCGCCCGAGACGCTCAACGGGGTGTACGGCGCGACCAAAGCCTATGTCATTGCGCTCAGCCATTCGCTGCAGCACGAGCTCGCCGATAAAGGCATCCGCACCCAGGCGGTGCTGCCGGCCGCGACCGCGACCGATATTTGGGAGCTCGCTGGCTTGTCATACCAGAACCTGCCCGCGTCGATCGTCATGTCGCCGGAAGACATGGTCGATGCAGCGCTGGTCGGGCTCGACCAGGGCGAACTGGTTACGCTTCCCAGCCTCCATGATGAAGACGAATGGACCCGTTTCGAAGCCGCGCGCCGCGCCATCTCGCAGCGGTTCGGCAATTCCGTGCCGGCGCCCCGATACGGGATTGGTGTACCCGCGTCGGCTCTGTCGCACATGAACGAAAACAGGAAAGTTGAGGACTGAATAGGAGAGCGCCATGAAGATCCTCGTTCTCGGGGCCGGAGCGCTTGGCGGCTACTACGGAGCCCGGCTCCTGGAGGCCGGCGCAGAGGTGACGTTCCTGGTCAGGCAAACAAGGGCCGACCAACTGCAGGAGAGTGGGCTCGTGGTGCAGAGTCCGCTCGGGAACGTGGCGCGGCCGGTCCACACCATCACACGCGACCAGGTCATGCCAGACTATGATCTCGTCCTGCTGACGTGCAAAACGTACGACTTGGATCAAGCGATCGCCGCCATGGCGCCAGCGGTCGGGGAGCATACCGGCATCCTGCCGTTGCTGAACGGCATGGCGACCTATGACATCCTGGATCAGCACTTTGGGACGGGCCGCGTGCTGGGCGGGGTTGCCTATATCGCCGCCACGCTCGCCCCGTCGGGGCACATCCTCCACCTCAGCCCTGGCGACACGCTCCTGATCGGCCAGAGAGCCGAGGCGACCACGGCCCTCGCGGCATCGCTCTATGAGGTCGTGTCGCGCACGCCTGGGACGCGCCTGCTCTCTGAGGATATTGCGCAAGATCTCTGGGAGAAGTGGGTCATGATTGCGGCGGGAGCGGCGATGACGTGTGTGATGCGCGGGCCCATCGGCGCCATCCTCCACACGCAGGACGGACGTGCGCTCATCACCCAAGCGATGGACGAATGCGCCTCGGTGGCCAGGCTGTCCGGACACGCGCTCAGGCCGGCGGCGGTGCACACCATGCATGGTACCTTGCTCGACGAGGCCTCCCCATGGGCCGCGTCGATGATGCGGGACATCGACCACCAGGTGCCGCGCCTGGAAGCAGACCATATCGTCGGCGACCTCATCCGGCGCGCGCACCGCTTCGGCGTGGACGTGCCACTCATGCGGGCTGCCTACGCGCACCTGCAGGTGTACGAAGCGCGGCAACACACGGCGCAAGATCAGTGAGACCTCGCCTGGAAGCGGCAGATAAGGCGCTTCCTCTGGTGGTCGATCACGCCAGCGCGAGTGCATGAGCAGCGGAGAAGAGCAGCGGGAAGGAGAACCAGCCAATGGATTCGAGCAGCGACGGCAAGTGCGGAGGGCGTCGAGGGGATGCAGACGCTCCTGGCGCGTGGCGGTCAGACGAGATCAGGGACGCTCGACCGCGAGCGGCTGATCAATGCGCAGCGCGGACGCCCAGCAGCGCCATCCCGGAGAGCGCGATGACGACCGAGCCCTGGGGCCAAGGAGAGCCCATGGCTCTCAGCGACGGTGCACGGCGTGTCACCCCCGACTCGCGGAGCGACGCCGGCGCTCCGCGCACCACAGGCACCCGGTTCGACCCACGCACCCGCCTGCTGCTCGAGGCCCCGATCGCGGGCACTCTGCTGCGGCTCGCGACGCCGAACGTGCTGGTGATGGTCGTGCAGGCGTCGGTCGGGCTCATCGAGACCTATTTTATCGGCAAGCTCGGGACCGAGGCCCTGGCCGGCGTGGCACTGGTCTTTCCCGTGGTGATGCTGATGCAGATGATGTCGGCGGGGGCCATGGGCGGCGGCATCTCGTCTGCGGTCGCCCGCGCACTCGGCGCTGGACGCCGGGCCGACGCCGAGGCGCTGGTGCTCCATGCGCTAGCCATTTCTGTCGCCTTCGGGCTCGTGTTCATGCTCGCCGTCCTCGGTGGCGGCCGCTGGCTCTACGGTGCTATGGGCGGGAGCGGCACGGCGCTCACTGCGGCGCTGACCTACTCCAACGTGGTCTTCGCGGGCGCGCTCCTGGTGTGGATCTTCAATGCGCTCGCCAACGTCATCCGCGGCACCGGGAACATGGCGATACCGGCCATCGTCACCTGTGCCGGTGCCGCCGTGCTGATCCCCGTGTCACCCTGTCTCATCTTCGGTTGGGGGCCCTTCCCGCGGCTTGGTGTCGCTGGGGGTGCCGTGGCGGTGGTGGCGTATTACGCCGTAGGGAGCGTCGCCCTCGCTGCCTATCTCTGGTCAGGGCGCAGTGTCGTCCGCCTCGCCTGGGCTGGCCTCGGCTTCCACTGGCCGCTGTTCCGCGACATTCTGCGGGTGGGTGCGGTCGCCGCGCTCGTCACCGTGCAGACCAATCTCACGATTGCGATCGCGACGGGCCTCGTCGGACGATTCGGGCCGGCGGCGATCGCGGGCTACGGCACCGGCTCGCGGGTCGAATATCTCTTGGTCCCCCTGGTCTTCGGGCTGGGCGGCCCCCTCGTCGCCATGGTAGGAACCAATATCGGCGCGGGCCAGCGCGACCGCGCCGTGCGTGCGGCCTGGATCGGTGCCGCCCTCGCCGCCGGCCTCACCGAGATGATTGGCCTCGGTGCGGCGGCGTTCCCGCGCGCCTGGCTCGCGTTGTTCGACACCGATCCCGCCATGCTCGACGCCGGAGCGCGCTATCTGCATGCGGTCGGTCCGCTCTACGGCCTGTTCGGGCTGGGCATGGCCCTCTACTTCGCCTCGCAAGGTGCCGGGCGGCTGCTCTGGCCGTTGCTGGCGAACCTGACGCGGTTGGCGATGGCGGCGGGTGGCGGCTGGCTCGCGTTGCGCTGGAGCGGCGACCTATCGCATGTCTTCCTCGCCCAGGGCGCGGCACTCGCGGCGTTCGGGCTGATCAACGCCGGAGCGGTCGCGCGCGGTGCCTGGTTCGGCCCCATTGGCTGGACGCGGCCGCGTGCGGCTCGTGTACAAAGGAGATAAAGAGCCATGACTGCCCGATATCTCGAAGATTTTGCCGTGGGGCAAACGTTCAGCTCCCGGCGGCTGCGGATCGACGCGGAGCAGATCAAGACCTTTGCCGCCGCCTTCGATCCACAGCCCTTCCATCTCGATGAGGAGGCGGCGCGCGACACGCTCTTCCGCGGACTGGCAGCCAGCGGTTGGCACACCGCCGCGGTCACCATGCGGCTCCTGGTCGAGAGCGATCTCACACCCGCTGGCGGCCTCGTTGGCGCCGGCTTTGACGAATGCCGCTGGCCACGGCCCGTACGTCCCGGGGATGCGCTGCGCGTCGCGAGCGCAGGGCTCGAGGTGCGGCCGTCGCAGTCGCGACCGGACCAGGGGCTGATCAAGGTGCGGACGACGCTGAACCAGCACGGCGAAGCGGTGCTGGTCCTCATCGGCAACCTTGTCGTGCGGCACCGCGTGCAGCAGGGTGCGTGACATCGATCAGAGCCCACGCCGGGGCTGTCCCACGGCGAGGCCGAGTCGTTGGTCAACAAAGTCCACGTCGTCTGTCCCTACGCGAATGCCACGCGGGGCAACATCGCCGTGCGCGTGGTGCTCGTGTCATGCCGCGCGTGACGGCATAGCTCATAGGGAGTGATGTGATGGCTACGGGTATGCAAGCACGCCGCCGGTACCAGATGAGCGACGTACGACAACGACCTATCGGGGAA
>Ga0137395_10001666_pt1 | contig 10424 bp, 12 predicted proteins | sample czobulk216metaG_FD_108283 | JGI IMG/M metagenome (GOLD analysis project Ga0137395, IMG submission 108283) | Vadose zone soil microbial communities from Angelo Coast Range Reserve, California, USA - czobulk2.16 metaG | ecosystem: Environmental > Terrestrial > Soil > Vadose zone | place: USA...
TCCGATGCCCCTTGCGAGCGGGCGAGCGCCCCGGTGATTTCATCCAGAATGCCGACGATATTGATCGTCAGACCGCCTCCTTCTTGGGGGCGACTTGCCTCCGATTCGAGGGGATTGAACCGCCATTTTCCCTCGCCATCGACGATGACGAGATCAGCCTGGCGGCGGGTTTCTATGGCCCATTGCTGCCACTGGCGGCGCTCTTCTTTTTTCGCGCAGAGCACCAGCCCGCCGAAACCGGCTGCAAGGTAGCCGTAAGCCAAGTGCTTCGCCGGGCCGCTCGTCTTCCCGCTGCCGGTCGCCCCGAAGACGCAGACTCCCGTTTGAGCGTCGGCCACCCGGAAGGCGTCACCTCCGCCCCAGTCTCTCAACACCGTCTGAGGATGAAATTCGGGCAATCTGCGATCACCAGTTTTCACGGGTTTGAGACTCGCATAGACTGTGCCACACGGGGCGTTTTGCGCGCGGCAGAAATGTTACGTTGCTGTGACAGCGCGCGTGTCGCATCCAAGGACGGCATTCCTTGGGCAGGGATGTTAAGGGCGGCACGCCCTTGCACGAGGCGAGGCTTCGCCCGTGAAAAGCCGGGTTCCAAGGGCGGCACGCCTTTGGTCGGAATCGTAAGGGCAGACGCCCTTACCTGAGCGGTGGGCAACCGCTCATGAAGCAGGGATTCAAAAGGGGCGGCTTCGGAGCCCCTTGCGAGGTATGTTGCGGGCGCAACATATAACCTCGCCATTCCTCCGTTCGCCTGTCGGCTCACTCCGGCCTGGGCTGCGGTGCTCGCTGGCGCTCGCAGCTGTATTCGGGACAAAAAAAACGAGGACGGGCGAAAGTCCCGGCTGAGCCGAAAAGGTGGAAACCCGCACTCACCCTAATTCTCCGAGACTTTAGCAGGCGGCCTGTGGTATACTTGTTCGGTAAGGAGTGTCTGGAACGACTGGAAGAGCATGGCAATGTTCCGACTCGAAGCGAAGATTTTCAGCCGCGAGAAGCGCGGCCGGTCGGTCATTGCTGCCGCCGCTTACCGGGCCGGGAGCAAACTCAAGGATGAGCTGAGGAACAAGATTTTCGACTACGGCCGTCGTAGCAAAGGGGTGGTCGATTCCGCAATCTTGGCACCCGAGGGTGCTCCGGCTTGGGCGCACGATTCCAACCAGCTTTGGAATACGGTCGAAGCGGGAGAGAAGCGCAAGGACGCGCAGCTCGCCCGCGAATTCATATTGGCAGTTCCACCGGAACTGTCCGCAGACGCCCAATTCCGTACCGCATCGGATTGGGCGCAAACGAACCTGGTCAATTCCGGCATGGTCGCCGAGGTCTCCCTGCACCACACGAAGACGGGCAAGAATCCGCATGTGCATATCCTTGCCACCATGCGGAAACTGGACGGGGAAACGTTCAGCTCCAAAAAGGCCACGGAATGGAATGACGTGGGCTTGCTGGTCAAGCAACGCGAGTCTTGGGCGGAGGCGGTAAACGCCGCCTTGGAAAATGCCGGTCGGGACGAGCGGGTGGATCACCGCTCATTAAAGGATCGGGGCATTGACCGGGTGCCACAGCCAAAAATCGGCGTGGCGGCAACCGCCATGAAACACCGGGGAGTGGTCGACGACCCGGAACGGTTCCAACTCGTCCGGCAGGTCAAAATGATGAACGAAGTTCGCCCGATGATGAGGGCTATCAAAGGGCATGGGGAAGTCGGTCAAAAAGGGATGGGTTCAACCTGGTGGGAAAAGTCCGTGGTGTTCATGTCGCGGGTCCGCGAGAAAGCCAGCGAAGTGGTCAAGAGCTGGCGGAAGCTGCTTGACGTTCGGCGGGGTCGTGACGAAACGAAAGGGCCAGAACTTGACATGTGATTATGGCAATTCCTCAACACCTAAAGCGGCGGTCAATGGACGCGATTTCACACCCGGAGATGCAAGCGCATTTGCGGGCGTTCCGGGGCGCTGGTTTGGCAAAAACCGGCAGCACGGCGGCAATGCCAGCCGTGCCGGAATCGCGGGGCCTCGGACTGCACGAAATGAAGCGAATGGCGATGAACGCCATCAAACACGCCGAAACGGTGGCACAGGCCGGGGGGATTCGCCTGGGCATAGGCGCTGTGGTCTATGCGGCGCACCTTGGGCAGGTGGGACGCCAGGCCAAGCGCGAAGCCCAGAGGGAGACGTTTCCGCGTCCCTTGGGCGGCCCCCAGCGCACCGTGGGCCATGATTTTGGGAGGGAATAGCTATGGACGATCCGTTGGCACAATTTCGTAAAAAACCGCCCGGTCCGGGATCGGAAGCGACACCGCCGCAAACCCCGGAGGGGTATGTCGCCTTTGACGCAAAGGACAAGGTGGACCGCTTGAAAATCAGGCGGCCGAACGACCCGACGCGCTCGCCGGGGTATGCCTACCTTTTGGACGTGGTTTACGACGGCGAGTATGGGACGAATTTCGTCCTGGTTTACACCTTCCTGATGGTGATGGTGAGGGGCCGAAATCTGCAAAACATCATCATGGCGCTAGAAATGGGGACGGCGGATTTCATTCAGGAATTCGATCCTGAACGGTGGCAGAAGCCAACGGACGAAAAAGCACCCTTCATCGAGTCAATCGAGGTGGTGGTGCAGGAAAGCGGGCCGTCGGTCTCCAAATCAGAAGAGTCCGGGAACATGAAGGAAAAAGGGCTAACACGGCATTAGGGATTTTGGGGAGTTTTTGGTTTGAATTTTATGGGGAAAGGAAAGGGAGTTTATGTTGCACACAATACCTGAAACCGGCTTTGTCCGGCTTTCACAGATTTTGACGGTCATACCGCTGGGCAAAACCAGTTGGTGGGCCGGAGTAAAATCGGGGAGGTTTCCGAAGCCGGTAAAGCTATCGGTGCGATGCACGGCATGGAAAGCGGAGGACATTCGGAATCTGATAAAACAGCTTTCGGAGGAACCGCATAATGAAGATTTGAATCTCGAAAAACACTAGGGGTATAAGTGGGGGTATGTTGTTTCTTGGGACAACTGATTGTAGCCATACTACAATCAGTTGCTTCAAGAACGTGGCTGCCGTATGGGTCGCCACGATCTCGGACGCCGTTGTCCGACAGAGTTCACCAAATGCAGTCTGAGAGCTAACCTTACGGTAACTCGCTAGCGGGATTGGTCGCAATGGGTCGTTGACATCCAGCTCGATTTCGGGGTACAATTATCAGTAGATACCCCAATGGTAGGAGAAGATACCCCTGATGTCTCTTTCCGATGCAAAGATTCGCAACACTAAGCCTCGCTCCAAGCCCTACAAAATTACCGACGGTGAAGGGATGTTTCTTTTAGTCACTCCATCGGGGAGTAAATACTGGCGGCTCAAATACCATTTTGGAGCTAAAGAAAAGCTCTTGGCGCTCGGTGTCTATCCTGACGTTGGGCTAGGCGACGCCCGCGAGCGCCGTGCGCAAGCCCGAAAGGCACTGGCTGCCGGAAATGACCCCGGCGAGGTAAAGAGGGAGGCCAAGCGTTTGGCTGTCCTCAAGAACGATAATGCTTTTGAGGTGGTCGCCCGAGAGTGGCATGGGCAACGGAAGCACGAATGGGCCGAAAGTTCCGCCAAACTCGTGCTTACGCGCTTGGAAACGTATGTTTTCCCAAAACTGGGCAAGCGGCCAATTGCGGACATTACTGCGCCTGATGTTCTTTCCATGTTGCGCGTCGTTGAAGATACCGGTGCCCTGGATACTGCTCAGCGGGTGAAGCAGACATGCGGGAAGATTTTTATGTATGCCATCGCCACTGGCCGCGCTGAAAGAAATCCGGTTCCCGATCTGCGCGGCGCGCTAAAAACGCCGGTCACGAAACATCATGCCCACCTGAAAGCTACCGATCTGCCGGAATACCTGCAAAAGCTTGAACGCTACGATGGCGCTTTGCAAACGAAGCTAGCGCTTCGGTTCCTGCTTCTGACATTTCTCCGCACTACGGAGCTACGCGCGGCGGAGTGGACGGAACTCGATTTAGATAAGGCCGAGTGGCGAATCCCTGCCGAGCGCATGAAAATGAAGGAACAGCATTTTGTGCCGCTCTCGCGCCAGGCCGTGGCAATGCTGCGGGAATTGCAAAAGCACACGGGCAACCGACAACATTTGTTTCCGAATCAGCACAATCCCATTTCCTTCATGAGCGAAAACACCATGCTCTACGCGCTCTATAGGATGGGCTACCACTCGCGAACAACCGGTCACGGTTTTCGCAGCACTGCCAGCACCATTCTGAATGAACATGGGTTCAATCCCGACGTGATCGAACGCCAGCTTGCCCATAGTGAACGGAACAAGGTCCGCGCTGCCTATAATCACGCTCAATATCTGCCGGAGCGCCGCAAGATGATGCAGTGGTGGGCCGATTACCTGGATACTGTGGCAGAAGGAAATGCGAACGACAAACCAAGGTCGTGACCGCCTCCTTCCGTCGGCGTAACAGGAGTAAGCCAAAACACGTCCTATGCGGTTCCATTATTCAGGATTAGGGCATCCAAATCGGCCTTGGTCTTTTCGAGAATCGCCCGGAAACAGGCGTCGCAATATGGCCTATAATTGGCAAAACTGCCGCCTAGCTGGGGAATCTCTATGCAGGTCGTTCCCTTTGGGATAGAAGCGCTACAACGTTTGCAGTGGCTCTCCTTCCCTACTGAGCGCGTTCTAGGAGCGCCGAGCGAGCTTCCGATTAAGGAAGGAGTTTTTCCTTTAGGCTCGCCGCTTTTCATAGTCGCTTTTTGCCTTTCTAAGCCGTCGAGCTAATTTTTGCAGTATTTCGTCCAGCGAATCCAGAATTGCCTTGAATTCTTCCAAGGAGCAATCTTCGCGGTCTTTGCCAAGACGCTTGTTTATCTCGTGGTTCACCATCATCACTGCCGCGATAAAGTTGCTGCGCCCCGTCAGTCCAAGTGAGGTATATTTATAGGGAAGTTCTCGGCCATCAATGCTAAGTGCAACGTGATTCAGAAGAAGTTTTGCTAGTCGATTACCTTGCTCACCGACACGCTTTCGTGCTTCTTCTAATGCGCGCTGCGGTTGGATCGGAAAACTCTCGGCAGCCGGGCGCTTTATCATAGCGCCCGGCTTTGATCTTTTCACAATTTCCTCGACTTGGCTGGGATCAAGTCCGAGTAACTTCATCCGTTCGCGTAGGTCGGCGACTATCTGCTGGTCTTCAATTGACGTGAAGTCCTCTTCCCAAAGGCTATCAACAATCTCACCATTTACTACGACTGAAGTCTCATTCGCGGACAAGCGGGTGTCGCCAGCGCGAACCGCAGCAGGTATCTCAGGGTCTTCTCCGCCAATCACCTTTTCCCAGAACGCCTCGTCATCCTTCTCAAACTGTTTGAATTCTTTAAGCCGTTGGTCGAGGTTCATTCCCAGATGGGTTACGACGTGACCAAGATTATCTGGATGGGTGGGATCGTTTTGAACGACAACGCGCATAATCCGCCCAACGAATTGGATGTAGGGCGCTAATGAACGAAACGGTCGAAAAACTGCTGCAACACTCAGGTGAGGATGGTCAAATCCTTCTCCCAGCATTTGAACTTGGATGATGCAATCCAGAGTCCCGTTTCTAAGAGCAGCTAAAACGTTCTTCTGCTCTTCCGGCTCTTGATTGCTGTGGATAATGTCGGCAGAATACCCGCGTTCTGAGTACAACGAACGGATATCTTTTGCATGATTGATAGAGCACGCAACAGCGATGAGTTGGTGTCGCGTGCCGCCCTGTCTCAACTCTTCAAGCTTTTCCAAGCTAGCATTAACAATGTGCTTGTTGCACAAAGGCGCGAGTGCTACGCCCCTGCTAAACCAATCTTCCTCCTTGAGTTGGAAAACTTCTTCAAGGGAATACTTGCGCCCACGGGTGTCGCTAAAACCGAGTTCAATCTCCGAAGGCGCGACGTAACTCGCTTTCAAACGCTTTATGTAGCCTTTCAGTGTCGCACTGCGAAATGAGTATCGGTAAACAAGTTCGCCATCTATTTCTTGGCGGTCGCTTCGGAATGGAGTTGCTGTCATGTGGATGACCTTGGCGCTCGGGAAGCGCTCGAGAACCTTTTTCCAACTATTCGCAGCACTGTGGTGCGCTTCGTCGATGACGATCATGTCGAAGAAGTCGTTGGGGAATTGAAGGAGCCATTTGTCGATGGTCGTCGCAAGCTGCTGAATATTTGTAATGACCACATGGCATTTGGTCGCCACCGTAATATTTCCCGTATCGAGTGTGCAAGCTAATGGCCCGAAGGTCATTTCAGCCTCATTCAGAACTCCAGCCTTTCGCCAAAAACATTTCGGTCGGTTCGTAATGTCCATCGCTTCGTAGAGGCCATCTTTAATTGGGATATTCGGAGCGATAACAAGTGCCCGGCCTTTGGCGATACCTAACGGAAGGATTGAGGCAAGCCCGGTTTTTCCGCATCCCACAGGTATCTGAATAATTGCCTTGTTCTTACCCACACGAAAAAACTCGGCAACGCGTTGATAGCCTTCCCGTTGCGGTTCGCGAAGCGAGTTATTTGATTCGATATTAAAGTCCAAGGTCGTAAAAAATGTTTCGATCGGCTTGTTGCTTTTGACCCAAAGGTCAAGTTGGTCCCGATCGAAAGTCCATTTCTTGCCAACTTTGTTTGCTGGAACCCGCCCCTCTCTCGCGAGCGTGTAAAGCACCGTTTTTCCGGTGCCGATGTGAGTGGCCGCGTCTTCAAGCGAAAGCCAATTCTTTGGTGATGCGGTGGTTGATTTTAGCGGCATGACGCTATCTGATAGCAAATGACAGCAAATGTCAATCAACTTCTGCTTCGCCGCTCAATCAGAGATTTCTTTCGAATACGGTCAAATCTTCCTCGTAACTCCCCTTTTTCGTGAACGGAATCACGGTCTAGCCGGTGTCACACAACGTCCAAGGCTGCTCGCTTCCGCGCTAGCGCTTGTGCAGCTTCACCCCGCGTCCTCGGCGCTGCGCGGCCTTTCCCATTCTTTTCTGAAACCGGCTTTGGCCTCGCTCACGTCACGCCAATTAAGGCGGACAAAACGAGGAGAAGACCATGACCACTATTGATTTCGCGCTACTGATTGGCGCACTTGCACATTTTTTCGCTGCGCTTGCGCAACTGGTCACAGCGATCCGGCCTCGGAGATGACGCCGCACGCTACTTCAACGCTCTTGGTCCGGCTCCGGGGGTTGCCGCTGCCGGTCCTTTGCTGCTTCCGGCGCGGGCCTCTTCCCGCGCTCTGCGGCCTGTTCCTGCTCATACTGCTGACGCACTGCGCCGCGCACGGTTTCGAGATTCTGCTCGGGGTGCTGCGTGGCGATACCGGCGCGCAACCGCTGCCCCAGCTTTTGGAGTGCCGCGTCGGCGTCTGTGCTTTTCTTTGGCATGGTCAGGCAACGAGCGATTTGGCTTCGTCCAAACAGCGCCCGATTTTCATTCTCGCGGCATCGTAGGTGAGATTCTGTTCCTCAGCAATCTCCGCGTAGTCGAGTCCCAGGACAAAATGGTTCCACAAATAGTCGCGGCATTCGGGCTTTGAACTGGCGAGCAGATTCAAAGCGTATTCAAGGTCGTGCTTGTCGGCTGCGGAGAGCGGCGCGACCTGCGCAGATGCATCCACCAGCTCCTGGATTTCTCCAGGCGGCATCGGCTGCATCCTGTCGGTTTCTTGCTTGCGGTAGTGGTCACCCGATTTGTGGCGCGCGATGCGGTAGCACCACGCCCAAAACTGCGCGGGCGTGTCGCCGATAAATTTGGGCAGAGAAGTCGCAACGGCTTTGAGCACTTCCTGAAACACGTCTTCGGCGGCAGGCAGCCGAATTGAACTGAGCACAAAAAGCCGCAAGTCCGGCTCGATCAGCCGGAAGATTTCTTCCGCAAGCCGGAGCCGTTCGGCGAGGCCCGCCGTTACGCGGTAGGTGCGCACAAGTTTGATGAGGTCGTCCACCGGGAGAAGTTGAATCCGAAAAGCAGAGTTTACACTTGCGTCTGTTGGCAGCTCGAAACGAAAGTCAACAATTCACGATGCAAGAGATTTTGGGCGCACAGAAGGGACTTCCCTCTTGTACCATCTCGTCAGCATCGCTAAAATGAAAATCGGTTATGAACATTCGCTGCAAGTGCGCGAGGCATTTCGGAACCGCAAAGTCGTTCAACCAAACTGGTTAAGCTCATGCCCAATTCCCGTTTAAACCAATGGAGACACCCATCCGTTACCAAATTTGCAGGGGACAGCGACCCGATCACGGTGATGCTCGAGAAAGCATCTGAAGTCACCCTCAACGCCCTTCAAGTCGGGTGGAGCGGGCCGCCGTTTGATCCATTCGCTCTGGCCGAATTGCTCCATCTTCCGGTAGTTCCAAACAGCGAAATCCTGGACGCACGGACCGTGCCTATCGGGGCGGGAAAACTGCGTATTGAATACAATCCCAATCGACCGCGCGCTCGAATGCGTTATTCCGTGGCACACGAAATTGCCCATTCGTTCTTCAAGGACGCCGCAGAACAAATCCGAAATCGTGCGGCGAAAGGCGATATGGAGCAGGACGAATGGCAGTTGGAAATGCTATGCAACCTTGGGGCCGCGGAGCTATTGATGCCAGTCGGAAGCCTCGCGGACATGCAGGATAAACAATTCTCAATGCAGCAGGTTCTTGAACTGCGAAAAAAGTTTGAAGTCTCCACTGAGAGCATCTTGCTGCGGCTCATTCGGGTCACGAACGAGCCGTATATTCTTTTTACGGCGTCGAGAACCGGCACCCCAACGCAGCCGCGCTATAGAGTTGATTACAGCGTTTCTTCGCGCGCCGGCGGCCAGAAGCCGCCACAAGGGTTCTTGCTTCCCAAGGATTCCGTGGTGTCGGCTTGCACAGCCATCGGCTATACTGCAATTGGGGATGAAGACTGGCACGGAATCGGACGATTACATGTCGAATGTGTCGGTCTCTCTCCATACCCGGAGTCGGTCTATCCAAGAGTAGCAGGGCTAGTGCGGCCAAAACAACCGGGCAGTGTGAAAGTCGGAGGTATGCAGTTAGTGATTGGAGATGCCACTTCGCCATATATCAAAGGCCCGAAACTTCTGGCCCACGTGGTAAACGATGCAACACCCAATTGGGGGGCTGGTTTTGGAAAAGCCGTTCAAACGAAATGGCCCGAAGTTCAACAGCAGTTTAGAGACGCATGGACACACAAAGCGAGAATGCGGTTGGGTGACGTCTATTTCAGTACTCCAGAATCCGATTTGACTCTATGTCAAATGGTGTGTCAACACGGTTATGGCCCCTCGCCAACAGTTCGCTTGCGGTATGCGGCGTTGAAAGCTTGCTTGAAGCGCCTTCGCGACTCGGCCATCGCGCAAAACGCAACTATCCATATGCCGCGAATCGGAACGGGTGAGGCAGGTGGGACGTGGAGCCTCGTGTCTGCCCTGATTGACGAAGTATTGTGTGCCGCAGGTTTATCCGTTACCATTTATGATCTGCCGGTTAGCCGGAAAAAGCCTCAAACGGAGCGCGATCTTTTCGATCAGGCAATTTAAATCGAGCAGCGATATGGCCAAACAAATCGTAATCCTATCGGGCCACGTGTGTGCAGGAAAAAGCACTCTCGCGACTAATTTGGCTGCTAAGTTTGGTGCTCTGCATATCAAGACTTGGGGCTTCATTGAGGCTCGTGGTCGGAATTTGTCTATGGACCGCACTACCCTCCAGGAGTTCGGTCAGCGGCTTGATGACATGACAAAGGGGGCTTGGCTTCGCGATGATTTACAGAAGATTGAACGAAAGGAAGAGAGCGGTAGATTGATCGTGGTGGATTCTGTGCGCCACCAAGGGCAGATCGACGCGCTTAGGAGGGCATATGGTCGCCGGATTGTCCACGTTCATCTGAAAGCAGCAAGAGCGGAGCTTGAACGCCGTTACACGGAACGTCTCAAGGGAAAGACGGACATCAAGGAACTCAAAACCTATGCTCACGTCTTGGAGAATCGGACTGAAGCAGCCGTTGATGAACTCGAAAGCGGTGCTGACATCATGGTGAGCAGCGACCGCTGCAACCAAGACGACATTGTCATTCGCGTTGCCAGCCATTTAGGTTGGTACGGACGAGAATACTTACGGTTGGTTGATGTTCTAATTGGTGGGCAATACGGTAGCGAAGGCAAAGGCCAAGTGGCTTCCTATCTCGCTAGCGAATATGATTTACTAATTCGCGTTGGTGGTCCAAACGCGGGTCACAAGGTAAAGATTCCGGGGACGAACGATACTTTCACATTCCGTCACTTGCCATCAGGTTCGTTCGCTAGCAACGCACCTTTGTTAATCGGCCCCGGCGCGGTGATGCACGTTCCGACTCTTTTGGAGGAGATTGCCAAATCAAAAATCAGCGTTGACCGCCTCATGATTGATCCGCA
>Ga0137395_10001668_pt1 | contig 10421 bp, 7 predicted proteins | sample czobulk216metaG_FD_108283 | JGI IMG/M metagenome (GOLD analysis project Ga0137395, IMG submission 108283) | Vadose zone soil microbial communities from Angelo Coast Range Reserve, California, USA - czobulk2.16 metaG | ecosystem: Environmental > Terrestrial > Soil > Vadose zone | place: USA...
CCTGATTGTGCCGGAGGAAAATACCTTCCCCATCCTGACCGGAGACTTTGCCGGCCCGCCGGTTCTTTCACCGGACGGAACCGCTATGGCCTTTGTGGCAGCGCGCGAGCAAGGAGCAGTGTTCTTGTGGGTCAGACCGCTCAACGCCCTTCACGCCCGGGCGTTGGCAGGAACCGAGGGCGCGACCTTTCCGTTCTGGTCGGCCGATAGCCGCTCCCTGGGATTCTTCACGGGCGGCAAGCTGAAAACTGTGTCGGTTGAAGGAGGCACGCCTTCGGAGGTGTGCGACGCTCCCGTTGGCCGGGGAGGGGCCTGGAGTGCCAGCGGAATCATAGTTTTTGCTCCTGATTTCCAGAGCGCTCTGATGCAAGTTCCAGCCTCCGGAGGGGCGCCGAAACCAGTGACCGTGATGGACACCTCGAAGTACGACAGCCATCGTTGGCCACAGTTCCTTCCTGACGGCAACCACTTTCTGTATCTGGCAGTCAGCCATGCCGGCCCCCGCGATCCCAACACCGGTGTTTACTTCGCATCTCTGGACGGAAAAGAAAACCATCTGGTGATGCGGAGACCCACGAACGTAGCGTATGCGACCGGGCGCCTGCTATTTACGCGCGACAGCGCGCTGATGGCACAACCGTTCGATCCCCGAACGGGCGTGCTGGAGGGAGAGGCAGAGCGCCTGGCGGAAGACGTGCTCGTGGATGGAACCACCTGGAGAGCAGAATTTGACGCTTCCAGCGGCGGGCTTCTGGCCTACGCTTCCGGCGGCCTGATGCCGTGGCAAGCGATGTGGTACGACCGCTCCGGAAAGGAGCAGGGTGCGGCGGGCGAGAAAGTCTCCAACCTGCTTTCCGTGCGGCTTTCTCCGGATGGTGCTCGGCTGGCGACCGAGGCCGGCGACACGCAGAGCGATACATGGATTTACGATCGCAAGCGGCAAGTGAATACTCGCCTTACTTTTCCTCCCGGATCCAGTTCTTCGCCGGTCTGGTCGCCCGACGGACAGTGGATAGCGTACGTGGGATTTCGCGGCGGCAAAGTCAACCTCTATCGCAAACCTGCCAATGGCGTTGGCCAGGAAGAGTTACTGCTCGAGGGCGATAACACCAACAGGGCCCCTTTTGACTGGTCGCCAGATGGCAAATCGTTGTTGTTTGGTGTCGGTGATTTGTCTTCCACCGGCAAGATCTGGGTGCTTCCTTTGGCGGGAGATCGCAGGCCCGTGCTCATCACGCAAAACTCCTTTGAGACACTCACTGCGAGGTTTTCGCCCGATGGCCACTGGCTGGCCTATAGCTCGAACGAGTCGGGCAGGCAGGAAGTTTACGTCATGCCTTTTGGCGGTGCGACCGGGAAGTGGCAGGTTTCCGGTCTGGGTGGGGTCTAACCCCTGTGGCGGCGTGACGGAAAAGAACTATTTTACTGGTCTGCCGATAACACTCTGATGGCTGTTCCCATCACGCTAAAGCCGGGAGTGGCGGAGGTGGGTGCCGCGCATCCACTGTTTCGTTTTAATAACCCCATGGGAATTGTGGGAATTGTCAGCCCCTACGACGTCACGGCCGATGGCCAGCGCTTCGTTTTGATCACCATGCCGCAGCAGGCGTCGAAACCGATCACTCTGGTCACCAACTGGACCGCGGAGTTGAAACACCAGTGACGTTGGCATTCGGCACGAAACTTGGGCCATGCAAGTTTGGCGCGCCGAGCGATACCACGACTGTTCCGCCAGAGTTAACGTGCCATTCGGAAACTGAGTCACCACCCTCTCACACCCACCGTTTACACGGTTCCGCGACGGACGCTAAACTCATCAATTCCATCGGCCTGTAACTTCATCCGATTCCGTCATTCATTCTTCATTATTCATCATTCATTCTTCATTATTCATCCTATACTTCACACGTCACCGGCCATGGCCACGGCGTCACGGGATTGGTTGGGGAGCATAGAGGAGTTGGTTGCCCTCTCGGAATCATACGAGCAGCGGAGGGGAAAGCTTGTAAGAACTGAGGAGCAAGAATGACAAACTGGCGCGGTGTCATTTTTCGCATACTGGCAGACCTGTTCGTCGCTTACTTTGTGACCCTTAGCCTGATTGCCGCCTCACGCAGCGGGAGCGGGGCTTGGCTTGTCGGAGCTATTAGCGTTCTGCTTCTTGCGGTGGGTGCTGGAACAATCCGCAAAGAAGGTATGGATTCACCCGCTCGTGATGATGTCGCCCGAGGTTATCGCCCTGCCCGCTGCTCTTCTCAGTTGCCACGGCCATGGCTGCGCAGGGGTGATCGCCGTCTTGATTCTTGCGAACCTGTTTACGCTCGTACTTTTGGGGCTGTCTTTTGCCGTTTTCTACGTCAGGCGCAGGCTCGTGCGATCCGGTGGGGCGATCACTCTCATTTCAAAATAGGGCACGACCGCCCGGTGCGCGATCTCTTTACCAATCCCTTCAGTGCATCAACATTCCGCAAATCGTCGCCGGGATCGTCAATTGGAGTCTCAGCGATGAATGCCGCGTGCTTCAATCGATGATCGTTCAAGAGCGCTCGAAACGCTTCTAATCCTAATTTTCCGCGACCGATATGTTCGTGCCGGTCCAGGCGCGAGCCGCGCTCGGCCTTGGCGTCATTGCAATGCCATACGCGAACGTTTTTAAATCCAACCGTTCCGGATAGATGCCGCAGCGTGAGTTGACGTCCTTCCTCGCTGACAATGTCATATCCCGCAACGTGAGTGTGGCAGGTGTCTATGCACGCGCCCACGGGCAGGGTTTTACACAACAACTCCAGCAACTCCGCCACCTGTTCAAAAGTGCCGCCCAGCGAGTATTCCGCGCCTGCCGTGTTTTCAATCAGAATCGTCAGGCCGGCTTTTCCGAGGTCGAGGCCCTGGCTCGCCTCGGCGATCGAGGAGGCAGTGCGCTTCAATCCCTCTTCACGGCTTGCTCCGCGAAACGATCCCGGATGCAGCACCAGGTAATCGGCGCACAATGCCAGCGCGCGCTCCAATTCACCGCGGAACGCCGCAATCGATTTTTTAAGGAACGGCGGATTCGCTCCTGCCAGATTGATCAGGTAATTGCAATGAATGACCAGCGGTTTTAGATCGTACTTCTGGCGTAGACCGCTCATCACCTCACATTGACTGCGGCCCAGAGAATACGGTTGCCATTGCCTGGGGCTGGAGGAGAAGATCTGAAACGTATTGCAGCCTAGCCGGTATGCCCGCTCGGCCGCGTTTTCTACGCCTCCTGCAATGGAGGTGTGGATGCCAATCCGCCGCGAAGTTCTCCGCTGTGGCTTCTCGATCCGTGGCCACTTCAAAGGATCTTTCTCAAGCGGGCGAAACTCGGCCATGAGGGGAATTTTAGAGTAATTCAAGGTTGTGCAGACTCGCCGCAGTCTGAGTCGCGACGAGATTGGGAAGCAGGCGGGTTCGGTGCTCTCCAATGCCGTTTGCCCCATTCCGCACTGGACGCTAAACTTATTAGTTCGAGGTAATCCCATGTTAGTCGTCATGCAGGCGCAGGCCACGGAAGAGCAGATCCGCGCGGTTTGCCAGAAAATTGAAGAGCTTGGATACCGTCCGCACGCCATGCCGGGCGCGCAGCGCACCGCCGTTGGCATTACCGGCAATAAGGGAGAGGTCGAGGCTGGGTCGCTCGAAGAAATGCCTGGGGTGCAGGAAGTCATCCGCGTCTCGAAGCCGTATAAGCTGGTTAGTCGCGACACTAAGCCCGATAACACGGTCATCAGATTTCCTAACTCCTCCGTCAGTATCGGAGGGCGCGATCTTGTCATCATCGCGGGGCCTTGCGGCATTGAGTCTCGCGATCAGGCGTTCAAAACCGCCGAGCGCGTCGCGGCCGCCGGAGCCCAGTTTTTCCGCGGTGGCGCATATAAACCCCGTACTTCTCCTTATTCTTTTCAGGGATTGGGGGAGGAAGGGCTGAAGATCATGGCCGAGGTTCGGGAGAGCTTTGGTCTGCTGATCGTCACTGAAGCGGTCGATTACGAATCGCTTGACCTGGTTGATCAATATGCCGATATGATCCAGATTGGCGCGCGCAACATGCAGAACTTCTCCTTGCTTAAGCGCGCTGGACGCGCCCGCAAGCCGGTCCTGTTGAAGCGCGGTATTTCGGCTACGCTGGAAGAATTTCTGATGGCGGCTGAGTACATTATGAGCGAAGGCAATTACAACGTTGTCCTATGCGAGCGCGGCGTGCGAACCTTCGCCGATCACACTCGCAATACGCTCGACCTGAGCATCGTTCCGGCGGTGCAGCGACTGAGCCACCTCCCAATCGTTGTCGATCCCAGCCACGGCACCGGCAAGCGCAACAAGGTGACGCCGCTCTCCCGGGCGGCGATTGCGGTTGGAGCCGACGGCCTCATTGTCGAAGTGCATCACGATCCCGATAAGGCGTTGTCCGATGGCATGCAGTCGCTATTTCCGGATCAGTTCGACGCGCTGATGGTGCAGGTGCGGCAGATTGCGGCGGTGCTGGGACGCGGCATTCCAAGCCCAAGCAAAGTTGATGTTGAGGTCACTAGCTCCGCAGATTGAGTTCCGCCAGGTCTGATAATCTCTTCCCTTCACTAAGGCAGACTTCTTGCGCAAAATTCTCCTCATCGCCGTCCTCATCCCGCTTGCGCTCGCGGCCGGATGGTACTACTTTCATGAGCGCACTCTCTCCGACTACGGGCCGCTCTACCGCGAGTTCGCATACATCAGCAACGGCAAGAGCAACACAGTTACGGTTATCGATCTGCGAAGCTTTCGCCCGTTTCGCACGCTGCAGGTTGGCACCGATCCCACTGGACTGGCCGCGAATCCCAAGCGTAATGAAGTTTATGTCGTCAACGCAGGCTCTTCGAACGTCAGCGTGATTGACGCCGAGCAGAATAAAGTGGTCGGCACGATTGGGGTGCACGGACACCCTTACTTCATCGATGTTGCGCCTGACGGACATCGCGCCTACGTTGCCAATTCCGGTTCCGATAACGTTTCTGTTCTTGATCTGGACCGCCGCGCGGTTGCAGCGACACTTCATGTCGGCGGTAGCCCTGGCCTGGCGCGCGTTTCGCCGGATGGTTCGACGGTGGTCGTCAGCAACCGCGCCGGAAATTCTGTTTCGATTATTGATGCGGTACGGCTGACGGTGCGCGCCGCGATCAACATCTGCATTCATCCAGAGGACATCGCCATTCTGCCGGATTCGAGCAAGGCATTCATTTCTTGTTCGGGATCTGGACAAGTCGCTGCCGTAGCCCTTAAACATGCGCTTCGCCCGGAGAAAGAGGGTCAATCGCAAAAAGAAAATGACTTGCAGAGCGACAAACTGCTGGCACTCCTTGATGTCGGAAAGTCTCCGGTGAGCCTGGCGCTGAAGCCGGATGGTGGGGAGATGATCGCGTTTAACTTTGACGCCGGTAGTATCTCGATTATTGAGACGACGCCGAATGAAGTGTCCGGCAGTTTTCTGATCGGCAGCCAGCCCACGCATGGCGTGGTTTCGCGCGATAACACTCGTCTATACATCTCTAATTTTGGCTCGAACAACATTGCGGTTTACGACATAGATCTGGGTAGGGTGATCGCGTATCTGCCGGTAGGGACGCGTCCTGACGCGCTGGCGCTCTCGCAGAATCAGAATTATTTGCTGGTGCTCGATTCCGGGTCGGGCGATCTCGCGATAATTCAAAAGCGCGAGCCCAATAAAAAACTTGAACCTTCGGAATATTCCCTGCTAACGATTATTCCGGTGGGAATGCAACCGAACCAGATCGTGGTGAAATCCTTCCGCGCAACCAAGCTTTCAGGCGGGCGCTAGCAAGGGCAGAGGTTAGAGGTCAGATTGCAGAGGTAAAACCATACCGGTGCAGGTTTTTACCCTCTGCAATCTGACCTCTAACCTCTGCCCTGTTATCTCTGACCGCTAACAAAGATTAAATTGGTAACTAAGCCCGCGACACAACTCCGGTCACCAAGTCCAGGTCGCGAACGATTCGCTGGGGCTCGTTGTGGCCAAGAAAGATGTCGCCGGTTGAGGTTTTGATGTGAACCACGGTGTTGCACCACACATAAGCGCGCGTCCTGCCAATGCCGCGAATTCCGTAACCACGAACTAAAGACCAGCTCTCGATCGCGTAACTGACGATAGATTCTTTCGGGATGGTCCGCAGGCGAAATCCCAGCATCCGCACTTCAACTCCGCTCCGGAGAAAGCGGTACTGAAAACCGGCCCACGCCATGGCGCTGGCACCGAGCGCGAGCAAGCAAACCAGGCCCACGGCGATCAGTGGAACGCGGATCCCCGCCGATCGAGTTAGCCAGAGTGCGATCACGGGCCCAGTGGTTGCTAGCAGCATCACAACACTCCACCATCGACCGGAGTGCGTCTCTTTTGCTAATACGTCGCTCGTCACTAATGATGCTTCGCCCATAATCTCACGGCCCATAAGCGCCCGCTATTTGGCCGATGGAGCGCCGGGCGTCCTCGCCCGGCCACCACGCTGCTGGAGCCTTCGACATCGCGCAAAGGAGACGGGCGAGGACGCCCGTCACTCTACTGAGACGTGATTGCGCCAGGATGTCTGCGACGATTCTAACGCGGCGGTCCTAATGCAAAAGAAAAAGCCTCCGCCAAAGCGGAGGCTCCGTGGCCTTGCCTTCTTAGTTTACCGTCAACGTCACTTGATAGGTATGCGAGGCACTTGAGCCGGCTGACCCGCTGATCGTGACTATGTACGTGCCCGCCTGCGTGCCGCCGGTAGTGGTGTTAGTGCTGCCGGAGGATCCGCAAGCAGACTGCATCACGACGGCGCCCGCAATCAGGCATAGAACCGCTCCGATAAGCCAGCGGCGCCGTTTTCTGCTTACGCCGATTCCGAACCCTGCCAGGCTCAGTCCTCCGATGGGCAGCCACGTGGCATAAAAGGTGCCGCGGCGAAGCAGGCTGCCAGTGTTTACCGGCCGTGCGACGGTCGGGATACTCAGAAGCGTAGTCTGCGTGCCGCTCCCCGAGAGTGTGACCGTAGTCGGATTGAAGGTTGGAGTGGTGGCGGTTACGAGCGATGGTGATGCGGTCTCGCTGGGAGTGATGGTGGCGCTATAGCCGTTCGGGTTGATGGGATTAAAAATGATCTGGAAGGTCGCCGTGTCGCCGGCATTGATGGTTTGCGCTGCGGGCGAAGCGGTGATTCGGAAATCCACGATATTCACAGACGGCTGCTGAACAGTTACCACCGCGCCTCCGTTCGCGCTGGCGGTCCCGGATATCGAGAGGGGATTTGCCACGGTTATGGGAACGGCTGGCGTCAAATCGACTTCCACGGTGGCGACCGCATTCACCGCCAATGTCGGAATATTGCAGGGGATCGTGGAGCCTTGCACTGTGCCGCAACTTCCTGAGCCGCTCGTTACCTTAGCGGTGGGAGTAGACGCCAAGCCGCTGGTAGGCAAGTTCGTGGCGCTAAAGACGACGAGATTAGCCACGTCGGGCCCGATGTTGGTGATGGTGAAAGTGAACGCTACCTGGGTTCCCGCAGCCACCGGGTTGGGAGATGGGCTGGTGGTCGGGAAAGCAAGAGTAAGACCGCTAACGGGGCTGATCTTGGTTACGAAGGCATCCTGCGGCCTACTCAACTGGCTTTGATAAGGAAGCGGAAACGGAGAAATAGAGAGGGGGAAGTCTGTAGAGGTCGTTGTTCCAGCAACGTAAGTGTTGCCGAAGACGTCGATAGCGATGCCCATACCCTGGTCTGTCCCCGATCCACCCAAATAAGTCAAGAAATCGCCGGCACCAGCGCCGGACAAAGTAGTTGAAATCGAACCAGCGAATGCGTCCCATTGACCGCCTTTGAAGTTTGGCTGAGGGGCATCAGTGGTTACGGGGAAGGTGGGCGCGGGAGAATCGGTCCAACCCGTTACGTGGGCCGCTTGCACGGAATCAACTACGATGGCCGCGCCGGTCTCATCGTTCGCCCCGCCGAGGTAAGTGAAGTACGTCATGGGGTACACAGACCCAACTATGTTGCCGATCTTGGCGATGAAAGCGTCTGTGGTCCCACCGCCAAAAGCGGTCTGGTAGCCAGACACGCAACTCGTACACCAATCAGTCGAATTGGTGGAACCCGTGACGTAGGAATTCCCGGAAGAGTCGACGGCGACGGCGGTACCGGTATCGTTACCGCTTCCCCCCAGGTAAGTAGAGTAGACGGGATTGGAAGCCGGCTGATTCGGATTGATCTTAGCGACGAAAGCGTCGGTGTTGGTCGAGGTGATGCACACATTAAGGCAGTTAAGCTGCGCGTTGAAGATCGGAAATCCGTGTTCACCATTCGGTCCCAGGACTGCCGGCATATTCGTGGTGCCGGTGATGTACATATTGACGGCACTGCCAGCAGTATCGACCGCAATGCCGCCGCCGACCGCTGTAGCGCCCACCGGGTATCCCCCGCCGAAATAAGTGGAATAGAGCATGCTCAACTGGCCACTTCCGTTGGTGTTGATCTTGCTCGCGAAAAATTGTGTGCCGCCAGCAGGATAATTTGACGCGGTTTGAAAGCCATTTGGATTGGCAGGGAAATAATTGCCGGCGCCATCCCTTGAAGTAGTGTCTCCCGTGACGTACGCGTTCTGATTTGTGTCGATGGCCAGCCCGGTTACCGTGTCGGCGCCGGTGCCCGAGAGATAAGTGGAATAGGAAAGCGAGTAGCTGGAGTTAAGGCCGGGAGTTAGCCGGCTGAGGAATCCATGTTGCGCTGCGCTTTCGGGAACGGATTGAAAAGCATTGGGAGAAGGCGGAAAATCGCCTGAAGTGGTCGACCCTGCGACGTATATGTTGCCGCTAGCATCTACGGCAACTCCTGCGAGACTGTCAGTCCCGGAACCGCCCAGGTAGGTGGCGAAAAGCAGGGAGGCAGTTCCGCTAAGCGTCGGGTTGATCTTGGATATAAAAATGTTCGTCGCACCAGTCTGAAGAGTCGAACCATCGGTCACGGGAAAATCCGCTGAGTCAGTAGAGCCCGCAACGTATACCATTCCAGCGGAATCGACTGCGATCCTCACATTGCTCTCAGAGCCGCTGTTGCTGACTTTGCCGCCGAGGTACGTGGAATAGCTGAGTTCCGGGTCGATGACGAGTTCGCGGCTGTGATCGTACGCTCCAACGGTGAATCCGATCTTGTTATCGGCAAGTTGGCGGAACGATCCCGCGATGTCCTTCTCGTCATTTGCTAATGGGGAAGTAGCGGGCTGATAGATACGCGGAGCGTGGAAGCGAATGTCTCCATCGGAGGTGGCGAGGATTAGGTCACCGGCATCTCCCGAAGTAGCTGCTGTATCAATGCGAGCAGACCCACCGCTAAAGCTCAACGCGATCTGACTCGGTTCGGAGCGGGGCGCTACTTTGAAGTCGTATTCGAGTTGCCCTTGATTACCGTAGTAAACGAGATCGACGCCGGGATACACCGATTGATATTGCACTAGGGCAAACTGCGGAACGTCGCGATGCCACTTCGATGAATCATTGCCAATAAAATAGTTGCTCTTGCCAGGCAGCGGGGAAATTCCAGAGATTCTGGCGGCAGAGTTCGCTCCCTCAAGATGCATGCGAATTACGGAACTCGGGCCGCGCTTGGCGTCAGCGGGAGATGGCCGGGCGTTGACGGCGGGGGCTTGCAGCTTCAGCACCGCCTCATCGGCGGTGAGAAATAAACCGTAGCCGGCGCCATGTGCCAGGAACTTGACCTGGGAGGCGGTCTGACCCTGGTTCGGCTCGAAGTATAGCGGAACGGAAAGCGCGGTCTGCCTCAACTTCGATGGCGACGCCTGATTGGCGGCGGGTTTTGGCGTTGTGCTCTTGGCGGCGTGTACTCCGGTAGAAAAATAGAACGCCAGACCTGCGGCGGAAAGCATAATTGCCGCGAAAGCCGCCGCCAGGGATGCTGCCCTCATCGTCCATTTCGGATTGCTTCGTGTAGCCGAATCTGTCATTGAATCTGTCACTGAATTTTTCGCTGCAGCAGTTCCCACCGAACCTCCTACCGACACAGGGTAATTCCGATTCACTAAGCTCCTCCGATTTCCCAATTTCGCGGGGTGAGAACAAGAATGGCACACAAATACCACTGGGGCTCGACGCCCTTAGGAAGCGGATGCGTACCTGTCACCAAGAATACTGGGATTGAACCAAACGAATACTTTTACATCCAACAGATACGCTGTCAAGCCGGACAGACACTATGCGCCGTAATGGTGAGAAGCCGGGCGAGGTGGAAATGGTTGCTCACCATTACGATTGCGGCACCTAACGAAGAAGAGACGTGAGCGGAAGCGGTGGATCGCTTTTAATTTTATTTGGAGGCAAAGCTGAGTTTGGCGCGAACGAATTCTATGACTTCAGGCGTCACGTA
>Ga0137395_10001670_pt1 | contig 10416 bp, 9 predicted proteins | sample czobulk216metaG_FD_108283 | JGI IMG/M metagenome (GOLD analysis project Ga0137395, IMG submission 108283) | Vadose zone soil microbial communities from Angelo Coast Range Reserve, California, USA - czobulk2.16 metaG | ecosystem: Environmental > Terrestrial > Soil > Vadose zone | place: USA...
GCGCTCGCGGCGGCGCTGGCTGTCTGCCTCGTGCTCGGCGTCAGCATCGGCTTGCGGCTCAGCGACGGCGTCATTCCAGTCGTGTCACCGCGCGCGGTCGTGCCGGCGGCGCTCGATGTCCGTCGGCAGCTGCAGATGACGTCGCCGGGCGGCACGCGCATCATCTGGACTTTTCACGAGAACCTGGAGCTGTGAAGTTAGAACTTGGAAGCGAGGAACGCATGCGAACCTGGAAAATGATCTCGGCGATTGCGGCTCTCGCGCTTTTGTGCGCGACGGCTGCGCACGCGCAAACGCCGCAGCGCGGCTTCAGCGTCGTCCTGCTGCTTGGCGAAACGCAGACCACGGGCGCTGGAGATGGCCTTCCGCCGGCGCCGGCGTTGCGGAAAGCGCTATCTGACGTGAAGGACTTCCTGCCGTACAGGAGCTACCGCGTCCTCGACACCCAGTGGTTGCGAGGCGGATCGACACGAATGAAGGGGCTTGACGATCAGGAGTACGACGTCGATCTCACGGGCGACGAAATCATGCCCAACCCGTTTCATCCGAAGACGGGGATGTTGAACGTGATCTTCCATCTTCAGGAGGTCGGGGCCGCGGCGAATCCGAGCGAGGAGTTCGGACGCTCGGTCGCGGCAGCGGAAATGCAAAAGCGGCTCGCTGAAATGCAGCGATCGCTGACCAACGGCACGACCGTCGCGGAAGGCGGGCGAGCGCGCACATCGGACGAGATCGCCCAGCTCACCAAGCAGATTCGCATGGCCCGAGCCCGCAAACTGATCGACTCGAAGTTCGAGATGGCGATCGGCGAGACCGTGGTCGTGGGGACGTCGAAAATCGGCGGCGACAAAGGCCTGGTCGTACTTCTTACCTCGGTAGCTGGAGGGAAGTAGCCATGCGCACGAAGATTCTCGTCATTCTCGGAGCGGTGGTCGCTGTCGCGGCGATCGCTTCGGGTCAGGCGCAGCGCGGTCCTGCGACACTCGACGACCTGCTCGCGGAAATCCGCGGGCTGCGCGCCGACCTTCGGCAGACCACGCGCGCGAGCACGCAAATGCAGGTGTTGACTGCACGGCTGCAGCTGCAGGAACAGCGTATCGCGGTGCTCGCGAATCAGCGCGCCGACGTGACGGCTCGCCTCGCCGTCCAAACGCCTCTGCGTGTGGAGACGGAGGCACAAGTGCGGAACTTCGAGGGCATGATCAGCCGCAACGAGTCGCTCGAGGTTCCGCGAGCTGAGCTTACCGTCATGCTTGCAGAACGGCAGCGCGCGCTGTCTCAGCATCGGAACGCCGAGCAACAGCTGCGCACTCAGGAGTCGGACCTGTCGGCGCAGATCGCCGCGGAGCAGAACCGGTGGCAGGACTTCAACAACCGGCTCGACGAGCTCGAGCGGTCGCTGAAGTAGCCAACCGAACGGCGGTCCGCACGTCCAAGGGCCATGCGAATTCTCATTGCATTTGCAGCAGCGATGGCCTCGCTGGCCCAGGCGCCCGCGGCGCAGACGACCGTCACCTTCGAGACCGCGTCGGTCAAAGCCAACACATCGGGTCAGAGGGGGATGAGCAACGGCACCCGCGGCCGGACCTACACCGCCGTCAACATGCCGCTGCGGCCAATCATCGCGTCCGCCTACGAACTGAGCGGATCGCAGGCGTACCGCCTCCTCGGCGGACCGTCGTGGATCGGCGCGAGCACGCCGCCGTTTGGCGGCGATCGCTTCGACATCACTGCGGCGCTGCCGGAAGGGGCGAATCCGCGCGACGAGCCCGCGATGCTGCGCGCGCTGCTCAAGGAACGCTTCAAGCTCGCCGTCCACACCGAAACCCGCGAGACGCCGATCTATGCGCTCGTCGTCGCGCGTGCGGACCGCCGCCTCGGGCCGCAGCTGAAGCCGTCGATCGATTGCGAGGGCGCCGACCGGCGTCCCGACATGTGCGGCCTCCAGGTCAGCGACAAGATCAGCGGGCACGGGCAGCGAATGAGCGCGCTCGCGCGCATACTGCCGCTCTTCGCCGGCCGATACGTCGTCGATCAAACCGGCCTGACCGGGGGGTTCGACTTCGAACTGCAGGCGCCGGAAGTTGCCGGTGGTCGAGGCGCCGACGGGCCGGGCGCCGACGCGGGCGGCGGATTCTTCACAGCGCTACAGGAACAGCTCGGTCTGAAGCTCATGTCGACGAAGGGCCCGCTCGAGTTCGTCGTGATCGACAGCATCGAACATCCGTCGGAGGATTGATCGCATGAAGATGCTGCTGATCGTTGCGACGCTGTATTTAGCGACGTTGCCGGCTGCCCCAGGAAAACTCGTCGATGTCGGCGGACGCAAGCTTCACTTGCACTGTTCTGGAAGTGGCGCGCCGACCGTCATCCTCATCGCCGGCGGGAGCGCGTTTTCAATCGACTGGTCGCTTGTGCAGCCCGCGGTCGCGGCCACCACTCGAGTGTGCTCGTACGATCGCGCCGGCCTCGGTTGGAGCGATCCAGGTCCCGCTGATGAAACCGTCGAACAAACCGTCGGCGACTTGCACGCGCTGCTCGGCGCTGCCGGAGAGAAGCCGCCGTACGTTCTCGTCGGCGCGTCGATTGGCGGCATCTTCATCCGCGCGTATCAGCATCAGTTTCGCGACGAGGTCTCAGGCCTTGTGTTCACGAACAGCAGCAATCGCGTGGGACTCGCGGTCAGGGGCAAAGTCGGTCTGATCTGGAATCTGACCGAGGACGACGTGCGATCGGCGTTTCCTCTCGCGGCCAAGCCGCCGACGCCGACGAAGGAACAAGAACCCTTCGATCGTCTGTCTCCTGATCTGCAGGCTCAGCGTCTGCGGCTCGACATCCAGTTGTGGGAACGATTCGATCCCGCGAAGGCAGGCCCGGATTCGCTGCTGTCGTGGAGAAAGGAATTCCTGAGAGAGTTCGACGAGACGGAAGCGGGAACAGAGCCGCCGTTCGGGAGCCTTCCTGTTGTCGTCATCTCGAGCGATCCCATTGCCGCTGATGCCGCCCACCGCACGCGCGACGGAGCAGCCGCGCGGCTCGCGTTTCTGAGCACGAACACCGCCTTCGTCGTCGCGTCCGGCAGCGGCCACGAGATTCATTTGTATCAGCCCGATACCGTGGTGAGGGCGATCGAACGCGCCGTCCTCGCGGTTCGGAATCGCTCACGGCTGTAGTGATACCATCCGCGGCGATGAAATCCAGCCGCCGCCGATTTCTCCAGACCACCGCTGCCGCCGGCGGTGGTCTTTTCTTTTGTCCCTGCGGATTGGGAGCGCAGACGCCCGCGGCCGCCGCAGCCCGGCGGCAGGTCGTCGTCGGCGGACAGCGCGTCCGCACGGTCGACATGCACGCGCACGTCTTCATCAACGACGCGTGGCCGCTCGTCAAAGACTTTCCGCAGACCGACAAGGCGATGGCCAACCTCGGGTCGAGCACGATGGCGATCGACACCGCGACGATGGACCGGCGATTCCGTCTGATGGATCAGATGGGGATCGACGTCCACGTCATCAGCGTTCATCCGAGTCAGTTCCTCTATTTCCTCGAGCCCGATCTCGCGGCGCGTATCGTGAAGATGCAGAACGAGAAGGTCGCCGAGCTGGTGAAGGCGCATCCGGATCGCTTCGTCGGCTTCGGCAACATCTCGCTGCAACAGCCAGACCTCGCTGTCCAGCAGCTCGAGTACGCCGTGAAGCAGCTCGACATGCGCGGCTTCATCGTCGGCGCGAACGTGAACGGCGGCGAGCTGTCGAACCCGAAACTCGACCCCGTCTGGAAGAAGATCGAAGACCTGCAGACCGTGGTGATGATTCACCCGCAGGGATTCGACGACGCCGGGAAGCGGCTCGACGGAGCGGGCGCGCTGGGCAACAACATCGGCTTCCCGCTCGACACGACGATCGCGCTGGCGCACCTGATTTTCGAGGGCGTGCTCGACAGATTCCCGGCTGTGAAGATCATCGGCGCGCACGGCGGCGGTTTCCTGGCGAGCTACATCGGCCGGTTCGACAACTGCAATCAGCTGCAGGCGCCATGTCAGCGGATGAAGCGCAAGCCGAGCGAGTACCTCCGGGGTCCGCAGCTGTACTTCGATTCGCTCGTCTACAGTCCGCAGAATCTCCGGAACGTCGTGACCGCCGCCGGTGCCAGCCAGGTCGTCATCGGCACAGACTTCGGGTTTCCTATCGCGAGCACCACGCCCGTCGACACTGTGTTACAGACGCCGGGGTTGACGGTGGAAGAACAGCGAATGATTCTGGGCGGCAACGCCGAGCGGCTTCTCAAGATGAAAAGCTGAAGGCTCAAATGCGAAAGGGCTGAAGGCCGGAGCCCTCAGCCCTGATGTCGTCGCGCTATTGCGGGTTCGGACACGTGCCGAACACGGAGCGCGCGCTCAGCGCTTTGAACTCGCGCATCGCGCCGCCCGGCGTCCCCATCGTGCCTTCGACTTGCGTGCGATAGCCGCGCCACGGCGTCAGATCGACGCCGGTGATGCGCAGATCGATCGGCGGTGGGGGCGGAGGCGGAGGTGCCGGAGCCGCAGCTGCAGGAGGAGGACCGCCGCCTTCGCGGCCCGCGCCGGGAGCACCCGCGCCACGTCCGGCGCCGCCACGGCCGGCACCGCCACCGCCGCCACGACCCGCACCCGGTGCCGGCGCCGGCGGAATGACAACTCCGGCCAGCACCCAGGGCGCCTGTGCCGTTCCTTCTCCCCGCACGCAGCCAATCACGGTCTGCGTCTGTTCAGTTGGCGCCGCCTGCTGGGCCGCCACAATCGCCGTGGCCGCGCAGATCACGGCGACTCCGCCGAGCACTGCAAGCTTCATCGATGTTCTCCTTCTCCCGAAGATCGTTCCATTCGTAGCAGGCCAAGACATTAGATCAAACGGCCCTTTAAAGACAATTGCGGGCCATGCCGGCTCGCTATGCCAGTGCGCGGACCAGTTCGCCGACATCCTTCAGCCGATCGACGCCTTCGATCCGCTCGATCGCCCGCTCGATCCGCACGGGCGCCATCGTCAACTGGGCGCAGTCGGCGAACTTTCCGTGGAGCTCCGTCTGCGTGAACGGCTTGTCGGGGCCGCCACGATACCGCTCGTCCGCCGCCTGCACGATCGTGCGGCCGTCGACGAGGTCCAATTCGACCACGCTGCGGATCTTGTCGAAGCCCTGGGCCTCGATCTTCGGATCGAAGATATTCATGACGCGCGGCATCATCTGCTGCACCGGCGCGCTCGCGACGAACTCGTCGGTGAACTCGCGGACGCCGGCCCGGCGGCGCAGGATCAGGCTCGCCATCAGGAACGGCAGGCAGAACTTCGCCTCGAGTTCGTTGGTGGCGATCTTGTAGCGCAGCGGATCGAGCACGTTCGATCCGGCTCTCACGCGTACTGCCTTCACCTGCTCCGGCTTGACGTCATGCTCGGCGACAATTCTCAGCATCGTGTCCATTGTCGGATGGCTGAGCGAGCCGCACGGAAACGGCTTGAACGACGATCCGGGATTGACGATGGTGTAGGGCTTGCCCAGCACCGGAATCACGCGATCGAGATCCACGCCGCCGCCAAACACCTGAAAGAATCCCCATTGGCCATCGAGGCCGTCGTCGCCACCCGTGAAGCCTCGCGAGGCCAGCTCCGCGGCGACGATGCCGTTTTCGGCGGCGCGCGCGGAGTGCAGCGGCTTGGTCATCGATCCGAAGTTCACGCGGATGCCGCTCGACATGCTCGACGCGATCGTGAGCATGTGCCTCACCTGGGCTGCCGGCATGTTCATCAGCCGGGCCGCCGCAGCGGCCGCGGCGAACGTGCCGATGGTGCCTGTCGAGTGGAACCCGCTGTTGTAGTGCTGCGGATCGATCGCCTCGGCGATCTTGCATTCGACTTCGAAGCCGACGAGGAACGCTTCGAGGAACGCCGCGCCAGAGGCGCGCTGCCGTTCGGCGACCGCGAGCGCGGCCGACAGCGCCGGCACTGTCGGATGGGTGAGCAGGCCGAACGTCCGATCCGGCGTCGTCGAGAGCTGCGTGTCGTCGTAATCCATCGCGTGGCCGCTCGCGGCGTTGAGAAGCGCGGCATGGGAGGCGGACGTCATCAGGCCCGCGGCGCCGATCCCCGTCGCCTCTTTTTTCGCAGTCAGGCTCCGCACGTAGTCGCGAACGATTGCCGATCCCTTCACGGTCGATCCCGCGAGCACGACGCCGAAGCCGTCGACGAGGCAGCGCTTGCCTTGCGCCACGACGTCGGCCGGCATGCTCGCGAGCGTTGTTTTCGTGATGAATGCCGTCAACGCGTCGGTCGTGCCTTTGATCGCCGCCTTTTCGACCTTCTTAGATTTACCGTCGGCGGCGGCCGCGAGCTCACGGGACAATGCGGCCGCGGCGGCGGTGCCTGCTGCGACTTTGAAGAAATCCTTGCGTGAGATTCTCATGTGATTCACCGGGTCTGCAGGAACTCGTTCACGATCTTCATGAACCCCGCCGTGTCTTCTTCATCAGGATAATGGCCAAGCTCCGGCATGACGACGATGCGGACGCGGGGCAGCGTGTCTTTGAGTTTCTGCTGCGTGTCGGGCGGAACGATCCGGCTGCCTCCGCCGATGACGTACAGCGTGGGCGCGGTGATCTTGCGCACCGAGTCCCACAGCTCGGTCTCGATGAAGCCTTTGACCAGATTCGGGTCGCGCTTCCAGATCAATCGGCCATCGTCGCGGCGCTTCAGGCCGAAGTGCGCATACGTCCGGAGCAGCGGTTCCGGTGTGCGACGGCTCTGCATGACCAGCTGCGCGACGAGATCGTCTTCCGACGGCCAGCCGTTTTTCTCCTGCTCGACCCGCCGCGCGAACGCGTCGGCGATGTTGCGGGGCCGCTCCGGCCCGACGTCCTCGACGACGAGCTTGTCGACTCGATCCGGATGGAGGCCTGCGTAAACCTGCGCGACGCGACCGCCGGTAGAGTTGCCGAGCAGCGTCACTCTCCGGAGTCGCAGTTGATCGGCGAGAGCCTCCAGGTCCCTGACGTAGTCCTGAACGAGATACGCGCCCTCCGGGCTCCACGCAGAGTCGCCGTGGCCGCGCATGTCGACGGCGAGCACTCGATACGTGCGCGCGAAATCGCGGGCGATGTGATCGAAGGTGTGGGCGTGTCGCGCGATGCCGTGGAGCAGGATGATGGCCGGCCGCCCTGCGGAGGCGTCGCCAGTCTCCACGACATGAAGCCGCAGTCCGTTGACGGTGACAAACAGATCCCGCTGGGCTGGCTGAGCGCGGACGGCCGCCGCGGCCACCCACAACACCGCGACAAATAACAGCCGGCGCATTGCCGACATTATGTATGATGCGCGCCATGCCGTGGATTCAGGTTTATGCGCCGATCGGTGGATCGCTGGGGCTCTCAGCGATAGCCGCGGCCGTCCCCATCATCGTCCTGTTCATCATGCTTGGCGCCCTCAGGAAACCCGCGTGGGCAGCGGCCGGGACAGCCCTGGTTTCCGCGTTCGTCGTCGCAATAGCCGTCTACAGGATGCCGCTGAAGCTCGCGGTGATTTCCACGGTGTACGGCGGCGCGTACGGCCTGTTTCCGATCGCGTGGATCGTCTTCGCGTCGATCCTGCTGTATCGCCTGGCCGTTGATACCGGCAAGTTCGAGATCATCAAAGACACCGTCGGCGGGCTGACCGACGATCGCCGCCTGCAGGCGATGTTCATCGCGTTTTCGTTCGGCGCGTTCATCGAAGGCGCGGCCGGTTTCGGCGCGCCGGTCGCCGTGTCCGGCGCGATGCTCGCGGGGCTGGGCTTCTCGCCTTTCTACGCCGCCGGCATCTGTCTTCTGGCCAACACCGCGCCGGTGGCGTTCGGATCGATCGGAATTCCCGTGACGACCCTGGCAAACGTGACAGGTCTTCCCGTGATGGCGTTGAGCGCGATGGTCGGGCGGCTCTGCGCGATGATTTCCGTGATCATCCCCGGCTACCTGATCGTCGTCATGACGAACCGCAAGAAGGCGCTCGAGGTGCTGCCGGCGATCGTCGCGTGCGGCCTGTCGTTTGCGAGCGTCCAGTTTGCCGTCTCGAATTACGTCGGTCCCGAACTCACCGACATCGCCAGCTCGCTCACCTGCATCGTCGTCATGGTGTTCGTGCTGAAACTGTGGAAGCCGAAAAACATCGTGCGGCTCGAAGGTGATCAGCCCATCTCGCTGACGATGAAAAAACATTCGGCCGGCGCCATGCTCATGGCGTGGAGCCCGTACCTGCTGCTCGTCATCTTCGTGTTGCTGTGGGGCGCCGCCACGATCAAGCCGAAGATCAACCACTTTGCCGACGGTTTCATTCCGGCGTCGTGGCCGGCCGTGCCGGAAACCGCGCGCAACGCGACACGGTTGATGGTGCCGGGACTCCACAATCAGATCACGCAGACGCCGCCGGTCACGAAGCAGGCGGCGCCGTACGCGGCCCTGTTCGAGTTGAACTGGTTGAGCGCGTCTGGCAGCGCGTGCTTTCTCGCGGCCCTGGCAACGGCGTTCGTGCTCCGCATCAAGCCGGCGAAATTTGTCCAGACCTACGTCGCGACGTTCAAGCAGCTGTCGAAAGCGATGGCCACCATCGCATGCATGCTCGGCCTCGCGTACCTGATGAACTACTCGGGCATGACGTCGACGCTCGGGTTGTCGCTGGCTGCGTCGGGCGGAGCGTTTCCGTTTTTCAGCGCCGTTGTCGGCTGGCTCGGCGTGTTCCTGACCGGCAGCGACACATCCGCCAACGCGCTGTTCGGAAACCTGCAGGTTGTCACCGCCAACGCGCTGCACCTCAATCCGGTCCTGACGGCTTCCGTAAACTCGGCAGCCGGCGTGATGGGAAAGATGATCTCTGTCCAGAGCATAGCGGTGGCCGTCGCCGCAACCGGCATGTCGAAGAACGACGAGAGCCGGTTGTTCCGGTTCACGATCAAGCACAGCGTGCTGCTGATGGTCGTCGTCGCGATCATTTCGGTCCTCTACGCCTACGTGTTTCCGCAGGCGGTCCCATCGCCCTAGCGGCTGCATGCAGGGCGATGCAGCGGCGATGCATGGATCCAAGAAGCCGAATCGCAGCCTCTTTCCCTAAGTTATCTGTTACCAAGACGTTGACACGTTGTTAGCCGGGCGATACGTTTAAGCCCTCTCAGGGGTCCCCAATTTATTTCGAGGAGGCAGTTGTGCTCAGAGTGGTGAAGACGTCAGGCATTTTGGCGTGCATCGTCCTGCTGCCGGCGCTCGCGTTCGCGCAGGCGTCGATTACAGGCGTGGTCAAAGATACGTCCGGGGCGGTGTTACCCGGCGTCACGGTGGAGGCGGCCAGCCCCGTCCTCATCGAGAAAACGCGCACGGCCGTCAGCGACGGCACGGGCCAGTACCGCATCGTCAACCTTCTGCCCGGCACATACTCGGTGACGTTCACGCTGACAGGCTTCAGCAGCGTCAAGCGTGAAGGCATCGAGCTCACTGGCGCGTTCGTCGCGACCATCAGCGCCGACATGAAGGTGGGCGCGGTCGAAGAGACCATTACGGTCAGCGGCGCAACACCGATCGTCGACGTCCAGAGCATTCGCCGGCAGACCACATTGAGCAACGAAGTGCTGACCACCGTTCCGACCGCGAGGTCGTGGGCGGCGACTGCCGTGCTCATCCCCGGCATCACGATTCAGGCCGGCAGCAGCGCGGACGTTCAAATCACGCCGCAGATGACGGTGTTCGGCGGCGCCGGCGGGCGCAGCAACGAAGGCCGCATGCAGGTGGACGGCCTGAACACGGGCGCCGCGCTGAACGGCGGCGGCGTTTCAACCTATGTTGCGGACATCTCGAACGCGCAGGAAGTCGTCACGACGACCTCGGGCGGGTTGGGCGAAGCCGAAGTCGGCGGGCCCTCGCTGAGCATCGTGCCGAAGAGCGGCGGCAACACAGTCAAGGGCCAGGCCTACCTGTCTGGCGTCAGCAGCGGCATGGTTGCCAGCAACTACACGCAGGCGCTCAAGGACGCGGGGCTGAGCACGCCGGGCGTGCTGCTGTCGCAATGGGACTACACGGTCGGAGTGGGCGGTCCAATCAAGAAGGATCGTCTGTGGTACTACGCGACGGGGCGTGACGAAGGTCAACACCGATCGATTCCCGGGATCTTCCCGAACTTGAATGCCGGTGACCCGACCAAGTACACGTATCTCGCGGACCAGACCAAGCAGGCGCAGGGCGCCGAGAGCTTCCAGCTCGCCAGCATCCGCTTGACCTATCAGGCCACGGCCCGCAACAAGTTCAACCTCCACCAGGATCTGCAGTACCCATGCAACGGTGCAGCATTCAACACGACCGCTGACGCGTGCCGCGTCCAGCCGTCCTCGGGCGCCGTCGTCGGCCCGATCGGGCTTGGCGGCCTCTCGTCGACAGCA
>Ga0137395_10001672_pt1 | contig 10407 bp, 9 predicted proteins | sample czobulk216metaG_FD_108283 | JGI IMG/M metagenome (GOLD analysis project Ga0137395, IMG submission 108283) | Vadose zone soil microbial communities from Angelo Coast Range Reserve, California, USA - czobulk2.16 metaG | ecosystem: Environmental > Terrestrial > Soil > Vadose zone | place: USA...
GACCTCGCAGCTCTGGCGCGATGGCGCCGTCATGCTCGGCAAGCTCAACAATGACGAGTTCGCCATGGGCTCGTCGAACGAAACCTCGTGCTTCGGCCCCGTCGTCAATCCGTGGCGGCGCCAAGGCTCCAATACGACCCTGGTGCCCGGCGGCTCGTCCGGCGGCTCGGCGTCGGCGGTGGCGGCGCTGTTGTGCATGGGCGCGACCGCGACAGACACCGGCGGCTCGATCCGCCAGCCGGCGGCGTTCACCGCGACCGTCGGAATCAAGCCGACCTATGGCCGCTGCTCGCGCTGGGGCATCGTCGCGTTCGCATCCTCGCTCGATCAGGCCGGCCCGATCGCGCGGACGGTGCGGGATGCGGCGATCCTGCTGCGCTCGATGGCCGGTCACGATCCCAAGGACACCACCTCGGTCGATCGCGCGGTGCCGAATTATGAGGCCGCGATCGGAAAATCGGTCAAGGGCATGAAAATCGGCATCCCCAAGGAGTATCGCCTCGACGGAATGCCTGCGGAAATCGAAAAGCTCTGGGCCGAGGGCGCGGCCTGGTTGAAGGCGGCGGGCGCGGAACTTGTCGATATTTCGCTACCGCACACCAAATACGCACTGCCGGCCTATTACATCGTCGCGCCCGCGGAGGCGTCGTCGAATCTGGCGCGCTACGACGGCGTGCGCTACGGCCTGCGGGTGGCCGGCCGCAGCATCGGCGACATGTACGAGAATACCCGCGCCGAAGGTTTTGGCGCCGAAGTCCGCCGCCGCGTCATGATCGGCACCTACGTGCTCTCCGCCGGTTACTACGACGCCTATTATCTGCGCGCGCAGAAAGTCCGCACCCTGATCAAGAAGGATTTTGAAGACTGTTTCGCCAAAGGCGTGAACGCGATCCTGACGCCGGCGACGCCTTCGGCGGCGTTCGGCATCGGCGAAAAGGGCGCCGACCCCGTGGAGATGTATCTCAACGACATCTTCACGGTGACGGTGAACATGGCGGGGCTGCCGGGAATCGCGGTTCCCGCCGGCAGGGATGCGCAAGCGTTGCCGCTCGGCCTGCAACTGATTGGCCGTCCGTTCGACGAAGAGACGCTGTTCTCGCTCGGCGAGGTGATCGAACAGGCGGCGGGGCGGTTCACGCCGCCGAAATGGTGGGCTTAAGGTTCCATTCGATGCCAAAGGCTTTTGCGTTGCGTTTTTCGCCGCGCTTGGTCATGGTTTGCCGATGAGGATGGTTCGCGTATGAGTGCCGCCGACGACGGTATCCGGTCTTCCCAGCAGGTCGACCAGCTCTTGGGGTCATCGAAGCTTGCCTTGGCGCTCGAGAGCGACAGATACAAGCATCTGCTCGATCATGCGCCAGTGGCGGTCGCGGTGTCGCGCGGTTCCGGCGAGGAGCAGCATGTCGTCTACATCAACAAGGCGTTCGAGAACCTGATGTCGACGGCATCAGCCGCCATGGAGGGCCAGCGCTGGACCTGTCTGGATGGCTTTGTCAGCGAGGATGGCCCGGCCCAGACCTTGGGCGAGGCGATCCGGGACGGCGAGGATTTTATCGGTGTGTTCCGCCCTGCGGGGCCGGTCGAACGTCTCGTCATCGTGCAGGCCTACGCTTCCGTGATCGAAGGCGGCGACGGCGTCGAGAATTTCCGGATCGCGGCACTGGTCGATGTGGGTGGCCGGGAGCGGGCCCAGATCGAACGGTTCGAGAGCCAGATCCGCGATCGCGATATGCTGATGCGCGAGCTTCAGCACCGGGTAAAGAATAACCTGCAACTGATCACGGCGCTGATCCGCCTGGAGGCGAGGTCGGCTACGGAGGGCGAGACGGTGGCTCTGGCGCGCCTTGCGAGCCGGATCGATGCGTTGACGGTGCTGTACCGGACCCTGTCGGCGGAAAATGCCGCACCCGAAATCGATCTCGGCCAATATCTTTCCGACATCGCGACTTCGGTGATGGAGGTCAACGCCATCCCGGGCGTGGAAATCGACACCGAAGTCGGTCATTGCCCGCTCTCGATCAATACAGCGATGCCCGCCGGGCTTTTGATCAACGAGATGCTGACCAACGCGCTGAAATATGCGTTCGTCGGCCGCGATATCGGTCAGCTGAAACTGATCTGCAAGCAGGACGGCGGTCGCGTGACCGTCGTCGTATCCGATGACGGCATCGGACTGGGCGAAAATCAGGAATGGCCGTCGCCACGCAAACTCGGCGCCTTGATCCTGCAGACGCTGAAGGAAAATGCCGGCAATGTCGCGTTCCGCGCCGAAAGCATCCGCGGCCAGGGCACCTGGTTCACGCTGATGTTCGACGCCGCGCCCGGAGCGGCGCCGAACTGACTAACCGGCGCTGTTTGATGCGGCCGAATTTGCTTTTCCCAAAACCTGTTTCAGGGGTTTTCCACCGCCCGCCGTCGGGATAAAAGCCGGCCATGAACGCGTCAGTCAAACCATCCAAACCATCTGCCCCGATTGCCGTCACCACCGGGCGGTGGGTTGCGCCGGCGAGGTCGCGGTGAACCTGGCGGATTTCAAAGCCAGCCTGTTGGGCGCGGCACCTGCGCCGGGTCTCGACGCGCCGCTGGCCGCGCTGTGGTGGGCCGCCAAAGGCAACTGGAACGAGGCGCACAAGATCGCCCAGGATCTCGGGACCGCTGACGCAGCCTGGGTCCATGCCTATCTGCATCGTGTCGAAGGCGATCTGGGCAACGCCGGCTACTGGTACCGGCAGGCCGGCAAGCCTGTTGCCGCCGGTTCGCTCGAAACGGAATGGGAGCAGATGGTTTCCGCACTGCTCGGGAGTAGACGCGCATGAATACGGCAAACGGCAAACTGATAAAGGGCGCCACCGGCGATTGGGAAATGGTGATCGGGCTGGAAGTTCACGCCCAGGTCACCTCGAACTCAAAACTGTTTTCCGGCGCGTCGACGGAATTCGGCGGCGAGCCCAACACCCATGTCTCGCTGGTCGATGCGGCGATGCCGGGCATGCTGCCGGTTATCAACGAGTTTTGCGTCAAGCAGGCGGTTCGCACCGGTCTTGGCCTGAACGCGCAGATCAACCGGCGCTCGGTGTTCGACCGCAAGAACTATTTCTATCCGGACTCGCCGCAAGGCTATCAGATCAGCCAGTACAAGTCGCCGATCGTGGGCGAGGGCGAAGTCATCGTCGAACTGGCGGGCGGCGAGAGCGTCGCTGTTGGCATCGAGCGGCTGCATCTGGAGCAGGACGCCGGCAAGTCGCTGCACGACCAGAACCCGACGATGTCGTTCGTCGACCTCAACCGATCCGGTGTCGCGTTGATGGAGATCGTCTCCAAGCCCGATATCCGCTCGTCCGAGCAAGCCAAAGCCTATGTGGCAAAATTGCGTTCGATCCTCCGCTACCTCGGGACCTGCGACGGCGACATGGAGAAGGGTTCCTTGCGCGCCGACGTCAACGTCTCCGTGCGCAAGCCGGGCGGCCCGCTCGGCACCCGCTGCGAGATCAAGAACATGAACTCGATCAACTTCATCGGCCAGGCTATCGAATATGAGGCGCGGCGCCAGATCGAAATCCTCGAAGACGGCGGCGCGATCGATCAGGAAACCCGGCTGTTCGATCCCAACAAGGGCGAGACCCGTTCGATGCGCTCCAAGGAAGAGGCGCACGACTATCGCTATTTCCCGGACCCCGATCTGTTGCCGCTGGAGTTCAGTGAAGCCTATGTCGCCGACCTGAAGGCCGATCTGCCGGAATTGCCAGACCAGAAGAAACTTCGATACATCCGCGACTTCGGTCTAACTCCTTATGACGCCGATGTTTTGGTCGCCAACCCTGAGACTGCTGCCTATTTTGAAGTAGTCGCCGAGAACGAGCCGGCCAATGCAAAGATGGCGGCAAATTGGGTGATTAATGAACTGTTCGGCCGTCTGAATAAGGAAGGGCTCGAAATAGGGCAGTCTCGCGTGTCGCCCTATAAACTTGGGTCCATTTTGATGGCAATTGGCGCGGACGCTATCTCAACCAATTCGGCCAGGTTGGTGTTTGATGTCTTGTGGAGAGAGGGCGGCGAACCTGGCGAAATAATCGAGCGGTTGGGGGTGAGGCAGGTTACCGATCGCAGCGAGGTGCAGATTGCGATCGATGTGATCTGTTTGCAAAATCCCGACAAGGTCGAACAGGCGAAAGCCAAGCCGCAGCTCCTCGGCTGGTTTGTCGGCCAAGTGATGAAGCGTATGGGCGGCAGGGCTAACCCGCAGTTGGTCAACGAACTGCTCAAGTCCAAACTCGGCATCTGAACGTCGCGTGACGCGACGTCGGCGTTGTCGCCGCCTTGCTTCACGCGCGCGCGTGCACCGATCGTTCACCATGAGTTGGCAATCCATCGCGCGATACCAAAATCGCGGCGGCCGAATCGGCGGCGGCGATTCTCGCGAAAAACCGATTTTGGCGAGCACGAAGACACGCAAAGCCGGCGAGCACGAAAAATTTTTTTCTTGCCAAAAACCGAGACTCAGAGTCCACGCAACGTGCTTTCGGCCGGCATCGATAAGCTGCGCGACGTCGGCAGCGTGTCGATTGTCGAATGTGCGAGTTGCGAAAACACCTGCGGCACAGCCGCTTCTTGCAAGTTGACAATCGCCGGTGTCGCGTTCTCGCGGGCTACTCACGTCGTTGCGCGCAAGCATTGCGGTGCCGCCGATCAGCCCGCGTCGCACATCCGCGCCTCGGCGCGTCAACACTTCCTTAAGTGGGACGCTGTTTTTTATCATGTGTTGGTGTATTCGGGATGTAGTGCATCTCGATTCCCGAGTGCACGCAGCAGTAAAGCTATCTCAGTACATCAGGAGGGCAACATGGCCAAGAAAGCTAAGAAGGCAAAGAAGGCGAAGAGCGCAGTGAAGAAGACTGCGAAGAAGACCCGCAAGGTCGCCAAGAAGAAGAAGTAAATCTGCTTCTTTAAAATTGCCGGCGGCTTGATGCCGGCACGTCACTGGAGCCTTCAGAAACGGTCTGCTTCCTAAAAGCGGATTTTCAATCGGACGGCTCTATCGACGAAAGAGGGTGTCGGCGAGACATCAGGTCAAACGGCTGGATCGCATTTTCGAAAAGAGTTCGCTCTTCCCGAAGATCGGTCCGGCAGAAGAGACAAGTTTTCTTCGTTCGGTGCGGATCCTTGCGGTCCGCAATTTCACCGGCTTCCAAGCCCAACCGGGCTTCCAAGCCTTAAGTGAAATCTGGTCCTGACGTGTTCGCCGACGCCCTCGTTCCCCGTGCCGCGCCAATGGCGCCCGGCGCTCCGATTTCCCCCGAATCCAAACACCCGTTCTGTCCACCCCCGGTTTCAGGCCGGCGGAGGCTTTTTGCGCACGGGCGGAGCGCGGCCGTCCCACACTTACGACCGTCATCATCGCTGCCGCCATCGCCCGGATCGCGTTTAGATCCCGTTCATCGCGATCATTAAACTGCTCTTCAAGTTTGATCGGTCATGATCATCCCAACAAGCCGGCAAACGGCGAGCGCATGATCCGCCAAAGTGTGGGCGGTTTGGCGATCAGATCATGCGCTCTTCAATCATGGGCGCGCGATCGGACGCAGAACCGGATGTCACTTTTGCTGATCGCGCGCTGGAATAACGGGACGCTTTTTACAACTGGACAGGGGCCGCGCTCGGGGCAGGGCGGCCAAAAACAAAAAGGGGATAATAGATGTTTCAGGGGCACATCGATCTGGATACGGCGACGGCGGTGGAAGCAAGTGCGATCCCCGACGTGCTGTTTGAGCGCGGCCTGTATTGGGCCAGCGGACGTTCCGGCGTGGTCAATCTCGTCGCCGCGCATAAGTGGTTCAACCTCTCCGCCCTGAAAGGCCGCGCCGATGCCATCCCGCTGCGCCGCGAGGTCGCCGAGATGATGTCCGAGATCGAGATCGCGATGGCCCAGCGCGAAGCCCGAGCCTGGATGACGATGCAGTAGGGTGACGACGCCCCAGAACGAGGGGAGGAGACGCCGCCGGTACAGCTTTGCGGTGTTTGGCCGGTTCTTCGCCCGTTGATCGACGACCTCTCCGCTGTTGTACGTAGAGACAAATATACCCGCGGGTAACTTTAAATTATTGCGGGACTGGGGAACACACCTCGCGGAAATCGGAAACACCCGACTCTCATTGGTGACGCGCGCCGTTTGCGTTTGCTGTTCTGGCCGGGCGTCGGTTTCGTTTCTGATGAGGTCCCGCGATGGGCATCCTGGCCGTCTTGGTTGTCTTGCTTGTCCTTCTGTTGGCCTCGACCTGGTCTTCCGCAAAATCCTATTTCGCCAAGGGGCGGCTTTCGGGCATGGAGGAAGCGACGCTCGAAATCATCCGGGGCGTCTGTTCTCACTATGAGCAGGCGGGTCAGGCGACGCCTGATTATGTGACCAAGGCCGTCGAAGCGGTAACGACGTTCGCGCGCCGGGCGACCTACGAAAAAAGCATCTATCGGTACCAGGCCCGGCTTTGGATATTCGGCGATGCCATCGGCGCCGCCTGCTGGCGCAGGGGATACGAGATCTGCAAGGCGCAGATGACGCCTCCTCGAGACGACAAGATCCATGTCGCGCTGTCGTTGAACGATCTCTAGCATCTCACCGCGCTGGCTCATTTAGGTTTCAAGAAAATGATGCCGAACGACCGCGGCATCGAAATGCATCGCTTCAGCGACGAGCAGCAGGCGCTTGAGGTAACGTTTGCCGTCGCGCGGCTGGAATGGGCCATTCCGGAACAGCACCGGCCTTCCGAGCACTCCGCCAACCGCCAGGCCTTGATCCGGCACTGGTGGCCGTCGGAGCGCAAGCGCGCTTGACGCAAGCAAGCCGGCTGGCGAACCAGTCTGGCGGCACCGGCCCTGGATGACACGCGGTCGCGGTCAGGTCGGTTATCGCGAAGGCCATGCCCAGTCCGGCGGCGTGTTCTCCTTGACGACGGTTTCCCCGAGCAGCTTCTCCAGCACGATCCGCCTGCTGTCGGGGACAGCGTCGAGCGCGGCAACCAGCGCCGGGGCATGTGAAACCACCACGACCTGCGAGCGCCTCGATGCCTTCGCGATCAGACGCGCCAGCGCAGGCAACAACTCCGGATGCAGGCTGGTCTCGGGTTCGTTGAGGATCATCAGCGCTGGCGGCCGCGGCGAGAGTAGTGCTGCGACCAGCAGAAGGTAGCGCAGGGTACCATCGGACAGTTCGGAGGTCTTGAGCGGCCGAAGCAGGCCGTTCTGGCGCATTTCGAGTTCGAAATAGCCGTCGGCGCCGGTCACCTCGACGAGAGCGCCGGGAAACGCGTCGGCGATTGCGACGTCCATATCCGCAGCGGCGCCGATCTCGCGGACGGTTTGCACCGCTGCCGCCAGATCCGATCCGTCGCCCGCCAGCACCGGCGTGTAGGTGCCGATCTGCGGCTTCCGCGAAGGCGCGTCAAGGTCGGTGCGCAAATGATCGTAAAACCGCCAATCCCTCATCCGCTCGCGCAACATCAGGAGTTCGATGGCGTGATGCGGATCGGCGCAATGGGTCATCATGCTGTCGAAGGCGTCGAGGTTCTGAAAGGCCTGGTGCCATTCGCCCTGGCCGTTGCGAATGCGGACACTGGGGCCGATGCGAACGGCGAAAGCGTTTGTCCGGTCCAGCCGTTCGCCGGTCCATTGGCTTTCGACTTTGATTTCCGGATCACTTGAAAATTTCGAACGCGAATCGGGCAGCGGAAGCCCGAGATCGATGGCGTAGCCGTAATCCTTGCCAGAAAATCCGAGTTTCAGGCTGACCGGATTTTTGCGCACTTGTCCCTGGGCCGGTGCGGCGCCGGCTTTCGTCGGCCGCGCCTCCGGGCCGGCCCACAAGGTCGATCGTAATCCGCCCTCGGAGGCCAGTGATTGAATGATCTGGCCCTGCGCGATGTCCGCCAGCAGCTTCAGCGCGCGATAAAGGCTGGACTTTCCGCTGCCATTGGCGCCGGTCACGACATTGAGCGCGCTGAGCGTGACCCTGACTTCGCGCAGGGATCGATAGCCGGAGATCGCAAGACTCGTAATCATGGCTACCTGAATGGATCTTGCGGTGGCTGATCGCTGCGTTTCAAGTGCGGAACAAGCGCGTCGATGATGGTTGAGCGGCCCGAGACATAGGTGACATTCCGAACCGGACACATGGGTTGCACTTTTCGCTTTTTTTGCGGCGGAAGGTGTGGATGCCGTGGATGGAGCGAGTTCGGCGACGGAAGAACGCCTGCGCCTTGAGGCCAGCATCCCCGGATGGGGAGGTCGTCATCAAGACAATGTGTGCCGGGATTTCGGCGTATCCCGCAAGGCCGCTACTTCGGCCTGGAGCAGCAAAGCTCGCAAATCCCTCGACAACCCGTTCGGCACACGGGTTTCACCCATGTCTCAGGTACGTGGTGTTACCTGTGTGTCCGGGCCGGAGATGGGATTTGGGATTTGCTGGCGGGCCACGCCCGACGATGACGAGCACTATGTCTACGCTATGCCACTCTGACGGAACCGCTGTTTTTGTCGGTTCTTGATGGTGGCTTGACCGTTCTCGCTCGGAGTTATGTCGTGAAGCAGAATTTCGAGTTTCCTAACCGACTGCGCCTCTTCAAGCGGCGTATAGACGACAAGCTTCATATCAGGATGATCGGTGACAGCGAAACTGGTGTATTCGAACACCATGCGCGCACCAGTCTTATGCTGAATGCGCTTTTGGCTCGAAAGACGGCGAAGCACGTCATGCTTCGGCCACCACTTCCGGAATTCAGGACTTGAGCGCGCGCAACTCTTCGCGCGCGAACACCTTTCCAACAGCATTCACAACCCCGAACGAAGGAAATATAGATCATGTCATCGCAACATGTCGCTATCATCGGCGGATCTTCCGGCATTGGTCTCGCCACCGCCCGTCGGCTTCTCGCCCTCGACTATAGGGTCACGATAACCGGCCGCAACGAGCAGCGGTTGAACGTGGCGAAGGAGGCGCTGAAGGGTGATTTCGCAGCACTCGTTATGGACGCCGCCGATACGGAAAGCGTCGAAAACGCCTTCGCTCGCATCGGCGCATTCGATCATCTCGTCCTTGCGCTTGGTAGCGGCAAGGGATTCGGGCCGTTCGCGTCGATGAAGCTCGCCGACGTTCGGCAAGGCTTCGAGGAGAAGGTCTATCCGCACTTTGCTTGCGCCCAGGCCGCCATCCCGTTCCTTCACAAAGGCGGAAGTGTCACTTTCGTTTCCGCGGTGTCGGCACACGCCGCCATGCCGGGAACAGCCGGCATCGGTGCGGCGAACGCTGCAGTCGCGGCACTCGTCCCGATCCTTGCCGCCGAGTTGCGGCCGCTACGCGTGAACGGTGTCTCTCCCGGCGTCATCGACACGCCGTGGTGGGACTTCCTGTCGAAGGACCAAAAGATGCCGATCTTTGCCGACTATGCTTCCAAAACGCCGGTCGCCCGCGTCGGCCAGCCGGAGGATGTGGCGCAAGCCATCGCCTTTCTCATCGCCGACAGCTTCATGAGTGGGCACGTCATGATCTGCGATGGCGGGTTGCGGCTGGGTGGGTAAGCAATCGTGGAAATGCCGGCTATCGGACGGCACATCGCGGAAGCCGTAATCTTGGCGGAGCCGGAGGGATTCGAACCCTCGATAGGGCTTTACAACCCTATAACGGTTTAGCAAACCGCCGCCTTCAGCCACTCGGCCACAGCTCCGGTAAGGCCGATATGCCCGACGCGGGGGCGAGCCGCAAGCGGCAGATTCCAGTTCGCCGAATTCCCTGCGATTTAGACGGCTCGGGCCGGAGGCCATGCCACGAAATCCCCCGACGGGGAGACGCCGGTCCGGACCGCCGATCTCCGATGGGCTGGGCGTGAAGTCCGCTGCCGTGTGATCAGGATCTGAAACGCAACCCGACGGCAGCCAGCCTTTATATTATATGGCGGCCGATTGGCGCGGCGAGCGCGAGCCGCGGTTCCGCGGCCGGAACCAGCCCTCTCTTTAGTGGGATGGATGATCTCAGTAGGGACGGACGATTCCTTCGAGCATTCGATTCGGCGCAAGCCCTTTACGGTGAGAAACGGAAACCCCGCATTCGGGGCGCCTGCACCACGATGCGCACGCCAAATTGAACTATTCCAGAACCGCCTGATGAAACAAAGGTTTGTGATAAAAAGTCGATCACAGCTGAGTGTTAATTGTGCAACACCCATCCAAAAACGACTGCCATCACAGGGTCCGAAGCGGTTCCTTTATTGCGTGTACAGAGGTGTTCGGTAATTGTGTTGGTGCGACGGAGGGGGGCATCCCGAGGTCGCCCCGTTAAGTGGTTCGCTTAAGTCCCTCGCGTTGACGCGGGAGTGTCCGAAGGCGCGAAGCGACTCAGCGGGTTTTTACGGGGACAAAGGGAAC
>Ga0137395_10001675_pt1 | contig 10401 bp, 11 predicted proteins | sample czobulk216metaG_FD_108283 | JGI IMG/M metagenome (GOLD analysis project Ga0137395, IMG submission 108283) | Vadose zone soil microbial communities from Angelo Coast Range Reserve, California, USA - czobulk2.16 metaG | ecosystem: Environmental > Terrestrial > Soil > Vadose zone | place: USA...
ATTTTTAACGACGTCGACAAAACTGATTACCCGCGTGTGTTTCGGCTGGCGCTTCCGCGGCTGAAAAGTGGAGGTCTGTTTATTACTGACAACGTTCTCTGGAGCGGCAAGATTCGCAAACCCAATCCGGACGCCACTACCAAGGCGATTCTCGAATTCAACAAACTGATTTTTGAATCACCGGATCTGTTTACTACGATCTTGCCCATTCGCGATGGAGTGGCGGTGTGCGTTAAGAAGTAATTAAAAGGGCTTGGCGTGACGCTGGCGCCGCGGATGCTAGAATTGTCGTTTTCCACGACGTCATTATTCGCCATGAAGTCCCTCATCTCTTCGTCCGTAGAGCAGATTCCCGAGACTCTACCGCGAGCTCAGGCCGATCAGCCAAGCGACTCCCGGTGTGACGTGTTGGTTGTCGGCGCGGGGCCTACAGGTATGGCCTGCGCGATTGAGGCGCAAAAGGCGGGCTTCAAGGCCCTTATCGTCGACAAGGGATGCCTCGTCAATTCCATCTATCACTATCCGAATAACATGGTGTTCTTCACCACGCCTGAGTTGCTGGAGATTGGCGACATTCCGTTCACCACCGCTCTCGCCAAGCCGACGCGGCTCGAAGCGCTGGAATACTATCGCCGTGTCGCCGAACACTACGAACTGCAGATTCGGCAGTATGAGTGGGTGAAAACGGTAATGGGTAAGGATGGCGATTTTCGCGTCACCACAACTGACCGCCGCAGCGCCGTTCACGACTACCGCGCTCGTAAAATTATTCTCGCGACCGGCTACTACGATCTCGCCAACCAACTCGAAGTTCCCGGCGAAGACCTGGAAAAAGTGTTTCATTACTACCGCGATCCACATCCTTACTACGACGCTGACGTGCTGGTGATCGGTGGCAAAAATTCCGCGGCTGAAGCAGCGTTGGATTTGTGGCGGCATGGCGCGCGCGTTACCATCGCGCACCGCGGACCCCAGATGCACAACCACGTTAAATACTGGGTGCGTCCGGACATTGAAAATCGCATTAAGTCCGGCCAAATCGTGGCTTATTTCAATAGCACAGTGCGCGAAATCAATGAAGACTGTGTGGTTTTGAAGACTCCATCGGGAACGGTTCGCCTGAAAAATGATTTTGTCTTCGCGCTGACCGGATACCATCCCGACTACGATTTTCTGCGTAGTGTTGGCGTTGAGCTTTCCTATGAACAGCTTCGTCCCGTGTGTGATCCCGAGACTCTGGAATCAAATGTTCCCGGAGTGTACGTTGCCGGAGTGATTGTCGCAGGCTCGCGGACCAGCGAAATATTCATCGAGAATGGCCGCTTCCACGGCAAGCTGATTGCGAATCACCTTCGCGAAAAGATGGGCGGTGGGAACCCGAATATTCCGCTGGATGCGACTTAGCGACCGTGGACCGCCGGCGTCTTGCGGCACCGTGACAAATACGCTGACAGCCCGCTTGTGGACCCGAACTCTCTATTGGGGCGCGTAAGGCATAGCGCAGTGGGATCGAGCAATTTCGCAAAGTCGGGGGCATAGATCGCATTATGTTTACGCCACAGGCCATTGGGTTTGTGAGCAGTCCGTTCAAAACAACTGGGGAGATTCCGAAAGGACTGGGCGCGAAGCATACGGAAGAGGGCGCGCTCAAGATCCTGCCCGAATTCGAGCTGGGACTGACGGACATCGAGGGATTTTCTCATCTCTTCGTCATCTGGGAATTCCACCACTCGCCGGAAGTCGCGTTGCTTGGCACTCCGCCCATCGATGATCGGCCGCATGGAGTATTTGCAACCCGGTCTCCGCGACGGCCGAATCCCATTGGTCTGACCGTCGTTGAGCTGCTTCGCCGCGATGGTCCCGATCTGCACGTCCGAGGCCTCGACATGCTCGATGGAACGCCCATTCTCGATATCAAACCCTATCTCTCCAGCATCCCAGCGGAGGAGTTGCGACGCGGCTGGCTGGCGGAAGCGGAAGCGCGCAAGAAGGGATGATCGTCTCTTTTCTCGCGCTAGGAACGAACCGCCGAGGATCGAGGTCACCCGCCCAGAAGTGATAGTTCACAGAAGAGCTTTTCCTCTGAGCCATTTAGCTGGTGATCTTTCTTTGTCTGGTGGTTGAGCGCCGGTGTATTGATTTTGCCGCTGGCTGGTAGCAGATTCGGTTTTCGCGCAACTTGAATCGGAGGCGAAAATCAATGTCCACTCAGACCTATTCACCCACCAGCGAGAAGCAAACAGGCTTCATTCCGGCAACCCGACAGCAGCAAAGTTTTCTGGCTGCCGCGGAAAACCGGTGCCTGTTGTGGTTAGCGGAACGCACCCCGCGCTGGATCAATTCTGATCATCTGACGCTGCTTGGATTCGCGGCACAGTGTATGGCGGGAGCATGCTACGCATTTGCACGCTGGAACCGCTTCACGCTTTTACTAGGCATTGTCTTTTTAGCCCTAAACTGGCTCGGAGACAGTTTGGACGGCACTTTGGCCCGTGTGCGATGTTGTCAGCGGCCACGTTATGGTTTTTACGTAGATCACATTGTCGACACTTTTGCGGCCTTTTTCCTGATGGGAGGGCTTGCGCTATCCGGATACGTTCATCCGGCGATCGCATTTGGGATGCTCATTACCTTCCTCATGCTCTCGATCGAAGCCTACCTCGGAGCTTACACACTTGGCCGGTTCCAGCTTTCATATTGGAAATTTGGCCCTACGGAAATACGCTTGCTGCTGGCCGTTGGCAACCTTGCATTACTGCGTTGGCCAGCCGCAAAAGTATTGGGCACAGAACTGACTCCTTTCGACGTAGGAGGCATTATTGGCATTGTGGGGATGTCCCTAATGCTGATCGTCTCGGCGGTCCAGCACACCAGAACGCTCTACCGCGAGGAAAAGATCTCGTGAACTGCGATGTCAAGGCCGGCGCTGCCTCGCGAAACCGCTTGCAATCTTTTCTCGAGCGTCCCGGCATTCGGCGCCCGGTGAAGTTCGCTCTGGTTGGCGCCATCGGAGTCCTAGTCCAATTGGCAGCGCTAAAAGTGCTGACCGCGCTCGGCTTCCATTATCTGTGGGCAACTTTCATCGCGGTAGAAATCGCGGTGTTGAACAATTTCATGTGGCACCAGCGATTCACCTGGAGTGATCACAGCATTTCGTGTTTACCGGAGGCCGCTACCCGCTTGGGACGTTTCCATCTTAGCAACGGCGCGATATCGATTCTAGGCAGCTTGCTACTCATGCGATGGTTGGTAGGTGAATTCGGCATGGGTGTGGTTGCGGCAAATCTGCTGACCATTGCCGCCTGCTCCGTGGGCAACTTTCTCGTAAGCGACCGATGGGTATTTTTGTCGCCTTTGATCTGATGGGTAGTTAGAGAGAATTGGGCTGCGAACGGTCTCCCATGAGAAGCAGCGTCCTCTGTCCGAAAGGAACGTAGATGAGTGCAGCAGTTACAGCCAAAGCCAAACCAGATCCGATCTGGGGAGTAAGAAGGAATGGGGAAAGCGCCCATAGCTCATCAAGCGCAAAAGTTACCGGGAAGAGTTTACGAAATTTTTGCGTCAGTCCGGAAAGTTCAAAAACAACCGCCGAAATTAAGTAGAGGCGAATTGGCAGACCGACGAGCGCAGAGACGACCAACAATGTCATTGCCCAAGCTGGATAGCTAATTGTTCGCTCGAAGAGTTCATGGACGAACGTCAACCGGGCCAGGGCAGAGACGTAGAAGCTCAGATACATGACCTGAATCAAAAAGAAAAGGGTGCGCACATATCTGCGCTGGACTGGGGGAACATCCTCAAGGCGTGTGAGCACCGAGATGGTTGACGTCGCTGCGACGGGCGCCGCCTGCTCCGAGAGGGTCGCCGGCAAGATGGCGGACGTCGCGGTGATTGTCGCGGGCGGAGCTGGCGGGAATCCTGGCCCGCTTTGCTTTTGAACAAACTCAACGGGAGGTAAAAAACGATATCCGCGACGCGACAGAGTTTCGATAAACCGCGGATTCGCCGCAGAATCATTTAAAACTTCCCGGAGCTTATTGATTACGGTGTTCAGACTATGATCGAAATCGACAAACGTATCAGCTGGCCAGAGTTTCTGGCGCAGTTCCTCCCGGGTGACGACCTCCGTCGGACGTCCGAGCAATACAAGCAGCACCTGAAAGGGTTGGTCCTGAACCCGCAGGCGGACCCCTGATTTGCGCAATTCCCCGGAGCCCGGATCGGCCTCGAAGGCTCCGAAACGGAAGATCCCATTTGCATGGTCTGCCAACATCGAAACCATCTTAACTCAGAGAGGTCCTCGTGCCCGGTTATCCATTTCTGATCGTCGCAGCCGTCCTGATCGCCAGTTCTCCGTCACTAGCGGTCGATTTGAGGCCCGAAACCAACGATGCCTTCAATCGCTATGTGCAGCTGACGGAAAAACGTATGCAAAATGAAGTGACGGCAGGGCCTTTCCTATGGGTGGACGGGTTGCCAATCGAGCGGCGTCAAGAACTTTACGAGCGGCTGAAGCGAGGTGAAACCGTCACCCAGAAGCTGGAGACTCTTGATCACGGAGCAGTGATGCCGGTTCCCGGAGGCCTCATCCATCATTGGATCGGCGTTGTTTTTATCCCCGGCACCAGCGTTAAGCAAACGCTCGCGTTCTTACAATCATATGACGAGCATTCACGAATCTACGCACCGCGCGTAGTTCGTTCAAAACTCATCGAGCACAACGGTGACGACTTCAAAGTCTTTCTTCGCCTTCGCGATAAATATGTCATAACCGTTGTTCTGGATACGGATTACGACGTGCATTACGTCCATCTGGACCAGACACGGGTCTGCAGCAGTTCCTACAGCACACGAGTGGCAGAAGTGGAAGCTGAAGGACAACTGGACCAGCATGAAAAACCCGTAGGGCACGATAGCGGGTATCTGTGGCGTCTCAATTCATACTGGCGCTTCTGGGAGCGTGACGGAGGCGTTTATGTTCAGCTGGAGGCGATATCTCTTACTCGCAATATACCCGACGGACTTGGTTGGCTCGTTCGTCCCTTCATAACCACCATACCGAGAGAATCGCTGGTTTTCACACTCAAACGCACGCGCGAAGCGCTCGTTGGGAAATGAACATAGATTCGATGGCGGGCGGGGAAGGGGCACACTGCAGATCCCTCACTCCGTTCGGGATGACAAGATTTTTAGATGGGCGTTTGGGACGACCTGATTTGGCAGCGGTGTTGTGGCCGGGTGAGGACACCCGGCTCTCCATTGAGACTTGGCGCCCCATCGAGGAGGCTCGGTTCTCCATTCAAGAGGATTTACGTCGGGACGGCTTGAGGTTCTCGTTTCGTAGCTGGTTTATACTGGCTCCATGCCGGAGTCCGCCTCGAAGACGTTTTATCTTGAAACCTTTGGCTGCCAGATGAATGCGCACGACTCCGAGAAGGTGGTCGGAACGCTGGTGCAGCAGGGGTATCGGCAGGTTCCTACTGTCGAAGAGGCGGGGCTGGTGCTTTATAACACCTGCTCCATTCGCGATAAGGCGGAGCAGAAGGTTTTTAACCGGCTGGCCGATTATAAAAAGTATCGGGCGCAGGGGAAGCAGTTTGGCGTCCTGGGATGCGTGGCGCAGCAGGAGGGGGCGAAGATTTTTGAGCGGGCTCCGTACGTTTCCTTGGTGTGCGGGTCAGCTTCTTATCGAAATCTTCCGCAGATGCTGGTGCAGTTGGAGACTGGTGCGACGCGAGTTACAGGGCTCGACGATCGCATGACCGACGAGTGCTTCGAGACTGAATTTACGGCTCGGACGAATCCGCATCGCGGATACATCACGATTATTGAGGGGTGCGACAAGTTTTGCGCTTACTGCGTGGTTCCTTATACGCGCGGAAAGGAGCGGAGCCGGACTTCGGCGTCAGTTCTGAATGAAGCGCGGCAGCTAGTTGATCTGGGGTATACGGAGATTCAACTGCTCGGGCAAAACGTTAACTCTTATCGCGATCCCGATGTAAAAAAGAGCTTTGCTGAACTGCTTGTTGCGCTGTCTGAGGTTGATGGAATCCGGCGAGTGCGCTTTACTACTTCGCATCCGCGCGATTTTGGACGCGATATTGTCGACGCCATCGATGCGGTGCCCGCGCTTTGCGATCACGTGCATTTGCCCGTGCAGAGCGGATCGACTCGGGTGCTGGATGCGATGCAGCGGCTTTACACTCGCGACGAATACATGGAGCGCATCTCGTGGATTCAGGCGGCTCGGCGGGATATTTCGCTTACCAGCGATTTGATCGTGGGATTCCCGGGGGAGACGGAGCGGGAATTTGAGGAGACTTTGTCATTGATGGATGCCGTCGGATATGACAGCGTGTTTACGTTCAAGTATTCGCCGCGGCCGAATACTCCGGCGCTCGGCCTCGAGGATGCGATTCCGGATGGGGAGAAGGCTCGGCGGCTGGCGGTAGTCAATGAGAAGCAGAAGCAGATCGGGGCGGCTCGGAATCGCCGGCATATGGGGCAAGTGCTTGAGGTGATGGTGGAAGGGAAGAACGCGGCGCGCGGACAGTGGGTGGGGCGGACATCGCAAATTAAGGTGATGAACTTTACTGCGCCGGAAGGCATCGAAGTGAAGGCGGGAAGCTATGTGCCGATCCGGGTGACGGCCAGTTTTCCGAACAGTCTGGTAGGGGAGTTGGATTATTCGGGTCCGGTGTAGGTGATTGTTCCTGCGAGTATTTGGACAATCAGTATTTGGACAATCAAGGAAGGCTTGAACCACAGAGGACACGGGGGAACAGGGGTACACAGGGGAAAACCGATCTGCGCTAGGGTGCTGTCTAGGGCTTGAGGGGCTTATGGAAGTGGAAATGAAAATTCGCGGGCTGATGATGGATCCGGTATCGAACATGCCTATTGTGCTGCTTAAAGATGTTGGCGGCGATACGGTGTTGCCGATCTGGGTGGGCGTGTATGAAGCGAATGCCATCGCGCTGGAGATTGAGAAGGTCAGCACGCCGCGTCCGATGACCCATGACTTGATCAAGAACGTGCTCACTGGACTGGACGCCCTGGTGCACAAGGTAGTGGTGACGGAATTGAAGGAAGATACTTTCTACGCTGTGATCTGGCTGGAGAGGGAAGGGCATGTGATCAGCATTGATTCGCGTCCGTCGGATGCGCTGGCGCTGGCGCTGCGGGTGGATTGTCCGATTTTTGTCGACGACGAGGTTCTGAAGAATTCGAAGCAGAGCGCGAATCCTGTGCCAGCGGTGAGCAGCGAGGAACTGCGGAAATGGCTGGAAGACCTTGGGGATGACGATTTGGGAAAGTACAAGATGTAGCAGGGTGTCAGCTCTCTGCTGCCAGTTCTCAGTTAGATGTGGAGTTCGCGGAGATGTAGGCGCGTGATTAGATCGTTGTCTGCTGTTTTGTTGGCACTTCTCTTGTTTGCTGGCACGTTAGTTCCGCAAACGAAATCCTCACTTGCTACGCCCGCCAAAGTTCCTGACTCCAAACCCCAGGCTTCGGAAACAATCTTCACGCTGCATGCTTCGTCTACCATGAATTTACAATCCGAGATGGGTGGAGCTTTTAGTTCTGCGAAGTGCGATGCCGACGGCAACCTGTACATTCGAAAATTTGCCGTGGACCGGCCGCTGTTGGGGCCGGTGGCCAAGATTGATCCAGATGGCAAGCGCATTGCGCTGTTTGACCCGGCTGCGTTTTCGCAGTTGGCGTTGAACCGCTCCGACGCGTTCTCGCCGGCGACGGATGGCGGTATATACCGTGTTGCCCAGAGCGGCGTTTCGAATCCGCAAATTTACGTGCTGCATTTTGGTTCGGATGGCGCGCCGTCATCTTCAACGCGACTTGACGCCGATTTCGAGGTATATACGTTCGCAGCATTTGCGGATGGAAATTTTCTGGTGTCAGGCATGAAACGTGATGTCAGTAATAAGAATGACCGTGGGCGCAACTTTACCGCAGTTTTTTCGGCTGACGGAAGGGAACTGGCGCAACTTTCTTTTACACCGCCATCGGAGACCGAGAAGGTCGCTCCAAAATCGGCCTCGAATGCTGCTCAAAAGCTAGCAACAAAGGACGCTGACAAGACAGTGCCGATGCTTGACTTGGCAGATGCGGAGAGTGGCAGCGACGGCTACCTTTACGTCATGCGGGCTTCGTCTCCGGCGGCGGTGTATGTGATCGCTTCGAGCGGCAAGATCGTGGAGATGCTGAAGGTTGCTGCTCCGGCGGCTGGGGCGGCTCCTAGCGCGTTTCATGTGTCGGGCAACCGGCTGGCGATATCGTTTTGGAACGAAAAAAGTCAGAGCCAGACGGTGGTGGTTGCCGATGCGCAGACCGGAGAGAGGATTGCCACGTACGCTGATCCGGAAGGGTTGGGGAATTTGTTTGCATGTTATTCGGCGAACGACGGAGTTTTTACGTTTTTGAAATTGGGCGAGGGGAATGAGTTGGAGCTTATTCGGGCGGAAGCTCAATAACCTGAGTCCAAAGGTCAAAGGTTAAAGGTCAGATTGCAGAGGTAAAACCGGTCGGGGTGGGGTTAACCTCTGCAATTTGACCTCTAACCTCTGACCTTCCATCAATAGAGCGCCCCAACATGCCTGATTCTGCCGAACAACTGCAGCAGCTTTACCTTGCTGGATTCGAACTTCAGACGTTTGAGCGGTATCCGAAGTGCATCGGTGTTATGCGCGACAACTGTATTGCGTTGCTCGTTCCGGGAGTCGACGGTTTGCAGATCCTGGGTACGTCGGGCTGGCGCATGGGCGAAGTGATGGGAGTGGTGACGGAAAGGGAAGGACGGCGCGTTTTCCAAGCCAAATCGGAGATCGTGGAAGCGACACCGGAGAGGCTGGCAATATTGGAGAGGTTTCGCGACGACCTCACGTTGCTCCTGAAGAGGTCATGATGCTTCGCAAGGGAGGGCGCATGGGCACGGCGAAGATTGGCATTGGGGCGGCGCTAGCGTGCGGTTAACTGCTGTCTCATCCAAGTGAGGATTGTAGGAATAAGTTCGTCATAGAATTTTCCATTGACCGTAAAGCCGTGAGTCATGTCGTCGATCTGAAGATAGCGGGCGTGGCCGGGATGGATCTGATTCACGATGCGTGCGATGGCTTCGCTATCGGCGCGGCTCATTATATTGTCGCCGCTTCCGCGAATGACCAAGACAGGTTCGCTGACCTGCTGCCAGGCATCACCAAGATTCAAGGTTTGCAATTGTTGATAAAAAGCGGCGGGGCGTCCGTACTGACCATCGGGCGAATCGTACCAGAGAGTCTTCCATTCGGGATGCTGGGCGATGATTTGCGAGGGCGTCATTCCTTTCATTAGATACAGGGTGTAGAACTCGACGAAAGCTTTGACGTTGCTGTTCACCTCGGCGGGCGGTTTTCCTGCTTCCATCAAGCGGCGACGCTCCAGATCTAACATGTGTTCATACCAGGTCCGGCCCCAGGAACTGGCGGCGACGTATCCGCGAACCGGGTGCTGGCGGGGAACCAGCGGTGCAGTTCCGCCTCCATTGCTCAACCCAATGACCATGATCTGGGCGGGGTCGATAAAGTCATACTTGAGCATTTCGTCAAAAGCTGACTGATAGCCTGCCAGTTCCGTGGTGAAATCCGTCTTGCTGCAGTCTCCCTGGCTCTCGCCCACACCGGGCTTGTCCATGCGGACGGTGGCGTAACCGGACCGCTCGATCAGTTGGCGCAGCAGGATGCCGAAACCGTCGTGGGTGTCGGAGTCGGCATATTCCATGCAGTCGCAACTGAGCCATCCCACAAAGAAGATGGCGGGAACCTTGCCTGTAGCGTGATTGGGCCGGGTGATGAAAGTTCGAAGGCGCTCACCGTGGTTGTCGGTCGCCCATCCGTAAAGAACCTCGGCATTCTGGAAGCGCTCGCGCTTTGGCTCGGGTCGCGTCTGAGCCGGCAGCCAAGAGCTCGTTATGACAATAGCCATCGCGATCAGAACATGAGGGCGAGTTCGAATCATGGGTAAGACCTCCGCTGACCGCGGGCTCGCTCTACAGACGCAGCAGGAAGGTTATAGTAATCAAGGAAAAGGCTAGCATTGAGTTGCAAGCTGCTTTGGGTCGTTTTACATAATACCTGTTATCGGACATTGCTAGTACGGCGGCAACTGGCTCATCTTTCTGCCTCATCGCCCTGGGCAAACACTATTCGAGGATGGAAAAGCGTGCCTGCGACGCGGGTGGCTATGGCTATGAGGTCGCGCTGTCCGTAGAAGACTTTTACCTGAGGCGCTTTGGACATTTCGGGCAGGTTTACGGCTCGGCCACTTCGGATCAGGGCGGCCGCTTCTTCGGTGGCAGTAACGCAGGGAAGTTGCGGCACCAACTTTCGGGGATGGACAAACAATGAA
>Ga0137395_10001676_pt1 | contig 10399 bp, 8 predicted proteins | sample czobulk216metaG_FD_108283 | JGI IMG/M metagenome (GOLD analysis project Ga0137395, IMG submission 108283) | Vadose zone soil microbial communities from Angelo Coast Range Reserve, California, USA - czobulk2.16 metaG | ecosystem: Environmental > Terrestrial > Soil > Vadose zone | place: USA...
AATCGGCAGCAGCGGATCGAGCACCAGCACCAGCACCAGCACAAGCGGCACCTCCGGCAAGTAGCGGGCGGTCCACCCCCGGCAATCAGCCTCCTTCGGCCCAAAAAAGGCAGCCCCAAAATTTATTAGCAAGTCTAATAGTTTTGTCCTTTCTGAGGCTTTTTCTTAAAGCTTCCCAATATCCCATGGATGAGTAAGAACTTGCATCTCAGCAGGAAGAGAAATTCACTCCAAGAGTCGATTCTAGTCTTTTTTAATCAATCACTTATGAGATCCACGGAAGACCGGAAGTATCTTGTTATTCAAAGAATTAAATTCGTTTTTACATCGTCTTTGTGACTCCATATATTTGCCCCACTAAAAAATCCTTGCAGGCTGTCGAAAATACTGTCGCTATACTTGCCCCCAGGTTCGACGGATAACGTTCGACGGATAACGAAGATTTCCCCACGAGGCATCCAAAGCGGCTGCACGAAGTAATGAGTGGGAGTTGAGCCCCGATGGTCTTCGTACCGAAGCGTGGACGAACTGAAGGCCGCTCTCTGGCAATGGCATTTAGCAAGCCAGAGCGACCTGCATCACAGCGGGACACGATCCAGGATGCGAGATTGAGGAAATTCGAGATGAGAGACCCAATGACAGGACAGCAACCGGTACGAAACGACCTGCTTCCACGGACGTTAGCCGGGATCAGGGTGCTTGCAAAATTCTGTTGCGGTTTGATGTTGCTAATGGGCCTGCCGCTCTTGGCCCAGGACAACTTTGTCCTGGTGACTGCGCCTGACAAAGCGCAGGATGTATGCGGCCGGCACGGCCTCACGCAACTGGCACAAGGCTCCTCACACGGCGTTTTTCTGGTATCAACTTCATCTGTTGATCCCAGCATTTTCACAGACTCTGACGTTCAAAGTTTTGAGAAAGATCGCTCTCTCGGTCTGCCTGAGCTCTCCGGCGCAACTGTCGCCAATCTGACCCAATCTTCCACGTCGATTCTGGATGGCCTGCCCGGACGCACAGTGGTGAATTATTTCGGGTCAGCAGTCCCCAGCAACTATGTGATTCAGCCCGCTACCGCCATCATCCGCCAGCATGACTTGCAGGCTGCCTCCGGTTTCACCGGCACGGGGATTACGGTAGCTGTAATTGATACGGGCGTTGATACATCGCATCCGGCACTGCAATCCGTTCTTGTTTCAGGTTTCAACTTCATCTCGAACGCGTCCGATCCTTCTGAACTGGTCGACCTGACTCCTGCTATGTCTGCGGCATTGGCGCAGTCTTCCACTAGCATTCTGGATGGCCAGAATCTTGTGCAGATGAATAGCTCCACCATGGCTATTCTCAGCCAATCGAGCACCAGCATTCTGGATGGACCTCCTGGCGAGTTTGGTCACGGGACCATGACGGCGGGCCTGATCCACCTGGTTGCGCCGGATGCACGCATCATGGCATTGAAGGCTTTTGCCGGCGACGGAAGTTCCGATCTGTTCAACATCGTGCGCGCCATCTATTTCGCAGCCGACCATGGCGCCAGCGTTATCAGCATGAGTTTTGAGATCAGCCAAAGCTCGCCTGCTCTGCAGAGCGCCATTCAATATGCCCTGAGCAAGAACGTGGTGGTGGTGGCGGCTTCCGGAAATGACGGGCAGCAAATCATGGTTTTCCCGGCGGCCTATAACAGCGTGATCGGCGTTGGCTCCACCAGCAACTCTGACGCGAAAAGCAGTTTCACCAATTTCGGCACCAACGCGGTTTTCGTCGCGGCGCCCGGAGAGGGCGTGGTTACCACTTATCCGGGCGGCAATTATGCTGCCGGCTGGGGTACGTCATTTAGCACTCCGCTGATTGCCGGCGAAGCTGCGCTTATATTGCAGGCGCGTCCCACGTACAAGCCGGGCGACGTTGGCAATGCAATTTCCCGCGCGGTTTCAGTCCAGCAGATGGGACATGGCCGTGCTGACCTTTGCCTGGCGTTGTCCAGCATCGGTGTTGGCAGCTTTTGCAAGTAGTGTGATTACGGGCGGCTTTCGCGCAAGCATTTCTGCCTTCGGGCAGGGCTTCTTCATTGGTCTCAAAAGCTGCCAGAAGCCATTGGCGCATAGCGGCGAAAGAAGCTGTTGGCTTTCCACTGCGGACGTCCCGGGTCATTCGCCGCCCGCACCATCAATGCGCGGACGATTTCTTCATATTTGCCCGCGGCCGCCAGGTCCACTGGCTGGTCAAGATCGTCGGACGGCGCGTGATAGCGCTGCGTCCGCCAGTTCTTAAAGATTTCCTGCTCCGGCGATCCTTTCTCAAAGCCCACGCCCATGGCCAGCGCCGGCACGCCATGACGGATAAAGTTGTACTGATCGCTACGGATAAATGCATTCCTCTGCGGCTCCGGATCAGCCTGCACCTGTACGCCCATCGATTCCGCCGTTTCCCGGGCCATATCGCCCAGATCGGATTCCGCCAGTCCGTATACGGTAAGGACCTTCAGTGGCACAATGGGCAGAAACATGTCGATATTGATGTTCGCGATCATCGATCCCGGCTTCACCGTGGGATGCGTGGTGAAATAGCGCGAACCCAGCAGGCCTTTCTCTTCGCCCGTCACAAACAGAAACAGCAGTGACCGCTTCAATTTCTGTGGCGACTTTTTCAGCGACCCGATCAGGTCCAGCAGCACCGCGCTGCCGGAAGCGTTGTCCATGGCGCCGTTGTAAATGCGATCGCCATTGATGGGTTCGCCGATTCCCAGATGGTCAAGATGGGCCGAGAGCACCACGTATTCATTTTTTAGCTTGGGATCGCTACCCGTAAGTTGTGCCGCGAGGTTGGCCGATTCCAGCGTCTTCTTGTTCACTACGGTCCGGGCATGCACGGAGAGCGCCAGTTCAAAGCGCGGCAGAGGCTTGCGGTCTTTTACCAGATCAATCAGCTCCTGCAACGTATGTCCGGAACCTGCGAACAGTTTTTGCGCTCTTTCCGGATTCATGGTGACGGCCAGTTCTTCTCCTGGAGTGTCATCAAATTCCGCGCCTTTTAGCGCCATGCTGGGATGTGTCCTGTTGGCTGAGATGCGCGACCATGGAATGTCCATCGCAGCCGGGTTAAGGATCGTGATCACGCCCCGAACGCCCGCCTTGCGCAATGCCTTCCAGCGTTCGCTCGCCGATTGGTAATGCGAAGCCAGAGCGCCGGGAATCTCCTCTGGTGCGCCGGAAAAGATCACCACGACCTTGTCCCGCAGGTCCAGCCCTGCCAGATCGTTATAGTTAAGCTCCGGTATGGCGAGCCCGTAGCCGGCAAACACAAGCGGAGCTTCCATTGACGGGGCCAGGTTCACCCGCGTATTGAAGATGGCGTCATCGCCCAGCGTAAGCGGTTCTACCTGCCCCTGGTGCACCAATGCCAGGCTGGATTCTTTTTCCACAATCTGCCGCGACTCAAATTGCATTGGCTGGTAGTACGACTTGGAACCTGCCGGTTCTAGCCCGGCACGTTTTAATTGCTCCACTACGTATTCCTGCGCTTTACGCAGGCCAAAACTGCCGGTCTCGCGGCCTTCCATGTCGTCCGCCGCTAGGACCTTTACGTAGTTCCACCAGATAGTGCCGTCAAAATGGGGCGTTGTGGCAGCGACGGCGCCCAGGCCGGCTGCAGGATGGCTTCCCCGGGCCACCGGCACCTTGGGTTGCGGCTGTGCCTGCGCGAGCAATGAAAAAATCGCGGTGAATAATGCGGTGAATAATAATGTAGCGAACGAGGATGGTTTTCTCATGGCAGCCAGTGTCCTGAAGGCGGTGATTGTGAAACGTGCAAGGATATCATTGCACGGTCCTCAGTGTTCCTTGACGGATTCGGGCTACAGGGAGGCATCCTCATGGCTGACGGTCGAGCCTTGCGAGCCAATGCAACCCTCTTAACAATAGTTCTGAAATAGTTTCTCCTGACAAGAAAATCTTTGCTGGGGGGCAACTTTTGCTGTTGGATTCTAAAAAATCGCGTGATAATATTTCAACGCTTTCAAGCCCAAATTCTTGCCCGGAAAGGACTCTCGCATGGCGCTGGTTCTCTGTACTGGCGTCGATCCGTCTGTCGTTCGCACCAGGCAACTCATCCTGGAGCGTGCCGGGCATGTGGTGGTTTCCGCGCTGGACGAACCCAGCCTGATCGCCGCCTGCGAGCAGAACAAGTTTGAAGTTGCGGTGGTTGGGCAGACCTTCTCCGCAAAAATCAAACGCCGCATCGCCAGCCTGGTCCGCGAGAACTGTCCCAAAGCCAAATTGCTGGAGCTTTATAACTTATCCACCGGCAAGGTCCTTGAAGATGCTGATGCCTGGTTGGAGGTCCTGGCAGATGTGCCCCAGGAGCTTGTGACGCAGGTTGAGACGCTTGCCGCACGATGAATGAAACTCTTCAGGCGGACCGCTACCGGCCTGGAACTATACTAATCGTGGCTGCGTTCCTGTTCTTCGCCACCATCCTTGCGTCTGTTGTCGGCGTTAGTTTGCTTTTCCCTAATCGTCTGCTGGACTGGCTGTGGAAGCTCAATCCCGAGGGAGCGGTCTTCTTCCATTCCATCGGGCCGGTCTCAGGCGTGTTCCTGCTTGTGCTGGCCGTAGGGACCTTGACCGCCGCGCGTGGACTGCTCGCTGGGCGCCGCTGGGCCTGGTGGTTTTCCGTGGTGCTCTTCGCCATCGATGCCTGCGGCAACGTCGTCAGCTATTTTCTGATTCATGACGCACTTCGGTCCGCCACCGGCGCGATCATCTCATCAACATTTCTAATTGCTCTCTGTAGACCCACTGTCCAGCGTTATTTCCTGCGCCAGGAACTCACTCCAAACCACAAGCCGTAGAACACCAGCAAGAGCGCGCCTGCGACCCAACTTGCTAAGGTCGGCGAATGGGTTACGTTGGCGATTACTACAAACAGATCGCCTGCCATTCCCGGGCCCAAAAACACCAGCGCAGCCAGCATCAACCGGCTTGCCACGCGGTGAAAGTGTTCGGTATCGTCTCCCGCTTCATGAATGCGGTGATAGGCTGCGGGAGCAATGAGCAGGACGGTTGCGATTGTTGTGGCCAGCAGGCTGGCGAAGTGAATGAGTTGCCATGCACGCGGCAGCTGTTCGAAGCCCTGAACGAAGACAATGGCAAACTGAAAGCCGAGAAATGCCTGCGCGCCGGGCAGCGCCATGCGGCATTCCAGTAACACTTTCTTTATGCGGTCGGAAAGGTCCGGCTCGCCGCGTTGCTTTTGCTCCTGCTGTGACAGTTCCTGTTGTACCTTGCGCTTCCTGTCCGTCTGTCGTCCGGCCAAGGACCACACATACCAGATTCCCAGTGCGAAGGTCCCAGCGGCGGCGCCAATCGCCGGCGCAAAGCGCAGGTCCAGCGCGGATGCAACCGCATACTGTGTGAGTGCCAGACCAAGCGCAATCGGCAGCAACGCCCAGTCTAGGACCTTGCTGGTAAAGGCGTGCAGGCCTGCGGTCATGCTGCCCTTTTCCGCAATCTGATGAAATGCCGCCGGCCAGATGAGCCAGCCCAGGGCAGCCGTCATGATGGCGAGTCCGGCTATCTCCGCCAGTTGGGCTGGCCGGGAAATCTGTTCAAACTTCTTCTCAAAACAAATGCGATAACTGAAACCGAGAAGCACCTGGCCTCCCAGAAGCAGCATTCGGGCTTCGCTAAATACGTTATCAATGGCGTCACTTAGCTTGGCCATGCGCTACCACGTATTTCCGGGGAGCATCGTCAGCCGTCTTGCATGCTTTGCAGGGAAGGGCATCAATTTGGGATGGCGGGGAAGCATTGTTGCGGCAATCGAAGCAACCGCGAAAGGCCGCACTTCCTGTTTCCCATTTTGGCATTTCGGTTCCACAACGGTTTGGATGCACTTACCACCTACTAAGGCGGATGCCGTAAAACTCCCTATATTTAGCGGGAAAATCTCACTTTTGTGGTTGAAAAGACCTCGTGAGTAGCTGATAATAAGGCACACTAATGCCCAAGAAATCTGATAAGCAACCTGAGGTCTCCAAGGACCTTTGGATAGCGCCGCGCTATAGCCTCAAAGGGCCAGCCGGCGAGCGCGCGTGGGAGAACCGTCCTGGCGGCGCGCCGAATAGCAGCCGTTTTCTCGAACTGGCTGACATTGCTCTTGGCGTAAAGAAGCCTGTGCCCCGCAAAAAGCGGACATCCTCCACCAGCGCTCATCAAACCGGGAAAACTGAACCGTATTCCGGAATGAAGTACAGCAACGCCGAAGACCATCTCAAAAGATAATTCCGGGGAATGGAGACCGCGCAACGATAGAGGCGCGCAATCCGTTCTAAGGATTGTGATGGGCGGACTGCAAGGTCTGCGAAACAGTCTTGGCGTATTCGCGCAATTTTTCCAGCGATGCCGACAGGCTGGAAGCTTTTTCTGACAGCCCGCGCGCCCTGGCCACCGCCATTACCTGCTCGGCTTCCATGCTCAGCCGTTCCAGCGTGCTCACCAGGTAACCCAAAGCGTCGGCATGTGGCTTCCATAGATATGCTGAACTGGCTTTGTTGTTGTACTCGTCCACTTCGATAACCATACGGGCGAGATAGGCCACGATGGTCATCATGATGTTGGCATAATCTGAGCGGAAACTCTTCTCGCTTTCGTACTCCGCCTTGAACGCTTCCACCTCCGCGGGCGAGAGCACGATCTTGGAATTCTTGACTGGAAAAATGTGCGCCACCTTCGGGTCCGACCTGCGGACGTGCTCTTTGATGGCCTGGCGCGCGCTGTGGATCTTGCCTTCCTGCACGGCGTTTTGCACGGCCTGTGACGGCGCTACAGCCAGCACTTCCGCATTGAGGGTCTGTGAAGAAACGCTCGGTTGAATCGGTCCGCCGGATGGTGGCAGAGGAGAAGGCCCAGTATTCATGGGCCTCTGTGTGCCCTGCGGCGGAATCGTTGGCCGTGGCGTTGGCGGTGGTGCAGCAGGTTGCCTTACAGGCGGTCGCGGTGCGCCTGCGGGTGTCATCCTGACAGGACGCTTTGCGTCCACCGCTTTCTTGTATTTTGATACTTTTCGGAACTCATCCTGCGCGAACTGGTAGTCTTCTGCCAGTATCTCCGCGGTCTGCACCTCGCTCAGGTTTTTAATCGTGATGTCGCCTTCAACTTTTGACAGGATGCTGCCGCCGCCCTTCTGTACGCTTTCCGCAAAGGTCTTGATCTGGGTGGCAGCGTCGTGGAACAGCTCATCAAACTTCCGCCCAAAAACATCGTTCCACACAGCCAGGTTCGCCAGGGCGTCAGGATGATAGAACGACCTGCCCAGCGACTGTTTCAACTCGCGCACGCGCTGCACGATTCCGGAATCCATGATCTGGTCAAAGTGGCGGAACTCTTCCAGTTCCTGGTAGAGATATTCAAACTCCTGCAGCATGGCCACTTGCTCCAGGGGCATGGATTCGGCGGGCATATCGTCCAGCGCGCGGAACACCTCAGCTTCAAACGCCAGCGATGCCTGTGAGATGAAGGCGTAGGAGCTATCGACTTCTGGCCTCTGCCAGGCGATCTTGCGCTTGCCATCGTCCGGCGTGCGGAACAGGTAAGTGATGATGCAATCGGTCTTGTCGCGATCGCCGGATCGCTGTGACGCCTTGCCGGTAAAATAGCGCAGCAGAGCATGCGAGGTTTCAAATCCGGGAATGGTCTTGAGCGCGTCGCGTATCAGCGGCGGCGTCAGCGCCAGGTCCAACAGATCCAGCCACATCTTGAAATTTTTGATTTCTTCGGCGCTGTCGGCTGGCGGCTCGGCCGCGCTCTTGATCTCAACAGGAACTGGCACACCATGTCCCAGGTTCTTTTCGAGCAGCCCAAGATAAAAGGTGTGAACGGTTTTAAGGTCTTGCAGTTCCTTCAGGGAATCCTGGCCCAACGTTAACTCCTGCCCGTATCGATTTGGTATCTCTTCATAAGGGGGTGAGCAGCCGGAATTCCACGTAGTTTAAACCAGCTTAATATTCAGACACAATCGGGGGCTCCCTTATACAGAAGGGTACCTATATCCAAGTTATTGATTACACAGTAGTTGCATGTGTGACATGAACTTATGCATAGATGCTATGGCCTGGTCATTTAGTGGCGGCGCCAGGTCAGGGGCAGAGCGTGAGTCTTATTTTCCTCCCAGCAGCATTTTGGCAATCGTCTGCAACTGCATGTTGGATGTGCCTTCGTAGATCTTGCCGATCTTGGCGTCGCGATAATATTTTTCCACCGGATAATCCTTGGTGAAACCGTAGCCGCCGTAAATCTCCACGGCCAGCGAGGCCACGCGCTCCGCAACCTGGGAGGCAAACAACTTGGTCATGGCAGCTTCCTTCACAAAATTCATTCCTGCATCTTTCATGCGTGCAGCGTTATAAACCATCATCTTCACGGCCTCAATCTCGGTGGCCATCTGCGCCAGCTGAAACTGGATTCCCTGGAAGTCTGAAATGCTCTTGCCGAATTGCTTGCGTTCCTGCGAATACTTGAGCGCGCTTTCCCACGCGCCGCGGGCCAGGCCCAGCATCTGCGCGCCAATGCCGATGCGTCCTTCATTCAGCGTTTCAATGGCGATCTTGTAGCCTTTGCCGACCTCTCCCAGGACGTTTTCTTTGGGCACACGGCAATCTTCCAGAATCAATTCACAGGTGCTGGAGGCGCGGATTCCCAGCTTGTCTTCTTTGTTGCCGACGGCAAATCCGGGAAAATCTTTTTCCACGATGAACGCGGTAATGCCCTTATAGCCCGCCGCGGGATCAAGCGTGGCAAACAGGATGAATACACCCGCTTCCTTGCTGTTGGTAATCCAGAGCTTGCGGCCATTCAGCATATACTCGCTGCCCTTCAGTTGCGCGCGCGTCTGCATGGCGAATGCATCTGAGCCTGACGAGGCTTCGCTTAAGGCGTAAGCGCCCACGGTGTTGCTGGTCATTTTGGGCAAGTAGCGGCGTTTCTGCTCGTCCGTGGTCCAGCGCAGCAGCGCGTTGTTGACCAGCGTATTCTGCACATCAACAATCACGCCGGCCGATGGATCGACGCGCGAAATCTCTTCCACCGCCAGGATCGCGTCAAAAAACTTGCCGCCAGCGCCGCCGTACTGCTCCGGGACTTCTATCCCCATCAGCCCAAGCTGGAAGAACTGATCAATCAACTCGTGATCAAAAACGCCTTTCTCGTCCATCTCGCGGACTTTGGGACGGAGTGCCTGGTCGGCGAACTGGCGCACGTTGTCGCGAAATAAAATCTCGTCGTCGGTGAGCGCCACCAACGGCTGCGGCGGCGGAGCAATCTGGGTGGAAGTCTGGGACATTGGGATGATCCTTTTGAAAGATTTCGGCGAGACCTAAAATTGTATCACTGGGAAATGGCATTCAGCCGTCAGCCGTCAGCAGTCAGCAAGAGCTTCACCGCAACGGACGCAAAGCACGCAAAGGAGAACAAGAAACGCAGAATTTCCTTCTTTCTTTGCGTCCTTTGCGACCTTTGCGGTAAACAGGTTTGGCTTATGGCTGACTGCTGAGTGCTGATAGCTGATTGCTGACCGCTTCCCACTTGACGGCATCTGCCCTGAGACCGTCTAATGCCAAGCATGCGCGTAGCCTTTTTAGGTCTGGGAATTATGGGACGGCCCATGGCCGCCAACCTGGTGAAAGCCGGTCATGACGTGACGGTCTGGAACCGCACGCCCCGCGACGTGGAAGGGGCCAAAACCGCAGCCACCCCCGCCGAAGCGGCCAAAGACAAAGACGCCGTGTGGGTCTGCGTCTCCGATACCAAGGCCGTGCAGGCGGTCCTGTTTGGGCCGGGCGGAGCCATTGAAGGTCTATCCAGCGGCACGGTCGTCGTCGACTCCAGCACCATCTCTCCTTCCGCCAGCCTGCTCTTTATGGAAGGCTTGCAGGAAAAAGGCTGCGAGTTCCTTGACGCACCGATGACCGGATCAAAGATCGCGGCGGAAAGCGGCCAGCTCATCTTTATGATCGGCGGCGCGCCGCACAATATTGAGCGCGTTGAACCGCTGCTTCGCGCCATGGGAAAGAAAGTGATCCACATGGGCGACAACGGCAAGGGACTCTCCGCCAAGCTGGCGCAGAATATGAACATCGTTTTTATCTATGAAGGCCTGTGCGAGAGCCTGACGCTGGCCAAGAAGCTGGGCGTGCCGGCGGAAAAAATGTTCGAACTGATCGAGGCGTCAATGATCCGCTCTGGTGTGGCCGAATACAAAAAGCCATTCATCCTCAACCAGGACTACACTCCCAATTTCCCGCTTAAGCTAATGCATAAGGATATGCATTTGATGATGGACGCAGCCAAAGAGAATGGAGTCGAACTACCCGGTTTAACCAAAATCGATGAAATTTATGAAGAGGCCA
>Ga0137395_10001677_pt1 | contig 10396 bp, 8 predicted proteins | sample czobulk216metaG_FD_108283 | JGI IMG/M metagenome (GOLD analysis project Ga0137395, IMG submission 108283) | Vadose zone soil microbial communities from Angelo Coast Range Reserve, California, USA - czobulk2.16 metaG | ecosystem: Environmental > Terrestrial > Soil > Vadose zone | place: USA...
CACAGCGGCATCAATTCTCGGCTTCTGCATCGCGCAACCGAGCGACAACGCGTTGAAACAGATATTGTTGATCAGCCGCGGTATCCCCCGGCTGCGCTCCGCGAGCGCTTCCATCGCTCCCGGTGCGAACAACTCCGGGCCTATATACCCCGCGACACGCAAACGATGTTGAACGTAGCGAGCGACCTCGTTGGGAGGCAGAGCATCCAACCGAGCCTGTATGGCGATGCGTTGCCGCAGTTGAGCCAGACCGGGTCGCGACAGTCGTGCTGCCAGTTCCGGTTGTCCCGCAAGGATGATCTGCAGCAGCTTCTGATCCGGCGCCTCAAAATCCGTCAGCAATCGCACCGTCTCCAGCACCTTGTCGGATAAATTTTGAGCTTCGTCGATAAAGAGTACGACGCGCTTTCCCGCTTTCGTCTCGCGAAACAAGAAATTGTTCAGCTCCGAATGCATCCTGACGATGTCTTCACCGCTGCTCTTTAGACCTAAATCGTCCAGCAGATAACGGATCAGCTCTCGGGAGTCGCACTGCGTCTGAAACAGGAACGCACTGTGGACATAGCCTTTCCATCGCTGCAACAACTGGTAGAGCAGTGTCGTCTTGCCCATTCCGGGCTCTGCCACAAGCGACAAAAATCCTCGTCCCGTTTCGATCCCATAAAACAGAGAGGCAAGTGCCTCCCGGTGTCCTGGGCTGAAATAGAGGTAGCGCGGGTTCGGCGTTACACCGAACGGCTGCTCGCGTAGTTTGTAGAAATCGAGGAACATGTTTTTCTAGTCGCCATTCTTCGGGAATGCCGCAACGACCGGGCTGCCCAGGAAAGATTCGACCTCTTCAGGCGTGCGGAACGAGGGATCCCAGCGATCTGCCAGAAGTCCCAGGGCTACGCTCACCAGAACTGCGAAGAATCCGCCAAGAAGGAGGACCATCAACCATCGCCCTTGCGACGTAAAGGGGACCGTTGCCGGCTCCGCAACCACCACGTTGGAAAAACGTTGCCGGTCAAGCGCATCGGAAATCCGCGCCTCTTCTGCTTTGCGGAGATACAACATGTAGTTTTCCTCGTCGGCCTTGGCCGCTCGGAGCATGTCCTGCTGCAGGAATTCCTTGCGGTCCAACTGCTGGTTCTCACTCCTATAAGAGCGAATGAGCGAGGAAGTAGCGGCAGCTCGGGCTTGTGTAGCCGCAAGCTCCGTCTTGGACTTGGCAAGTTCGGCGCGCAAAGCGTCGAATGTCGGATCGCGATCGGTCACTTCATCGCGCAAAGGTGCCTTTTCCGCCGCTGCGATAGCCGCCCGCGTTTGCGTAATCTGTTCCTCTACCTCCCGGACTGGCCTGTACGTCGGTTCGAATTTCGCAAGAAGCTCGGTGCGTTTCAATTCCAATTCCAGCAACTTGGATTTCATGGTTTGCATTAGTTGCGGATTGTCCGATGTGCGCATTTGCGTTGTCTGACGGTTTGGAAGGGTTGCCAATTGCGACTCAAGCGTGGCGATGCGTTGCCGGTTCTCGGCTACGGTTGCGCGCGCTCCCTTGCTCTCAGCTTCCAGCTCAGCGAGCTTCTTGACGCTCATTTCCTTCTCAAGCGCTGGATTGACCACCCCCTGTTCCTGGCTGAAACTCGTTAATTTTTCCTCGGCGTTCGCCAGCGCCTTGCGATATTCCTCGGCCTGCTGGTGGAAGAATTCGAATTGCCCTGGAGCCCTGTGCATGGCCAGGTGTTTCTCCAGATAAAGGCTGGCTAGCGAATTCAACACCTTCGCAGCCATCTGCGGGTCTTTGGACTTGTAGGAGACTCCGATCAGGTTCGTCAGTTTAATAGGCTGTACGCTGAGATCTTTCTCGAGCTTGAGGACTGCTCGCGCGATTTTCTGGTCGTCGGTTTCTCCTGGTTTGCTCGGGAAAAACCCGCCGCCGGCGTGTTGAAGATCGCACGCAACAACTACTTTGCCGAGCAGATCCCTGGATTTGATGAGTTCCGCTTCCGATTGCAACTCTTCCTCGCTGACTTCGGTCCGCCACTGCACCGGCGCTTCGCGCTCGGGCGACACCACCTCCTCAGCCCGCTCGTGTCTCACGAGAATCTTCATCTGTGCCTCGTATTTCCTCGGCAACAAGAACCCAATGACAATGGCGATCGCGAAAATTCCCAGGAAAGCATTGATGATCAGCTGGCGCTGACGAAAACCGATCGCCAGCAAGTCTTTCATGGAGAAAGTCTGCTTTCCTTCTTCGGCCGGCGTGTTCACTTTTCCTTGGAGCATAGCCTTTACCTCACACAGAAGAAATCCAATTAGAGAACGGCTGGATTCGCGTAAAGACCGACTGACGAGGTGGGGATGAATTTCCCGATCTTGGACATGGTGTTCTTTGGCACGTAGAGGAAATCGCCGGGTTGCAGCTCGGCATCCTCGTTAAGGTTTGCCTCTTTCAGCATTTTCTTCATGTTCAGTTTCTTTACTTGGATCCATCCGTCCGGCACGCGATGGAACAGCACCACCTCCGAATGCTTCGCGGAGTCTCTCAGGCCCCCGGCGATGGCCACTGCCTCAGTCGCAGTGGTCGCACCGCGAAGATCAAATTTTCCTGGATGACCCACTTCACCACCCACGATGAAGAAAGGTTTCTCAAAATCCTTGAGCTGCACGTTGATTACCGGGTCATGCAAAATCTTCGCGTAAGTAGACCCGAGCGACCGAGTCACCTCCGGCAATGTCTGGCCCTCCACCCGTATGCTCTCCACTCCGCGCAGCGTGATGTACCCGTCTGGTTGTACTGTGACGATCTGATTGAATTCCGGGGTAAACGGAAAATCCAATTCCAGCACGTCGGCGGAGTGCAGCTGGTAGCGCTGATTGCGGTGCTGCAGTACGGGTAACTGATCATGCTCTCCCGATCCGGCTCCATTTTCTCGCGTTGCCTGCGGGGCTGATGCAGGCACCGCGGCCTTCTCGTCTTGCGCCTTCGTCTCCGTGCATCCCAGGGTCACCAGGATAGCCACGAGTCCAACAAGGATGGAGTATCTACGAAACATGGTCACCTCCGGGCTGGGCAGCTCTTTGGTTAGGATTCACTCACTGCCTCTCGGCCGGCTCGCTCTGCAGCCCCGCGCGCCGTATCAAATTGCACGGAATGAAGTGAAATGTCTCTTGTCGCGTCGAGTTGCGCATCAGCAGGGGAACGTCCCTCTCGACCGACTGTGCTGCTGATCCACCGGCGATCGATTTCCACGGCCACCGACCTCTGCAGCAGGCTGACGGATAGAACCAGTTTCAGTCCGGACTTGATCTTCAGGACGACTCCCGTCAAACCGTCGAGCGGGCCCTCTTCAATGCGCACGACGTGCCCAACTTCCAGATACGGCCAGGGCATTGTCGGAAGCCCGCTTTTTCCCACGCGCTGGATAGCGGCAATTTCCTGCTCTTCCACCGGGATTGGCGTCTTTCCCACTCCCACGATCTGGATCACACCCGGCGTCATCAGCACCGGGAGCCGATTGTGCTGATTCATCCGGCAAAAGAGATATCCGGGAAAGAGTGGCACTTCCACCTCTTTCATCCGGTCGGACCACCGACGAACAAACTTGCTCACCGGCAAGTAGCACTCATACCCTGCGTTTTCCAAAAGCATGGTCGCGGTTCTTTCTCTACCCGTTCTGGCTAGGATCGCGAACCACGGCCACTGCTGATTGCGGATACCCATGCTCACTCCTCTTGAGAGGCTACCGCCATTGGAGTCCCATAATTCTCAGGACCCGGTTTGGCGCAGACCCGAGTCTCCTCAAAACATGGCCGCCGGCGCGATTCACATTTGCCGGCACAGGAGAAACTTGGTCCGTGCGCAAACGTAACCGATGCGGTATCCCCTCACAATCCGGTCTTAACCCTAAATAGCGCAGCGGACTATCCCCCACCGATCACGGTGAACGGTCGAAGCACCAGATTTGCAAACAAACGCTCGGTTACAACTACGAATTGGCTGCAAAGCTTGGCTCGTGCCGGATTCGGGTATTCCCCCTAACCCAATTCCTTAGTTCCACCGATTGCCCAACGTATCTGCCTCTGACTATCCTCAATATGCGTCCAGCTCACGGCAGGGAATCTAGGAATACATATCTAAATTGACGCCATGCTCTTTGACTCCCCCGCATACTTTCTATTCCTGATTCCCGTCGTGCTGCTGTACTGGCGCCTCAATCACCGCGCTCAAAATATTTTCCTTCTCTTGGCCAGCTATTTTTTCTACGGCTGGTGGGATTGGCGTTTCCTCGCGCTCATGATTGGCAGCACGACTGTGGATTTTCTGGTTGCTCAGAAGATCGCCCCCGGTCGGTCTGACCCAGACCGGAAGAAATGGTTTATCTTTTCGCTCATCCTGAATTTCACAATTCTGGGAATCTTCAAGTACTTTGACTTCTTCGCGGGTTCCTTCGTCGGTGCACTCGCCAAATTGGGCGTCCACGATCTTCCCCTTCCTTTGATTCGCATCATTTTGCCGCCGGGCATTTCGTTCTACACCTTCCAGGAAGTTGCCTATATCGTGGACGTATATAAAGGAAGGATTGAGCCTTCCAAATCCTTCTTCGAGTACGGTCTCTTTATTAGCCTGTTCCCCCACCTAATTGCGGGTCCGATCCAAAGGCCCGGCCACCTGCTGCCACAAGTCCAGAAGCCCCGCACTCTCGACGCGGATCGGTTTTTCGACGGAGCGATGCTGATTTTCTCAGGCCTCATCCGCAAGTGCGTGATCGCGGACAATTGCGCGGTTCTGGCAAACGCGGTATTCGGCGGGCAATTCGGTCCGTCAAACTTCTGGCTTGTGCTGCTTGGCACCTATGCCTTTACGTGGCAGGTTTATGGGGACTTCAGTGGTTACAGCGATATCGCGCGTGGCAGCGCCCAACTGCTCGGCTTCCACTTCATGGTCAATTTTCGCCAGCCCTTCCTCGCCAATCGCCTTCAGGATTTCTGGCGCCGCTGGCACATCAGCCTCAGTACCTGGCTTCGCGACTATCTTTACTTCCCTCTCGGCGGAAGCGCGCATGGCCAATGGAAAACCGCACGCAATCTCTTCATTACCATGGTCCTCGCCGGTCTCTGGCACGGCGCGAATTGGACTTTCATCATCTTTGGCGCCATCCATGGTGTGGTATTGGCTGTCGAGCGCTACTTCTTCCCAGCCAAATCCAGATCGGTCGGCCCGGCTATTCCCGAGAATTCCGTCTCCTTCTTCTCTCTCTGGGCCCAGCGAATCCTCACTTTCAATGTTCTAGGCTTGAGCTTGGCTTTCTTCCGGGCCACCTCGCTCACTTCGGCCGTGCAACTGCTCGCAGGACTCTCAAACTTCACCTGGCACAGCGAATACGCCTCAGCGTTCTTTATGCTCTGCCTGTTTTCGATACCTTTGTTCCTTGCCGACCTTCTGTTGGAATCCAGCAGTCATGAATATCCCTTCGCTGCTTCGTCCTATGCCTTTCGCACCAGCCTCGCAGCCGCAGCTGTAATCATCCTGGCCTATTTTTCAGGGAGCAATCTTAATGCCTTTGTCTATTTCCAATTCTAGGTCCGCGTCCTTTTTCTATGCCAAAGTGCTTGCCGGAATCTGCCTCGTTCTCATTGTGGCCTTCGAGGTCTCCAGTACCATCTTGCTGAAGCATCATTCGGAAACTTTCGCTCGCGTCTCTCGCCAGTATGCCGATGCTGTCCGCGTGCGCCCCGCGAAAGCCGGTGAACCCATATCCGTCCTCATGGTTGGCAATTCCTTGCTCCTCGATGGAATCGACGTCGATCGCTTCCAGAAGCTGACCTCCAGCCAGTTGCGCATCTATCCGATTTTTCTGGAGGCCACCGGCTACTACGACTGGCTCTACGGTCTGCAGCGGCTGTTCCGCGAAGGCGCAAGGCCTCAAGTCGTCGTTGTCGGGGTTGGTGTGAACAGCTTTCTCGCAAACAGCGTTCGCCAGGATTATGTCCCCTTGATGTTTTTTGACGCGCGGGATACTCTCGGCGCGGCTTCCGACCTGGACATGGATCGCACGGCAGCCAGTAATCTTCTGCTCGCTCATTCCAGCGTCTTTTGGAATACCCGCAGCGTCATTCGATCGCAGATCCTCTACCACGTGATTCCGCACAGCAAGGATCTCTTCCTGTTGCTCAAACGGCAGCCTCCAATTCCGCCTGCCCCGGAGTTTCAAGCCATCGCCGATTCTCGCCTCCGGCGTCTGCGTGAACTATGCGAGGCCCATGGCGCCAGGCTGATTATTCTTGTCCCGCCGACACCTTCCTCCGATGATGAGGTGCATCAGATGACCCTGGCGGCTCAAAACGCCGGCGTGGACGCCCTGGTGCCCATCCCGCCAGCCGCTCTATCAAACAGGTACTATCAGCCCGATGAACTTCATCTCAATTCCGAAGGTGCCAAACTTTTCACTTCGGCTTTGGCGACTTTCCTTCCCCATACTTTGAATCGTGACTCCGTGGCCACGCCGAATTAGGATGTCAAACGAGAACGACAAGAATATGCCTAGAGACGTTTGAGGGCGGCACGGGCCAGGACTTTCGATTTTTCTATCCGGATCGATTCTTCACCAACTCCACCGACGCTGATGCGCACGAATTTGTCTCCCTGCAGCACATAGAGCGCGCCCGCGATAGGACTACCCACCCAATACGCATCTTCACCTAGTCCTTTGATCCGCCGCGCTTCCCCGGCCTCTTCTTCGCTTTTCGATTCGGGCTTCTCAATCTCATTGCTCGCTCCGCGCGTTTTGTCCTTCTGTGTGTCCAGTCCCCTAAACTGCCTTTGCCAGAATTTTCGCGGAGTAAGCGCCGAGGCTTTACCCACCGAGCCGATCGCCAGGGCCACGCTCACCGATTTTGCAAAATTAGAAGTGTGGAACAGGCATTCCGAAATCCTCATCCCGCCACTTGGTTGGGCATTGGGCTTCGCTTCTTTCACGGGCTCGCCCTGGACGGCTTCTATTTCCGCGCTCGTCAGCAGTTGGCATGCATCAACACTGCCCCCCGCCCCAATCGCGGCGTGGCTACTGCCTAGCTTCTGCCCCGGAGCTCCGTAAGCCCGTTGTGCGTGCGATGCAATCGCACACAAATAGAAAACACAAATCGCAGTTCGGACCGCGTATCCGTAGTTCATATGTTTTCCTGCTAAGAAAATTGAAGGCCCTTCTTGTTCGTGGCGCCTTGCGCGATTCCTTTCTACGCCTGGCGCCACCGCTCCGCTGCAAAATCCGCGGATTAGTGTTCGTGTTTATTGCAGTTTTGATCGCCTTTGATGCCACTCGCGGCATCCCCGTAGCAAAGCTCGCCGCCGCCTTCATAGTCGCCGTTCTTGGCCCCGAATTGTGTGCCGTCGAAGGCAGCGAACAGTCCTCGGCCGCCCACCTGCCGCGCGATCGTGGCCAGCGCATCTTGCGCAGTCGGAGGCCCAGCGGAAGCGTTTTGCGTACCATCGTTCACGCACGTCCCGGTGCAGCCGTCGGCGTAGCCCACCAGTACGCGCCCAAATTTGTCCACCGTGATGTCGTTGAAATCGAGCAGGTTTCGGCACGGGTTACTGCCGCCCTGGTTCCAAATGCAGCCACGTTGCACGGGGTCGGCTGGCGTCGCGTCCGCGGTCGTCCATGTACGGCCACCGTCGTACGTGAACGCGACGTACAAATGCCAGATGCCGAGAAAATCAGCCGACTGCGTATCGCCGGTGGTTGGCGTTCCCAGAAACGCGAAAGCCGCGCGATTGTCATCGCCGGCGATTACTTCGGCGAACTCCGTGTTTTGAATCCCAAACGGCGTCCCCGCGTCTTTGGACTTCGACCAGTGCAATCCGCGGTCTTGCGAAGCGGCGATTTTCGCATGGCCGTCGCCGTTGACGTATCCGAGGTATATGGTGTTATTACTGCCCGCAGCCACCGACGGATCGCTGCCCGGGCTGATGCTCGTACCATCTGGTACGGTTTCGACAACCCAGCTCAGCCCATTGTCACCAGACACGGCCACTCCCGGCCTGCTGACGCCATTCGCGTCCATGCACTTCTCGTTCGGAACGTAAGCCGTACCATCCAGGGAAACGCGAACGTGACCGTGCAACCCGCCACAGGTGCCAGGAGCAACCGGCCGATCAACTCCATTCACGGTCGTAAAGAGGTAGATCGGCACACCCGGTCCAAACGTAAGTCCGCCGTCATCGCTTCGCGAACAAAATGCTGTGGCGATGTCTTGCGAACAGTAATAAATCGCGTGCGGATAGGACGTGCGCGTCACCGGCACCGGTGAGGCATATGGGCCGCCTCCTACGCTCTGGTGGTCAACGCCTGCCGGCTGCCCGGAGCCTTGCGTCGGCAACCAGTTGTTGCCGTCGTCGTCAGTGAACGACAGCTCGCTAGTCAGTAGGTTGAGTTGCGAAGAGAAAGTTCGATTGGTCCCGCCCAGGTGGCCGTCATCCGTAAAAAGGATAGGATCCAGGCTCACGCGCGCGAACGGCGACCTCTTGTCCTCCCAGAACGCTGTAGCGGGTTTCAAGGCATCATTAAAGGTCACTCGCAACGTGTGATTTCCGGCTTCGATGAACGTCTTGCCAGTACTCCAATCCACGCCAATCGAAGGCTCACCGGCCCCGTGGCCTCCGGCAGTCGACGACCCTAGCGATGGCTGAATGCAGCTTGGAGGCTGCTGTGTCCCGGTACAGTCTGGCGGCGCTGGATAGTTCACAAATGTGGGCGCCCCAGGGGCCGGCGGCGGTGGTGGCGGAGTCGTCGGCCGCGGAGCGATCGTCAGCGTAAGCACGGCGTGCGCTGCCGTTGGCACCGGTGCCAGCGCCGCAACTGACCGGATGTGCCAGACTCCATCAACGGGATCTGTCACGGTTAGATCTTCCTCGCCGGCGCCGGTCGAGGTGTCATCCGGCGAACCCGGGCCATGGTCCGCCCCACCAGGGCTAATCGCAAAGATATCCAGGTCCGTCGGCACCGTGCTGTTCCACGTATATTTGATCGTCAGTTGAGCCGTCATCGTTTGATAGAACGTGGCCGCCGGCGCCGGCAATACCACGCTTAAGTCGTGATCGTCACACATCCCCGGCGGACAGGTGTCCTGTATCCCCACGTTCGTAAACGTCCCCCCGCCAACAGCAGCAAAATCCCACGACACCGGCCCCGAACTACTGCTGATCGAACTGCTGGGAGGCGTACCGATTTGAGCAGAGACGGAAGGTAGGCCGCGAAACAAAAGCATTACAGCCCCGACAGAAAACAAAATGACAAGCGTAGTGAATCCCATCCATCGAACGATTCGCATTCGCTCACCTCTCCAGCAGCCTTCCTCCGAAGAAAGTCTCTTCTACTCTCTATCCGAGGCTTTCATTCGGCAGAATCGGCGCCACTCTTTTTCAGTCGTGTCTATCAACATCGTGCGGGCCATCTGATTCGGAGGTCTCACGCAAAAGGGAGCAATCCCCGTTCGCGGCGATCTTTTGCCTTCTCTCTCGTGCGAACTCCGTTCTGGGTCGCATTGTTAGTAAAAATGCCAGCCCGGTGGAATCCAGTGAAACTTGCAAATCAGTCTACGGTGAACACCTGACCTACTTCTGACCGCTGCCGTGTCCAGACGTCAACTGACTCGCTAAATCGTCCGGCTGCTCGCAACGCCGCCATGATTTGTTTTTCGGTTTCCCCCATTTGACAGGCCTCCCTTCCTTGTATACCGTGCCGCCATGACCATGCGGAAATCGAGCCCCTCTTCCGCTCCCACTGGGGGCTCAGGAATCGTTATCGAGCGTTCTTCCGACATCCTCACCTTCACTTTGGACAATTCCGGCCACGGCAATGAAGTTACCGGCGCGATGTTTGACGTCATGCTCTCTGAGTTGCGCAAAGAAGCTTTAAAGCCCCTCGCCCGTGTTTTGCGCCTCCGCGCGCGCGGCAACGTTTTCTGCGCGGGACGCGAGCGTGCCGCGAGCACCGGTCCGGCGGTCCGCCGTGAGGCAGGTCGCATCCTCAAATTCAAAGCTGCCTTGCGCTCAACTCCCTTGATCAGCATCGCGGAAGTTCAGGGCAACGCCTTCGGCTTCGGATTCGGCCTGGCAATCCTGTGCGATTTTCCGCTCGTCGCGGAACACGTTTCTCTCGGATTCCCCGAGATGCGCCACGGCCTCGCCCCCGCCGCAATCATGGCCTATCTCGGCGAATACACTCTTCCCCGTTTCGCTTTTCCCCTCGTTTTATTCGGTGAGCCCATCGACCCGCATCGCGCGTTCGAAATTGGTCTGATCTCCCAAGTCATTCCCGCCGAGCGCCTTTCCGCCGAGGCGGACGCTCTCACCGCGCGCGTCCTGCAGCTCGACCCTGCCGCCGTGCGCCGCTGCAAGAGCCTTTTCCTCGCG
>Ga0137395_10001678_pt1 | contig 10395 bp, 8 predicted proteins | sample czobulk216metaG_FD_108283 | JGI IMG/M metagenome (GOLD analysis project Ga0137395, IMG submission 108283) | Vadose zone soil microbial communities from Angelo Coast Range Reserve, California, USA - czobulk2.16 metaG | ecosystem: Environmental > Terrestrial > Soil > Vadose zone | place: USA...
GCGGAGGCGCCCGCTGTCACGGGTGGAGCACCGTCGGTTTGTGCTTTCTCCCCTGCTCTGGCCTGTAATTTTTCGTAAGCCGATTCACGATCTACCGCTGTTTCATAATGACCGGCAAGGACGGAGGAACTTATAATCTGCTTTCGCTGGTCTGGCGTGATCGCGCCGACCTGACTGCGCGGCGGAACAATTTTTGCGCGCTCGACGACTTGCGGGCTGCCGTTTTCATCGAGCATCGAAACGAGCGCTTCGCCCACCGCCAATTCGGTAAGCACGGTCTCGACCTTTAGCTTCGGATTTTGCCGGAAAGTTTCCGCAGCGGCTCTCACCGCTTTCTGATCGCGCGGGGTAAACGCGCGCAACGCATGCTGCGCGCGATTTCCAAGCTGCCCAAGCACAACATCGGGGATATCGAGTGGATTTTGGCTAACGAAATAAACGCCGACGCCTTTTGAGCGAATGAGTCTCACCATCTGCTCGATCTTTTGTTCGACCGCCGGCGCGATGTCGGTAAAAAGCAAATGCGCTTCGTCGAAAAAGAAAACCAATTTCGGTTTCTCTGGATCGCCAATTTCTGGAAGATTCTCGAACAACTCCGAAAGCATCCAAAGCAGGAATGTCGCGTAGACCTTCGGCGACTTTTGCATCAGCTTGTCGGCAGCAAGGATGTTGATCACAGCTTTGCCACCCTGTGTTTGGATCAAATCGTCGAGATTCAGTGCTGGTTCGCCGAAAAACTTATCCGCGCCTTGTGATTCGAGCGCGAGCAAATTGCGCTGGATCGCGCCTGCACTGGCGGCCGAGATATTTCCATATTGCGTTTTGAATTGGTCCGCGTTGTCGGCCACGTACTGCAACATCGAGCGCAGATCCTTGAGATCGAGAAGGAGCAGGCCATTTTCGTCCGCGATTTTGAAGACCATGTTGAGCACGCCTTCCTGCGTATCGTTCAACTCGAGTAAACGTCCGAGCAGCAGCGGACCCATCTCCGACACCGTCGCGCGCACGGGATGCCCCTGCTCGCCGAATACATCCCAGAAAATGACGGGACTGGCTTCGCCTTTAAAGTCCGCAATCTTGAGCTCCTGTGCTCGCGCCACGACTTTTGGATTATCTGCACCAGGCTGGCTTAACCCAGCAAGATCGCCCTTCACATCTGCCATGAATACCGGCACACCACGCGCGCTGAAATTCTCTGCGAGCGTCTGCAGCGTGACTGTCTTACCCGTGCCGGTCGCGCCTGCAATCAAGCCGTGGCGGTTGGCCATTTTCGGAAGCAAATAAAGCGGTTCCTTCGATTGCGCGATGTAAATGGGTTCGCTAGGCATAACGTCGCAAAGTGTCGATGCTTAAGCTGTTCGTTTGCGCCAGCCACCCAGCAAGAGTCCGCTAACCGCGAAAGCAACGAATGGACGGCCCATGTCGATGAAAATCAGCGGCCACGGATTTGTCTCGAAAGCTGAGAACACGGCGATCGTAGAGTATTCGACGAAGAGAAATGCGAACCAGCACAGGAGCGCGATTTTTAATCCGGCGATAGCGCTCGGCGCATTGAGCCGATTAATCAACCACGCCAAGGCGTAGTTGACGATGATGGACGCGATAAACGCAAGCAAGTAGGCGGAGACATTGTGCGTCCGCTCGATGTCGGTCATCGTTCTGGCGTGAAGATTCAGCCACTTCTCGCCAAAGATCGCGTACCAGCCCCAGCCGATGAGGAAATAAACGACGGCGAGAATCCAGACTGCGAGGTGATTGATTCTGTTGTTCATAAAATTTTCACGATTACGCGCGGTTAATCTCGATTCAGTAAAGATAGGGCTTCGAGAGCGGGAATGCATTCCTGATCAATTCAACGCGTGGCTTGGCATCATCAGCAATGATGACTTCCACGACATCGAAGCGAAAGAGAATATCGGGATTATCCAGCATCCGCAGCCAACTGAGGCCACCGCGCGAAATGCGTTTTTGCTTTTGTCGATCCACCGCTGTGATTGGGCGGCCGTAATCTTCTCGCGTACGCGTTTTTACTTCGACGAACACTAGCGTGTCGTTGTCGCGACACACGATGTCGATCTCGCCGCCGCTGTGTCCCTTAAAGTTGCGATACAGGACTTTGTAACCTTTACGCCGCAGGAAGCGGCAGGCCAGTGTCTCGCCCTGAGCGCCGCGGCGGAGGTGTTGCGGCCGCGATGACGCCCTCGAGAGCAAGAAGCGGCTGCGCCACCGGTTCGAAAGATCGGCGATGGATCGGACAAGGCCCAAACTCATGGAGTCTTAAAAGATGGAGCTCAGTGCAATAACCTTTATGCTGGCTGAAGCAATACTCGGGAAAGTTGGCGCAGAAGTCACGCATGATTCTGTCACGTGTGACTTTTGCGATTACACTGGCGGCGGCAATGGTAAGGCTCAGGCAGTCGCCATCGATAATGGCGGTCTGCGGAAAGGGAAAGGGAATTACAGGCAGGCCGTCAATCAACACGTGGTCGGGCATGCCGGAGAGAGCGGCGATGGCGTCGCGCATGGCTTTGTGCGTAGCACGTAGAATATTGATGCGGTCGATTTCAATGGAATCGACAATGCCGGCCGCCCAGCTCAGGTCGGGATTTGAGATCAGGTCGTGATAAATTTCTTCACGTAGTTCCGGCGCAAGCTGTTTAGAATCATTCAAGCGACGATGACGGAATTTTTCAGGAAGAATCACGGCGGCGGCGACAACTGGACCTGCCAGAGCACCGCGACCGGCTTCGTCAATTCCGGCTATGCGCGTGGCGCCAGTGGCGCGGAGTTTTTTCTCATAGCGAAATCCGCAGCGCCGATACATCTGGCAGGAATCATCCGCAGATTGCGCAGATTTCCCACAAAAAATTAATCAGGAAGCCAGGAAATGAGGAGGCAGAAGGCAGCGTCCGGACAGCGCAGCGCGCTGCCCCTACCATCTATTCTCTGACAGCCGTCGCTTCTTTGCCTTTTCGGCCTCGAAGGTAATTCAATCTGGCGCGGCGAACGCGGCCTTGTTGCTCCACCTCGACTTTTGCGATCCGCGGTGAATACAACGGAAAAACACGCTCGACGCCCTCGCCGTACGAGATTCGGCGCACGGTGAATGTTTCATTAAGTCCGCGGCCTTTACGGCCAATCACTATGCCAGCGAATATCTGGATCCGTTCCTTGTCCCCTTCCACAACGCGAGTATGAACGCGCACGCTATCGCCCACAGAAAACTGCGGCGCGACGCTTTTTTGCTGTTCTTTCTCGATGGAATCGATGACCTGATTCATGAAAATCCCCTGCTCCGCCGGACGGGGCGAACATTTTCATTCGGCTCAGGTGAAATAGCAAACTGAAAAATCGGAACACACGCATCCTGTTCGCCGCAGACAACCCGTACGGTGGCGGACGTGTCTGTGTTCCGTTGTCTCGTCTATGGAAATCTGCCAATCTGCAGCTAGATTTCGGGCCTGTTTCCTGCGCCCGTAGCTCAACTGGATAGAGCGTTGGCCTCCGGAGCCAGAGGTTGCGCGTTCGAGCCGCGCCGGGCGCAGTTTCCAAACGTGATAAGTGATTCGTGAGCAGTGATCAGTATTGAGCACTGATCTAAATAGGAAATCGCGACTCACTATTCACCGATCACCAATCACTATTCACTAGGAATTTTTCGCGGGCCGCGAAAAATTCCTTACCCCAGCGCTTCGATTCGTGTAAGCAGATCTTTTTTGCTCGTGACGCCGGTGACTTGGTCGCGCAGTTGCCCGTTCTTGAAGAAGAGCAGAGCCGGGATGGCACGAATGTTGTACTTGAACGAAAGACTCTGGTTTTCGTCTACGTTCACTTTCGCAACCTTCACCGCGCCCGCTTTTTCGCGCGCAACTTCATCCAACAACGGGGCAATCATTTTACAGGGACCGCACCATTCCGCCCAAAAATCGACAATCACAGGCTTGTCGCTGTGCGTCACTTCGCGGTCAAAATTGGAGTCATCGAGGTTGATCGTAGCGGAGTTGTCCATTGTTTTAGGAAAGGTAAGTCCAAATCTGAATAATCAAAATGATGGTGGAAACGCCGAGAAGCACCCAGCACAGCGGCATTATACTTTCCTCTGCCGGCGCCACTGCGATTGAAGCACTCTGGGGGGCGGTGAGTGGCATGGCGATTAGCGGTTGAGTCTTTTTCATCTGAACCGTTGGAAGCGGTTGGAGGGACGGGTCCGGCATGCGCCGAATGCGCGCTGTCTCTTTTTTGGGCCCCGAAGAAGGCGAATTTGCCGCCGGAGTGACTGGCACGGGAGCTGGTGGGGGCACCGGCATCGAAACAGTTGGCGGCTTCGGAGGAGAAACTGGCGACGAGGTCGGCGGTGGCTGGAAAAACTGAGGGGAGCGCAAATCCTGATCGATAGGTGTTGAAACAAGCGGCGGCCCTGCTGGAGGCCGGAGAGGCACAGATAGCTGGCGATTCGGCAGCTGGATTCGCACAGTCTCGCGCGATTTTGTACTTGGATCGGGCGGTTTCGCAACAGGCGGTCGCGGCAATGGCGGCAAGCCAATGCGAACGGTCTCTCTTTTTTCGTCGTTTGGGTCGGCCATCGTGGGGGGAATAAATGTCAGAGATTTTGCTCGAAAAACGGGCCGCTGTCATCCGCTAAGTTAGTTTCTGCCAAAAAAATCTGCCTTTTTGAAACGACCGGTTTTTAGGACAGAAGATCGTATCCGCGGCTTCCTGTGATCCTGCGCCAAACGAAATCGCCAACCGGCGCCGCTTTGGACAAAACCACACGGGCATCGACATCAGGGGCGTCAGCTTCGGTTCGGGCGATATGCGGCTGATCAACCAATAATTTTAGCTCCCTCCCAACTTTTTCGCGGGCTATTTCATACGCGGTCTGTTGCTGGATCGACATGGCCGTCCGGTAGCGTGCGTTTTTGACCTTCGCGGCGATTTGGTTCGGCATTTTCGCCGCACGCGAGCCCTCCTCCTGTGAATATTTGAATATCCCGAGCCGTTCGAATCGAGTCCGTCGAATAAAATCGAGCAGCGTCTCAAATTCCGCTTCTGTTTCTCCTGGAAATCCGACGATAAAAGTCGTGCGCAAGGCAACCCCGGGAATTCCGGCGCGCAATTTATCGATCAAATTCTCGATGTGCACGCGTGCCGTTTCTCGCCGCATGCGTCCCAAGACCGAGTCCTCGATGTGCTGCAAGGGAATATCGATGTAACGTGCGACCTTTTTGCATTCCGCGATCGTCTCAATCAATTCGTCACTCCAATGCGCGGGGTGCGTATAAAGCAGGCGCACCCAGAATTCGCCCTCGATGTTTTGAATCTCACGAAGCAACGCAGCAAGGGTCAGTCCTCGCGTCGAGTCAAGCGGCTGACGCGGTCCTGCTTTCTCCCTCCACAAATCCATCCCGTAATACGTTGTATCCTGGCTGATCAAATTGATTTCGCGCACGCCTTCGCTGACGAGTCCCCGAATTTCCGCGAGGACCGATTGGGGAGACCGGCTGCGGTGTTTTCCCCGCATTTGCGGAATCACGCAAAAACTGCATGGATGATTGCAGCCTTCGGCAATCTTTACGTAAGCGGAATGTGCTGGGGTAAGCCTGAAGCGCGGCGTGTCGTAATCGGGAATGTAAGTTGGCCGCTGTGTAACAAAGTTGTAGACGGCATCGGTGATTGCAGCCGCACTAACGTTGGTCTCGAACCAGCCGGGATCACCGATCCCGGCTACAACTCGCTTAATGATTTCTCCTAGCTTACCGACTTGGTCCAGCCCAATGAACGCGTCCACCTCAGGAAGAGATTGGCGCAGTTCACTCGCGAACCTTTGTGACATACAGCCGCTCACGATCAGTTTTTGATTCGATCGCCCGTTTAGACCACGCTGCTGATGGGCCTCCAGAATCGCTTCGATCGATTCTTCTTTGGCTGAATCGATGAACGCGCATGTGTTAACTACCAGGACGTCTGCCTCCTCTGCGCAGGAGCTAACTGTCATTCCGCATTTCAGAACACTGCCTAGCATGATCTCCGCATCCACGAGGTTCTTGGCACAACCGAGGCTGATCACGGCAACCTTGAGTGGACGGTGTTTTCCTTCCTCGGAGATCTGCGATTCAGTGGATGCCGCCGGCATCTTACTCGCCAGAACGGGATTGCTTGCCCCGAAGGCATTCGGAGCTGCGGCAACTCGTGAACTCATACGGCCTAATCGACCGTTACCTCCTCGTCGTCCTCTTCCAGCGGCTTACCATTTTTCGTGATCTCAACGGCGTCGCGATCGAGAACGCGGATCGAGAGATGCTTGGCCCGAAACTCCACCGGGCCATCGGCCGGAGAAACCCATCGTTCAAACGCGGGATTTCCGCTTCCATCGCCGACTGTGACTTTAAGGTAAGTTCTTTTAAGCGGACGAATAGAGACGCGATTTGGTGCATTCGATTCCGGCGGGGATGAATTCGACTCTGCTTGCGGCTTTGCGAGTTCCTCTGGACGCACCGGCTTGGCTCGACGCACTTCCGGCTCGCTTGGCGCGGCCGAAGCCGCCGCGACTGCTTTCGCCTTTTGCACGATCGTTGGTTGGGGCGACTCCGATGGTGCATGCGTTGGGGCAGATGCAACGCTCTCACTTGCTGCCGGGGATGCAGTCGACGACGGAAGCGGGGAAGCACTCGGCGAAACCTGTGCAGTCGTCTGCGCGTGTCCCGGCGCGAGTCGCTGCAAATTCATAACGAGTTTCATTCCCAAAAACCCCACTACCAAGACCACGATGCCAAAAATCAGCGGCATCGGCGAAACGCGATCACCGCTCGAACGGCTCGCGCGACGGTGAACGACCGGTGCGCCGACTGGCTTGGGAGGAGGACTGTCCTGAAGGTACGAGTAACCATCGACCGTAACACGCTCGGAATCTTCAAAAGCATCGAGATACGGCGTAACATCGACATCTAAAAATTTCCCGTAGATCACCAGGAAACCTTTTGCGTACGCCAGGCTGGGAAACTGAGAAAAATCATCCGACTCAATTTCCGCCAGCCGAGCCGGACGAATCTTGGTCATCCTGGCTGCTTCGTCGAGCGAAAGATTTCTCGCGCGCCTCGCCTCCTGAAATTTCTTACCAAGACCCTCGATTGTCATCGCACGAAATGCCGGCTACACGGCGGCATCAAGATCGACCAGAATCTCGCGTGGTTTAGCGCCTTCGCCGGGACCCAAAATACCGCGCTGCTCCAGAATATCAACGATGCGCGCGGCACGCGTATAACCAAGTCGCAACCGGCGCTGAAGCAAAGAAGTGGAAGCGCGTTTTTCCTGTCGAATGATCTCGAGACATTTTTCCACCAGTTCCTCGTCTTCGTCTGTCACTTCTTCCTCCGGCGTCACGGGAGATTGAAGCTTCTCATGCATCGCCGGGTCAAAAGCAGGTGGGCTTTGCGCGGAAACAAATTCAACCAGGCGGTGAATTTCATCGTCGGTTACGAGAACGCCTTGTGCACGAATGAGACGTGAAGCGCTCGGCGGAAGATAGAGCATGTCCCCCTGCCCGAGCAAACGATCGGCGCCGTTTTCATCGAGAATCACGCGACTGTCGATCTTGGACGCTACTTGGAATGCAATACGGCTGGGAATATTCGCCTTGATTACGCCGGTGACGACATCCGCGCGCGGCGTTTGCGTCGCGACAATCAGATGAATGCCAGCCGCGCGAGCCATTTGCGTGATGCGCGCGATCGCGGTCTCAACGTCGGCTGGTGCGGTCTGCATTAAATCGGCCAGCTCGTCGATGACGACCACGATATAGGAAATCTTGTCAGGAATTGGGAGCTCGTCCTTTGCAGCCGGGGTCGTTGACCCAAGCCCGCTTAGAGCCTCCTCGCGGGCGGGATTATCGATCCCCGCTACAGCATCTTTCTTTTTAACCGGACGTGCGTTGAAACCGACGATGTTACGTACGCCAACACGGGCAAAGATTTTGTAGCGCCGCTCCATCTCATCAATCAACCAGCGCAGAGCAAGCAGCACTTTCTTTGGATCGGTTACGATCGGGCAAGCAAGATGCGGCAGCGAATCATAAGACTGCATCTCCACCACTTTCGGATCGATCATGATGAAGCGCAGTTCTTCCGGCGTAAACCGGAAAAGCATGCTGGCGATTAGCGCGTTGATACAGACGCTCTTCCCGCTCCCAGTCGTTCCCGCCACCAACAGATGCGGCATTTGCGCCAAGTCGGTGATGATTGCTTTGCCGTAAACATCCTTACCTAGTGCGAGCGGAATTCTTGCATGTCCTTTCGCTGCCTCCCAGTCGGGCGATTGCAAGAGTTCCCGCAGTTTCACTGTCACTTTTCGGGTGTTCGCAAGCTCGATGCCCACAGTGTCTTTTCCGGGAATCGGCGCGAGAATGTTAATGCGCTCTGCGCGCGTCGCTCGAGCAAGGTCACGCTCCAAGCTCACGATCTTGTCCACGCGAACGCCCTTCGCTGGATACACTTCGTAGCGCGTAATAGTCGGCCCTTTCGTGATGTCGCCCGGCGCCACTGCTATGCCGAACTGCGCCAGCGTATCAATCAAGATCTGCTGGACATGTTCCAGTTCCGCGGGATCGGCAGCGGCGCGCCCCTCCAAATTGTGTTCGTCGAGTAAATCCACTCCGGGGAGCACATAATTTTCGGATTTCCATGCGCGACTTGTCAGACTCGGCGCCGGCTTCGCTTTCTCTTCGCTGGCGCGCAATTCGGCGAGAGACGGTTTTCGACGAGCCGGCAGATGCTCACTTGGCAACGCAGTTGTATCGACCACCTTCGGTTTCGGCCGATCTACGAGTTCGTCCGGCGAAATAATCGGCCCCGCCGGTTCCGGAATGGGCCTGCCTTTTTTTCTTAGCTGTTTTTCGAGTAATCGCCGCTGTTTCGCGAGCTGTTTTTCACTGATCTCCAATTGTTCCTTGAGATCGGACCTGCGAAGTCTGCGACGCAATCGCCATTCCTGCACTCTCACATTGGCGCGCCGGGTGGCGGCAACCGTCTCGCGAACAAGATATATCGGACGCAGTCCAGTCACCAAAATCAGCGTCGTCGCATAGATTCCAATCAGGAGAATAACCGAACCGAACCGGCCGAGAGCATTGCGGAGTAAACCGTGGCGTTCATCGACGAAGGCATATCCGATCCAACCGCCCGGCCCCTGGATGTTGAAGTCTTGTGTAGTTCGCCACAGCCATTCCCGAATCGGATTGAAGACGGCGAGCCAGCCGTGCAATGGATGCGGTGGCAGATGCAGCAAACACGCACCCGACATGATAAAAAGAATGATCCACGCCAATCGCCGCGTCACGGGCAGGCTTGGGTGAAACAGTTTCGCGGCGCCAAATCCGAGCAGAATCGCAGCTAAAAGGTACGCGGCCGCGCCGATCAATTGATAGCAAATCCCTGCGACGATCGCACCGACGGGTCCAATGAAATTTTGCGCGGGGTGATTCGCCGGTGAAATGTTGCTAAACCAGACCCAGGACGGCACGTCCTTTGGCGTATAGGAGATGAGAGCGAAAAACAGCAATGTACCGACGAAAAGCAGAACGAGGGCGAAGACTTCGTTCCAAGCGTTGTGTCTGTCCGTGCGAGCCACCGCGTGTGATAGTAATCCGATGGCCGCTTCTTTCAATCATTTGTAGCGGTGCAGGGTACGGGCATCTTGCCTGACCAATTCAGCAGGCGGAAGCCCGTCCGGCCCACAGACCATTCGCCGCAGCGAATCCGTCCCTGGCGGAGAAGTCCGGGCTCCGGATTGGACTGCTTTGGTCTTGCACGACAGGCGAGCCGCCGATTACTGTGCCAGCGCAATTATGACGGTTCTCCTTCGCCAAATGGTCGCCGCTGCGTCGATTTGCCTGCTACTCCTGTGCTCATCTTGTGAAAAACATCCCCTCGGCCAGATGCCAGAAGTTCAGAGAGAACAAGTCGATCCGGCAACGAAAGTCTGGTCCCGGGAGAGCGAAACCCAGTCCGAAAAACCTTCGGCGTCGCCGACGCCGGCTGAATTTTTCCCAGCGAAGCCACCTCCTTGATCAAAGCTACCATTATGGCCAAACACAAATACGCGACCTCACCATTAAATATCAGCACGATGCCGCCGGGCGTGCCGTACATCATCGGCAACGAAGCGGCCGAGCGCTTCTCCTATTACGGGATGAAGTCGGTGCTTACCGTCTTCATGGCGCATTACATCTTGAATCAGTCCGGTGTGCTGACGCCGATGAACCCGAACCAGGCGTTAATTTATTCGCATTATTTCGTTTTCGGGGTCTATTTTCTTTCGATTCTTGGCGCGATCATCGCCGACGGTTGGATCGGCAAATATTGGACCATCCTGTCGCTTTCGATCGCTTACTGCTTTGGCAAC
>Ga0137395_10001679_pt1 | contig 10395 bp, 8 predicted proteins | sample czobulk216metaG_FD_108283 | JGI IMG/M metagenome (GOLD analysis project Ga0137395, IMG submission 108283) | Vadose zone soil microbial communities from Angelo Coast Range Reserve, California, USA - czobulk2.16 metaG | ecosystem: Environmental > Terrestrial > Soil > Vadose zone | place: USA...
CTTCAGGCAGCGCGATCACTTCGGCCGGCACGGGCGCCGCAGCACGCAACTCGCGCAGCGCCATCCGCAGCACGTCCCGCTTCCCTCCGATGGGCAGGAAGGTCGCGGGCCTGGGAGCGGGATCAGGCGCGGCAATCGCCCGCAGCATCTCTCCCAGCATGTCCGGATCGTCGGTATCGACTGTCGCCGCCCGACCCGGCCCGAACCCAAAGCCGACCAGGATGGGCTCCGCGAGCGCGAGCGTCGTCGCAAGGCTCGCGACGTCATGGCGTGGCTTTGCGCGCAGCAGGAGACGCAGCGCCGATGCGCCATAAGCGAAAGCTGCGGCGATTACTTCCAGACCTACCTGCGTGACCTCGTTGACCGCGAGCGGCAGCACGTTCGCCGGCAGCCCGTCACCGAAACGCGCGAGCGCATCTATCAAGGGCGTGCCATGCGCCTCGTCGTGCAGCAATACGATCGCGCGCTTGCCGCCCGCATCACGATAGGCGGTCAGCAATGCGCGCAATCGCCGCATCAGCGCGTCGGCCGGCGGCAGCGCATAGGAGGCGGCACCTGTCGGGCAGACGGAAGCGCATTGTCCGCATCCAGCGCAAATCTGCGCATCGATGGCTACGTGATCGCCCGCCGGCCTGATCGCGCCGGTGGGGCAGAGGTTGAGGCAGCGATCGCACCCGACGATCTGAGAGCGCGAGTGAGCACAGAGATCGTCGGCGAAAGTAATGTAACGCGGCTTTTCGAAACTGCCGACGAGGTCCCTTGCCCTGAGCACGGCCTTTACCACCGCGGCCGGACTGCCCGGATCCGCCCGCAAATAGCCATCGCGCAGATCGGCCGCCGGGAAGAGCGGCGCGCCGCCCGATAGGTCAAGCACGATGTCGCAACGTGACGTCGCCCCATCTCTGGTCGGACCGAAGGCCAGCACGCCGCGCGATGACGGCGAGGCTTGACCAAATTTGTCGACGGTAAGCTCGAAGGCGCCAAGATGGCCTTTGGCCGAGCGGATTTCCCCCTTCGCCACTGGAAAGTCGGTCACCGCTGGCGGCTGCAGAGCAGCGGGTGGCTTGATGAGCACCGTCACATCGAGATGCTGCTTAAGCAGATTGGCGGCTTCGATCGCTTGTTCGTCACGCCCATAAACGAGGGTCACGCCCTCGCTGTTGAATTTGACGACGGAAATTTCCGGCGCCGCTTCGGCTGCTGCTGCAATCAGCGCTGCCATCTTCGCGCTTGCCTTCGCTGCCTCCGCGGACCAACCCGCAGTCTCACGTATATTCGCGTAACGGATATCGGCACCGCTTTCGTGCCCTTCGGCAACCTCGGAAAAGAGAGGCGCTTCCTGCGTGCAGGCGACGATCAGAGGACCCCCGCCGGCCGCCGCGGCCCGGAATCGCTCGAGTTCAGTGCGGCAGAGCTGACGCGCCGTCGTCACCTGACTGCCCCGACAGCCGCGCCGCACCGCTTCGGCATCTAGCGGCATCGTGTCTTCGCACGAGCAAATCAAAATACGTTGCCGCTGATCCGTCATGCTGACTCCGGTGCGCGGGGTCTTCGGTCGATCGTTCACTCGGCCGGTGAAGTCGAGGCCTCTGGCGCCGGGGTGGGCCCCCGCCCTTTTGCGATTTCTTCTTCGAGCCAAATGCGATGATGCTCCTCGGCCCAGTTGAGATCGACGCTGCCGGTACCCATGGCTTCGAACGCCCCTTCCATCCCGAGAGTACCGATGTAGATGTGACCGAGGATGACCGCGATGAAGAAAACGGCAATCAAGCTGTGCACGATTTGGGCGAGTTGCATTCCGGCAATGTTCGTCACATAGAACGGGAACAGCAGCAGATATCCGGATAGCGCCACGGCTGCGCCGCCACCGGCAGCGAACCAGAAGACCAGTTTTTCTCCGGCGTTGAATCGGCCCGCTTGCGGGCGCTTCGAGCCGACAAAACCCCCGCCTTCCTTCAGCCAAACGATGTCGATTTTTCGTGGAATGTTGTCCTTAATCCAAAGTGCCACGATCAGGACAAGCCCGGCGACGAATGGAAAGCTGACGAAATTGTGCACGTATTTGGCTGCCTCCGAAACACGGCTGAAGGCATCCGGGCCGAGTAATGGCAGCAGCAACAGCTTTCCGAATGTGATGTTCAGCCCGGTCAGGGCTAGAACGACGAACGACGCGGCCGTGAGCCAGTGCGAAAAGCGCTCGAAGGCGTTGAAGCGGCGCACCTTCCGTCCGGAACGTCCGGCTGAGATCCTGATCCGTCCGATGCTAAGATAGGCAATCGCCAGCAGGGCAATCGCACCGACGATCACGACGGTGCCGATCCAATGCAGGAGCACTTCATGGAAGAAGCGCCAGCCTCTGCCAGCCGGCTGTATCAGGACACGCTCACGCGGTTCGGGTATGACGATTGTCCCCTCGATCCGCGGCGATTCTCGCAGCAGGTTCTGTTCCTTCACCGCGCTCGCATCTGGATTGACCAAGGGCGCTTGCGCTGCTGATGGTGTCTGTGGCTGGGATTGAGGCTGCTGCGCGTTTACCGGAGCCGCGATCAGGGCAATACCGAGGAAGATGAAGGCACAAATCAAGGTGCACATGGCGAGCGGAGTGCGCATGCAATGGGTTGCCATGCCTTGTCCTTTCACTGTTTTCTCACTCAACGCCGACCGCCTGCTACCCTGTGGCGCTGTTGCGCTAAATGCCCGTGTCGGCACCGTAGGCGGTGGTCCAACCCCAGGCGCCAGAGCCGTAGCCGCGCGTTTCGACGCGCTCTTTGTAGATGCCAGCGACGGTTTCGCCGTCGCCCGCGAGGAGTGACTTGGTCGAGCACATCTCGGCGCATAACGGCAGCTTGCCTTCGGCGAGGCGGTTGGCGCCATATTTGGCGTATTCTTCGGGCGAGTTATGCACCTCCGGCCCGCCGGCGCAAAAAGTGCATTTATCCATCTTGCCGCGCGAGCCGAAATTGCTCACTTGGGGATATTGCGGCGCACCGAATGGGCACGCGTAGAAACAATAACCGCAGCCAATGCACTGATCCTTGGAATGCAGCACCACGCCATCCGCGGTCGTGTAAATGCACTCGACCGGACAAACCGCTTGGCAGGGCGCGTCGGTGCAGTGCATACAGGCCATGGACACCGAACGCTCGCCAGGCTTGCCGTCATTGATCGTGACAACGCGCCGGCGATTGAGCCCCCACGGCACCTCGTTTTCGTTCTTGCACGCGGTCGCGCAGGCGTTACACTCGATGCAACGATCGGCGTCACAAAGAAACTTCATCCTGGCCATGGCAACTCCTTAGGCCGCCGCAATCTGACAGAGGGTGACCTTGGGTTCCTGCATGTTGGTCACCGGATCGTATCCGTAGGTCGTCACCGTGTTGGCGCTTTCACCGAGCACAAACGGATCGGCGCCTCGCGGGTATTTGCGGCGCTGATCGACTCCTTGGAACCAGCCGGCGAAATGGTACGGCATCCATGCCACCCCCTTGCCGACGCGTTCAGTGACAAGCGCTTTCATGCGCGCTTTCGAAGCGTATTCCGCGCCGGTCACCCAAACCCAAGCGCCATCCTTGATCCCGCGCTCGATGGCATCCGCCGGGCTGATCTCGACGTACATGTCCTGGCGCAACTCGGCGAGCCACCGGTTGGACCGGGTTTCCTCGCCACCGCCTTCGTGATCGACGAGCCGGCCGGTACTGAGGATGAGCGGGAATTGTTTCGCGACGCCCCGGTCGACAGCGCTCTTCTGAACCGTGAAGCCGATATTCGGCACGCGGAACTGCTTGGCATCCGGCAGCGTCGGATATTTGCCGACGAGATCGACACGCGGTGAGTAGATCGGCTCGCGATGGACCGGCACCGGATCGGGCAGATTCCACGCCACCGCACGGGCCTTGCCGTTGCCGTGAGGGACGCAACCATGTTCAATTGCCACGCGCTGAATCCCACCGGACAGATCGGTCGACCACGCCACCGCATCGGTATTGTTGCCGCCGACTTTCGCTATGACGGCCAGCTCCTGCGGCGTAAGATCCTTGTCCCAGCCAAGCTTTTTGAGCACGGTCATCGTGAACTCGGGATAGCCGTCCCGGATTTCCGAGCCGGCCGAGTATGAGCCTTCGGCGAGCAACGTGACGCCATTGCGCTCCACCCCGAAGCGCGCGCGGAAGGTACCGCCACCATCCTTCACGTGCAGGCTTGTGTTATAGAGCGTGGGCGTCCCAGGGTGCTTCAATTCGGGCGTGCCCCAGCACGGCCATGGCAGGCCGTAATATTCACCCTTGCAAGGGCCGGCGCTCGCGCGCAACGTGACCAGATCGAAGTCCTTTTGATGGTCGCGGTGCAGTTTGAGCCGTTCCGGAGATTGGCCGGTGTATCCGGTGCTCCAGCCGCCGCGATTGATCTCGCGCAGCAGATCCTCGGCAGAAGGCAAGTTGTTCACCACCTTGATGTTCTTGAACAGTTGATCCGCGAAGCCCAGCTTCCGGGCAAGCAGGTAGATGGTTTCGTAGTCCTCCTTCGCCTCGAAAATCGGAGCGACGACCCGGTCGTACCATTGTAGAGAGCGGTTGGACGCCGTACGTGTCCCGGAGGATTCGAACTGTGTGCCGGAGGGCAGCAGATAGACGCCGTCCTTGCGTTCCGAGAGCACCGCCCAGGTCGTCGGAACGGTATCGACGACGACCAGCAGATCGAGCGCTTCGATGCCTTTTGCGGCTTCCGGCATCCGTGTGATGGTATTGCCTGCATGGCCGAAGACCATCATGGCGCGCAAATTGTCCGGCTGATCGATCTGATCCTTTGCCAGCAGAGTCGCGTCGAACCACCGCGTCGACGGAATGCCTGCTGTCTCCATCATCTTCTTTGAGATGAAGCGCGATTGCACCCAGTCGTAGTCGACGTCCCATACCCGGCACCAATGTCTCCAGGCCCCCTCATCGAGCCCGTAATAGAACGGCAGGGTAGTGACGTCGAGCCCGACATCCGTTGCGCCCTGCACATTGTCGTGACCGCGGAAAATGTTTGCGCCGTTGCCGAATGCGCCAACATTGCCGGTGACAAGCAGTGCGATACAGCTGGCTCGGACGTTTGCCGTCCCGACGGTATGCTGCGTCTGGCCCATGCACCAAATCAGCGTCGCCGGTTTCTCCTTGGCAAACTTTTCCGCGATACGCTTCAACTGCTCGCCGGGAACTCCGCTTACCCGTTCGACCTCTTCGGGCGGCCACTTCGCCACTTCCCGGCGAATCTCGTCGATGCCATAGACACGCTGGCGGATAAACTCCTTGTCCTCCCAGCCGTTCTGGAAAATGTGCCACAACATGCCCCACAGCACCGGGATATCTGTCCCTGGGCGGATACGGACGTAGTCCGTTGCATGGGCAGCAGTGCGCGTCATACGTGGATCGACGACAATGAAGTTCGCCCGATTGAGCTCCTTGCCTTCGAGCAGGTGTTGCAACGATACCGGATGTGCCTCGGCGGGGTTGCCGCCCATGATGAGAAGCGTCTTGGAATTTCGGATGTCATTGAAGCTGTTGGTCATCGCGCCGTAGCCCCAGGTATTGGCCACGCCCGCGACAGTGGTGGAATGACAGATCCGTGCCTGGTGATCAGCGTTGTTGGTTCCCCAGAACGCTGCGAACTTGCGGAAGAGATACGCGCATTCATTCGAAAACTTTGCAGAGCCGAGCCAATAGACGGATTCGGGCCCGGAGGTTTGGCGGATCGCCATCAGCCTGTCGCCGATCTCGCCGATGGCCTGATCCCAGGAAATGCGCACCCACTTCCCGTCCACGAGCTTCGTCGGATATTTGAGGCGCCGTTCGCCACTCACGAGCTCGCGCACCGACGCGCCCTTGGAGCAATGCGATCCGCGATTGATAGGGCTGTCCCAGCTCGGCTCTTGGCCAAGCCAGACACCATTCTGCACCTCGGCCGTGACCGTGCAGCCAACCGAGCAATGCGTGCAGATGCTCTTGCGCGTCTCGACCGGGATTCCCGGTTTTGGAGGCGGGCCGGCTTCCGCGTTGCGGACGCCACTAACCGGCAGCGTGCCGATCGCGGCAAGAGCGCCGGCTGCAAGACCGGAGCGGCGAAGGAACGCGCGGCGGTCGATCTCGCCAGACTCCGCCGCGAGTGCACCGACCAAGGTGCCGCGGCGAGCAGCGCGTTCCGCTCTCTTGATGAGCATCAGCGCCTCCGTTCAGTCGGATAGCGGTTGACCCGGTAAAAGGTCTTGACCTCTTCGGTCTCTCGATAAAGAGGTTTGCGTCGTTCGTCGTAGCTCAATGTGTCGGCTACGGCATGGCCCCCGAGCGGTGCCGTCGAAGCTGCGGCAGCCCAGCCGCCCGCCGCCAAGACGCGGAGGAAGCTGCGCCGACGAAACACTATCTTGTCGTCAGCATCCATCTGCCGTTCGTCCGTCGAGGCCTCCTACGTCGGCTCGAAATTGAGGTCAGCGGTGGCCGAGCATGCCTTGTCAACCGGGCGGCTCTTCCTGTCGCATCATTTGGATCGTCCGCTTTTTGCTCAGATCGGAAATCGGTCGGTCCTGAACAAGCAAAACTCGTATGATCGAACCATGCCCAAAGACCCGCCAATTGAATTGACCGACATTGCTACGATTGGCTCCGCCTTTGCGTCGCTTTCCGTAAACAAGGTATTCGGCTGGATGAGGCTGCTGTCGCGGCTGAAGCCATGGGAGGCCGCATCGGTACGCACCTATCGGTTCGGCGGCAAGAACGACGAGCGTACCTTATTGAACCCGCAGGAGGTTGTGGCGAACGGATAACGCAGCTTAGATCGATTGCGTAGGGTGAACGCGCATCGTCAGCCCGATCTCATCCGATTCCTCTCGCGCATCCCGGTCATTGCCGAGGGCTATCCAGTTCCGGCAGCGAAAGGCGGAGCTTGTCCTTGGCAGCAAAGTTCTGCGCGATCGCTTAAACGAGTTTAACCGCGGCGTGACTTTCGGCGATGGGACTTCCTTCCTCGGAGGGGATTTTTCGCTACGCCTAAACCAAGGTGTGATCTCCATCGTCCTCGGCGGTGTGGAACTTCTTACACAAGTGCAATAGATCGAGCTGAGACACGTCGCTAGCCTGAAGCAACTGCTTTGGAAGGTAGTCCCCTCAGTTACCACACCCTACCTGCCTACCCGTCAATCGAGAGAGGAACGGATGGCTGCACTCATCGTTAGGGAGAACCCCCAGCTTCGTCGGATCGAGCGTGCTATTGCCGAGCTCGAAGCGCGCCCTGCAGCGGAACAAATGCGCAAACAGACCCTGCTGACCGCCCTATACACGGAACGAGCCGAGATCGTACGCACTCGTTCGCAGTAACGTCGCGATTAGCCTGTGACCTGATCGTCCTTCGGAGTCCCTGCAAGGAATAGCCCCGCCCTCACCGGGGCAGCGGACTGATCGCCGCAAGCGAGCGACCTGCCTTCGACACGATGCCGCGATGCGGGACGGGTGTTATTTGTCGCGGCGCCATCATTGCTTGCTGCATCCGCCCGGGAGGGGAGCAGCAGGCCCATTCCTCCGACATGGGCGAGGCTAAGGCCCGTTATCCGAACTGCACGTCGCCGGAGTTTCGGCGACCAGTGCCCACCCGGCTCTGGCGTTCAGCTCAGCCCGATTCCCGGCGAGAGCGGTGTTAAAGCGCGAGCAGTGGTCTCAGCGGTGGCGGCGGTCACCGACGGTCGTGGCCGCAAAGGGCGTCGCCAATAGGACCCGCCTCTGGTTTCGCCTCCTACAATGCCCGCGCGGTGCCCACCGCCTGAACGATCAGCAGCAAGTTCAGCGCGAGCACCAGAACCGCCATCCCAATCACTGTCATCGAGACGAAGCGCCGGTTTGCAAACGACCCCATAATGTCGTTACGCCGCGTGAGGATCAGGAGAGCAAACATTGGGACGGGCAGCGTGAGGCTGAGCACGACTTGACTGGCGATAAGCGCGTGCGTGGCGTTTACCCCGAGCGCTACGACGACGAATGCCGGTGCCATCGTCACGAGCCGTCGGATCCAGAGCGGGATCCGCCGCCGGACGAATCCCTGCATTATGACCTGACCCGCCATCGTGCCCACCACCGAGCTGGAAACACCCGACGCAATCAAGGACAGCAGAAATATGCCCGCAGCGCCAATGCCGAGGACCGGCACCAGTGTGCGATAAGCGCTCTCGATCTCGGCCACGCCATTGTGCAAGCCGTCGTGAAAGACGGCCGCCGCCATAACCACCATGGCCATGTTGATGACGCCAGCAACGCCAAGGGCCGCCACGACTTCGCGGTTCGAGAAGCGGATCAGCTTGCGCCGCTCATCATTGTCTCGCGCGACAATACGGGCCTGCGTCAGGCCCGAGTGCAAGTAGATTGCATGTGGCATAACCGTTGCGCCGACAATGCCCGATGCCAGCATGATGGCGTCGGTATCGTCGAAATGCGGGACGACCGAGTGGTATGCGACGGCTGGCCAGTTCGGATGGGCGACGAGAAGTTCAACGAAATAACTGGTGCCGATCACCGCGATCAGGCCACCGATAAGCAGCTCGATCGGCCGAAACCCGGTGCACTGTAGCGTCAGGATCGCGTAAGTCACGAGGGCCGTGATCGCCATGCTGCCGATCAGCGGCAGATGCAGCAGCAACGATATACCGATCGCACCGCCGATAAATTCGGCAAGCTCCGTTGCCATCGCCGCTATCTCGCTCACGACCCACATCCCCCATACGACGGGCCGCGGGAAGTGCTCACGCGACAGTTCGGCCAGGTTGCGGCCGGTGACAATGCCGAGCTTGGCCGACAGCGCCTGGAACAGCATCGCGACCGCGTTGGCGAAAACGACTACCCAGAGCAGGTTGTAGCTGTACTTGGCACCCGCCTCGATATTGGTCGCAAAATTTCCGGGGTCCATATAGGCGACCGAAGCGACGATCGCGGGACCGGCGAAGGGCAGGATTGACCGCATCCCGCCACCCCGCCCGGCTAGTGAGTCGCGGCCGGCAAGGATCAGGCGATCCGTCGCAGTCATTGATTAGCCCACGACAGCGTCGGCGCGCTCTCTAAGGTGGCTCACCGCCGTGCGACGCGCTCCTTGCCGCCTACGCCAACCGGCAATTTGCTCACGCGTTCTTCGCTGCCACGATGCGCGTCGCGGGCTGTTCCTGACGAGAGACATCTTGCGAATCATCGACAGCCCTCCATCAGCAACACGAGCCGGTTCCCTGCTAAGATTTAAGAACGTCGACTCCGCGCCGCCTTGCCTTCGATGCTGGGACTTATCAAATCTTGCTACAAGGGCGGCCGCAGACGCTGATCCTGCCGCCCGTCCGGTAAAGCCCGCCTCGGGCATGTGGCAGAAAGCACAAGCCTCGTTGCGGTTCACCGAGAGCTCCTTGTCATACAGCATCAGCTTGCCGAGCAGCTCGATTTGCTGGACCTGATTGTCCGGCGGCACGGCCAGCCGCGCGATCGTCTGCGCCTCGATGCGGTCGATCTCGGCCTCGACCTGCGCAATCTCCTGTAGCGCCTGAGGCGAGAGCACTGTGCCGCTCTCCTCGGCGCGCGCCGCATCTGCGGCGAGGGTGGCAGCGACCACGGCCGCTGCGATCGACAGAAGCGCGCGCTGTGCCTTCACGTTTGGATCCTTCGGCTCAATCGAAGCACGAGTGCCATTGCCCATGGCGCGTCCTCTGAACGCCTAGCCGCTCTTGATCGTAGGCGATGACCGCTGATGAAGGAACGCGCCCTACGGGTAACGCAGCACATCTTCGTCAGTCCGTTGATACCGCTCTGGTTTCGCGCTCGTGCTTCGCAGAAACAGACGGTGCGTTGGGTAAGTAATTGCCGCGCAGACTCTGCGGCGGCGCCCGAGTCCGTCGACGCTGCTACGCGGTGCGGCGACGCGCTAATTTTTCGCTCTCGGCGAGCGTATCGCGCAGCGCCTGGTCAGCCTGGCAGGTCATGTTGACGAAGGCGCGCAGGAACGAGTCGCTGCGCGGCAGCTGAAAGAGCGTCTCCTCGTCGGCATTGTCGTCGGCACGGCCGGAGATGACCACGACCGTGTCGTGCGGCGTCAGGATCACTTCGCGCAGCGCCGTGCCGGGACCGGTGACGTATTCAACGACGCGCTGCGGTGCCGCCTTGCCGGGCTCGAGCATGGTGGACATGCGGTAAGGGTTGCGACTCGCCGCCGCCGCGATGAACGCGCGCGTGAACGGGCGCAGGAAGGTCTCGTCAAAGCCCAGCACCGCGGCCGCCTGCTCGTTGATCGCGCCGGAGCGGACTTCGAGCGTCGCCCACAGCGAGGCGCGGCCGCTGAAGTAATCGACCGAGGCGAGGTCGAGATTGATCGCGTCGACCGGCAGCGGCGCCGACACGGCGCGGCTGC
>Ga0137395_10001682_pt1 | contig 10394 bp, 5 predicted proteins | sample czobulk216metaG_FD_108283 | JGI IMG/M metagenome (GOLD analysis project Ga0137395, IMG submission 108283) | Vadose zone soil microbial communities from Angelo Coast Range Reserve, California, USA - czobulk2.16 metaG | ecosystem: Environmental > Terrestrial > Soil > Vadose zone | place: USA...
GGCAGCGACGGAAACGGAAACGACAATGCCATAGTGGTCGTGCGATTTCCTAATGGCTATTCCAGCGCAACCCCGACCGTGCTTGCGAACGGCCAAACACTCTGCCAGGCGCAGCCATCCACCTGCACAACGGATGTCGTGTATCGTGCCCCCCTCGACTCGAATGGCGACAGCCCAGTTACTGTGGGACAAGATTTCAGCCCGATTGCAATCGACCGAGCTGGCAATCTTTATGTGACTTGGTCGCAAGCTTCGGTTGACTCAACCGGGAACGCCAGCAGTTCTAGTCAGATATATATGGCCGTTTCCACCGATCACGGCGCGCACTGGGGTGCGCCAGTGCGAGTAACTGCCGCTACCCCAACCCTACAGACCAACCTCTTCCCGTGGATCGTCGCGGGTGACCCGGGCCGGGTTGATATCGTCTGGTACGGCACCCCGACGCTTGGTTCGTGCCCCAGTCAGCCTTGCGGATCAGGGGCCATTCAAGCCCACTGGTCAGTGATGATGGCCCAGAGCCTGAATGCGATTGTGAACGGAGTACCCAATGCTTCGCCGAGCTTCACTACGACTCAAGTCTCGGAGGTTTCCAACCATTTCGGGGCAATCTGCACGATGGGTATTGGCTGCACGACCGGTGGCGACCGCGGCTTGCTTGATTTCTTGAGCATCACTGTAGGGAGCCGGGGCGAGGCAAATGTGGTTTGGACCGACGCAGTCAACCAGAACTTTGTTGGTGGAACTTCGTCGGGGCTAATCGGCTTCAACCGCCAAGTTGCCGGCCCTAGTTTATACGCAAGTGTCGGACAAGTGAGTGGACCCGCGCCCGGCAGCGGGAGCGCATCAGGATCGACCGATGCATTCTATTCGGCCAACGGCACAACTACGGCCGCCTCCACGAACCTGGTCGTTCAATCGGCTTCGGTCACTAAGCCGGACTCGCAGCACTATCGCTTCAGCATCTCGGTGGAGGACCTTAGCAGTCTTCTAGTCTCGCCCACATTGGGTGGGACCGACGCGGTTTGGCTGGTCCGCTGGGAGGTGCCCGATCCGAATGGAGCCGGTCACACATACTTCGCCGCGATGGAGTCAGACAACGGCGCGGCACCGAGTTTCTTCGACGGCGAGACATCGTCCATCAACACAACCCACGGCAAGTTCCTGACGTATCCGCCTGCGCACACGATTCAAGGCAGCTATACGGCGGGAAGTCGAGGGACTATTACGCTCACAGTCCCGATTGCAGACGTAGGGGGCAATTCGAAAGCCACACTATATTCACTGACAGGCTTGACGGTTACGCAAGCAACGGCGTCCTCAAGCGGCGACACGATCTTCAACCAGATCGATGCCACTAGGCCATTTGACTTTAAGCCGTAAACGGTGCGAATCGTCGCGGTCGCACGTGATCAAATTGCGGTTCCGGCGTACTGGCAATGCGCCGCTTGGCTGCGGTAGCTGGTTGCGGAGATCCTGGCACGCTTACTCAACGTCTACGTGCGTCTTGCATAGCCTGATTTGGAGCTCGCGCCATAGACCGTCCTGCTGATCCGGACGAGACAGAGCAATTGAAAACACATCTCGCCTGGATACCGTCTCCTTGACGAGCGGCAACTCGTTGCGGATACAGTCCACGGCAAGGATGTCAGCCGATCTGGTTTTAAATGATCCATCGCGGATGCCGAGCCTCAGCCGACGGCCCTTCGAAAAGCTTCGTCGCGTAGAAGCAACTCTCAGAGTACTTCCAGAATCTACTTTCGCCGCAATTGTGAGTTGTGACATTGGCCTGCCGCATGTCTCGGGCTGCACGTGTCCGCCACGAGAATAAGGAGGTTCATATGAAAGCACCCCTGGCGTTAGCGCTGATCTCGGCCGGTCTCGTCATCACCACGGCTATTGCCGCTGCCCAAACCTGGGAGCCGCTCAGCAATCAACCTAGTTTCAATCCCGGTGCGATGCTGCTGCTCAGCGACGGAACCGTAATAATGCACTCGGAACCAAACTGTCTCACCTGCACCAGCACTGACTACAGTTCCTGGTATAAGCTCACGCCCGACATTAATGGCAGCTACGTCAATGGCACTTGGACACAGATTGCGTCGCTACCGAGCGGCTACGCTCCACTTTATTTTGGGTCTGCCGTACTCCCCGACGGCCGGGTGATCGTCGAAGGCGGAGAATACAACTGCGCTAGCGGAAGCTGTAACTCGGTATGGACTAATCAAGGCGCCATTTATGATCCGCTGAAAAACACCTGGACTCCGGTCGCGCCTCCCAGTGGCTGGACCACAATCGGCGATGCTCAGTCCGTCATTCTGCCGAACGGAACCTACATGCAGGCGAACTGCTGCACGAAGCAACAGGCGCTCTTAAATCTTTCGAATATGACCTGGACGCCAACTGGAAAGGGAAAGTTCGACATCAACGACGAAGAAGGATGGACTCTGCTGCCAAGCGGCAAAGTGCTAACAGCGGACGCCTACGTTTTTCAATACGATGCGACCGGCACCAACTCTGAAATCTATAACCCGGCGAACGGAACTTGGACCAGTGCCGGAAGCACAATTGAACAATTATGGGATTCGTGCGGCGGCGCGAGTCTGGCGTCGTACGAAGTCGGCCCTGCGATCTTGCGGCCTGACGGCACTGTCTTCTCCGCAGGCGCAAATACTTGCGGGTCCGGGCATACCGCGATCTACAATTCGCACAGTGGAACCTGGACGGTAGGGCCGGATTTTCCTGCAACGTATGGCGATGCCGATGGACCGGCGGCGCTTGAACCGAGTGGCAACGTTCTCATCTTCTCGAGCCCTAGCCGCTTCTATCCTCCAGCGGGGCAGTTCTTCGAATGGAATGGCTCCAGCCTGACTATGACTTCTTCGCCGGTGAGCGCAGTTGAGGATGCATCCTATGTTGGCCACCTGTTGGTTTTGCCAACTGGACAGATCATGTTCACGGACTTCACAACGAATGTTGAAATCTTCAACCCCGCTGGCATCTATGACCCCGCCTGGGCGCCGACTATTAGCTCCGCTCCTAAGGGCGTTACGCGAGGCAAGGGTTATACGATTTCGGGTACGCAGTTCAACGGCCTCTCGCAGGCAGCGTCCTACGGAGATGACCTCCAGGACGCAACCAACTATCCTCTGGTGAGGCTGGTAAACGAGAACACAGGGCACGTCTTCTATTGTCGAACGCATAACCCCAGCACTATGGCCGTCGCGACTGGAAGTAAGAAGGTTTCGACCAATTTTGATGTGCCCGCGAATGCAGAAACAGGCGCTAGCGAATTATTTGTGGTTGCGAACGGCATTCCGTCGTCTCCCTACTTCGTGGAGGTCCGCTGAGACCGTTCTCAAGGTAGAAATGGGGGAACAACAGCGAGTCCGCCGGCGGCTTTGCCGTAGAATCGCGGCTCCAGAATAATCTGCGGCCCCAACCGAGAGATGTGGCATCAAATACTGTTCGATTTAATCTTAATCCGTCCAAATTTTCGGAGAGTAATTTCTGTCTATCCCAATCGAAGATTATGCGATGATCGGCGACTGCCATACAGCCGCCCTGGTCTCTAAACAAGGCTCGATCGACTGGCTATGCCTTCCCTACTTCGATTCGCCGGCTTGTTTCGCGGCACTGCTGGGCAGCGCTGAAAACGGCCATTGGTCGCTCACCCCGGCGGAACCGATTCGCGCCGTACGCCGCTCTTACCGCGATTCCACTTTAATCCTGGAAACAGAATTTGAGACTGACAGCGGTTCGGTAAAACTTATCGACTGTATGATCATTCGCGAGGAGAAGCCTAATCTTCTGCGCGTCGTGGTCGGCACCAAGGGACAGGTGCGAATGAAGATGGAACTGGTCATTCGATTCGACTACGGTTCGGTTGTGCCATGGGTGCGCCGTAGCGAGACTGGCATCTCCGCCATCGGTGGACCGGACATGATCAGGCTACGCACTGACGCTCCGCTGATCGGCAAAAACTTAAAGACCGAATCGGAATTCACGGTTGATGCCGAACAAAAAGTCGCGTTTGCAATGACCTGGTATCCCTCTAACGAGCGCGAACCGGCGCCCGTTGACATCGATGCAGCGATTCAAAAGACCGAAAAGTGGTGGCGACATTGGTCGGATCGTTGCACGTATCAGGGCCAATGGCGTGATGCTGTCATGCGGTCCTTGCTCACCCTGAAAGCGTTAACTTTTCAGCCTACCGGCGGCATCGTAGCCGCTCCCACAACCTCTCTGCCGGAATGTCTCGGCGGGATACGCAACTGGGACTATCGTTTTTGCTGGGTGCGGGATGCCACCCTCACCCTGCAGTCTCTACTCAACGCCGGCTATCTGGACGAAGCGCGACAGTGGCGGGAATGGCTTTTGCGGGTGGTCGCTGGCAGTCCCTCCGAACTCAATATTCTTTATGGCCTTCGCGGCGAACGCCGCCTAACAGAATTGGAACTCCCGTGGCTGACTGGGTACGCAAACTCCGTCCCCGTGCGAATCGGAAACGCCGCCTACAAACAATATCAACTCGATATTTTTGGCGAAGTCACCAACACACTCTTTCACGCCCGCCAAGCCGGCCTGGGACCGTCTCGTCACGCCCGCAACGACATTGCCCTGGCGATGCTGGATTTTTTGGAGACCGGATGGGAGCGGCCCGATGAGGGTATTTGGGAGGTACGCGGTCCGCGCCGGCATTTCGTCCACTCCAAAATGATGGCATGGGTCGCCGTCGATCGTCTTGTAAGATCGGCAGAGCTCGGCCGCTTCAAAACTGACTTGCCGAGATGGAAAAAACTTCGCGATGCCATCCACGAACAAGTTTGCCAAAAAGGTTTCGACCCGGATTTGAATTCCTTCGTGCAGTATTACGGAGGCAAACACCTCGACGCCAGCGTCCTCATGATGCCGCTGGTCGGCTTCCTTCCGCCCGATGATCCTCGTGTGCTCGGTACGCTGAAAGCGATTGAGACGCATCTCGTGCGCAATAGCTTCGTTGAACGCTACACACTTGACCCAGCAGTGGACGGCATACCTGATGGAGAGGGAGCGTTTCTCCCTTGCTCCTTCTGGATGGTGGACAACTACGTTGCGCAGGGACGCCAGGCGGAGGCAGAAAGAATGTTCGAGCGGCTCTTAAGTATTCGGAATGATGTGGGTCTGCTGTCCGAAGAGTATGATCCGGTTGCGAAACGTCAGCTCGGCAATTTTCCTCAAGCGTTCTCTCATGTCGGCTTGGTGAACACCGCCTTCAATCTAACCCGTGGATCGATTGAGCCCATTGCCATGGTTCGAAGAAAAGCCAGCGACGCACGTAAAACATTAAAGTTAAACATTAACGACAATGCGGAGCAGTCGAAAGCATAAGGAATTCACGTTGCACTGCTGGTCATCATCTCGCGACAGTGGCGGGCGATCTGCAGCTCTTCTTGTGTAGGAACGACACGAATTTTATCCGCGGTCAGCCCTAGCACTTCAAGGCCGCTCGTTGCTGTGGATTGAATGTACTTACTATGTTCTCCGATGCCGCCGGTGAAGACGAGAAGATCCACGCCACCCAACAAAGCTGTGTAAGCGCCGACAGTCTTTCGCACTGCCAAAGCGAAAACGTTCAGCGCGAGTTGCGCCTTTGAATCTCCAGAACCGGCGCGTTCCTCCAAAGTCTTCACATCGCTTTCCCCTGATGAGAGTGCGAAAAGGCCACACTGATGATTAAGTAGATCTTCAAGCTTGTCGGCATCGAGTTTTTCATTGCGCAAAAGATAGAGGAGGACGCCGGGGTCGAGATCGCCCGAGCGCGTTCCCATCGGAATGCCGCCCGTAGGCGTTAAGCCCATAGTAGTGTCGATCGACATCCCGTTTCGCAGCGCGCACAAACTCGATCCGTTCCCCAGATGCGCAAAGATACTTTTCTCCGGAAGCTTGGCGCCGAAGTGATGGACCAGCGATTCGTAGGAAATACCGTGGAATCCATAACGGCGAATCCCTGCGTCGAAGTAGCGGCTCGGGAGCGCAAAGCGCGATGCAACTTCCGGAATCGTCTGATGAAAGGCATCGTCGAAGCAGGCAAATTGAGCTGCCGATGGAAATACCTTCTGTGCCGACGCAATCAACGAGAGCGCTTGCGGAATATGCAATGGCGCAAAATGGATTGCCGAACGCAGTTCGTCGACAACTTGCGTTGTGATCAGCTGGTGCCTGCGAAGTTTTGGCCCGCCGTGCACAATCCGATGGCCCACAGCCACTGGCGCGGCGGGAATGTGCTGCCTGATCGCCGTTGCGAGAATATTAAGCGCGTGGCCTTGCGATTCGTGGACACTCTGCTGTTGAACCAGCGACTTACCATCGCCAGAACGAACGTTCAAGGTGCCATTGCTCTGTCCAATACGGTCAGCGCTTCCGGTGAGGAGCGGCCGTTGATTTTTGTCGTTGTCTGCGCCGCTGTCCGCGAGGCGATAGATGCCAAACTTTAGCGAAGATGAACCGCTGTTGAGTACGAGGATCAAGTCAGCGTCGTTGTCTAAGCCGCTCCTGTCCGACTTTTTCTTGCGCAGCCCTTCCGCCATGCTTACCCCGGCCACTTCCAGTTACGAATTTCTTCTTTGTCAATGCCTTCGGCGTGAGCGTAGTTGATGCTGTCGATGATTTGATCTTTCAGCCATTCCTTTACGTGCCCGCCCACGGCGCGAAGACGCGGAACGCGGTCAATCACATCGATGGCGAGGTTAAAGCGATCGACCTGATTGAGTATGGCAAGTTCCAGCGGAGTATTGATGTTCCCTCTCTCCTTATATCCGCGCACGTGAATGTTGTCATGATTCTTGCGGCGATAACTGAGTTTGTGAATCAGCGAAGCATAGGAGTGAAAGTTAAAGATGACAGGCTTGTCGGCGGTGAAAAGTGAATCGAAGTCGCGGTCGGAAAGTCCGTGCGGATGTTCACTCTCCGGCCTGAGCCGGAATAGATCGACGACATTGACGAAACGAATTTTCAAGTCTTTAAAATGTTCTTTCAGAATTGCAACGGAGGCCAGCGACTCCATGGTCGCGATATCACCGGCGCACGCCATCACTACATCGGGATCATCGCCATCGTCGGTGGAGGCCCATTCCCAAATGCCGATGCCCTTCGTGCAATGCGTTACCGCGTCGGCCATAGTGAGGTACTGCAGGTGGTCCTGCTTGTCCGCGACAATCACGTTGACGTAATCCCGCGACCGCAGGCAATGATCCGCCACGCTGAGCAAACAATTGGCGTCGGGAGGCAAATAAATTCGCACCACGTCCGGACTCTTGTTGGTGACGACATCGAGAAAACCTGGGTCCTGATGCGTGAAGCCGTTGTGATCCTGCCGCCACACCAGCGATGTGATGAGGATATTGACCGATGGCACAGGCGCACGCCACGAAATTTCCTTCTTGGATTTCTCCAGCCACTTTGCGTGCTGGTTAAACATGGAATCGATCACATGCACGAAAGCTTCATAGGTTGAAAACAGTCCGTGCCGGCCGGTGAGAACATAGCCTTCAAACCAGCCCTCGAGTGTGTGTTCGCTGAGCATTTCCATGACACGCCCCTCGACGCTCAGTTCCCCGCCGTCGGCATCTTCGGGCTTGTATTCCGCGAGCCACGTTTTCTTCGAAGCCGCATAAATCGCGGTCAGCCTGTTAGACGCAGTTTCATCGGGACCGAAGACGCGGAAGGTTTTCATGTTGCGGCGCATCACCTCCGCGAGAAAATGCCCGAGAATGTCGGTGGGCGGAGCGTAGGTTGTGGCCGGCGACTTCACTGCCACCGCATAGTCGCGGAAGTCCGGCATGGCAAGTTCTTTGCGGAGCAGGCCGCCGTTCGCGTGTGGATTGGCAGAGATGCGGCGCGCACCCACGGGCGCGAGCTGCTGCAGCTCTGCAACGAGCGTTCCGTCCACGTCGAAGAGTTCCTCCGGCTTGTAACTGCGCAACCAATCTTCGAGAATCTTCAGACTCTTTTTATTTGTGGCTGGGTCGAGTATCGGGATCTGGTGCGAGCGCCATGATCCCTCTACCTTGTGCCCATCAATCTCTTTCGGTCCGGTCCATCCCTTTGGCGAGCGAAGCACGATCATCGGCCAGCGCGGACGAGTAGCATCACCGCTCGAGCGCGCACGCTGCTGCAGCGATCGGATCTCCAAAACGCATTGCTCCAGCGTAGAAGCCATTTTCTGGTGCATCGCCAATGGATCGTCGCCCTCAACAAAATAAGGCTTGTGGCCGTATCCGGCGATCAGCGCTTCCAGTTCCTCATGCGGAATACGCGCGAGAATAGTCGGATTCGCGATCTTGTAGCCGTTGAGGTGCAGTATGGGCAACACTGCACCATCATGAATGGGATTCAGAAATTTGTTGGAATGCCAGGATGTCGCGAGCGGGCCAGTCTCGGCCTCGCCGTCGCCCACCGCAACTGCGACGATGAGGGCGGGATTATCGAACGCTGCCCCGTAAGCATGCGAGATTGAGTAGCCAAGCTCGCCGCCTTCGTGAATCGATCCCGGAGTTTCCGGAGTGCAATGCGAGCCTATTCCTCCCGGAAATGAAAACTGCCGGAAGAATTTGAGCAGTCCCGCTTCGTCGCGGCTCTTGTCGGGATAAATTTCAGAATAGTAGCCTTCGAGATAACTATTGGCGAGCGTCGCAGGAGCGCCATGGCCGGGCCCGGAGATATACATGACGTTCAAGTCATACTTCCAGATGACCCGGTTCAGGTGCACCCAAATTAAAGACTGACCGGGATCTGAGCCCCAATGGCCAAGAAGACGCCTCTTAATATGCTCCGGCTTGAGTGGCTCACGAAGCAACGGATTGGCACGAAGATAGATCATGCCCAACGACAAATAGTTACAGGCTTGCCAGTAGGCCTCCATCTTCCTCAGTTCATCGGAGGAAAGGGGCGTTAAAATTTCAGCGATATCGGCCATAGCAATCTCCATCGAGAAGACATACTTTCATGATGCTGAGCAAGCACAATCGACGCTGTTGCTGCTAAAACCAATCTGCTGCCGGCTTGGCCTAGTATGCCCACCGCAGCAGCGTCGCGCCGACTGTAAATCCCGCGCCGACCGACGCCAGCAATACCAGACTTCCCTTCTTGAGTTTGCCTTCCTGGCGCGCGGTTTCCATGGCGAGAGGGATGGTTCCAGCAGTGGTGTTTCCAAAGAGCTCGATGTTAATGATCACGGCCTCGGGGCGCATGCTCAGGCGCTCGGCCGTCGCGGTGATGATGCGCTTGTTCGCCTGATGTGGAATAAAGGCGTCGATCTCGCTGCCCTTGATGTTGTTGCGTCTTAAAATCTCTTCGCACAGCGATGCCATCTTGCGCACCGCGAACTTAAAAACCGCACCGCCATCTTGATGAACAAAGTGCATCTTCTTATCCACGGTTTCGTGACTTGAAGGATTCAGGCTTCCTCCTCCTGGCATATACAGCGAGGATCCTCCCGCGCCATCAACCTGATGCATAAAGTCGATCAGGCCGACAGATTCGTCTTCCGCGGGTTCAAGCAGCACTGCACCCGCGCCATCGCCAAAGATGACGCAGGTCGCGCGGTCGGTGTAGTCAATGATCGAAGACATGACGTCGGCACCGATGACCAACACTCTTTTGTGCGAACCGGTGGCCACGAACTGCGCTCCGGCTTGCAGCGCATAAACAAATGCCGAACAGGCGGCAGACAAATCGAATCCCCAAACATTCTTCGCGCCGAGTTTATGTTGCACGAGACAAGCAGTCGACGGAAAAAACATGTCGGGCGTCACCGTCCCTACGATGATCGCATCCAGTTCGGACGCGTCTATACCGCGCTCGGCAAGCGCTCTCTTGGCGGCCTCGACCGCGAGATCGCTGGTCGCAACGCCCTTGTCGACAATGTGCCGCTCGCGAATGCCGACGCGCTCCATGATCCACTGATCATTGGTCTCGACCATTTTTTCCAGATCGGCATTGGTGAGAAGTCGGGGCGGAACGTAGGTACCGAGAGCGCTGATCTTAACGCGCTGAACCTGACTCAATGAGGTCTCCTGAGCAAAGTGAGATATAAGTGCAACGCAAAGTGAATCAATTATTTTCAACGATGGAAGCAAGAATGTCTAATGCAGAGAACCGTGGGTAGTGGGTCAGAGAGACGGGCCCTCGCCCGTCCGGAAATCGCGGCGGGACGGGCGAGAACGCCCGTCTCTCCACTAGCTAGCGCATGCGCGCCGCGAGATCGCCGAACAGGGGCAACTCAAAGCGCTCGCCCTGCCATGCTTTAAGCGATAGAACAATCCACAAAAACAGCATGGCCAGCGAAACCAGAATCCCGAGCAAAAGAAAAGCGATGGCACCGGCGACGTTAGAAAGAAAAAGCGCTCCACCCGTCA
>Ga0137395_10001683_pt1 | contig 10392 bp, 8 predicted proteins | sample czobulk216metaG_FD_108283 | JGI IMG/M metagenome (GOLD analysis project Ga0137395, IMG submission 108283) | Vadose zone soil microbial communities from Angelo Coast Range Reserve, California, USA - czobulk2.16 metaG | ecosystem: Environmental > Terrestrial > Soil > Vadose zone | place: USA...
CCTCGACGAGCCCGGCACCATCCAGCTGCATTCGCGCCGCGGTGGGGTGGCGCTCGCGCCCGTGTCGCCGGAGGTCAACGTCGCGCCACTGGTGCGCAAGCTGGATGCCGCACGCTTCAAGGCCCGGCGCTATTCGGACTTCCGGGCGATGAAATGGTCGAAGCTCCTCTTCAACATCCTCGGCAATGCACAGAGCGCCATTCTCGATTTGCCGCCGAGCCACGTCTTCGCCGACAGCGAGCTCTTCCGTTACGAACGGGCGGCGTTTCGTGAGGCCGTCGCGGTGATGGACCGGATGCACCTGACGCTGGTCTCCCTTCCCGGTCTGCCGGCACCCATGCTCCGGCGCGCGATGAGTCTTCCATCGTTGCTCGCCCAGATGCTGCTCGAGCCGCGACTCGGGGGCGCCCGGGGGAGCAAGATGCCATCGCTCTGGTGGGACCTCAGCCGCGGCAAGACCAGGACAGAAGCCGCCTTTTTGAATGGAGCAGTGGTCGATGCCGGGCGCCGCGTCGACGTGCCGACGCCGGTCAACTCCGTGCTCTGGGCGCTCCTGGAAAAATCAACGAAGGTCCCCGCGGAATGGGAACGCTACCGCCGCCAGCCGGACCGGCTGAAGGCCTTGCTTCGGACCGCGGTCCGGCTTTAGCCTTCAGCCGCTCTTCGCTGTCCTGCTCGATCAGACCCTGGCGCGAGCCGGCGCCTGAGCCGGCCGCTTGGTGACCTGGTAGAGCACGAGGTAGACGACGGTCGCCACGATCGCGCCCGCAAAGAAACTGAGATCGCCTAACTGCGGGTTGTTGGCTGGAACCGAGCCAAAAAACGACGGTAGCGATATCGATGGGGGTTGGTCCCAGAACGGAGTGGTGGCGATGATCCCGGCCAGCATCGCGATGAATCCTTTCCAGTTCGCCCAGCCGGTGTCGTAGAAGACCTGTTCCGGATAACGGCCGCGGTGAAGGACAAAGTCGGTGATGACCACGGCCAACCACGGCGTGATCCAGTACGTAATCAGCAGCAGGAAGTTCTCGTACTTGGTTCCCGGCCCAACGTTCGCCTGCAACGCGAGCCCGATCACGAGCCCGATCACGCCGAAGACGAGGGCCGAGATCGCCCGCCGCCACTGGACCGCCAGGTTGATGCCCAGGGTGAGGAACGCCATCGATCCGGAGTAGATATTCAGGACGTTGGCAGCCACAGCCCCGAGGGCGATGCCGAGGAGGACCAGCACCTGAAGCCAGACCGGCAGCGGATTGGTGAACTGCTCGGTCGGATTGTTGCCCAGCTGCGAAATCGTCGCCGCGGCGGCACCCGCGATTTCCAGGACGGCGCAGGAGACGAAGACACCGAGGCCGGCTGCCAGCGCGACCTTCCTGGGACTGGCGTTCTTCGGCAGGTAGCGGCTGTAGTCGGAGGCAAACGGGTTCCATCCGATGGCGTAGCCAAACGCGATGAAGACGGCCAGGATGAAGGCGCCAGAGGGCCCGCCAAATGCCACCGGGGCCTTCGCGTTGAAATCGAGCCCTGGGTGTGCCTGCACCAGGATGATGATGGTGGCGAGTCCGAAGACGGCCGTAAGGTAGGGGAAGATGATCCGCTCGAATTGGTGGATCATGTTATGCCCGATGAACGCGATGAGGACCTGGGCCACTACCACGATGACGAACGCGATCCGGAAATCGAGCGAGGCGCTGTGGTTGCTCACGACCGATGTCAGCGTGACGAGGGCAAACGTGCCACTCACACTGTTGACGATGAACCAGCCGAAGCTCGCCGTCAGCCAACTCAGCCCGGCCGGCAGGAAGTTCCCGAAGAATCCGAAGGAAGCGCGGCCTTCTACCATCTGGGGGACCCCGAAGCGCGGTCCCATGGTCGAGAGCAGGGCGTGCGTGATCGAACCCATCAGGCTTCCAAGCGTGACGCCGAAGACGGTGGGCCAGAAGCCCCCGCCGAAAACCGCGATGGGAAGAACGCCAACGAAAACGGTCGCGAACTCCATATTTGGCGACATCCAGGTCCAGAACAGCTGAATCGGATTCCCGTGCCGCTCGCTGTCCGGGATGTACTCGATGCCCCCCGGCTCGACGGCGGTGACCTTCGAGCCGTATTCCCCCTCCCGGACGGGTACCTGCGAGTCAATGTCAGTGGTTGTGGCCACAGTCTCTCCCCATTCCCCACGATTCCGCGGTTGCCGGCTTCGGGCTGAATTTTAGGGTGTCCGCCACGCTCTGTCCAGCGCGACGATTTAGACTTCGACCGTGCTCGACCTGCTGATCACCAATGCCCGCCTGCCTCGCGCGGCCGCCCTGGCGAGCGTGGCGATCCAGGGCGACCGGATTGTCGCCTCACCCACCGGCGCCCAGCCACCCGCCGGCCAGGTGATCGACGCCCGCGGCAGCCTGCTCACGCCCGCCCTGGTCGAGCCGCATATCCACCTCGACGCCGTCCTCACCGTCGGGCAGCCGCGCCAGAACCTCAGCGGTTCCTTATTCGAAGGCATCGCGATCTGGGGCGAGCGCGTGAAGGACTTGTCGGCCGAGGACGTCAAGCGTCGCGTCTCGCAGGTGTTGCGCTGGCAGGTCGCGAACGGCGTCCTGTTCGTCCGCAGTCACGTCGATGTCTGCGATCCGAAGCTGACGGCGCTGCGGGCGCTGGTGGAGTTGAAGCAGGAATTCGCGGATCAGATCACCCTCCAGCTGGTGGCCTTTCCGCAGCAAGGCATCCAGTCCTTTCCCGATGGCGAGCGACTGATGCGACAGGCAGTGGAGCTGGGCGCCGACGTCGTGGGCGGGATCCCCCACTTCGAGCTGACGCGGGAGTACGGCGAGCAGTCGGTGAAATTTGCCGTGGCGCTCGCGCACGAATTCGGCAAGCAGGTCGACATTCATTGTGACGAGACCGACGACGACCACTCGCGATTCCTCGAGGTGCTGGCCGCAGAGACCATTCGCCTCAACATGCAAGGGCGCGTGACCGCGAGCCACACGACGGCGATGCACTCCTACAACAACGCCTATGCCGGCCGGCTGATCGTCAACGTCAAGCGCGCCGGGTTGAACATGGTCACCAACCCGCTCGACAATGCCACACTCCAGGGTCGCTTCGACCACTATCCTATCCGCCGCGGTCATACCCGGATCAAGGAGCTGCTGGCGGCCGGCGTCAACGTCTGTCTGGGACATGACTCGGTGATGGACCCCTGGTATCCACTGGGGAAGGCCGATCCGCTCCAGGCCGCCTTCGTCCTGGTGCACTACGGCCAGATGTCGGGCTACGAGGAGATTCGGACACTCGTTGACATGATCACGATCAACGGGGCGCGCACCCTCGGACTGACCGACTACGGATTGGAGCCCGGGCGCCGCGCCGATCTCGTCCTCTTCGACGCACCAACCGAGAGCGATGCCGTCCGGCTCATGGCGCCACGCCGCCTTGTGATCCGGGGCGGCAAGGTCGTCGCCCGCACCGAGCCGGCCCAGCATCTCGTCACCTGGAAGGGGCGGGAGGAGCCCGTCGATTTCACGCCGCCGCATGACCAGGGTCAACCGGCCTGAACCAGCGGCGCCGCCTCGAAGGATGTGCCGCCGGTCCGCATTACATCGGAGATGGCGACGGCGCCAGAGCTTCAGTTGGGCGGACGAATGGCCTGGGGATGGCGGGCCGCTCTGGCCGGCCTGGTGCTCGTCAGCGGCGCGGCGATTTGGGGGGCGGTGACGGCGCCTAATCCGGCAGCCGCGTGGTTCTTCGGAGTAGGCGCAGCGCTTGTCGTTGGGTTATCGAGTCTCGGCGCCTACGCGTTCGTTCGGCATTCAACGCTGTTTGTCGAGCATGGCACCCTTGTCGCGCGCACGCCTTTTTCTGTTCGCCGGTTCGCGCTCGGGGAAGTCGACCGCCTCGAGGTGAGGCTGCGGCGCACCAGAGGGGGGATCGCCTACCGTGAACTGGTGGTGGTGGATCAGGGTGGCGCGTCTCGCGCGAGCATTCTGGCGGACGATTTTTCCGATTCCCGGATTGCTGCGTTCGCTAAGGCGGCGGGCCTCCGTTTCAAACTGACATAGCGTCCCCCCATTAACAAACCGACCGGCGGTCTGATATAGTCGCGGCATGGCTCGGACCGTAAACCCGACCCTCCACGGAGTCCGTCGCGACGCCTTTCTGGATGTGGCCCAGCGCCTCGTCGAGACCAAGGGCTACGAGGCCATGAGCGTTCAGGACGTCCTGGAGGCCCTGGAGGTCTCCAAGGGGGCTTTCTACCACTACTTCGACTCCAAGCAGGCCCTGCTGGAGGCGGTCGTCGAGCGCTTCGCCGACGGTGCGATGGCTGCCATGGCCCCCGTCCTGAATGATCCGAATCTGCCGGCGCTGGAGAAACTCGAGCGTGTCTTCGCCAGCATCGCGGGCTGGAAGGCCGAGCAGAAGGAACTGGTGCTCGCGATGATCGAGGTCTGGAGCTCCGATAGCAATGCCATCGTCCGGGAGAAGCTCCGACGCATGACGGTGCACCTCATGACCCCCCTCCTCTCCGCAGTGATCAGGCAGGGCATCGACGAGGGTGTGTTCAATGTCGCATCACCGGACGAAACGGCGACTGTCCTGCTGGCGGTGATGCAAGGGTTCCAAGACCAGGCGACGCATCTTTTTATTGCTCGCCAGGCCAACACCATCCCATTCGAGGTGGTGGAACGAACCGTCGCCGGATTCACCGCCGCTTACGAGCGAATCCTTGGGATTCCAAAGGGGTCGCTAACGGTCACGGATCGGGCGACCCTGCACTTCTGGTTCGGATAAAAGGGGGACAACGATGACCGCCATGATCGAAGTACAAGGTCTGACGAAGAATTACGGCAGCAAGCGCGGGATCAGCGACGTTTCGTTCCAGGTTGAGGAGGGCGATGTGTTCGGTTTCCTCGGCCCCAACGGCGCCGGGAAGACGACGACCATCCGGCTCTTGATGGCCTTGCTCAAGCCCAACGCCGGCTCGGCGCGGATTGCGGGGCTGGACTGCTGGGAGAAATCCGTCGAGATAAAGCGACTGATCGGCTACATGCCGGGAGAGCCTGCGCTCGATCCGAATCTGACCGGCGGGCAGATCCTCGAATACTTCGCGCACCTGCGCAGCGGCGTGGATCAGGCTTACCTCAAGCAACTGGTCGAGCGTTTCGAGCTCGACACCAGCCGCAAATTCCGTCAGTACTCGACGGGCAACAAGCGCAAGGTCGTTTTGATCCAGGCCTTCATGCACCGGCCGCGCCTCTTGATCCTCGACGAGCCGACGAGCAGCCTCGATCCACTCAACCAGCAGGAATTCGATCGGATGGTGCTCGAGGCGCGCAACGAAGGGCGCACGGTCTTCCTATCGTCGCACGTCCTCAGTGAAGTCGAGAAGACCTGCACGACGGTCGGCATCATTCGCGAAGGCCGCCTGGTGCGCATCGGGGACGTGGCCGAGGTCAAGGCGATCAAGCGCTACGAGGTCACGATCACATTTGCCAATGCGGTCCCCGCCGAGACCTTCAAAACGGTGGACGGCGTGATTGAGGCGGAGACCTTGAGTCACGGGCATGGTGTGCGCCTGACGATGCAGGGGCCCGCGGACGCGGTGATCAAGGCCGCGGCGCACTATCCGGTCGTGTCACTCACGAGCTACGAGCCGAGCCTCGAGGACATCTTCCTCCGCTACTACGAGGGCGACGGCCCCCGCGCCGCCGAGGCTCACCATGTGGCTTAGTAGCGTCTTCCTTAAGACCCTGCGCGACTATCGCATCCCGATCCTCGGCTGGGGCATCGGCATGGGGCTCGTGGTGGTTTCACCGATTGCGAGCGTGGCTACGCTGCTCACGACGCCGGAGGCGCGGGCGCAACTAGCCAGTCTGGCCGCCACCTTCGCGTGGAACGCCGACCCGGTTGCCGTCACCACGATCGGCGGCTACGCGACATTCAAGATCGGCATCTTCATTTTCCTGATCACCGTCTGGCCAATTCTGGCCGGAAGCCGGATGCTACGCGGTGAGGAGGAGCGCGGCTCGCTCGACCTGCTACTCTCGGTGCCCCGCCCGAGGTTGCGCATCGCGCTCGAGAAGCTGGCGGCAATGTGGACCGCGTTGCTCGCGATGGGCCTGCTGATCGGGCTAATCGTCTTCGCCGGCGGAAGGCAGTTCGGAGCCGACTTCGGCCTCGGCGACGCCCTTCTCTTTGGGCTTGACCTTGCGCTAATCTGCGCCGTCTTCGGCGGCCTCTCGTTGCTGATCTCACAGTTCACGCAAGAGCGAGGACCCGCCGCCGGCGCAACTGCCGGCCTCCTACTGGTCTTCATCGTCCTGGATATGGTCCACCGAATCGCCCCCAATAGCGAGTGGATCTCGCGCCTCTCGCCCATCTACTACTACAACTTGAGCAAGGCACTGATCCCGAGCTATGGCGTGAATGCCGGCGCGATGCTGCTGCTGGCTGTCCTTGCCATCGGACTCGGCGGGATGGCGGCGTGGCTCTTTAACCTGCGCGACGTCGGAGGGACGGTGCCCCTGCCGCGATGGCTCCGGCTGCCCGAGCGCCAGGCGAGCCGCGTGTTGCCCGTCGGAGACTGGTCGCTCCGGTCGGTCTACGCGCGCAGCCTGCGCACGATCGCGATGCCTACCTTTTGGTGGACGCTCGGCATCGCGGGCTTCGCTGGGTGGATGGTCTACGCCGTCCAGCTGCTTGAGACGAAGATGTCCACTTTGCTATCCGGGAATGCCGCCTTCACGCAAGTAGTTAAGAACATCGGCGGGGGCGATGCCAGCCTCAACGCCGGCTTCTTGAGCGCGATGTTCGTCTTCCTGCCGCTGTTCCTGATGGCCTTCGCGGTCACCCAAGTGAACGGTTGGTCTGCTGACGAGCAGGACGGCCGCCTCGAGCTGGTGCTCGCGACGCCGCATCGGCGGCTGTCGGTCCTCCTCGGCCGCTTCGCCGCGCTGGCATCGGCCACCATCGCCATCAGCGTGATCACCTTGGTCGTCTGCGCCGGGTCTGCGGCGGCCTCAGGCTTGCAGCTGAACGGCGGCAATCTCGCGGCGGCCATCCTGGGCATGATCCCGCTCGGCCTGCTGGTTGCCGGCATCGGCTACCTGGCCTCAGGCTGGTTGCGCTCGGCGGCGGATACAGGCCTCTTGAGCTTTCTCCTGGCGTTCTGGTTCTTCGTCAGTTTCATCGGGCCGGAGCTCAACCTGCCGGACGTGACGCTTCGGCTGTCGCCCTTTTACTACTACGGCTCGCCGCTCCTGAACGGGCTCCAGCTCACGTCCATCCTGGGCATTTTCGCCGTGGGCGCCGGGGCGCTGGTCCTTGGCGCAGCGCGCTTCGTCCGCAAAGACATCGGCGTCTAAGCAGGTTAGCTACGGATCGCCGGCGGATCCGCTGATCACGACGGGACGGGCGCGCGTGAGGAGGGGAATCGCCTCGCGGATGTACTCCGCGCCCGACCCGACGGTCCAGATGACGGCGATCAGCAGTGCCCAGACCGCCAGGGTGAACGGACCGACGGTACTGACCAGCAGGCTGCCCGGTAGCGCGTGGGTGTTCAGCGACCCGCCCTGGCGCGCATCGCCTTCGAGCAGCACAAAGAAGAGGGCGATGATGGTGATCAACGCCTTGGCTTTCCCCCAGCCGCCCGCCGGGATCACGATGCCGAGCGCCGCCGCATAGCTGCGCAGCCCGGTGACCAGAAACTCGCGGGCGACGATGACCGCCGCCATCCAGCCGGGGGCAAGATGGGCCACCGCGATCGCGATCAACAGCACGGCCACCAGGATCTTGTCCGAGGTGGTGTCGAGATAGATGCCGAGCGGCGACACCAGGTGCCGGCGCCGAGCGATTAGGCCATCGAGCGTGTCGGTGAGTGACGCCGCAACGAAAAGCACGGCCGCAGCTAGAAACCCGTAGCGGCCGCCCGATACCACCAGCACATACAGGATGGGCGCGGCCACGATGCGCGAGAAGCTGAGGAGATTGGGCAGCGCCCAGAGGGATGGCATCCAGTCTCAGTCCCTTCGAACTCCGACGTGGAAGGCGACGATGCCAATCGTCATCCGCTGCACGGCGACCTCGAACCCAATCGCCTCCATGTCGTGGGCCAGCACAGCCGGCTGGGGGAAGCCCGACACGGTTTCTGCAAGATACCGATAGGCGTTCGCCTCGCTTGCGCTCGAAAAACGGACGACGGCGGGCATCACCCGACCGAGGTAGAACCGATACGCCGCCATCAGCCATCCGGTAGGCGGCGCGAACTCAAGCACCACCAGGCGTCCCCCTGGCCGCAAGACACGTCGCATCTCGCGCAGCGCGGCGTCTCGATCGACGAGATTGCGGAGTCCAAAGCCGATGGTCACCGCGTCGACGCTGGCGTCGGCTTCCGAGAGCCGGGTGACGTCTCCCTGGCGGAATTCGATATCAGGTTCACGAGCGCGCGCCAGCGCCAGCATCCCCGGTGAGAAATCGATCCCGATGACGCGGCCGCCGGGACGGACCAGCGGCATCAACTCGTGGGCAAGCTTCCCCGTGCCAGTACAGAGATCGAGTGCCGTCTGCCCGGGCTCTAACCGAGTGAGTCCGGCAGCCCGTCGCCGCCAGGCCCGATCACGATCAAGACTGAAGACGCTGTTGGCGGTGTCATAGCGGGGCGCGATCTGGTCGAACATCGCCCGGATCCGTTCGGCCCGCGCTTCTTGCCCCACGCTCACGATTATGCTGATCACGTGGCAGAGCTCGCGCGCCGGGTGGGTCTGGGGCTCGCCGCCCGAGGCAGCCTCACCGACACCGCCGAGTGGGCTCGGCGTGCGGAGGACCTCGGCCTCGACTCGATCTGGGTTCACGACAGCTACTTCGAGCGCGACCCGATTACCTACCTGACGGCCATCGGCATGCAGACCCGCCGGATCGGGCTCGGCGCCGGGGCCCTGAACCCATACACCCGCCATCCGGTCGTGGTCGCAATGACGATGTCGGCCCTCGACGATCTCGCACCGCGCCGCGTCACGCTCGCCCTGGGCAGCGGCTTACCGCTGCGGCTCTCCCAGATGGCGATTCCATACGACGACACGGTGGCGCGCGTCTCGGAATCGATCGATCAGATCCGGCGGCTGTGGACCGGCCAGCCGCTGAAGCTCAACGACAAGGTCCCGCCGCTCCAACCGATGTTCCAGCCGCCGCACCGGATCCCGATCTACATCGCGGCCTACCGCACTCCTTTCCTGGATCTATGCGGCGAGAAAGCCGAAGGCTACCTGGCGCGTCCCGCCGAGTCGCTGCCCGCGTTCCAGAAGATGCGCGCCCGCGTGCTGCAGAGTGCATCGGCGCATGGACGGTCGGCCGGCGACATCGACTTCCGCGGCTACCTCCTCTGCCTCTTCGACAGCAGCCGGCAGGAAGCGTTGAATCGCGCCAAGCGCGAGCCATTCGTGATCTACATGATGTCGGTGCTCAGCGACGTCTCGATGAAACGCGCGGGGTTCGACCCGGCGCTCCGTACCCAGATCGCGACCGCCTGGCGGGCCGAGGATTACCATCGCGCGGGCGAGCTGATTCCGGATGAGTTGCTCGACGCCTTCATCCTCTGCGGCACGGTCGAGCAGGTGGCGGCCCGTGCCACCGACTACCACGAGGCCGGCATGGACGTGCCGCTGCTGCAGCCGATCCTGCAGGAAGAGGCTCAGATCAACGCCGTCCTCGACGCCGCCGTCGCTTACGCATCACGTGCCGCAATCGCCCCCAGCCTGCCCTCCCCCGCGCGCGGGCAAGGGGAACGTACGCCGGTCGGGCCGGGCTTAGGGCGGCGTCTGGCTGGAGCCTGGGAGGTCGTGCGACCGTTCAGCTTCACGGCATCGCTGCTGCCGGTCTCAGTGGGCGGCGCCATCGCACTGAGCCAGGGCCGCATGCACTGGGCACTCTTCGTCGCAGCGCTGCTCGGTGCGCTCGGCCTGCACATCGGGACCAACGTGATCAACGAGATCTATGACGTCCGGCATGGGATCGATGCAATCACGTCGCCTCGTATGTCGATGGCAATTCTCAAGGGGCGGATCGGTGAGCGCGACGCCTTCGTCGTCGCCTGGTCCGGGTTCATCCTCGCGACGCTGATGGGCATCTTCCTTTTGCTTCAGCGTGGCTGGCCGATCGTGTTGCTCGGATTGATCGGCTTCATCGGCGGCTACTTCTACACCGCCCCACCCTTCCAGTACAAGTATCGAGCGCTCGGGTTGCCCCTGGTGTTCGTCCTGATGGGTCCGCTAATGGTCATCGGCTCCTATTACGCGGTCACGGGCGGGTTCGATCCGAACCTCATCGTCGTTTCCATTCCGGTCGGGCTGCTGGTCACCGCCATTCTCCATGGCAATGAGTGGCGCGACGTCGCCGAGGATA
>Ga0137395_10001684_pt1 | contig 10392 bp, 6 predicted proteins | sample czobulk216metaG_FD_108283 | JGI IMG/M metagenome (GOLD analysis project Ga0137395, IMG submission 108283) | Vadose zone soil microbial communities from Angelo Coast Range Reserve, California, USA - czobulk2.16 metaG | ecosystem: Environmental > Terrestrial > Soil > Vadose zone | place: USA...
ATCGCGGTCGACGAGAACATCCTCTCCAAGCGCGACCGGCTGAGCACCATGGAGCGGGAGAAGATGGACATGCATCCGCTGATCGGGGAGAGCATCCTGAGCCCCATCGAGATGCTCCGGCCGCTCCTCCCCGGCGTTCGGTCGCACCATGAGCACTACGACGGGTCAGGCTATCCGGACGGGCTGGCCGGCGACGCGATTCCGATCGAGGCACGCATCATGGCGGTCGCGGACGCGTTCGACGCGATGACCTCGAACCGGCCGTATCGCCAGGCTCTCCCCGAGGAGGAAGCGCTGGTCGAGCTTCGGCGAAACGCGGGAACCCACTTCGACCCGAAGGTCGTCGCGGCGTTTGAGCAGATCTACCCCGCCGTGAAGCGGACGCTCGAGCATATGCGGCCCCGCGCGCAGCGGGTCAGCGAGCGGGGGTGAGGCGGGCCTTGCGGAGAACGACCGTGGTGCCGTGGTCGGGGCGGGTGCTGAAGGTGACCTCGTCCATGAGGGACCGCATCAGGTAGAGCCCGCGGCCGTGCGGATTCAAGAGGTGGGAGTCGTCGGTCGGATTCGCCACCTTCCTCGGATCGAACCCCCCTCCGAAATCATCCACCCGAACGATGATGTCGCCGGGATGCACCGTGAAGTCGAAGGTGACCGACTTGTCGTCCGCGAAGACGTTGCCGTGCTGGATGGCGTTCGTGCCGGCCTCGATGACGGCGATCATGATGGCGTTCTCGGTGTCGTCGCCCAGCTCGTATTGCTGGGCGAGCCCCGCGATCAGGGCATGGACCATGGAGAGCTGTTCGAGACGGCTTCCGATCGTGAGGCGGATGGTGTCGCCCGAATCGCCGGATGAGTTCATGGGGGCGGCGCCCATGTCAATACTGTAACAGAACGGCGCGGCGCGCGGGCATCGGTTTGGGGCGCTGGCGTGGCTCCGGCCGGCGCGCGGGCACTCACGAATTCGCCTTCAGGGCGACCAGCGTGATGTCGTCCATCTGATCCGCTCCGTCGCTGAACCGCGTCACCTCATCCGCGATGGCTCGGATGATCTCGTCGGCGGTGAGGCGCTCGGGCAGCCGCTCCACCAGCTCGAGGAGCCGCCCCTCGCCGAAGTCCTCCCCCAGGCGATTCCGCGCGTCGGTGATCCCGTCCGTATACATGATGAGCGCGTCCCCCGGGAGAAGCTTCGTTCGGGTCTGGGCATATTGGACGCCCGACTGAACCCCCAAGGGGATTCCCCCTTCATCGAGCGACCTGCAAATTCCGTTCGCCGAGCGGAGGATGGGATAGTTGTGGCCCGCGTTCGAAAGGGAGATCCCGAGCCCGTCGGCTTCCACCTCCGCCAGAATGCACGTCGCGAACCGGTCGTCCGTCGTGGCCTCGTGCACGAGGCGGTTCAGGCGCCCCATCAGCTCGCCGACCGGCTTCCGGTCCAGCGCGGACGTGCGGATCGCGGCCTGGACCATCGACGCGAGGAGCGCGGCGGGGACCCCTTTGCCGGCCACGTCGGCGATCGCGACCAGATAATCCCCCCGCCCGAGATCGACCGTGTCGTAGTAGTCGCCCCCCACCGCCTTGCTCGGAGCGTTGAGACCGGCGAGCGTGAATCCGGGGGCCAGCGGCAGGCTACTCGGGAGAAACTGCCGCTGGATTCGCCGGGCGACCGCGAGCTCCTCCTCGAGGATCTTCTTCTCCAGGCTGTCCCGATAGAGGAACGTGGTCGTGACCGCGACGCTCGTCTGGTTCGCCAAGGTCGCGAGGAGCGAGGTTTCGGCGGCCGTGTAGCGCGTCTCCGTGATCTTCCGGCCCAGCGCCACAAGCCCGAGGAAATTCCCTCCGTATCGAAGCGGAAGGATCAGATACGGCTCGGTCTCGAAGAGCGGTGCCAAGGGATCCACGAGCGCCCGATCCTCGGCCAAGGAACGGGCCTCCTTGCCCCGAAGCAGGTCCGTATCGTCGAGAAGCTTCAAGAGCGCCTCACGCGGGATCGCGCCGATCGCCTCCAGATCCACCCGGCCCCCGAAGCCCCAGGCCGAGTGCTGCCTCCGGTCGGGCGCGACCAGGAGCACGGTCGTGCGCGAGGGCAACCCCTCGCGGAGCGCGCTCAGGAGCTTTTCGGCCAGGGTGTCCAGGTCGAGCACCGTGAGCATCTCGCCGCTCATTCTGCGAACGATCGTCCGAAAGTCGCCCTTGTCTCGCAGGAAGTAGCGGTCAAGCGCCTCCTCCAGCCATGAGAAGAGCGGCTGGAACAGAACCAGCGCGAGCATGAGGAACGCCGTTTGAAAGATCGTGGTGTCGACGCCCGCGACCGTCTCGATCAGCGCATCGAGACGGCGGACGATGAGCATGTAGACGCTCAGGAGAAAGGCGAGCGTGACGGAGTAGAGAATCGATTTTCGGGCGATCAGGTTCGCGTCGAGGAAGCGGTAGCGCACCATCGAGTAGGCGATCGCGACCGATCCCACGACGAGCGCCACCACGATCAGGGTCGAGCGCACGACGGGGGGCCAGAACGTGTTGAAGAGCGCCGGGATCGGCACCGCGACGGCGTAGAGCCCGGCGCACGCGGAGAGCCCATAGAAGATGGTGCGGACTTGCGCCCGGATTCTCGGGTTCTCGCTTCGGCGCCAGCTGTACCAGAGAATGGTGAGCGCAGCCGCGATGTAGGCCAGGTTCACCAGCGAGAAGAGGATCTGGTGGAACCGGAAGATCAGCTCGAACGGGAGCCGGCCGTACTCGATCGCCTTGGCTCCGGCGGGATTCTGCGCGAGCCTCGCGGCGACCTGCCCCCACAGCGCTCCCTGTCCCTCGAGGATCATGAGGAGCAGGTGGAACAGGTGCGGGGCGAAGATCCAGAACGACGCGAACGGGATCCGCCGGAAGAGCCGGTTCTCCTTGGGAAAGACGCACGCGAAAAACAGGAGCGAGGGGAAGAAGAACTCCCAGACGTAGTTGAACGAGCGGAGAAGGTCGTTCGACCCGGCCTTGTTCGGTCCCATGCTGTTCAGCACGATCCCGATCGCGCCGAGCACCGAGCCGACCCCGCCCGAGAAGAGCATCAGCGCCGTGGCGCGATTGGCCCGCTCACGCGGCGCCTCGCGGAGAATGATGATTCCCAGGAATAGGACCAGGGCGCCGACCACGAGGTAGGCCAGCGCGATCGGCGCGTTGCCCAAGGCGCCCACGTTCATGGGACAGCTTCAAGCTCCGAGGGAAGAACCGAGGACGGGATCAGGAGGAGCGGCCGGCCCGGCTGGTCGAGGATCGACTGTAGTACCCGCGCCTCGTAGCTAAGACCCGGGGCGCTGAGCGGCAAGGTGCCGGTGGCGGCGCTCGCCCTGGCCGCGGGGCCGAATACACCTCTCAGGAACATCGGGAGCCGGAAGAGCGGCGCCTTCGGGTACTCGATGACTTGAACTCTCCGCTTCTCCGGAATTCCGGCCGCGCGCTTCGCGGCCTCGATCGTCTCGTCGAGGGTGGCGACGCGGTCCACCAGGCGATTCTCGACCGCCGGGCGCCCCAGGTAGATCCGCCCCTCGCCGAGCTCGCGCACGCGCGCGACGTCGAGCCTTCGCGCGGACGCCACCTTCCGGGTGAAATCGTCATAGAGCTCCGCGAACGAGCGCTCGATCTGCTTTCGCTCGGCCGCGTCGAGGTTCCGCTCCGGGAGGGTCGCGCCGAGAATCGGGAGCCGGATGCCGCCCAGGAGGTCCGCGCTCTTTCCGACCTGGACGCGATCCGATGAGAAGCCGGTCTTCTTTCCAAAGCCGTCGTTCCAGGCCCAGCCGCCGATCACCCCGATCGAGCCGGTGACGGTGAACGGCGTGGTGGTGATCGTGTCGGCGTCCATGCTGATCCAGTAGCCGCCGCTCCCGGCCACGCGGCCCTGGCTAACAAAAACCGGTTTCCTCGCCGCCTTGAGCGCGCGAATCTCCCCCGCGACGAGATCGGACGCGAGAGGATCGCCGCCAGGGGAATCGGCGCGCACGACCACGGCCTTCACGTCGCGGCTCTCGCGGAGCTGCCGGATCGCCTTGGAGCTCGTGCGCGCCTTGATGCCGTCGTCCATGGCGCACTCGCCGATGGCATAGACGAGCGCGAGCGTGGGCTTGGGCCCCCACTCCTCGTCGGGGCGCCATCTGCGCTCCAGAAGAGTCGGGTAGGAGGCAACCCTGGCCCGCGGCCCGCCCACCTTCTTCACGACCGCCTTCACGCTGTCCGCGCGGCCCAGCTCATCCACCCACTTGAGCTCGAGGAGGCGGCTCGCATAGAGGAACGGCTCCTCGTTCACCACCCGGTCGAAGTCCTCGCGCGTTGCGCGCCCCGATTGGGCGACCCCGTTCGCGAGCTCGGCATAGGCGGCGTCGGCCACCGCTTGGAGCTGCTCGCGATCGGCCGCGGACATGCTCTCGCGAGAGAACGCCTCGAGCGCCGACTTGTACTTGTAGAAGCGCCATTCGTCGAAACCCACTCCCAGCTTGGCGAGTAGTCCCTTCATGTAGGTGCGGGAGATCTGGATTCCCGGCATCAGGAGGGATCCGCGCGGATCCATGACCAGGCGGTCCGCGACCGAGGCCAGATAGAGCTTCCCGAGGTTCAGATTGTCCGCGTAGACGATCACCTTCTTTCCACGCTGCTTGAGGGCGAGAAGTTTCTCCCGGATTTCCCAGAGCATGGCCGGGTTCGCCTCGAGGCCGGAGAGATTGAGCACGACGCCCCCGACCGTCGGATCGTCGATCGCGAACTGGATCCGCTCGGTCAGGCCGCGGAGGGAGATCGTCCCCGGGTCCCAGTAGCGGTACGCCTGGTAGGCCACCTGGCCTTTGAGATCGATCTCCACGAAGCGCCGCTTGCTGTTTCGCTTCGCGTCGAGGTCGAATCCCTTGAGGGGCGGATTCAGCCGGACGGCATAGCGCGTCGCGCCGAGGTTCCCGTCCCTGTCGAAATGGGGCGTGGCGCGGAATGCGGCCCGATCGAGCGCGACCCCGACCGTCACCTGGAATCGATCCTGGTCGCCGTATCGAAGGGCCGCCTGGAGGCCGGGAATCGGGCGCACCTCGATCCCGCCCGCGAGAGGCCCGTCGTCCCACCGCTCGCCGCGGCTCAGGGAGTAGTCTCCGAAGATCGTGATCCTCGCGTCCCCGAGGGGGCGAATCCCGACGTCGACCCCGGCGTCGTGATCGCCGCCTTGGAGCGCGATCCGTCCCGTGCTGCCGAAGGAGAGCCAGCGCGTCGGGCGCGCGATGTCGCCGGCCGCGAAGTAGTTCTGCCGGGCGAACGCGCCCTTGCCGGGGCCCGAGAAGCCGAAGGCCATGCCTTCGAAGTGCCTGCCCGATCCGCTCCCGAATCCGATCTGATAGTCGGTCACGTTCCGGGGGCCGCCCGGGAATGGCCGGTCGTGGCGACGGAGCGTGAAGCCGAGTCCCGCTCCCGCCGTGACGCCCCACTGATCCATGTGATTCGGCCGGACGTTTTCGTCCGACCAGAAGAAGGAGAGCTCCGGCTTCTCGAGGACTCCCCACTGCGCCGGGTTGAACATCGCCCCGATCGCGCCGTCGTCGGTCGAGGGGGACGTGGAGAGAACGTCGGACTCCTCCGCGTAGGGGGCGAGTCCCTCCCAGGCGGTAGCGCGACCGGCTGCGCCGAGGAACAGGATCACCGCCGCGGTGGCGGCGGGGAGGGCGAGCAGCTCGAAGCGTACTTTCATCATTCCACCAGGTCCTGTGCCTTTCCGGCCGAGTGCTTGACCCCCGGCTTGGCCCGTTTCGCGTAGATCGCGCTCGCCCCGAACAGCACGAGCATGACGGTGATCGAGAGCCAGCGGGGAATCTGCCAGCCGATGACGTGAATGCCGTGGAGGTACTCGATCAGCAGCTTGACGCCCACCCATGCGACGATGACGTAGGCGCCGTCCACGATCGACGGGAACGACCGGACGATCCCAAGCAGCTGCCCGATCAGGACGCGCATCGCGATGATCCCGAGGACGCCGCCGCTGATGATGACCCATACCTTGCGCGACATCGCGATCGCGACCAGGATCGAGTCGATCGCGAAGACGATGTCGGTCAACTCGACCCGCACGACGGTGCTCCAGAACGCCGTGAGCCCTAGGATCGTCGCGATCGCCCGTGGCGTTCCCCGCTTCGATTCGTCGGGATGGAGCCAGAAGTGCCTCGTCGGCAAGTAGAGCAGGTAGGCCGCGCCCACCAGCTTCACCCACTCCCAATGGATGATGTAAACCGCGAAAAACGTTGCGACGATCCGGAAGCCAACCGCCCCCACGATTCCGTAGCGGAGCGCCCGCTTCTGTTTCTCGACCGGAAGCGGGAGGACGAGGACCGCCAGAACCAGGGCATTGTCGGCGCTCAGCGCGGCCTCGAGGAGGACGAGAAGGCCGATCGTGAGAAAATCGCTGGGCTCGACGTTGAAATGCATGGAGAGGCGACTTTACCCCAAACCGGAAAGGCCCGGCGACCCCGCTGCTAGGGCTTGGTACTGCCGATGGCGCCGAGCGCCGCGGGGATGTACATCACCTCAACGTACTCTTTCATCATTCGCCGGGCCGAAAAGGCCGGCGTGACGGTCCGGATCGCCTGCCGTACCACCTCAAGCCATCCGCGCGGGATGTCGCCCGAATCTCGATCGTAGTAGAGCGGCACGATCGTCTCCTCGAGCAGCCTGTATAGCTCGGCGGCATCGCGGGCGTCGGCATCCGGCGCCTCGGCGTCGCCGCCGAAGGCCCAGCCGTTCCCGCGCCCCGCGGCCTCGGCCCACCAGCCGTCCAAAATGCTCACGCTGGGAACGCCGTTGATTCCCGCCTTCATGCCGCTCGTCCCGGATGCCTCCTGCGGGGCGCGCGGGTTGTTGAGCCAGAGATCGACGCCCTGCGTGACCCAGTGAGCCGCGTGCATGTCGTAGTCCTCGAGGAACGCCACGCGGCCGGCCGCGGCCGGATCGCGCGCGGCCCGATAGACCGATTGGAGGATCTCCTTCCCCTGCTCGTCGGCCGGGTGCGCCTTCCCGGCGAAGATGATCTGGACCGGCCTCCGCTCGTTCGTGAGGATCGCGTGGAGCCTGGCTGGATCGCGCAGGATCAAGCCCGCGCGCTTGTACGTGGCGAAGCGCCGGGCGAAGCCGATCGTCAGCGCCCCGGGATCGAGGAGCGACCCGAACGCGACGGCCTGACCGGGATCGGCGTGGCTCGCGGCCCAACGTTGCCGGACTCGATCGCGCAGGAAGCGAAAGAGGCCGCCCTTGAGCCTCCGCCTGACCTCCCAGAGCGCTTCGTCCGGGATCGCCGATACTCGCTCCCAGATCGCCGGATCGTCGTGCCGCTCGACCCAGTCCTGGGCGACGTGGTGCTTGTGAAGCCGATCGATGTCGACGGCGACCCAGGTGGGGACATGCACGCCGTTGGTGATCGAGGCGATCGGCACCTGATCCACGGGGAGCCCCGGCCAGAGGTCCTGCCACATCGCGCGCGCGACCTCGCCGTGCTTCCGACTCACCGCGTTCACGTGCCCGCTCAGCCGGAGCGCGAGCGCGGTCATGTTGAACGCGGGACCCCATGCCGCCGGGTGGGTGGCCATGCTGTAGAGCCGCTCGCGGTACGCGTCGATGGCGGCACCGTATTCTCCGAGGCGCGAGACGTAGTTCTCGACGAGGGGGAAGGGGAAGGCGTCGTTGCCCGCGGGAACGGGCGTGTGGGTCGTGAAGATCGTGGAAGCGCGCACCTCCTCCACGGCGCGGTCGAAGGCGACCCCGGCGCGGAGCCGCTCGCGAAGTCGTTCCACCATCATGAGCGCCGTGTGGCCTTCGTTCCCGTGCCAGACCGTGGGTTTCACGCCGAGCGCGCGCAGCATCCGCACGCCTCCAACGCCTAGCACGATCTCTTGAAGGAATCGCGCGCTTTGGTCCCCACCGTAGAGCCGCCCGGTGAGCTCCCGATCCCACGGCGCGTTGCCGTCGAGGTCGGTGTCGAGCAGGTAGAGGACGCTTCTTCCGATCAGGACCTTCCACGCCGCCACCTGGAGCATGCGATCGGGGAGCGTCAGGGTGACCCGGATCGGCTTCCCGTCGGCCGTGGTCACGGGGGCAACTGGAACCTGCCCGCGGTCGATCTGCTCGTAGACCTCCTCCTGCCTGCCTTCCGGGTTCACGTACTGGCGGAAGTATCCTTGCGGGTACATGAAGCCGATCCCGACGAGTGGGATCCCGAGGTCGCTCGCCTCCTTGGTGATGTCGCCGGCCAGAACCCCCAACCCGCCCGCATAGAGCGGCAGCGAGTTGTGGATGCCGTACTCCGCGGAGAAGAACGCGAGCGTGCAGCCCGAGACCGCGGGGTGCCGCTCCGCGCACCAGTTCCTCTCGCCGCGGATCGCGGCGTCGAATGCTTTCATCACCGTTTCGTAGCGGCGCAGGATCTCCGGGTCGGCCGCGGCGAGGACGAGTCGCTCGGCGGCGATCTCGTGGAGGAGGCGGACCGGGTTGTGCCGGGCCTCGCGCCACAGCGTCTCATCGAGCGCGCGAAAGAAGTCGCGCGCTTCGGCGTGCCAGGACCACCAGAGGTTCTGGGCCAGCTCGGGGAGTCGTTCCAGAGCGGTCGGCATCGTTCGCATGGCGCGAAAGAGTGCCACAGAAGAGGGCCGCGGCGCTAGACTTCCGGCCCCATGCCCCAAAGCGGTGGAATCCTCGCGCGATGAGTCGAGTCTAGCAATGGGTCGAGTCTAGCGATGAGCCGGACCGCCGGCGTTCTCCTTCATCCCACCTCCTTGCCCGGCCCGTACGGCATCGGCGACATCGGGCCCAGGGCCATCCGATTCCTCGATTGGGCCGCTTCGGCCGGATTGTCGGTGTGGCAGGTGCTGCCGCTCGGACCCACGGGCCTCGGAAATTCCCCCTACAGCGCGCTCTCGGTCTTCGCGGGCAGCCCGCTCTTGATCTCCCCCGAATGGATGGTCGAGGAGGGGCTCCTGGACGCGGAGACGCTGGAGGAGGTCCCCGAGTTCCCCGAGGGACCGGTCGACTACGAGCGGGCCAGAATGTGGAAGGAGCGGATGCTGCGCGCCGCGTGGGAGAACGTGCGCCGCGGAGGCGACGCGGGGGCGCGCGCGGCGAGGGAAGATTTGAAGGCGTTTCTGGAGGCGCCCGGGAACCGCGCGTGGCTGGCGGATTGGACCCTCTACGCGGCGATTAAAGATCGCCAGGAGGGCGGCCCCTCGACGGAATGGTATCCGCCGGTGGCCCGCCGAAAGCCCGCGGCCCTTGAGGCGGCGGAGCGGACGGTGACGGTGGAGCGGGAGTACTGCGCGTTCGTGCAGTGGCTCTTCGCGCGGCAGTGGCGGCGGCTTCGGGAGGCGGCGCGCGCCCGGGGGATCGAGATCCTCGGCGACATGCCGATCTACCCGGCGCTCGACTCCTCGGAGGTCTGGGCTAATCAGCGGCTCTTCACGCTCGGCGAGAATGGAATGCCCGAAGAGGTGGCCGGCGTTCCTCCCGATTACTTCAGCGGGACGGGACAGCTCTGGGGGAATCCGCTCTATCGGTGGGATCGGATGGAGGCCGAGGGCTTTGCTTGGTGGATCACAAGGGTGCGCGCCGCGCTCGAGACGTTCGATATGGTTCGGATCGACCACTTTCGGGCGTTCGCGTCGTATTGGGCTGTGCCGGCAGGAGCGCGAACCGCGATGGAGGGGCGATGGGCCCCTGGGCCAGGGATGAAGCTCTTCGAGGCGATGAGGCGGGAGCTGGGGGAGTTGCGGCTGGTGGCGGAAGATCTCGGGATCGTCGACGAGCCGGTGCGGGATCTGCTCCGCGCGTCTGGATTTCCCGGAATGCGGGTGCTCCAGTTCGGTCTTATGGATCCGACCAGCACGCATCACCCGAACAATCACGTCGAGAACGCGGTCGTCTATACCGCGACCCCCGACAACGACACGGCGCGAGGGTGGTTCGAGGGGCTCGAAGCGGACGAACGGGCGCGGGTGCTTGAGACGCTGGGGGGCGACGGGCGCGAGATCGAGTGGGACATGATCCGCGTCGCGCTGGAATCGCCGGCGCGGATGGCGATCGTTCCGATGCAGGACGTGCTCAATCTCTGGAGCGAGGCGCGGATGAACACGCCGTCGGAGCCTGATGGGAATTGGGAGTGGAGGATGGCGGAGGGCGCGCTGACGGTGGAGCGGGCGGCGCGGATGAGAAGGCTGGCGGAGAAGTCGGGGCGAGTCTTCGTCGCCTAGTCAGGTAGTCGCGACTCTATTCCCACTTCCAGAGCTTGTCCCGCAGACGATCGTAGTCTTCCCATTTCAGTTCCTTGCCTATCCGGCCCAACATGGCATATTGCAAGCGACCGCCGCGGGGGAGCGTGTTACCCGGGATCAGATTCAGGAC
>Ga0137395_10001686_pt1 | contig 10386 bp, 8 predicted proteins | sample czobulk216metaG_FD_108283 | JGI IMG/M metagenome (GOLD analysis project Ga0137395, IMG submission 108283) | Vadose zone soil microbial communities from Angelo Coast Range Reserve, California, USA - czobulk2.16 metaG | ecosystem: Environmental > Terrestrial > Soil > Vadose zone | place: USA...
GCCCGCTCGGCGCGCGCAAACGCGGGGCCATTGCGATCGCGCACCATCGCCATGACGTAGTAGACCCCCGGTGGCAAGGTAAGAAACTGCTGAAAGATCACGCTCTCATCCGTGCGCAGCGTCTCCTGAAAATTACGCACCCGCACCTGCTCGTCGCTGCCGATCTGCCGCACCGCGGTGGGGCTCGTGCTGTCGGTGCGGAAGGACGCCTCCACGTGATACTCCGCCACGAATTCCGATCCGCGGCGCTGGAACGTGAGGGTCTGGTTGGTAAGCGACACCGAGAACAACGCGAGCGTAGAGTCCGGCGTCGGTCCGGCGAGATAGCGCACGGAGGCGATGAACGGCAACGCGCCGCCCCCGACCAGCGCGCCCATCGAGCGGTACACCGCCGACGCGTCGAACAGGCGTTGCGAGGCCGGCCCGGGGCGCGGCGCGGCCTCGGCACTCCCGGCGCGCTGCGATGGGCCGCAGCCGCCAGCCATGAGAATGGCCGTTGCAACCAGTGCCACGCATCGCATCACTTGCCGAGCCTCAAATCGGGACGTTAGTTTCGCGCACAACCCCCATGGCTCTCGAAAACCTGGCCGGCAGGTCGATCGCCGGCTACCGCCTCCTCGAGCGGATCGGCGAAGGAGGGACGGCGGAGGTGTACCGCGCCGAGCACGCGGAGCGCGGCGCTTGTGCGTTCAAGGTATTGCGGGAGCGTCTCAGGGGCGACCCCATTGTCGTCAAACGCTTCCTGCGGGAAGCGGGATATGGGTCGCGGGTCGTGCATCCAGGCGTAGTTCGCACCTACGACTTCGGCGAAGCGGACGGCCTCTACTATCTCGCACTCGAGTGGGCCAGCGGTGAGCCGCTCGCCGACTTCCTGCACCGCGACGGGCCGCTCGCTCCCGCGGACGCGGTCGCGCTGATCCGCCAGCTCGCCGATGCGCTGGCGGCAGCGCACTCGGCCGGCATCGTCCATCGCGATCTGAAACCCGAGAACATCATGTACGACCCGGTCGCGCGTCGCGTGAAGCTGCTCGACTTCGGCATCGCGCGTGACGCGGAGCTCCCGCCCGAGGAGCGGCTGACCCGCACGGGCTTCTTCGTCGGCACACTGCAGTACGTCGCGCCCGAAGCGCTGTCGGGTGAGCTGGTGGACGGGCGCGCCGACATCTACAGCCTCGCGAAAATCGCGTACTACATGCTGACGGGGCGGCATCCGCACGACGGCCGCAGCCCGCGCGAGTTGTTCCAACAGCTCCTCAGCGGGAAAGCGACGCCGTTGTCCGCGGCGAGCAGCCGCAAATTCCTGCCCGCGCTCGAGGCGGCGGTCATGAAGGGTCTGTCGCGGCAGCCCGGGGACCGGCAGCCCACGGTGACCGGGTTTGCGGACGAACTGGAGGCGGCCCTCGTCGAGACCAAGGGTTCGACGAAGTCGCGCGGCCTTCTGGGCACGCTCAAGAACATCGTTGGCAAGCGGAACAGTGAATAGTAGTAGCGACTACTACTACCTAAGAACCACGCTCAGGGATCTGCTCCTCGCGCGCTCGGTGCGGCGCGGCGAATTCGTCCTCGCGTCCGGGCGCCGGTCCTCCTTCTACGTCGACGCACGGCTCACCACCATGTCCGGTGATGGCCTCGCGGTCGTCGGTGGCCTCGGTCTCGACCGCATGGGCGTACGGGGCTGGAGTCCCCGCGCCGTCGGTGGTCTGACGCTCGGGGCCGATCCGATCGCCTACGCCCTGGCACTCACGGCGCGCCGCCGCGGCCAGCTGCTGGATGCGTTCACCGTGCGCAAGCAACCCAAGGACCACGGCACCGGACAGCGGATCGAGGGCTGCTTCGCTTCAGGATACTCCGTCGTTATCGTCGAGGACGTCCTCACCACGGGGCGCTCGGCGCGTGAGGCGATCAGCGCCGTCACGAGCGAAGGGGGCAGCGTACTCGGCGTGATGGCGGTGCTCGATCGCGAGGAAGGCGGCCGGGAGGCGCTCGAGCGGGAAGGATATCTCGTCGAAACGTTTCTCACCGCATCCGATCTCGGGTTAGGACTTCCGCAGTGACCGAGCCCGTCCACCGCCTGTCTTTCGCCGCCCGCGCGCGCGGCTGGCACGACGACGCGACCGCGCTCGAGCAGCGGTTAAAGGACCTCGAAACCTTCGACCGCAGCCACCGCCGCCGCTGGGCGATCGCGGCGGCGCTGTTCGTTCTCGGTGTGCTCGGCAAATTGGGCGGTGTCACCGATACGCGCCTCGGGACGATCGTGCTCGTCGCCGGCGGCGCCGCGGTGGTCAACGCGATCGTCGGGCTCATCAACGAGCGCGGGTGGTATCGCTGGTGGTTCATCTATATGCTGCCCCTGCTCGACGTCGCGCTCGTCAACCTGCTCGTGATCTGGTTCGGCCACGGCGGCGCGGTGGCGGCACTGTTCATTGCGGTACTGCCCTACGCGTTCGATCAGGGCCAGGCTGTGGGCGACTTTCTCGTGCTCGTCGCGTCGATCGCGTACCTGATCGCGACCTGGGCGCACGGCGAGCTGTATCCGGGCGAATCGGGGCTCGACACCATGGCGTATCTCGAGACCGGCGTCTTCATCGTCGTCGCGATGGCGCTGAAACGCATTCCCGCGACGCTGATTCAACGGATTCGTCATGCGCGCAGCGTCATGGGCGAAGCCGAGCAGGGGTACCTCGCCGTGCGCGCCGCGGCGGCCGAAGCCGACGAGCTGGGCTTCCTCGAGAAAAGCTTCAACCGCATGCTCGAGGAGATCGGCACGACGATCTCGTCGGTGCAGCGCGAAGCCGATGAAGTCGCGGCGTTCGCCGAGGAGCTGGCGGCAGCCGCGCAGGAGCTGCACGCGACGACGGAATCGTTGACCCAAACCTCGCAGCGCCTCGCCGGCGACCTCGGCAGCCAGCGCGGCCTGGCCGACGGCGCTCGCGGCGAGAGCGCCAAGGCCGCCGATCAAGCGGAATCGCTCCGCGTGCGCGCCGAGCTGATGCAGGTCGATGCGTCGCGGCTCGTCAGCACGGCGGAACGCGGACGCGAGCGCGTCGCGCGCGCGAGCGCGACGCTCCGCGCGGTGGGCGAAGAAGTGCGCGCGACGGCATCGACCGTCGCGGGGTTGTCGGGAATGTCGGAGCGGATCGGCGTCTTCGCGCAGACGATTGCCCGGATCGCGCGGCAAACCCATCTGCTCGCGCTCAACGCGGCGATTGAAGCGGCGCGAGCGGAAGAACATGGCGAAGGCTTCGCGGTCGTCGCCGACGCGGTCCGCAGCCTAGCGGCCGAGGCAGGGAAGTCGGCGCGCGAGGTCGCGGAGCTGGTGAGCGATCTGCGCACGGGGATCGAGGCGGCCGGGCGCGCGATGCAGTCGGGCGAGGCCAAAGTCCGCGACATCGGCGCCGTCGCCGCCGAAGCGGACGGCGCACTCCAAGAGCTCCATCAGGGGGTGCAGCTGATGGGCGATCTCGTGAACGCTACGGCCGAAGTCTCGCGCAGCCAGGCACACCGCCTCGCCGAGTTGGCACAATCGTTACAGCAAGTCGCCAGTATCTCGACAGCTTCCTCCGACAGCGCCAACAACACCGCCGCCGCCACGGAAGCGCAGATCACCTCGATGGGCGAATTGACGGCAACATCCCAGCAGCTCGCCCAGCTCGCTGAACGGTTGCGCGGCGGGATCTCAAGATTCTCGGTGCTGCGTCGCGATCAAACGACGACAGAGCAGCAGATCCGTCCCGCCGCCGATTAGTCCTCACCCCCCGTCCCCCTCTCCGTTCCGGAGAGGGGGGATTCACCCCGCCCGGGAGACCGCTACGGCGCTCGGGCCTTGGTCCCACGACCCCGCGTTGAAGGGGTGAAACGCGCGCAGGGCCTCCCGGTACGGGGTGATGAGCAGGTCGATGTAACGCGCCAACGCCACATCGAACGGAAAGCGGCGCCGGAACTCTCCCGCGGTGACGCCGAGGACGGCGCGCAAATGACGGCCGAAGCTCTGCGGCGAGGAGTAGTCCATCCGGTAGGCGACATCTGACACCGAGAGTCCGGGGTTCTGAAACAGGAACGCCGTGTGGAGCAGCCGCATGCCGGCGAGATAGGTCTTGGGCGACGGAATCCCGGCGCGATGAAACCGGGACATCAGGGTGCTCGGTCGGACGCGCAGATGCCGCGCCAAGGCGCGCACCGTGCTGAGCGCCGGAGCCAGGCGCGCGACCGCTTCGAAGAAGAGGCGCGTCTCCTCCGAGGGGGCTGGCTCGGGAGGCGCTGCAAGCGCGGGAATGAGCCGAGCGAGAATGCGCGCAGCGACCGGGGAGGCGGGATGTCCCACGAGGTCTCGCAACCGCCGCCACCCATCAGGTTCGGTGCAATCGACCGCGTTGCGGACGCCGGTAGCACCGAGGCGCAAGAGTGTTTCCGTCGCTTCACGGTCGTGCCGCGAGACGAGGGCTACGGCGGGAATGGCAGGGAACTCGCGGACGAACCGGGCGACCCCGGGCAGCGCTTCGCCCTGACAGCGATGGACTGAAATGATCACCGCATCGACGCGCCGGCGGCGCGCCACGTAGAGCGCTTCCCGCAGGGAGTCGGCGTGCAGCGTGTCGAAACAGCCGTCTCCCACAGCGTCGATGCGCGAGCGTTCAGGAGCGGGAAGAACCGTGCACACGGTGACCATGCGCTACCACGGTAACCGGGCCATTTCAACCGCTGGTCACCGGTCCTGCATTGCGCGACATCGCCCGGCGGGTGAATTTGCGAACGGAGCCTACCCCAAAAAATGCTAGACCGGACACGCCTCCTGCTGCTGGCCATCTGCGCGCTCGCGCTGAGCTGCGACGCGCTTCCAAAATTCCAATTCAAGCTGCAGTCGGAGATCCAGCGGGAGTATCACCTGACGAGCGCCATGGTCATGGTCATCGATACCACGAACATGGTGGTGATGGTCTTCGACGACACCCACGCCGCGTTCGAGCCCAAGGAGCTGGCGGCATTCGAAGCGCAGGTGGCGCAGTACGCCGTCACGCACTATCAGCGCGGGAAGCTCAAGAGCGTAGGCGTCATGGTCGCTCGGGCGACGCGGAAGCGGTCCGACCGTCCACCCGAACCGGTCGTATTCATGCCCGAATATCACCCCGACGGCAGCGTGCGACTCGCGCTCATGCCGTCGGGACGGATGACGGTGCCGCCGACGCAACCCGACCGCCGATGACTTCGAAGCGCTGGCTCATCGGGTTGTCGTCGCTCGTGGTGATGCTGACCATCGCCGGCGCCGTCAGCTTCGTGCGGTACGCCCGCCTCCACGCCCCCCAGCCCACGCTGGTTGCGGTTGCGCCCTTCGACATCTTCGTGCCCGGCCTCGAGCCATGGCGCGTCCGCCTGGCACAAGAGCTCACCACGCGCCTCGACAGCATGGCGCCCCTCACCGCGGTGTCGCAGGACGTCGTGCGCGAGCGCTGGCAGGGACAGAAGCGGCCGGAGATCGCGGCGCTCGACCTCGCGCGCCGCACCAGCGCCGGCATCGCGGTCTACGGGCGCCTCGATCCGCTCGCAATCAAGAGTGAATCCGTGCTCGTGAGATTGATCCTGATTGACGCAGGGACGGGCCAGGTGCGTTCCGTCATGAATTCCCCCTGGCCTCGTGAGCTGCTGCCCGCGCTCGCCCCGGCGCTCGCTGAGCACGTGCGTCAGAACTATCGTTAGCACGAGTGACTGATCCCTTTGCAGCGCTGAACGCCGCCCTCCCCGACACCTACGTCATCGATCGGGAGCTGGGGCGCGGCGGTATGGCGCTCGTGTACCTGGCGCGCGATACCCGCCACGAACGGTTCGTCGCGCTGAAAACGTTGCGCCCCGAGATCGCGATGGCCCTCGGCCGCGAACGGTTTTTACGCGAAATCAAACTCGCGGCCGGCCTCCAGCATCCCAACATCCTGCCGGTCTACGATTCCGGCGACGCCGGTGGAACGCTGTACTACGTCATGCCCTACGTCGAGGGGGAATCCCTTCGCGACCGGCTGGACCGCGAGCCTCAGCTGCCGGTCGACGATGCGCTGCAGATCACGAAGGAAGTCGCCGAGGCGCTGGCGTACGCGCACAGCCACGACGTCGTGCATCGCGACATCAAGCCCGAGAACATCATGCTCTCGGGCGGACATGCGATCGTCACCGACTTCGGCATTGCGCGCGCCGTCAGCGCGGCCGGCGGCGACAAGCTGACGCAGACGGGGCTCGCGATCGGGACGCCGGCATACATGCCGCCCGAGCAGGCGTCGGGCTCGGGCCTCGTGGACCGGCGCAGCGACATCTACAGTCTCGCGTGCGTCCTCTACGAGACCCTCGCCGGCCAGCCGCCCTTCACCGGACCGACCGCGCAGGCAATCATGGCGCGCCACTCGCTCGACGCCGTGCCGCGGCTCAAGATCGTGCGCGACGCCATTCCCGACGAGCTCGAGGTCGTGATCGAGCGCGCGCTCGAGAAGGTGCCGGCAGACCGGTATCAGACGTCCGGAGAATTCGCCAAAGCGCTGACCGCGGCGAGCACCGGCAGGGTCTCGCGCGTGACGGTGGGACGGCGCCGGACGTCGTATTTCGTCCGGAAGCGGCGCCTGCTCGCGATAGCGCTTGGCGTCGTCGTGCTCGTCGCCGCGGCGTGGATCCTCCTGGGCAAACGCGGCAGTGCGACGGCTGCGAGTGGGGCTCTCGATCCGCGGCGAGTGGCAGTTTTGTACTTCGGCGACCTGAGCCCCGACAGCTCGCTGCGCTATCTCGCCGACGGACTCACCGAGGCGCTGATTGATCAACTCTCGCAAGTTCGCACGCTCCACGTCATCTCACGCAACGGCGTGCTGCCGTTCCGGCATTCTGATTTGCCGCGTGACAGTATCGCGCGGGCGGTTGGCGCCGGAACACTGGTGGAAGGCAGCGTCGACCCGGTGCGCGATCGCGTCCGCGTCACGGTGCGACTCGTGGACGGCGCGAGCGGCGCCGATCTGTTGCGGCGCGCCAGCTTCGAAGAGCCAGCCGGCAACCTCCTGTTGATCCGCGATACGCTCGCAACTGAAGTCGCACGCGTGCTGCGCGAGCAGCTCGGGGAGGAGGTGCGGCTGCGGGAAGAGCGGGCCGGCACGAGCAGCACCGAAGCGTGGACGCTCGTGCAGCAGTCGGAGCGGATACGGAAAGACGGGGAAGGGCTGGTGCAGGCGAACAAGGTGGATAGCGCGGTCATGCGCTTCGGCCGCGCGGACTCCATGCTGGCGGCCGCCGAGCGTGCCGATCCGCGGTGGGTCGACCCGATCGTGCTGCGCGGCCAGCTCGTCGAGCGTCGTGTCCGGCTCATGCGTAACGCGGCTCTCATAGATGAAGGGCTCGCCCACGCCGGCCGAGCGCTGACGCTCGCCCCGCTAGATCCCCGCGCTTTGGAACTGCGCGGCACGTTGCGCTATCGGCGCTGGCAGTTGGCCCGCCCGCCGGATCCGCAACAAGCCAGCGCGCTGCTCGATGATGCCCGTGGCGATCTCGAGCGGGCGACGAATATCGATCCGACGCTGGCGAGCGCGTTCGCCACGTTGAGCAGCCTGTATTACCAGACCAAAGACCTCCAGGGCGCGGCGCTGGCGGCGCGGCGCGCGTACGAGGAGGACGCGTACCTCGCGAACGCGCCGGACATTCTCAATCGGCTGTTTTTCACCTCCTACGATCTCGATCAACAGCGCCAGGCGCAGCGGTGGTGTGAGGAGGGGGACCGTCGCTTTCCGCGAGATTTTCGCTTCCTCGAATGCCAGCTCTACATGATGACTCGCCTGGAACAGCCCGACGTCCCTCGTGCCTGGCGACTGCTCGCGGGAATCGATTCCCTGGTGCCTGCCCCACGGCGCCAAGTCATTCACTTGCGCGAGCAGATGATGGTCGCCGCCACAATCGCCCGGGCGGGTCTGAAAGACAGCGCGCATGCCGTGATTGAGCGCTCGCGGGGCACACCGGAGCTGGACCCGGAGCACGACCTGGTCGCCTTCGAGGCATTCGTCCGTACGCTCCTGGGCGAGCAGGACGAGGCTATCCGCTTGCTACAGCGTTACGTAGCCGCCAATCCCGAGCACTCGTTCCGCATCGGCGGCGACATCTTCTGGTGGTGGTGGGACCTTCAAAAGCATCCCGGCTTCCAGGCGCTCGCTCGACCGCATTCGTGACGTAGCTCACAAACCCGGTGACCTACCTCACTTCTTGACGGGTCGCCATTTCGGCGCGCAATTTCTACCTCCGCGTTCCGATAACCGTTTGTAGTCGAGCAGGCCGTCGCAACCGTCCCAGATTTGCGCCCAGCTGGGGGTTGTACCAGGCCCCAACTGGGAGTCGCCCTATGAAGCGTATCGGCTTCACCGTGATCGTCGTCGCCGCACTTGCCGCGTGTCAAAACGATCGGCCGTTCCCCCCAGGACCCAACGCCCTGATTCAAGACGCAAACCACAACGCCGGCAACGCGTTCTTCTTCTGGCTGCCGCCCGTGGTGAACCAGCATGCCCCCGCGACACAGGTTTTCTCTGGGCAGCTGAGTCCCGTGGTCACGATCACCAACCTCTGCACCGGCGGCCTGGTACGGACGTTTTCCGGCGCGGATATCTCGGTCAGTAATGCGTCGTATCACGTCAATTGGAAGACGGCCCAAGACAACCTGATCGCGGCGTGCACGTACCGCGTCACCGTCACCGTCGGCACGAAGCTGATGGGATTTGCGGACGTGGACGTCGTCGAGAGCGGCCGTGAGCTGAAGAACGTCAACACGAACGAGTTCATCCCGCTGCTCGACGACCGGACGCTGCCGCTGCAGTTCTTTATTGGCGTCGGCTCGCAATGCGCGCGCGCGGGATCGGATTGCGGCGAGGGTACTGTGCACCCGGGCCAGAATACGGTCATCGTGAGCACGAACGGGCAGGCGGGTGTGTTCGTGCCGGCCGGCGCGGTCGACGCCGACGTCACGATCAGCGTCGAATCGAGCGACGACCGGCCGTGCATTCCCGGCCTGGAGCCGCCGGTGTATCCCGGTGCGCCCGGCGCCGTCGGCAATTCCTGCTACGATTTCCACACCGACCCGCCCCTGTCGCAGATCAACGAGACCGGCAGGTTCAATACCAACGTCACGATCGGTATTTGTCCGGACGTGATTGCGCTGGGTCTCGATCACCCCACGCTGGATCTCCTGCAGATCTTCCAATTTGACGCGGGTCAAGAGTCGCCGATTCGGGCCCTCAATAACGTGCCGGCGCCGTTTCTGCGTTGCGATCCGGGGTTCAATCCGACGTTCGGCGCCCGCCGCTCGCTGCTGGGCGAGCTCGCCAAGAGCCTCGCCGCGCTTGTCAGTCCTCGCCCGCTCTATGCGCGCAGCAATCGCATGATGTTTGATCTGGGTGCCGGCGGCAGCACGGACGGGTTCAGCCGGTTCACCTGGGCGCTCCCGAACGCGGTGAACATCAACTTCGACATCGGCCCGGACGGTATCAGCCCGGTCAAAGCGGGCACCGCGGTCAACTCGCTCTATTCGCGGCTCGGCGTGACGTTCAGTCGGAGCAACCCGAATGGACTGTGTGGGGGCACGGGTGTCTACGCGAACGATCACGGGCCGGCCGGCTTCAACTCGGGTCAGAACAACGTCACCGTGTGTCCGGAAGGTGTGGCGTCGGACTTCAGCGAAACGGCGTTCGGCGCGATCGTCGCGACGTTCACGGAGCCGCAGGCGCTCGTGTGCATCGGCGCGACGCCGTTGAGCCCGCCCATCGCGGGCACCAGTACTGCATTCATCGAGGCACTCGACGCGTTCGGCGAAACGCTGAACCGCGTAGAGTCCGCGCCGTCCAGTCCGACGCCTGTGCAACAGACCCTGTGCGTGTCGGGCCAGAACATTGCCAGTGTGCGGTTCGCCGGCACAGGCATTGGCTTCGCCATCTTCGACAATCTGTCTTTCGTGCGGGTGCAGTCGCAAATCCCGTAAACAGGCTGGGTACATGCAAGGGAGGGCGGCTCTTCGGGGCCGCCCTTCGTTTTTTGGTGCTGCATACCCGCCTCACTCCTTCGAACTAGTCCCTCCGTCCATAGCGGTCTCCTTCCGTTGTCGGATGGTGCTCCGGCGCCGCAAGTTTTGTTTTGACAGCGTGCACCACTCTCCTGTTCACCCAAGAACTCTGAAGTATCTCGCCTCCGTGGCGCTCATCGCGATCGGAGCGGTCTTCTGTCACGGCGATCGGAGCCTTCCGCCCGGCCCATCCGCGCTGATCCAGGATGGCAATCAAGGAAGCGGCAACGCATTCTTCTTTTGGCTCCCGCCGATAGTGACGCAGCAGCCGCCCGCCGACCAGGTATTCTCCAAGCAGCTGAGTCCCACCATCACGATCAGCAATCTCTGCA
>Ga0137395_10001687_pt1 | contig 10385 bp, 11 predicted proteins | sample czobulk216metaG_FD_108283 | JGI IMG/M metagenome (GOLD analysis project Ga0137395, IMG submission 108283) | Vadose zone soil microbial communities from Angelo Coast Range Reserve, California, USA - czobulk2.16 metaG | ecosystem: Environmental > Terrestrial > Soil > Vadose zone | place: USA...
AGGAGTTGCGACAGGCCATGACAGAACTGCAAAGCGGCGCTTTCATCAAGCACCGGTAACGCTTCTCTCCCGTAGCCAAACTGGGCTTGCTCGGAACAGCAATCTTACGTTCGCAGATTGAAAATCCTGCGCACCGTCTCGACGATAAAGGCAGACTGATTAGCTGCGGCAGCGTTCAATAACATTGCCACCGGCGCCTGGAGCACCTTTTCTATGATGCCACGACTAAGCGATTCCACAACATCTTTTTGGTCAGAGCTCAGATTGCCCAGGCGTTCGCAATGCGTAGCAAGGAAACGTCTGCCGCGCTTCCAATTTCAACAAACGCTGAAAGCTGAAAACCGGACGCAATTAGCTGAGTCACATTGAGCGTGACTCTGCGTGCCCTGTTGTGGTTTTCGTGGGCGCGACTTCTGGGCCTCCCAGTGCTAGAGCGAAAGCCACTAACAGCGCACACGCCACCACAACTCTGTACGTCTTCTGATGGCTCATAATTGTTGCTTCCATGCTCAATCTCAGTTTCGCCACCCGTTTCAGCACCGGTCACGCCGATTTTCTTACCACCTGAGGATATGCCAGCACCTTGCCACATTCGGCTGGGGGGAACCACTTTGAAACTTTGCGAAAGCTTTGCGGTATGTAGAACTCGATTATCTTTGCCATATGTCCTCCGAAGTACTTCATTGCTTCCGGCGACATGACAAAGGCACGCCAGATGCCAAAGTGGCCTAACAGATGCAAAACGGCCGAACGGAATTGAGAGCCGTTGCAGTGAACCCACTGCACTACTTCAGGTCGTGGATCGCACTTGGCAAGCGCTCCAGTTTGGCGGAAATGAAATCCTAGCCATCTTTTCATGAACGCCCGCCAAAGAAGTGGTCCGCACGAAATGTGCGAATGCCTCTCGCATCAGTTCGGAAATCAAACGGTCGATTGCCAGGTCCCCGCAACCTTTCTCTTACGGGCGAGCGAGGAGATCACGGGCTCAGTGTCAACCTCCGGACACTGTCACTTGGGAGACTCAATTGACACCATTCTTGCCCCATGTGTGCGCATTAGAGCACAGTCATGATGCCGAAACGTTTGGCAAGTTACGTGCTTTTTCCTTTCGCGGGAACGAAAGAAGATGCCGGACGCAGACGCACGTACACAGAATGCTCAATACCCGGCCGTGGCCGACGATCAGAGCGCAGCCCGCGAACTGCAGAGAGTGCTCTCGCTCAGTTCACCGTCTTTTTATCGTTGTGCTTTGCGTCTTCTGGGGAATAGGGCTGACGCAGAGGATGCGGTGCAGGAGGCGCTGTTGGCCGCCCACAAACATCTGCACCAATTCAGGGGACAGTCGCAGATGTCCACTTGGCTGACGACGATTGTCTGCAATTGCGCGCGGATGCAATTGCGCAAACGGCCACGCCAAATCCATACGTCGTTGGATGAGCAGATTGGCGAGGAGCAAAGATACTTCATATCCGAGAGACTGGCGGACCCAAGGCCCAGCCCTGAAGACGAGTTTCGAAATTCCGAACTTACGGCGCGCTTGCGAAAATGCACAGCACTGCTGTCGCCCACCTTGCGAAGAACATTTCAGCTACGCGTCGTCGACGGTCTCTCGATCCTTGAGACAGCCCAAGTCTTGGGTGTGGCGCGGGGAACAGTAAAGGCTCAGCTGGCACGCGCGCGCGCAAAGATTGCGCGGCACATGCGGCGAGTACTTGCACCAAGCCGTCGTACACACCTCAGCGGCGGCAGAAGTAGTTCGACTCGTTGAGAGGGGTGACTTCGTGGAACTGCACTCGGGATCATCCTTCTAAGAAAAAGCTCATGTGAGAGATCAGCACACAACCTCATTCAGGGTTCCGCTCGCGCTTGATCTGAAGCTCGAGGAGATGTCGGCATCGCCCAGCCTTTCAACCTAGGCCTGGTCTGTTTCGCGCTCACCGAAACCAAGAAATCGAAAGATTCGAGCTTAACCCTATGGAATGAGCTGAAGCTCCTGGGGTAGAAAATGCATTCGGAGGGCCTGAAAAGTTGGACTGTTACGTGCTACGACTCAGTTGCATGAGCCGCGTGAACATGCGCAGCTCGGGGTGATGTCGTGAACGATTTGGTCGATACCTCAACTTGGCGGTACGCGGTAATCTGCGTTCGGTCCGAGCCTGCTCGTGAACGGTTGGTTATTGCATATCCCGACGAAGAGACCCTGCGGGACCTCATCGCAGCACCTAGTATTGTGGCGCTCGGCTACACCTCTCCTGCTGACGCTCTCAAGAATACAGATCGTTGTGTAACTACCACCGCTTCTTTGAAGCGATTGCTGAAGACGGCGGTGCTCCACACAAACCTGACCTTTCTGACAGTATTGCGGCGACTCGCAGGCGCCTTTCGACTTTCGGGGAGTTCAAGAGTCATGCGTAATCTCCTGCACAACGGGCTCGCTGCGGCTCTTATCTTCTTCTACTCAAAGAATGTTCTGTCCTCGACAGCTCGGGCCTTTCTCTCTTTTTAGTACTATCGGGTGTCCCAACAGGCTCAGGGAAAACTCGTGTTTCTGCACTTCATCCTTAAGTCCTAGAGCCAACCCCGCGCTTTGTCTCCTCACCTCTTGGCGTCATCGAGAATTGGAACTCTATTTGCTTCTCTTGAGCTAGAACATGGCCGCGAGTCGCGGATGTGGGAGGTCAAAATGTGGATGCGGTGTTGTGCAGCGTGCAGACGGGTACTCAGCAAGGCCAAGCTAGCCGGTCACATTCGCTGCGAATGCGGCTGGGAGTGGTAGCGAAATGGCAACCGTGATTGAGTACTACATCCCCGAGAGATTGCGAAAACAGAGCGGAAAGTAGATTCCGCCCAAACAGAGCGGGAGGATCATTCCGTTTCCGGTGCTTGATAGCAACTCAGTGCCGACACTCTTTCGTTTGGCGTGGCCGCCGGCGTTTGATTGCGGCACGTCCAACAGGCACAAGTTCATTTTCGATTTCATGGGCGAGGTTGCCTTGAAATCGTCTAAGGCCGGGTTTTGGCTAGGGCAGGTCGAGGCTGTTTCTGATTGCAAGGCTTGTCCTCACCCGCCCTGTCATCAGCAGTTTGACTGTCACTTGACAGTTTTGACATTTTGACGCAAGCGCCGACCATCTCTCGGACGAGATCCCTTTATTTCATCGACACGCGACATCACGTGCGGGAGCTTCAGCAGGTTGCGGAGTTCTCAGTTTGGCATCTGCGTTGCTCTTCCTGTGAGGCGTAGAGAGGCTGGGTTGAAAAACTTATACATCGATCTCGGTGCCGCACTCGCTGTGGCGTTAGTCCTTTGCTTTCCGGCGTTGGGCCAGATCAGTCAAGAGGCTCCTCGGACAGCAACCATCATGGGCACCGTCACTGATGTCAACGGCAATGTGATCCCGAACGCGACGGTCGTCCTTAAAGAAGTTGAAAGCAATGACCCTCGTACGATCCCGACAACCGAGAAGGGGATGTTCGAGTTTCACGATGTGACACCAGGCATTACCTATCAGCTCAGCATCAGCGCCAAGGACTTTGAAGACTGGATATCTACCCCGATCATCCTCAATCCGGACCAGTTCAAAATTGTGACCGGCATCCAACTGCGAATTGCACCCTTTCGCATCACTGTCGATGTTCATTACGACCCTGTCAAAGTTGCTACCGAGCAGTTCCAGGCCGAAGAAAAGCAGCGCGTGTTCGGAATCCTTCCGAATTTTTACGTTTCCTATGAGAGCGATCCTGCACCGCTGACTCCAAAGATGAAGTTCAAGCTGGCTCTGAAGGTTTCCACAGACCCAGTTACCGCTGCGGGAGTTTTCCTTGTAGCCAGTGCCAAGCAAGCTGGAAATACTCCGGACTATGGCCAAGGCTGGGGAGCATATGGAAAGCGCTTTGGCGCAGTCGCCGCCGATGGTTTTTCCGACATCATGATCGGAGGTGCCATACTGCCTTCCCTGTTGCACCAGGACCCGCGCTACTTCTACCAGGGAACTGGTACCACCGGCTCCCGATTCCGCCACGCGGTATTCAGTACTTTTGTTGCAAGAACGGACCAAGGAGAATCGCAAGCAAACTACTCTAGCGTGGGCGGCGTTCTCGCATCATCCAGTCTCGCGAACCTTTACTATCCCCGATCCAATCGTGGTGTTGGGCTGGTGTTCGGAAATTTCGCGATCGGCATCGCGGAACGAATTGGCGCAAACGTGGCCCAGGAGTTCCTGCTCGGCAGATTCACCCGAAGAGGCGGCCACCTCAAAGGCAGCGAGTAGGAGAAATTTCCCGTCGTCAGGGAGAGTGGCGGATGTCCGGTTTGGACGAAAGCAACCCGAAAAGGATGAAACCTCAACGCACGATAGCTACTCCCAGCCAAATGGCACCAATTGGCTCGGCCCTAGGGAGCGAAGACGATATTTCGCTAGGTTCAGCGTGTTGAACACGAACTTGCCCGAAACCGAGGTTGCCGCAGCGGTTTTAGGAGTGCTGATGTCAACTCTTCGCAATCGCATGAAGACGCTTGGCATTGAGTCGAACTGGAAAACGCCGCAACGTTTCTTGCACAGCAGCATCTTTAATCGTCCGAGGTTTCGAAGGAGGCTAATGTGGCCGTAAATTGGAGCAAGGATGTTGATCAAGCACTAGTCCAAGCCAAAAAAGAAGAGCGGCCGATTCTGCTCGATTTCAGCGCGGCGCCGGCGTGAAGTGCGTGTGCTCGGCTGGATGCCGAGTCATACGAGGAGCAGAAGACCGCCGGCTTCATCGAGCAGAATTTTCTTCCCGTCAAAGCGCACATCAAGGAACATCCAGCCTGGTTCCACCGTTTCGAAGCTGTGTGGACACCCACCGTGCTTCTTCTGGACAGCGACGGTAAAGAGCGCGTGCGCCTGGAAGGCTATCTGCCGAACGCTGATTTTCTCGGTGCTCTTGCGGATGGTCTTGGCCGGATCGCATTCGTGCGCAAGAAATACGCCGATGCGGAGCGCTGGTATGGCGACGTGGTCACGCGCTTTGCCCAATCCCATTCCGCGCCCGGCGCCATGTATTGGAGGGCTGTAGCGCATTACAAGACGACGAACGACCACACGGTGCTAGGCAAAGTCGCCGAGGAGCTTCGGAGCGCTTACCCGTCCAGTGTTTGGGCCAGTAAGGCGATCCCCTGGCTACTGAAGCAATAGGATAAGGTAGCGTCGCTATAGAGCTGATAGGTCCGCAACATGCAGAGTCATGGCCTACCAAGCCGCCGACACACAGCGTCGGCGACTAGGGTCCGTTTGATGCTGCGTGGCAAGAGGAGTCCCTTGCAAGCGGTGTGGCTGTAATTGTGGCTGTATGTTGCAGAACCTTTCCAACTTTTCAAGCATTTGGAAGGTTCCGGGTGCGCGCAAGACTTTTTGTAAGTTGTTGGCTGATTGTGGGTTGGTAGAGAAGGATGGCAGGGCCTACCTGACTCTTAATCAGTAGGTTGTAGGTTCGATTCCTACCGCGCTCACCATCTTTTCAATCACTTGGCAGCTTCGGCTTGATCCCCATTCCACCGATTGTGTCCTTTTTGTGTCCTTACTGGACTCGATGGCTGGCCACCTCGGCCACCTCATCGATGTTTTGGTGCTGGTACTTCATGGTTGTGCTCACGGTCGTGTGTCCCATGACATTCATGACCGCAAACAAGTTTTTGGTTGCACGGTACATCTCAGTTCCAAAGCCATGACGCGCACAGTAGAGGACGAGGTCATTTGGCAACCCGGCCTCCTTCCTGACTTTTTCGAACTGTTTGGCGACCGTTGTCAGATGCCCATCGCGGGCGCGTTTTGAGGGAAAGATCCATCCCTCCTTCTGCTCCGAGTACCGCGCCAGAAGTGCTTGGCGAGTGCTTGGCGAACACGTGGACTGACTGGCACGAATCTTCGTCCCTTGGGCGATTTGCTCTCGTAGACGAAATATCGTTTGTTGCGCCAGTCCAAGTGTTCCCAGCGCATTCGGAAAACTTCCTTCTGGTTTCGCATCCCCGAATCACGCATGATCATCAACACATCGCGAAGCGGCTGCTTGCAAAAAGGCAAAAGCTTGGCTTCTATTTCGGCGTCAATGACGCGCTCCCGTGCGTGCTCTTGCATGAGTTTGATCTTTGGAGAAGCCTTGATGATGTTCCATTCCTCGGCTTTTCCTAGCATCCGTCGCAGCGTGCGCAAGGCATTGTTGTGATTTGATGGACCACCTGGGAAGGTGAGTCGATCAGCATCATCCTTGGTTATCGCATTGACCCTCATGGCCACTACGTCAGTCTCTTCAAGCAACCGCCAGCCGTTCTCGTAATAGTCCTTGGTTTTTTGCTTGAGCGTCGTGTTGCCTTCCACCCATTCAAGAAACCGCGTCTTGAAATCACGCAACAGCGGGCTGCGCTTTCTGAGAACTACATCTCCTTTCTCTTCGGCTTGGGCGAGCAGCAGCGATTCCACTCGCCGAGCCGCCGCCACGTTAGCTTTCTTGGTGGATCCACGGTAGCGCGTACCGTCGACCCAAAAATGGTAATGATAGATCCCGCCTCGTTTGTGCAGAGCCATCGCTCTAGCCTCCATGTGCCCGCACGGACGGCATTCGCTTGTTGGCTCGGACGTAACGTTCTACGTCAGCAAGATCATACTTGATTCGTCCTCCCAGTTTCACGTAGGTCGGACCGATCTCCGCACAACGCCAGTAGCGCAAAGTGCTTTCTGGGACACCCCAAATCTCTGAAAGTTCCCTGGTGCTGACGAGTTGCCGACGCCTATGCGGGTCCGCAGGTTCAATCCGGCCAGTTGGCGACTGGAAAGGAAGGAGCACCCCCGAGAGGTCGACGTTGGAAGGCTCGCTGCAATCGCCCAGCGTTTCAGCATTTGTACCCAGCTGACGCAAAATACCATTTCCCATGTTGCACCTTTATTCACGGCTGCTAAGTTTCCGCAGGGCTGGTGATGTTAAGCAATTTGCTTCAATCCTGCAGCCGTGTCCAACAACTTCTCGTCCGCGTGATATTCCTGCCGGGAATATCAGACAGCGGCAAACCGATTCGTCACCTCACGTTTCGTTGAGCAAATCACTTCGCGGATGCGGAGCGGACGTTTCAGAAGAACTGAGTCAAACAGTGAAGCAGCCACGACAGCCTCGTCTGTCTTGTCGGGGAAGCTGGACGCAGATTTGCGAGGAAAATGGCTATGCGCCCGTCAACACAACGACATCTTTGGGCCGTCTGATTAGACCCCTCCGTGTACCTGTATCCGAGTCGCACTTGCCAACCAATTGCCTTCACAAAGAATCGCGCCGAGCGGCGCGATCTACTTGGTCGCGACACCATGCTCGTCTGTTATTCCTCGCAGGAATAACAGAGTGACGAGAAGTTGTTGGACATGGTGATTGAGTGGGGTATGTTTGCGCCACAAGCAGCCGATTTGATGTCTTGCGGGAGGGTTCAAACAACACGTTGGTTCCGAGTCTATGCCGTCAGTCGGATCGAGCGCTTTCTTCAGTCGAAGTGCGCGGGTCCAACTGCGGTTGTTCGTTCCTGAAGGCCCGAGCAATGGTGCAACGGAAGAGCCTGCAAAGAAGTCTGTAGCCGGGGTGGAGTCCACGGGTTCTACGCACGTATTGAATGCGTGATCCTGCATTCAATTTCGCGTCGGAGCAAGAACGGTGCTTCGCACCGGAAGAATTGTGACACTCCACCCCTGATAGGGAACTGCCCAGATACTTTGGTATCTCGGCAGATACCGATGAAAACACACGATCTTGAAATGAAGCGGTATCTGAAGAGATACCATCCCTGGCAACCAACGGAGGTCCCGTATGGCTGACATTCACATGATCGAGGAACGAGCTTCAGAGAAGTTGCGAGGCCGCAAACGGCGCTCTTGCAACCTGAGCACAAAGCTCACGGCAGATGAGGCGAAGGCGGTCCAAGAGGCCGCGTCGAGAGCGGGAAAAACTCCGAGCGAATGGGCGCGTGATCTATTGCTGAACAGTGTCGTTGTCGGCAGTCATACGCAGATGGAAATGCACATTTTCACTGAACTTGTCGGTATCCAGATGCTTCTGATGAACACGCTGGAACCGCTGCTGCGTGGCGACAAGATCGCCCAGGAACAGCTCACCATCCTCTTTCGCCAAGTCCAGACAACCAAGGCCACAAAGGCGCAGGAACTCCTCGCCAAGCGCAGCCAGAGCAAGGAGAAATAGCCATGCCCTCAGTCCAGCAGTGGGGCCGCCGCGAGTCGATTATTTGGTCGCCCCGCCATTATCTTTACACCCTCGCCATGTTCCGGTGACCGATCTGCCTGCGACTGACCTGTCTCTCCGGCAGATAGTAGGCTGAGGTTGAGACTGGGTCAAATTCCAGAAGACCGAAAAATCTGACCTATGCCAAAGGCGCACACTTCTCGGATTCTCTCCGGAGATAATGTCCTGCCTTGTGCCATGCGCGAGGCCTCACGCACTTCGTCAGTCACTTGCCCAAAGAGAGTTTCTCCCGCCGCCTCCACCTGCCGGCGGGCCTTCGCATGTAAATGGGGCGCAATCTTCTCCCGCCAATCCGCTTGCAAAGTAACGAGACCGGCTCCAAACGTTTCCAGCGTGTCATGGATGTACAGCGTATCCTTGGCTCGTTCCTCGCGGTTTCGCTTCCCCTGGATCAGAATTTTTTGCGAGATAAAACTTGCCGGGTTCGCTACCAATATGGACTTTTCTCCTTCCAGAGAAAAGCCATTGGCACGTGACAAGATAACAGTCCAGGGCGCATGCAGCAGCAGCTCGAGGTGCCGCAGATTTTGCGATACTACGCCACCGAGTTGGGTCGTCTCTTTGCTCTTGCCGCCGCGTTCATGGGCGCTGCCCACCAGAGGTGTAAGAAACTCCGCGTAGAATTCGCCGCGTTCCGCAGTCAGATGATAGTGGGTTGAAGGCGGCTTGTGTTCGCCCAGAAACTGCGCTTGAAACCCGTTTGCCTGCAAGCGCTGATAGATGTCCTGGCCTTCGACCTTCAAATCGATCGGTAGCGCGACATCGGCGTCGAGCGTCGTAAGAGGAGCATAGTCCAGCGTCTTCGCGGCGGGATGAAGGCGATGCAGGCGGTGCGCCCAGCCACCGATAATCATCACTTGGTCGAGCCAGGGAGTGAGCGACTCGATCAGTCGAGCGAAGGCTTGGAGGTCGGCTCCTGTCGAAGTCATGCGTCCTTCCCATTCAATAGTTGCGAGAGAGCTCTCTGGGCAATGATTTTGGCCTGGTCTTTGCCGCGTGCCGGATGGTGGGAGACATCGAGCCATACCTGAAGAATGTCGGCGACGGGAACGCCATGGCGTTCGACGGCCGCGCGAAAGATGGCTTCCGCATTTTCTGGAATTCTCACGAAGGCGTCCGCCTGATGCCGGGCATCTTCCATGGAGAGGCCAAGTTGCGCGAGCACTTCCCGATCCAACCGTTCCAGGTAGAGATGAGGCAGCGATCCATGTACGAACTTGAAACCCAGGGCCTCGGCAGCGGCAAACAATCCCAGACAGATCCGATTTGGAGCCTTAGATAAAAGTCCCTGGGCCGCTCGCTTGTTCGGCGAAGGTTTTCTGGCAAGTCTCGAAACGTACGCATGTACAGCAACCGCCAGTTGATTGTTTGATCCGCGAATCACCCAACGCACCGGAATCTCGCGGACACGCTGCTGATTCGCCGCCAGCCAGCGTTCGAGCAATGCTTCGCGGCGGACCACCCGCAAGAATTCATTATCTTCGAGAAAGCCTTCGCTCGAAAGCTGGCGGACGAAGCGGAACGCGCTCATCACCGACACCTGGGCTGCCTCGGCCAGTTGGGAAGCGTTTTCATATTGCTTCCGTGGGGCCGAGAGCATGGAGTCGGGGACGTCTTTGGCAAGCAATACTTTCAGCATCCACTGGTTCAAGTCAGAAAACAAATAGCCAGGAGAGGACGGTTTCTCCGGCACGCCGCGCGAAGGTGAACCTGCGGAGTTGAGCCATTCCATACCGGGCCCGCGAAACATACGAAAGCCACTGGCGTCGATGAGTCCGACAGCCATGTTCGGGGCATTCTGTTCGACGAAAGCCTGCACGTGCTCGGCCAGTGATTTTGAGACATGGTCAACTGCAAGGACGGCGACGGGAATGGCAGGGCCCGGTATTCGCTGTGCCGCTGCCTGGGCTTCGAGGATGGCTTGCGACAGGAGCGGTACCGCCCGGTCTCTTCTAGCTTCCGAGGACGCCTTGATCTGGACAATGTATTTCTGGTTTCCCTGCTGGGCCACGAGGTCGATGCCTTCATCTAGGTCTCTTTTTTTGTGAATGACGCTGCAACCGCCGCGTTCGAAACTATTTCCCTACAGGACGTTCGACCAATGCGCAGATGAGTCG
>Ga0137395_10001689_pt1 | contig 10376 bp, 7 predicted proteins | sample czobulk216metaG_FD_108283 | JGI IMG/M metagenome (GOLD analysis project Ga0137395, IMG submission 108283) | Vadose zone soil microbial communities from Angelo Coast Range Reserve, California, USA - czobulk2.16 metaG | ecosystem: Environmental > Terrestrial > Soil > Vadose zone | place: USA...
CGACGGCAGCGCGACCACCGAAGCGGCGGGCGAGCTGCCCGAGGTGACGGTCACCGCAGAACGCTATCAGTCGACGGTTCAGACGACGCCGGTCGCCGTGACGGCCCTCAGCATGGATATGCTGGAGGATCGAAAGGTGACGAGCGTGGAAGACGTAGCGGCGCAAATACCCGGAATTGTCATCACGCCGTCGACGGGCAGTTCCAACAATGCGCGCATCGTGTTGCGGGGCGCCGGGCAGGAGCAGGGCGGAATAAACTTCGATCCTGCCGTAGGTGTTTACATTGACAACGTTTATCAGCCGCGCATCAATGGCGCGTTTTTCGACTTCTTCGATATCGCGCGGCTCGAAGTGCTGCGTGGGCCACAAGGGACCCTCTACGGCCGCAACACCTCGGGCGGTGCGATCAAACTCGAGACGCGTCGGCCGACGTTTAACTGGATCGAGTCGGGCGAGCTGAGTGGCGGCGAGTGGGACACGCGTGAGGGCAAGGTCTTCATCAGCGGCCCCATCGTTGCAGACAAGCTGGCATTCTCCGTCAGCGGCGTCTGGCGCGATCGGGACGGTTTCCTCTTCGACCCGTACTACAATCATCGCATCGGCAGAATCGATCGCCGCGCGGAACGAGGCAAATTGCTCCTCGTGCCGACGGAAAATCTCGACGTGACGCTGTCGTTATTCGCGATGCAGGACTATTCCGAGCCGGGTGTGGGCGTGCCTCTGCAAGTGTCGGTCGGCGTCGTGGACCCTTACGCAACCGGCGCGGGCCGGGATCTGACCCGGTCGGAAATCTTCGGGCCGATGGGCCAGACTCTTCTCAATGACGGGGCGGCGCTGAATGCGACCTATTCGGTGACGCCCGCGCTCAAGATTAATTCGATCACGGGTTACGGCGATTTGCGCATCCACGGGACGGGCAGCATCTTGTGGCTGTCTGCTGCGGCGCAGAGGACCGGCAATGGAGCCCTGAATATCGGCGCCGGCGGCGACGGACGCACCAAGGACACGTTTTACAGTCAGGAATTCAACGCAACCTACACGACCGACCTGATCAAAGCTGTCGGCGGCTTGTTCTACTTCAACGAGAAAGGAGAAGCACACACTTATCTCGGCGGAACCCCGAACGATCAGTACCGCTACACGAAAGCGTATGCTGCGTACGCACAGGGGACGTTGAACGTCGGACATGACGTGGGCCTTACCGCTGGCATACGGTTCACCAAGGAAGATGCGGATTTCCGGCAGTTCTACTACACCCTCGTCAACTTCCCGCAATCGCTGTCGGATACGTTCAACGGAACCACACCCAAGCTGGGGGTCGATTGGCAGGTCACTCCTAACGTGTTGACCTACGCTTCCTGGACAAAGGGCTTCAAGAGCGGCGGCATCAATCCGGTGCCACCCAACGCAAACACCGGTGTGCCAGGGGTGCTCGGCGCGCCGGTCCCCTACGGTCCCGAGAAGGTCGACAGTTACGAGATCGGCACGAAATTTGAGACTCCGGGTCGTCGCTTTCGTCTCAACCTCGCACTCTACGACGCCGAGTACCATGGGTTGCAATTGCCGGTTTTCTTTCCGGGCACCTCCACGAGCTATACTTCGAATGCGAGCGGTGCATCCATTTACGGCGCCGAGATCGAGCCGACGTGGCAAATCCTCGAATCGCTGCAGATGTATGGCAACCTGGCATACAACCACGGCAAGTACACGGAGCCTTTTATCTGCTCGGGCCCCAACACCCAATTCCGCGATTGTTCGGGCAACAAGATCAAGGGCTTAGTCCCCGGCAAGGAAGTCATCGGCTTCAGTTATTCGCTGCCGTTGCACCTGCGTGGGCAGTTGCGCTTACTCGGACAGTGGAATCACACCGGGCACTATTACAACAACGTCGCCAACGCAGGCCCGTTGGTACAGACGGATGCGGTGGACCTTTTCGACGGCTCGATTGCCTGGAACGATGACTCGAACCGCTGGCGCGCATCGGTCGAGGGAACGAACCTGGCCAACAAGCACTATGTGCTCGCCGGGCTACAGCTCGCCAGCCCCCTGGTACCGGCAGTCACAGGCTACATCAACGAGCCGCGAGTGATCCTGCTGCGCGCCGGAGTCAACTTCTGATGCCATCGCGGCGCGAGGTGATCCAGGGTGTGGCCGCGGCCCTCTCGCAGCTCACTGCGGTACACCTCGAGACTGCGTTTGGCCTTGAGAGCGCCGCCACCCTCGGCGCGATCCGGGCCGTGACGATCACAGCGGACCGTCTTAGACCGGTCGAGGACGCCTGGACGAAGTTCATGGGCTATCGCGTAGTGCGCCGTGGCTCGCTGCCGCGCGCTACGGCAGAGAGCTGGGACGCTCCACACCTCACCGGCAAGTCGTTCGTCATCCTCGGCCCCGAAAGTGGCGAACCGACATACCTGCGCTTTGTGGAACAGCCCACGCCGGCAGACTCAACGACCGAGCGGTCGCTCGGTTGGACCGCGACGGAGATCACCGTCCAAAACACGGATGACCTCTACGAGCGGCTCCGCGATTCCCCGTTCAAGGTGAGCAGGCCACCCGCGCAGATACCCACCTACCCCTATCTGCGCGCGATGCAGGCTATGGGCCCCGCTCGCGAGCGCCTCAATCTCACCTGGATTACAGAGCCGCGTCCCGACCTCGCGGTCGCGAAGTCATTCGTCGGCCGCTGCTTCATCGCAGTGCTGGGCGCACCCGACCTGCCGGATGCCCTCCAGTTCTACCAGACGCGCTTTGGCAACACGTCGAGCCCCATCCGCGAATTACCGTCGCTGAAGCTCGCCGTCGTGCCGCTTAAGGACGGCACCAAGATCGAAGTCGATCACTTGGGTGCGCAAACGCCCCGGCGGATACGGCCTGAAGGCGGTCTCCCCACCGGCCTTGCGGTCGTGACTTTCGAATGCTCGCAGCTGGATGCTTTGCGCGACCGCTTTGTCTCGCACCCGACCAGGACCGCTCTCGAGCCTCACCCCGGCAGGCGAAGCGTCACCGTGCGCGGAGTAGCGGGTGAGCTTCTCGAGCTCCTGGAGAGCTGAAGGTACGCCGTTGCCAGACGACAAGACCTATGACCTGATCTTGCGAAATGTGCGGCTCGTCGTACCACGACGCGCGACCTTGGAGCACTCCGACATCGGCGTTCGAAACGGCAAGATAGCGACCTTGGCGCGTGGGCTCGATCCATCGCAGGCGAGGAAGCTCATCGATGGCAGAGGCCATCTGGCATTTCCCGGTGTCGTTGATGCCCACATGCACACCGGGATCTATTCACCGCTCGTGCAAGACTCCATCACTGAGAGCCGCGCAGCCGCACAAGGAGGGGTGACCTCGAGCTTGAACTACTTCCGTTCCGGACAGTATTACCTGAACCGGGGCGGACGGTACCTTGAGCTGTTTCCCGAAGTTCTCGAGATTGCGCGCGAGAGGTTTCACGTCGACTACGGATTCCATCTCGCTCCGCTGGATAGTTGGCAGATTGAGGAGATCCCGCAGCTCGTCGAGCAGTACGGTGTGACCAGTTTCAAGATCTTCATGTTCTACGGCGGCTATGGTCTGCACGGTGCTTCGAGCTCGCAACATGAATTTCTGATGATCGATGCGCAGGAAAAATACGACATCGCGCACTTCGAATTCGTGATGCGTGGAGTGCAGCAGGCGATGCAGAAGTATCCCCGACTGCGCGATGAGATCTCGCTGTCCCTGCACTGCGAGACCGCCGAAATCATGAACGCCTACACGAAGATCGTCCAACGGGAAGGCAAGCTTAAAGGCCTGCGCGCGTACAGTGCGGCTCGGCCGCCGCATTCCGAGGGTCTGGCAATTTTCATTGCAGGTTACCTCGCGAACGAGACGAACTGTCTCAACATCAACCTTCTGCATTTGTCGTCGCGCAAGGCTGTCGATGCGGCGCTGCAGATGGCCGAGGCGTTTCCGCACCTCAATTTCCGGCGTGAAGTGACGATCGGCCACCTGTGCCTTGACTACGATTCGGCCGCGGGACCTCTTGCGAAGGTCAATCCGCCGATCCGCTCGCCCGAGGACGTCGAGTATCTGTGGCAGGCCGTGCAGGACGGGAAGATTGACTGGGTCTGCTCCGATCACGCATGCTGCCGTCACGAGATGAAGGTCGATGCGAAACAGCCTGGCGAGATTTTCCTCGCCAAGTCGGGCTTCGGAGGCACCGAATATCTCTTACCCGCCCTCATTACCGAAGGCCAGCGCAGGGGCCTGACGATGAACCGGATTGCCGAACTCACTTCCGCGAACCCGGCCCAACGTTTTGGATTGCGCTCCAAAGGCAACCTCGCGCCGGGATTCGATGCCGACATCGTTCTGGTGGAAACGGACGTCAGCGATACGATCCGCGCCCGAGATTCGAAGTCGGCGCAAGGGTACACGCCCTTCGAAGGCATCGAGTTGAGTGCGCGAGTGGCGACGACGCTGCTGCGCGGTGAGGTGATCTACGACCGCGGCGAGATCATCGGACCCCCGCGCGGGCAATATTTACACCGTCCCTATGGCTGACACAGCTCATGAATCAGCGGCTCCAGTGACCCTGTTCGAGAAGATCTGGCGGCAGCACCGGATCGGCGAGGAGCGTAACGGCACAGCGGTGCTGGCCGTCGACAGGATTTTCCTTCACGAGCGCACAGGTTCTGTGGCGCTTAAGACTCTCCGTAGTCGGGGCTATCCCGTATGCGACCCGGCGCGGGTGTTTTGCACCATGGACCATATTGTGGACACCCGCCCCGGACGCGGAGACGACTGCTCTACCCCCGGTGGCCATCAGTTCATCCTTGAAACACGCGAGAGCGCGCGCGCTGCCGGCATTACGCTCTTCGACGTGAATGACCCCGATCAGGGGATCGTCCACGTGGTGTCGCCCGAACTCGGCATCGTACTTCCCGGCACCACGGTCGTCTGTCCTGACAGCCACACGTGCACTCAGGGTGCGGTTGGATCCCTCGCGTGGGGCATCGGTTCGACTGAAGGGGAGGAGGCGCTCGCGACCGGAGCGCTCCGGGTGCGCAAACCGCGGACATTGCGTGCGACCTTCGACGGACAGATCCCGGCCGGTGTGGGTGCGAAAGACCTGAGTCTGGCACTGATCAGCCGTTACGGCTCGGCCGGCGGCAACGGATGTGTCGTTGAATACGCCGGCGCCGCAGTCCGTGGCCTCGAGATGGAGGCCCGCTTCACGCTTTGCAACATGACGACTGAGTTCTCCGCGGTCACGGGCCTGATTGCACCCGATGAAAAGACGTTCGCTTATCTTCAGGGTCGGCGTTACGCCCCGCGGGGGCAAGAGTGGTCACGGGCGATGGGAAGCTGGGGCTCGCTGATCACCGACGCGGGAGCCGTCTTCGACCGGGAAATTACCATCGAGGTCACGCACATGGCGCCGATGGTCACCTGGGGCACGAACCCCTCGCATGCCGTTCCCGTGACAGAGGTCGTGCCGGCGTTCGAGAATAGCGGCGCCACACGTGAGGCCTATGACCGCGCACTGTCCTACATGGCACTCAAGTCCGGAGTCCGGCTGACCGAGCTCAAGATCGACGCAGCCTTTATAGGATCCTGCACCAACAGCAGATTGTCCGATCTGCGGCGAGCTGCGCGGGTGCTCGCGGGCCGGCACGTGGCGCCCGGCGTGACCGCCGTGTGCGTGCCGGGGTCTTCCGCCGTGAGGCGCATGGCGGAGGCGGAGGGGCTCGACCGCGTCTTCAGTGCCGCCGGGTTTGAATGGCGCGAGTCCGGGTGCTCGATGTGCTTTCACGCGGGTGGAGAGTCCTTCGGTTATCAACACCGAGTGGTCTCGTCCACGAATCGGAATTTCGAGAACCGCCAGGGACCGGGGACGCGCACCCACATTGCGAGCCCCGAGACCGTTGCGGCGAGCGCAATTGCGGGCCACATTGCCGATGCCCGCTCCTTGGTGAACTGAGCCGTGGAACCGTTCAGGTCATTGACCGCCGTGGCTGTGCCGCTCGTGCGCGCCAATGTCGACACGGACGCCATCATTCCCTCGCGCGAGATAAAAACGGTGAGCAAGACCGGATTGGCGGAGGGCCTGTTTGCCGGATGGCGCTACCGGGGCATCGGGACCCGGGACGTGGATCCGAACTTCATCCTCAACAAGCCACAGTACGCCGGCGCCCGGATTCTCCTCGGCGGAGAGAATTTCGGTTGTGGCTCGAGCCGCGAGCACGCGGTGTGGGCCCTGCACGAGTACGGATTCAGAGCCATCGTCGCACCGAGTTTTGCGCCGATTTTTTTCGGTAATTGCGTCCGAAACGGCGTACTTCCGGCAACGCTGGCGCGCGAATCAGTGGTGCAGCTGGCCTCCGCTGTCGAGGCAGTTCCCGCTCGAAATCTGCTGACCGTGAATCTCGAACGACTCGAGGTCTCCGCCCCGGGTCTGCCACCCTATGGCTTTACCATCGATCCAGAGAGCCGGGAAATGCTCCTCCAAGGGCTCGATGCGCTGGCGCTCGCCGTTCAGTGCCGCCCGGTCATCGAAGCATTTCTGGCGCGCGATCGAAGCGAGCGTCCGTGGGTTTATCTGGGATGAAGCGCGCTCTGATCAGCGAGGTAGGGCCGCGCGACGGCTTGCAGAGCATCGCGAGCATCCTGCCGCTCGAAGCCAAGAAGGCCTGGATCACCGCGGAGGCCGCCGCGGGTATTACCGAGATCGAAGTGGGAAGTTTCGTGTCGCCGAAACTCGTGCCACAACTGGCTGACACAGGGGAAGTGGTGGCGCATGCGCGCAGCATTCCGGGACTGACGGTCGCCGTGCTCGTCCCCAACCTCAGAGGCGCCGAGGCGGCCGTGTCCGCCGGCGCGCACAAGCTCACGATTCCCGTCTCCGTTTCCGAGACACACAGCCTCAAAAACGTGCGTCGCACGCACGCGCAGATGCTCGAAGAAGTGCGGGCGATCGTCGCTTTGCTCGATAGGCAACCGCCCGAGTCGCGGCCGAAACTAGAAGGCGGTCTCTCGACGGCTTTCGGCTGCACGCTCGAGGGGCGGGTCGCTCCGGACAAGGTAGTGACCCTGGCGAGGGAGTTGATGCGCGCCGGCTGCGACGAAGTGGGGCTCGCGGACACCACCGGCTACGCGAATCCTGCGCAAATAAAATCGTTGGTAAGGTGGGTCAAGGAGGCGGTCGGCGAGCGCACGCTGTCGGGACTTCACTTGCACAACACGCGCGGCCTCGGACTCGCGAACGTCCTTGCAGGGCTCGAGGCCGGCATCACCACTTTCGACAGCTCGCTCGGGGGGCTGGGTGGTTGTCCTTTTGCGCCCGGGGCGTCCGGTAATATCGTCACGGAAGATCTCGTGTTCATGCTCGAATCCATGGGCATCGACACGGGAGTCGATCTGCCGCGCCTGTTCGCGGCACGGGAGATCCTACGGCAGGCGCTGCCGCGCGAGGAGCTGCACGGCTTCACGCCTCTCGCCGGATTGCCGCTCGGTTTTCAACCGGCGGTCAAGGGTGGCTGAGGTGTCGGCCGCTGAAGCGCAAGGGCGGCCTCTGCCGCTCGCTGGCGTCAAAGTAATCGAGTTCACTCACATGGTCATGGGGCCGGTAGTCGGCGCCATTCTGGCCGAGCTCGGTGCCGAGGTGATCCGAGTCGAACCGATTGGGGGAGATGCCACGCGCACGCTGCAAGGATCCGGCGCCGGTTACTTTCCGATGTACAACCGTAACAAACGGAGTGTCTGCCTCGACGTCAAGCATCCCGACGGCCTGTCGCTCGCGCGGAGGCTGATCGCCACTGCCGACGTGTTCGTGGAGAATTTCCGTCCCGGAGCGCTCGAGCGGCTGGGTCTGGGCTACGAATCTCTCCGCCCGGCGAATCCGCGGCTGATCTACTGTTCCGAGAAGGGCTTTCTCGCGGGACCCTATGAGAATCGAACGGCGCTCGACGAGGTCGTGCAGATGATGGCCGGTCTTGCATACATGACCGGCCCACCGGGGCAGCCGTTGCGCGTGGGCGCTTCGGTGATCGATGTCGCCGGAGGAATGTTCGGCGTGATTGCTATATTCGCCGCGCTGCAAGAGCGCCATCGTAGCGGCCGTGGACAGAAAGTGACGAGCGCGCTGTTCGAGTCGGCGGTCTATCTGGTCGGTCAACACATGGCCCAGAAAGCGGTGACCGGACAACCTGCGCCACCTATGCCCGTGCGCGAGTCGGCTTGGGCGATTTACGAAGTGTTTACGACAAAGGATGACGCACAGATATTCTTGGGAATCGTCTCCGACGGTCTGTGGCAGAAGTTCTGCGCCGCCTTTGGGCTCGACACGTTGGCCCGCGACGCTCGCTACCGCACGAATGCACAGCGCGTACAGGCGCGAGCCGACCTCATACCCGAGATTCGCAAGTTGGTCCGAGCGTTCACCAAGGCCGACTTGCTCTCGCGACTCGAGCTGTCAGGCTTGCCGTTCGCCCCGGTTGGCAAGCCGGAGGATCTCTTCGAGGACGCTCACCTGCTGGCGAGCGGTGGGCTGATTACGACCAGTTTGCCCGACGGGTGCGAAACAAAATTGCCGCTGCTGCCGATCGAGCTCGACAACCGGCGGCCGACCGCGGGAGGGCGCCTCGCACGGCCAGGCGAGGATACTCGCGCGGTACTGAGCGCGATCGGCGTGAGCCTCGATGAGATCGAGGCGCTCGTGGGCAACAGAGTGATCGCCGGCCGTTGAGAAGGATCGGCTGCGCCGGGCAGCGGTGTCGTCGCAGCATTCCGCTCCGTCGGCACTCGGTTACGCTGGGATCGAGAGGACGGCAGCTCATTACCTATTGGGGGCGCGGACCGGGGACGCGTCCATGTCGCGGTAACGCGAGGCGAATCCCACAACCAACGGTTATCTGAGGCCATGCCGGAAGAACCGTTTCGTGCGGGAATTTTGTGGGAATAAGCCCTGCTTTTCGCTGCTCAGTCGTGACAAATGCAACAGGTGCCCCGCGAGCAGTGTTAGTTGGATCAATCACTTACGAATGTGCAAAAAACCTCTCAAAAATTTGTAAACCGTTTGCCAGATACAGTTCGATATTAAGCTCCCTTTTGGCAGGGGTCCACAACCACCGGGATTGCTAACCTGGTGTTCGAGTTGGCGCGTGGGCATGAGGGTTCCCCTCATGGGGCACGTGCCTATGAGGAGGCCGCCTGACCGGTGCCGGACCGGGTGCCGGATTGCCAGCCCACCATTTATCGAAGGCTATCCAGTCCGCATCTTTGTTTTCGTCACATGGCGTCCCAGGAGCACACACCTCGATTGCGTAGACCGGATGGATCTCCCAGAGAGACGCTCGAACGGGGGCGCATTTGACACCACAGGGGCACACTTGGTGTGAGGCATCAAAAAAAAGTTGCCCGGTGATTCGGAAGGGGTGGCCCTTCAGTTTCGCCTCAATCGTCGGATCGGGCGTGTAAAGCCTGGTGTTTGTGTTGTATTTCTCGTCGTGGCCGATCACATTCCAGGAATCGGGGCGGAAATGCGGGCTGATCTCAGCCGTGACGCTCTGGCACTCCTGGTCGGTCGCTTGCGCAACGAGCGCAATATGCACGTCATTGTCGAGTTCCGTCCCACCCTGGCAGTTGACGCTCTCACCGCTGCCGAGATCGGCATGGTGCGCCTCATACACGAAGGCTTTGATGCGAACGAGCTTGCCCTCGCCTAACGCTTGCAAAGGGGCTCGACTCGCGGGCTCCCTTCCATGTCCCGACGGTATCGTCGTTTTTCTTTGAAGGTCGACCAGAGACTGTACCGTAACCACCTCGGGTTGTCGGTTGCCGGCTCCCGCACAGAAGTTGTTCTTGACTGTGTTCTGTAGCTGACTATTCGCGGCACTTCCTGGACCGCCTCTTAGGCCGCAGCTACTGTCTATCGGATGCTTCACCTCAATTGGGGCGAACGGTAGCGGAGCGGCGCCGCAGTGGTCGGGGAACGCCGTCTGTGCATGAAGCCCCATGCACGGGATCATCAAGACGGTCAAGGTCAGTATCTTGCGAAAAAACATGAGCTGGTACCTCCCTCGATTAGGACCACTCGAGCCCAGGCGAGAGGTCGAGGATGGCAAGTGCACAACGGCCAGTACTTCGCTGCGAAGCCCCTGACTTGCAGACCCGTACGCTTAAGACTGTTGCTTGGATTCGCGGGATCCCACCCAATCCGCCTACATCCCTCCGCGCGAACACAGCCATGGATCTCTTGTTGCTGCGCAGCGACTGTGCACGCAGGAAGTTCTGCGCGCGAGAAAACCCGCCCGAACACGGGGTCTCAGCGCAGCCCCACGGCCGTTCATGGTCCGGTCAGGCTCCGGCCTGCAGAGACTGTACTGCGATGGTCGCTCCA
>Ga0137395_10001690_pt1 | contig 10373 bp, 13 predicted proteins | sample czobulk216metaG_FD_108283 | JGI IMG/M metagenome (GOLD analysis project Ga0137395, IMG submission 108283) | Vadose zone soil microbial communities from Angelo Coast Range Reserve, California, USA - czobulk2.16 metaG | ecosystem: Environmental > Terrestrial > Soil > Vadose zone | place: USA...
ACTTCCAGAACGTCTTCCAGGTTGATTCCGAATTCAGCCAGCACGCTGCGGCACTGTTCGTTGAGGCGCAGGTTGCAGAGATTGTCACTGAGCCAGCGTCCCATCAAAAATTCCATGGAGAGATAGGAGAGGCGCTTGAGGTTTTGCGCGCGATAACGCTGCTCAGTCTTGAGCAGGCCGTCAATAAGAAAATCTCGTATGGCAAGCGAAACGGGCTTGAACAGCTCACGCGGAGTCGCGGGGCCTTCAGGGCGGGCAAGCGTGTAATGGATATGCTGCAGGATCGACTGGCGCAGCATGTCGGGAGTAAACGATGTTCTGGTCAACAAATCGGCGGACATTCTGACTGACGCGATGAAGACACAAAGATTTCCCGTCGCTTCAAGGCTGTATTAAGTATGGCACAGCGGCCGCTGGCAGCGCACTCAGGTGAAATACCTGAGTCTATGAGAGTTTGGGGTGTTTCTTGTGCCAGTCAGTCTGGGCCTGAAAAACGCGCGCCGCCTGAACGACTTTGGCATCGTCAAGCGTGCGGCCGATGAACTGCAAGCTTACGGGCAGGCCATACTGGCCGAAGCCGCAGGGCACGCTGATGGCGGGAAGGCCGCAGAAATTGCCAATGCCGCCGATGGGATCGGCAAAGGTCAACGCCAGGTCAAGGTTGGCGTCGAGTTTGCTGGCGGTCACCGGCAGTGATGGCGTAGCCAGCACGTCTACCTTGGTGAAGAGTTCGTCCATTTTGGATTGCAGGACGGTACGGATACGCTGGGCGAGAATGAAGTCGCCCGCGCTGATCTCTTCATTCATATAACCGCCGATCTGGCCCAACGGATCATTGAGCTCGGCCACGCGTCCGGACTCGATCAGCTTGCGAAACGCCGAAGCGCCTTCTACTGAAATGATGACCCCGGCGGCAGCCTCCCAGGGCCCTTCCGGCAAAGACACATTGCTCAGGTGAACCGAAGCACTCTTCTCCAGAACCTGGCGCGCCGCCATGGCGGCCGTGTTTACGTCAGGAGAAATCTCTTTCCATTGGTTCACCAGCCAGCCCATCCGCAGGCGACCGTTGGCGCCTTCCGCGCCAGTGTATTTCGCTGACGACTCAGGCAGCGAGCCAAGATCGCGAGAATCGTGCCCGGAGATGGCCTTTAAAACCAGATCGCAATCGTCGGCGCTACGGGCGATGGGGCCGATCTTGTCCATGGTGTAAGAGAGAGCCATGGCGCCGTAGCGGCTGACGCGTCCGTAGGTTGGACGAAGCCCGCTGAGGCCGCAAAATCCGGCGGGACAAATGATGGAGCCCCAGGTCTCCGTGCCGATGGCGAAGGCCGCAAGCCCCGCGCCGGTAATCGCGGCTGAGCCGCTCGACGACCCGCAGGTCCAATAATCGGTATTCCAGGGATTCTTTGCCGGACCGCTGGCTGAGGCCGAGGCGTAGCGATAGCCCATGCCGCCGGCAAGCTCGATCATCGCAGCTTTACCCAGCAGAACCGCGCCTGCTGATTCCAGCTTGCGAATAACCGTGGCGTCATAGTCAAAGCGCTGATCGATATACGGCTTGGCGCCCCAGGTGGTGGGATAACCCTTGACGGCCAGCAGATCCTTCGCCGCATAAGGAATGCCGTGCAGCGGCCCCCGATACTTCCCGGCTGCAATCTCTTTTTCCGCCGCATGCGCCTGCTTTAACGCCAGCTCCGGCGTGAGCGTGGCATAAGCATTCAAGTTCGGGCCGACGTCACGGCTGCGCTCAAGGTAGCTCTCCGTCAATTCGACCGGGGAGAGCCGCTGGGCGCGGATTCGTTTTGCCAGTTCGATAACGGGAAGAAAAAGAACGTCTTCGCTGAGCATTTATTTTTTCTCTTCCCTGGCGGGTGAGTCGCTGCGATAGGCGCGGAACGTGTCCGCCGGCTGGTCGCCGTTTTCAAGCGGGAAGGCGCGCATCTTCTCCAGCCCTTCCTGCGATTCCGCCATGATCCTGCGGATATCGGCCTTTTGCTCGTCATTGAGCCGGCTACCGTACTTGCGCAGGATGTTGGCGACCTTCATCTCCACTTCCGCCTGCGCCTGAGCGGACAGCTTGGCCATGGCGGCGCGGGTTTTCGCTTCCACAGAATGGTCGCCGGTGACGGCGGTCTGGGCCAGAAGGTCACCCGGGTGGACCAGGGCTGTGGTGGCAGCAGCGGCCGCGCCAAGGGCAAACTGGCGCCGGCCCAGGAAAAATTTGGGCATCCTTACGCTCCGCGTCTTCCAAGGTCTTTATTCGTGCAAGTCTAACGCGGGAGAGTACATGAAGGCCGCAAGGGCCGTCAAACACAGGAACTCAGGACTGCATCCAATTATTAGCCGCTTCTTTTGAGACCCGAATTACGGACGGTAACTTATGGCCCGGTGGATCGCTTTTGATCAGCAAACTTCTTCGATCCTGCGCTCGAAACTGGCGCAGGGCACAACCATTCAAACCTTCGGCCGCGGGGCCATTGACTACGCGCTGGCAAAGCCCGGCCCGGTGGTCACCCTGCTGCCCGCGATGGGCGGCGCCGATATTGGCATCGCGGTATTTCGCCGGCCCAGCAAGACGCGCCGGACGACTGTCCGGACCTCGCCCATATCCGCAAACACGCGCGCCGGGGGCTTCCTGGGCCTGAGCGACGAACCCATCTTCGAAGACGAGCCGGCGCAACAGCAGAAAAAGGGCTGGTGGCGCAGGTTCTGGGACGAGTAGGACGTGAAATCGCCGTGATCGCCCACCTTGTGTTTGCTTGCTGAATTCTAAGCACAAGGTCCCTCCGACCTGCTCACAAGCTCAGCCCATTCACGCCAAAACCGGGGCGCGAATGGGGCCCGAATGCGCGTGTTCGCTGACGGCCGTCGGGATGACGTTTGACAGAAGTTCGACGGTTTAGTTTCCCACGATATCCAAAGTGACTCCCCACCGCTGCATGCAATGCCTTGCCAATCCCCGCAACTTACGCGATAATAACAACTTGCCCAGCATGCTGGGTTCCGATCAAGGAAAGGATTTAGTGCAACAGTGCTAATGATACGATTGGCGCGCATTGGTGCGCGCAAGCAACCTTATTACCGCGTGGTGGTAATCGATAAAGAGCGGGCACGCAACGGCCGTTCGGTGGAAGTGGTGGGGCTTTATAATCCCAGAACCAATCCGACTACCATCAATCTGAAGCGCGACCGTATAGATTACTGGGTTTCCAAAGGCGCACAGCTTTCTGACACCGTGAGCCGTCTGCTCACCAAGTCACAAGCCGCAGTGACGCCCGCAGCGTAAATTGCAAGAGTCAGTCTTTCCGGGAAGAGAACGGAAATCGGCCCCAAGCATAGCAGTAAAGGACTCCCCTTATGACGGATGCGGGCGGCGATATGCGTATGCTCGTGGAGCAAATTGCTCAGGCGCTGGTGGACGCTCCAGAACAGGTCCAGGTAACCCCGGTGGAAGATGGCGATGCAACAGTGCTGGAGTTGCGCGTTGCGCCAACTGACCTGGGCAAGGTGATTGGCCGGCAGGGACGCACGGCCAAGTCCATTCGGACAATTCTTGGCGCAGCCAGCATGAAGTTCAAGAAGCGCTACATGCTGGAGATTATTGAAGACGAAGAAGAGGGAGACGCGGCAGGCGCAAAGTAAGTCCCGCGCTTCTCAAGTGATGACTGTGGTCGCTGAAAGCGCCGGCGCGGAAGAGTTTGTCACCATCGCCAGGGTGGTTAAGACGCAAGGGCGCAAAGGTGAAGTAGCCGCGACCGTGCTCACCGATTTCCCCGAGCGGTTTGAAACACGCAGGACCCTGTTTGCCTTGGGCGAAACGGAGGCCGGACGGGGCGCGGCTTCGGCTTCGGCAAATGCAGCAAAGCGACGCGAGCTGCAACTGGAAGAGCATTGGTTCCACAAAGGCATGGTGGTGCTGAAGTTTGCCGGCGTGGATTCCATCAGTGATGCCGAAAGGCTGGTGGGATGTGAGATACAGATCCCGATCGGCGAGCGCGCAGAGCTGGCGAGCGATGAGTTTTATGTGAGCGACCTGGCCGGCTGCACCGTGACCGACTCCGGACGCGAGATCGGCCGGGTAAAGGATGTGCAGTTTGGCAGCGGTGAAGCGCCGCTGCTGGTGGTGGAGGGCGAAAGAGAGCGGTTGATTCCCTTTGCCGCCGCTTACATTGAGAAAATCGACCTTGAGCAGAAACGGGTGAGCATGAGGCTGCCCGAAGGGCTGCTCGAGCTGGATGCGCCGCTGAGCCAGGAAGAAAAACAGCGGCAACAAAAGAAGTCTTGATTTGAGTCCGCCGATGAAGTTCGAGATCGTAACCATTTTCCCGGACTTTTTTCGCGGACCGCTGGATTACGGCATTGTGCGCAGGGCGCGCGAAGCCGGGCTCATTGAAATCCTGATGCACGATCTGCGGGCCTTTACCACGGACCGCCACAAGACGGTGGATGACCGTCCATTTGGCGGCGGTGAGGGTATGGTCCTGAAGCCGGAACCGCTGTTTGCCTGCGCTGAGTCGCTTGGACTGCGACCGCGCGAGCAGCGAGTGGCAGGCGGGACGGCAGAGATAGTGATATTGCTTTCGCCGCAAGGACGGCTGTTTACGCAGGGCGTGGCGGAAGAACTCTCCAAGCTGGAGCGGATTGTACTAATTTGCGGCCGCTATGAAGGCGTGGATGAGAGAGTGGCGGAAGGGTTGGCCGATCGCGAGATCTCGATTGGCGACTATGTTCTGAGCGGCGGCGAGCTGGGAGCGGCGGTAATGATCGACACGATTACCCGGCTGGTTCCGGGCGCTCTGGGCAACGAAGCTTCCGCGCGGCAGGAAAGTTTCAGCGCGGCTTCTAGCGCTGCGGCTAGCGCCGCAAGAAAGATCGGCACAGATGGCCCCGATAGCACATGTGGCTCGGGCGGATTGCTGGATTATCCGCATTACACTCGGCCGGCGGAGTTTCGCGGGATGGCAGTGCCGGAAGTGCTGGTAGGCGGCAACCATGAGCAGATCCGCAAGTGGCGCCGACGCAAAGCGCTGGAAAAGACTTTGCGCAATCGCCCGGACCTGCTGGAGCGCCAGCCGTTGAGCGAGGAAGACAGAAAATTTTTGGCCGAGATCGGCAAACAGAAGATTGGCCGCGAATGAACGCGAAAATCACGAATCAGATGTAGAGCGATTCGTGTTGGTTCGCGCGATTCGTGGCTAAAGAGATTTTGAAATTTCGGACGTCGCGACGTCCTGAAGAGGAAAAGAACATGTCACAGCACCCCATAATGGAAAAACTGGCTGCAAAGCTGCAGCGCACGGACATTCCTGACGTGAATCCGGGCGATACCGTCCGCGTACAGGTAAAGATCAAGGAAGGCGACAAAGAGCGCGTTCAGGCGTTTGAAGGCACCGTCATCTCCAAGCGCAAAGGCCCGCAGGGCAGCTTCACCGTGCGCAAGGTCAGCTTTGGCCAGGGCGTGGAGCGCATCTTCCCTTTTAACTCCAAAGTGCTGGACAAAGTCGAGGTAGTACGCTCCAACCAGGTCCGTCGCGCGAAGCTGTTTTACCTGCGCGAGCTTAAGGGCAAGGCCGCCCGTCTGCGTGAGGTCGATCGTCCGCTGGCCGTGGCCGCCGTGGCTGCGAAAACGAGCGAAGAGCAGAGCTAGGTTTAGTTTGCAAAAGGGCGCTATCTGAATTCTTGATGGCCCAGTCCCCAAAAGGGGACGGTTGGTAATAACCCGCCGTTTCAACGGCGGGTTAGCTTTTGTTGTTGTCAGAGTCCCCGCAGTGACGGCTAACACCTCGCTCCCGTTTGCGAGAACACTCGCCAGGCTTTTCAGTCGTCCGGCTGAAGCCGGACTCATTTTTCTCTCTATGCTTTCCCGGCGTTGAAACGCCGGGCTATTGCCAGGCGTGCCTTCGGCACTCGATTCGTCGCTGACAATGGTGCAATTTCTTCCCACAAATGTTTCTTCCACACAATTCCACAATCGATTCCCGGTCGAAGAAGCGATAGAATCATTGCAATCGCCCTCATGCCTGTTGCTCCCCAACCCGCGCGCAAGAAACGCAGGAAAGTTCCTATCCCCATCAATCCGGGAACCGGGGCGCCGTATTCCAAGGGCACCATGAAGATGCGGCTGCTCAAGCGGCTCAAGTGCACAGAAAAGTTTGAGAAGCTGGCGTGGGCGGCCGGAGCACAACTAGTAGCCGGAGTGGATGAAGTTGGGCGAGGATGCCTTTTCGGCCCCGTGGTGGCCGGAGCGGTGATTCTGGAGCGCGATTATCGGATCAAAGGCCTGCGCGATTCCAAACTTCTGGATCAGAAGACCCGGGAAAAGCTGGCGGAGAGAATCAAGCAACATGCTATCGCCTATGCCGTGGCCGCGGTGGACGTGGCGCGGATCGACCAGCTCAACATCTATTGGGCTTCGCTGCTGGCGATGCGCGAAGCGGTGGCGCAGCTCTTGCCCGCGCCCGATCACCTGCTTCTGGACGCCGTCCGGATTGACTGGGAGTGTCCGCAGACCAAGATCATCCATGGCGACGCGCTCTCTACCTCGATTGCGGCGGCCTCGATCATTGCCAAGGTCCATCGCGATGAGATGATGCGCCGCTGGGCCCCGGTCTATCCTGAATACGATCTCGCCTCGAACAAAGGCTACCGCTCACCCAAGCATCTGGCCGCCCTGCGCGAGCATGGCCCCACGCCGCTGCACCGGCTGTCGTTTGCTCCGGTATGGATGTGCAATGAGATGCAGGAAGAGTTTGGGTTTGTGGCGGAGGACGATGAGCCATTAGCCCTTAGCTCTTAGCCATTGGCATCTTGCTTTTCAGAGGCTAAAGCCTAAATACGAAGTAGAAATACCGCTTTCCGCAATATTCCTCTCCTGCATCGATCTATGAGAGCTGATCCAGATTTCCTGGATCGGCACCGTAACCTTTCAGCCTGGCCGGCGGTTTAGCTCTATAGAAGCAGAGAGCAAAAGAAGTAGCCCGGGTTCCCCAAGGGGGCACAAAGTTGAACGCTGTTGCCAATCTAGCCGAGTTAACCAGCTTGAACCAGGAACGGCGCCTGATCGAGGCGGCGCAGCACGATCCGGGCCGGTTCGCGGAGCTGTATGAGAACAACTTTCACCGCGTGTACGCGTTCGTGGCGCGGCGCGTGAACAGCCGCGACGAAGCGCAGGACGTGACCGCCGAGGTCTTCCACCAGGCGCTCAAGAATATTGGCCGGTTCCAGTGGCGCGGCGTGCCGTTTGCCGCATGGCTGTTGCGAATCGCCGCCAACGCGCTGGCCGACCGCTGGCAACGCGCGGCCCGCGGCGTTGAGGTCCCGGCGGACGAAGCCCGGATAGAGAATGAAGCCGGCCCGGCGGACGCGGCCGAGGTCGAACGGCGCGCCATGCTGTTTCAACTGGTGGACCGGCTGCCGGCGGACCAGCGATTGGTAATCATGCGGCGATTTGTAGACCAGAAAAGCGTGCGTGAGATCGCACAGGAGCTGGGACGGTCAGAGGGCGCAGTGAAACAACTGCAATTCCGCGCACTGGAGACCCTGCGCAGCCAAGTGAGGAACCGTCATGAGTAATCTCTCGGTTTACGACGAACTCGATCAGGCGATTGACCAGATGCTCCAGCCCCAGCTCGCGCAAAAGCGGCGCGATCCGGGGGCCCCGCCTCAGACCGATGAGGGGAATATTCGCGAACTGGTGGAGCTGGCGCGGAACCTGCGCGACTTGCCGGGGGCCAATTTCCAGACGCGCCTGCGGCTTGAACTTGAGTGGGAAGCTGCGGGACGGGCGGTTTCCGTGCCGACAGAAGCGGACGGGCATCGAGATGGGCAGCCGGCGGCGAAAGCTGCGCAAGGCGCAACACAGATTCTTCCCAGCCTGTTCGGCAAGAGCTGGATTGGCTATCCGGTGCGGCGGATCAACTTTGTAGCATCGGTTGGGATACACGCGGTGATGGCGTGCCTGGTGGGCGCAGGATTTCTGATGGTCAAGAACGCGGTTCCGGGTGTCGACCGGCAGACGAGTGTTACCGTCCGGCTTGAACCCTATCGCGCGCGCATTGGCTCGCACCCGAACAGCGGTGGCGGCAGCGGCGGCGCAGCGGAAAAAAACAAGGCCAGCACGGGCGCAGCGCCAAGGGCGGCGCGTGAGCAACTCACACCACCCATCGTGGTTGAGCAGAAACAGAGGCCGAAGCTGGCGGCGGAAGCAACAGTCATCGCCCCGCCTGACTTGGCGTTCCCGCGGACGCGCCAGATCGGAGATCCATTGTCCATGCTCACTGCGCCTTCAAACGGGCCGGGCGTGGGGAATGGTATGGGTGGAAACGCGGGCGGCGGAGTCGGGACCGAAGGAGGCCCGGGGCGCGGAAACGGCCGAGGTGGCGGCTGCTGCGAAGGAACTTACGAAATCGGCAACGGCGTGAGCATGCCGCGCGCGATCTATGCCCCTGAACCTGAGTTCTCCGAAGAGGCGCGCAAGCTGAAGCACCAGGGCGATGTGACCCTGCTGGCGCTGATTGGCGCCGATGGTCGCCCAAGGAATCTCACTATCGTACGCTCGCTGGGCATGGGACTGGATGAGAAGGCCCTTGAGACTGTACGCACCTGGCGGTTCGATCCGGCAAGAAAAGACGGACGCCCGGTTGCGGTGCAGATGAATATCATTGTGAACTTCCGGCTGTATTGAAAAGTGGTACTTAGTAGTTAGTAATTGGTATTTAGCGGTGTTGGACCAAGGCCGCAGATCACGCTCCTGAGTGCTGAAAATTTTACGCCCAACCTTGTTTTCAACAGCGCTAAGGATGTGAGATCTGCGGCCTGTTTTGCGTGTGCACTGCATTTTGTGCAGGACGAAAAGCTTGCATCCGCTGCAACAATCGTTGACCCTGCTGTGAGCGGCGGTTAAACTGAAGCTGTTCCCTTTCGCGCCCGAAACAGGACTCAAATCCAATGACTCAACACTATCAGTCTGTCAACGTAGTGCTCGCGGCCATCAAGGCGAGGCTGGGCGCGGCGCGGACCACCAAGCCTGCCGACGTTCTGGATGCGATTGTGGAAGCGCTGGCTGAGGGCCGCGGCTATCGCTGGATCGGAATTTATCTGGCGACCGAGAGGCTGGGCGTGCGCCAGTCTTCAGTGCGACAATCCTCAATGCGCCAGTCTTCAATGAGCCAACCTTCAAGCGGCACAGGGCCGGCTCCCGCAAGCATGGAACTGGACGATGTGACATCTGAAATTGCTGTGCCCATCAAGTTGGGCGTCCGCACATTGGGTTTGATCGTAGCGGAAACCGGCCGGACAGGCGCGGCGCGGCAGGAACGAATGCTGCTGCAGCAAGTAGCAAAGATGGTGGCGCAATATTTCACTATTGATCGCGCCAAACAGCTACTGCGCAAGACGCGCGAGCAGGCGCGAGCTGAAACCGCCGCAGACCAGACCCGCAAATCCCCGCAATCTGCGCGCCCTGCCGTGCGCAAGGCCGCAGCCGGAGAACGAATCCCCCGATGAGCACAACTGCCGACGTGACCGCAGCCCACAAAATTGAATCTGTTATTGAGCTGAAACGCCTGGCCAATCGCCTGCGCATTGAGATCATTAAGATGATCGGCGCGGCGGGCAGCGGACATCCTGGCGGCTCGCTTTCTGAAGTGGAGTTGCTGAGCGCGCTGTATTTTCGCGTGCTGCGCCACAATCCCAAAGATCCCAACTGGGCGGACCGCGACCGCTTCGTGCTCTCCAAAGGCCACGGATGCCCGGCGCTATACGCAGTGCTGGCCGAGGCCGGCTATATCGACCACGCGGTGCTGGCCACGTTGCGCAAATTGGGATCGCCGCTGCAGGGGCATCCGGACAAGCGCTTTCTGCCGGTGCTGGAAGCCAATACGGGATCGCTGGGCCAGGGGATCTCGGTGGGGATTGGGATGGCGCTGGCGGCGCGGCTCGACAAAAAAGACTGGCATACGTTTGTAATGGTCGGCGACGGAGAAATTCAGGAAGGCCAGAACTGGGAGGCCGCGATGTTCGCCGCGTATCACAAGCTGGAGAACCTGACCGTGATCGTTGACTACAACCATCAGCAGCTTGACGGCTTCCTGAAAGACATTCTGGATCCCGCGCCGCTGGTGGAAAAGTTTGAGGCCTTTGGCTGGCGCACGCTGGAGATCGACGGGCACGACTTCAATCAAGTGATTCCCGCGCTTGAAACGGCACGCGCGGCGCGCGATGGCAAGCCGACCTGCATTGTAGCCAATACCATCAAGGGCAAAGGCGTGTCGTTTATGGAGAACAATCCCGAATGGCATGGGATTGCGCCCAAACCGGACCAGGTAGCGGCGGCCGTAGCCGAGCTGGAAGCGGCGGGGAAGAAACTGTAAGAC
>Ga0137395_10001691_pt1 | contig 10370 bp, 8 predicted proteins | sample czobulk216metaG_FD_108283 | JGI IMG/M metagenome (GOLD analysis project Ga0137395, IMG submission 108283) | Vadose zone soil microbial communities from Angelo Coast Range Reserve, California, USA - czobulk2.16 metaG | ecosystem: Environmental > Terrestrial > Soil > Vadose zone | place: USA...
CGCTTCAGCCGAACTCAACCAGCAGATTTTCAACCAAGCCCAGCACCGAAACATTCTATGCAACGCCGTCGACGATCCCGAGAATTGTGATTTCTATTTTCCTTCCGTCGTGCGCCGTGGACAACTCCAAATCGCGATTTCCACCGGCGGCCAAAGTCCCGCCCTCGCCCAAAGGCTCAGGCGCGAGTTAGAACAACAGTTCACCCCCGATTACGCCGGCTGGCTGGAAGAACTCGGAGAAAACAGAAAAAAACTGTTCGACAGCGATCTCGACCCGGAGCGGCGCCGAGAACTATTGCACTCGTTGGCAAGCCGTGAAGCATTTGACAAAAGGCAAACGTCCGCGCCCGCACGGAACGGAGGTCCTCATGAAAGGTAAGGCTTATCTGGTGGGCGCAGGTCCGGGTGACCCGGAACTGCTCACACTCAAGGCACTCAAGATTTTGCAATCAGCGGACGTGGTCTTGCACGACGACTTGATCTCGGCGGAAATTCTCGCCTTGGCGCCGCCAACCGCGTTTATCCAAAATGTCGGCAAGCGCTGCGGTCAGAAACATATCACGCAGGATGAAATCAATTCCCGGCTCGTCAGCCTGGCATCGTCGGGCTTACAGGTGGTCCGGCTCAAAGGAGGAGACCCCTTCATCTTCGGAAGGGGCGGGGAAGAGATTGCAGCATTGCGCCAACACGGGATCGCATTTGAAATCGTTCCCGGAGTGACCGCCGCCCTGGGCGCCGCTGCCGCCGCCGAGATTCCTCTCACCCAGCGCGAGGTTTCATCTGCGCTGGTATTTCTCACCGGCCATGGTTTAGACGAAAATACCGACGACAGCTGGCGTGGATTCGCCGCCTCCGGCGCCACCCTGGTGATTTACATGCCGGGTCCCGACTGCGAGGGCACGGCTCTCCGGCTGTTCGATGCCGGGATGAAGGGAAACACTCCATGCGCGCTCATTTCGCGGGCGACCTCGCCTCGTCAGCAGGTCTATCACACAACCGTGGGGGAATTGCACTCGGCTCCCCGGCTTCCCGCACCCACACTTCTTGTCGTCGGAGAAGTGACCGCGCTCGGCGCTGGCGCTTTGCTAACTCCTGCGATCGCGCTACGGAGCACGCAGCAGGAATGCGTCGCGTGGGTGGCGGGAAAACGATCTATCGCGCCCCACCCAGACGCGCGGCAAGAACAGGAGCGACCAGCGTGAGGGAACATATCAATGCCGTGCAAGCGGTTTCCGAAACATGGGCTCCCGAACGCTTGCTGCGCTGGGCTTTCGACACATACCAGCAGGAGGTTGCTATCTCCTCGGCCTTCGGAGCGGAAGGCATGGCTCTGATCGATATGGCCTCCCGCGTTCGTCCGAATTTTCGCTTGTTCACGCTGGACACTGAGTTTCTATTCCCCGAAACCTATGACTTGATAGAGCGCGTCGAGCAACGCTACGAAATTAAAGTGGAGCGAGTTTACTCGGCCCTCACGCCAGAAGACCAGGAACAACTTCACGGATCCGCACTCTGGAAGCGGGATCCAGATCAGTGCTGCAATCTTCGGAAGATCGAACCCCTGCGCGGAAAGTTGGCCGAGCTGCGAGCCTGGATTACCGCCATTCGCCGAAATCAAACGCCTGACCGCGCACATGCTCAGAAAGTTGAGTGGGATGCGAAATTCCAGTTGGTGAAAATAAACCCGCTCGCCGACTGGACATCGGAAGCCATATGGCAGTACATCCGCAAGCACGACGTGCCTTACAACCCCCTGCATGACCGCAATTATCCCAGCCTGGGATGCACCCATTGCACCCGCGCCATCCACTCGGGCGAAGCTCCGCGCGCCGGCCGTTGGGCAGACTTCAGGAAGACCGAGTGTGGACTGCACTCCCCGGAGTCGCTCGCGGCAGCTCCCCTGGTTACGATCGGAGCGCAGCCTGAAACGGAAGGAAATCTGAGACAGAGGAGGAGTGTTTCCGCGCCTTCTTCGTGACCGAATCATTTTCACCCCCCTTGCACGGTCGCCTCCGGAAGGCTTAACGTCACTTGGGTGATCTTTCCTCGGTGTAGCGGAATCCTTCTCCACGTCTCGTCTCTGCCCGGTGGCCATGGTATCGGCGATCTTGGAAAGTCTGCTTACGGATTTTTGGACTTTCTCGCGGAATCCGGGCAAAAGATTTGGCAAGTCCTACCGTTGAGTCCCACCGGATACGGTGATTCGCCTTACCAGTGCTTTTCCGCCTTCGCCGGCAATCCTCTGTTCATCGATTTGCAGGCACTCGGAGATCAAGGCCTATTGTCTCTCGAGGATCTGGCAAGCGCACCCGATCTGCCCAATGAACAGGTGGATTACGGCCGGGTCATCGACTTTAAACAGGGTCTGCTTCGGAAAGCCGCTCACAATTTCTTCGCACTCCGACCTCAAGCTGAGATTACGGCATTCGACTTGTTTTGCCAGAACAATGCCGACTGGCTGGACGACTATGCCCTGTTCATGGCCGGCAAAGCAGCCCACCAGGGTGCAGTCTGGGTGAACTGGGACACTGGACTGCGCCGACGAAACCCTGACGCGCTCACGAAATGGCGCGAGCGGCTGGCGTCCGAGACAACGATTCACAAGTATGCGCAGTTCGAATTTTTCCGGCAATGGGAGAAGCTGAAAACTTACAGCCGTCATCGCGGAATTAGCGTCATGGGTGATGTCCCGATCTACGTCGCCCACGACAGTGCCGATGTGTGGGCTCATCAGGAGTTGTTTCGTCTGGACGATCAGGCGAGACCGACCGTGGTGGCGGGAGTCCCCCCTGACTACTTCAGCGCGACCGGCCAATTTTGGGGAAACCCTCTCTATCGTTGGGATGTGCTCGCCGCTTCCGGTTACAGGTGGTGGATCGATCGTTTTCGGGCATCTCGAAAACTATTCGATTTCGTGCGACTGGATCACTTCCGCGGTTTCGAGGCCTATTGGGAGATTCCCGCCAGCGCGTCCACGGCAGATGCAGGCAAGTGGGTAAAAGGTCCGGGGGCGGAGTTTTTCCGGGTCTTGCAAGCTGAATTGAAAGAGTTACCCTTCGTTGCTGAAAATCTCGGAGTAATTACTCCTGCGGTAGAAGCGATTCGCGAGCAGTTTGGGTTCCCCGGAATGAGCCTGCTGCAGTTTGCCTTTGGAAACGATCCGCAAGGACCCACGTTCCGTCCTCACAATTATTCGCGCCAACTGGTGGCCTACACCGGCGGACACGACAATGACACGACCGTCGGCTGGTGGACCAGTTCAGGCGTAGGCGAGAGCACGCGGACCACCGAGGATATTCGCCAGGAACGGGATTTTACCCGAGCATACTTAAGCTTTGAGAACGAGCCCATCAATTGGGTTTTCATTCGCACGGTGCTGGCCTCCGTGGCTGCGACTGCCGTCATTCCCTTGCAAGATGTGTTAGGGCTTGGCAGTGAAGCCAGAATGAATTTACCCGGCACAATCAGTGGGAACTGGAAGTGGCGTTACAAGCCTCAAGTCCTGACCAGAGAACTTAGCCAACGGTTGCGAAAACTAACCGTCCTGTACGACCGCTGAGATTTCGATCACACTCACAGTGGCGAAAGTTCGTCTTCGTTCTCCTCCTTCTTTCGCTGTAGAAATCTCGTCTCCAAGAAGCGTCGCGCCAAATCCCTCCCTCCCAAGCCGAATGCGATGGCCAAGCCTAGCATGGTTGCTCCGAAGGCAATTCCGAAAGTAACCAGCATAGTCTCCTCGGCCAAACCCAGTTCTTCAAACACCACCGACAACACGAAAATGATGATCACACTGCGGATCGAGATGCTTAAAAGCCGGGGCGAAGGCACATTCGCATTCACCGCGGCCAGCAGTGCGGCGCGAGAGAAAAAACTCGCTGCCAGCAGCCCGAAGAACATGATGAACAGAGCCACGAACAGTCGTGGCAGAAAAAGAAAGAACCTCGCGATCTGCTCCTGCAAGCCCAGAATCCCGAGCACGCTTACACCGAGCAGAATGAAACCCAGCCATGCCACCCAGAAAACGAAGCGGCTCAGCAACTCGGTGGACGACGGCAGGGCGGCTTTGTTAAGGAGTTGCGAGGCGCCGGCATTGTCGGAAAGCCTATCGAACTTGATCAGTCGCAGAATGCTGCGCAGCAGAATTTTAACTACGTAAGCGATTACCCAACCCACAAATGCAAGCACCAGCATCACGATGAGTCGAGGAAGGAAGTGGGCAAAACCTCGGGCCAGCTCGTGCATTGCCTGAGACAGTTCGCTCACAATCATGTCCCGCATTGTTCCCTCACTTTCTACCGTTCCACATTTCCAACAGATACGGCTTCAGTCGCTCGAATTCAAGGCACAGACTCTCGATGTTGTTTTCCACGTCGTTCGCAGAAGTGTCACGGTTTTCAACCACAAACGTGTACGCTCTGCCGCGGAAAAGTGGGGCTAAAGCCTGGAGGATGTGATCTCGATTGATCACAGATTTCTGGTATGCGACGGCAAACTCATATACGGTCCGCACCCACAACTCTGCAGGGTAACGAAGATCGTCCTCGTGCAGGCCGGCGATTCTCTGCAGTTCTGTCAGGGTGGCAGGCGTAAGAATTGACTGAAAGACAGACTCCAATTCAGCAACGCCTGTCGAAAACATTTCTCGTAACCGTTTTCGATTTATGCGAAGCGGCTCCAGACCGACTTCCGACTCCGGACCGTTCGAAGGGACCGGCTGGGAGCCAGCCACCGCACTCCAGACAGGAAAGTCCGCCTCGAGTGCGGAGAACAGCGTGCCCACGGTTTGTCGCAAAGCGGGTATCAGGTCTGCGGCGCGTCGTTCGACATGATCCTTTTCTCCGAGGAAGGACTGGCAGATGCGACACCCTCCCGTGATCGCCGCCAGAGTCAATCGCAGTTCGAGGCCAGTCTGCCCGGTTCCATCATCCCAGTTATTTTGTCCCAGAAACTGACCTCCGAGGCGGCCAGAGAATCCGATTTCGATTGCGAGCGGCTCGCGAATTCTTGTCCCGTAGAGAGCTCGGATCATGGGATACAGCAAATTCGTTATGAGCAGGCCTTCAAACCTGTGCCGGCGATAGGTGGGCGTTACCAGGTCGAAACCTTCGTTATAAATTGGCCGCAAGAGCTTTGAGAGCCATTCGGGCTTGATGTTTGTAGATTCCGGTGAGATCAACACACAGGCCTTCGCGCGCAGTAGTTCGGCCGCAGACAAAATAGTTCGCAACGCAACCCCGCTTGCCGGATTGCTAGCGTACTGGGTGCTTATGGAGTGCAGGGTGCGAAGGGTGTACAGATTGGCCGTGGGGCGCACATCATCGATAGAGATGCCTGTAACCAACTCCGGAGTTCCATCCCGCGATCCTCCGTCGGCATTGATGATTGCCGCGCGCTCTCGGGGAAAATCCCGCAGGATGCCCGCTTGGATAGACTGGACTATGGGCCCGACAGTCTTGGCATTATTGTGCGTGGGCAAGCCCACCAGGATGTCCACTTCGCCGACGTTGATCAGTTGGCGAAGGAAATCATCTGTCAGAAAACTATCTTCTGCCAATCGTTTCTCCGTACGCAGTGGTACCGAGCGCTCGTCGACAGACACCTCTTGCGTCATCGTGTCCACTACCTACTAGTCTTTCAGATTCGCCTCAACCGAAACCAATAAAACTGATAAGGGCCCATGGTTAGAAGATAGGGCAGCTCCCCCACACGCGGAAAAATATTCTTGCCAAACATCTCGATCAGAATATTTCCTTTGTACTTCCGCAGATCCAGTTCGACAGCTTGCGCAGCACTCGAGAGATTATTGACGGCCAGGACGGTCTCTTTGCCCAGCTGCCTTACGTACGCCAGCACTCTGTGATTGACTGGATAGAGAAACTCAATCGATCCCTTGCCGAATACGCCAGTCGATCTGCGAACTGCGATTATGCGGCGCATCCAGGAAAGAAGCGAATGTTCGCTTCGTCTTTGCGACAAGACGTTTACCGCTTGATAACCGTACACTGGATTCAGGATGAGTGGGGCATAGAGGCTCTCTGGATCTGCGCCAGAAAAGCCGCCGTTCCACCCTCCGCTCCACTGCATCGGAGTCCTCACTCCGTTGCGATCTCCCAGATTGATGTTGTCGCCCATTCCGATCTCGTCGCCGTAATAGATTATGGGAGTACCGGGTAACGACATCAATATCCCGTTCATCAACTCGATGCGCCTGCGATCGTTGTCCAACAAAGGAGCCAGCCTGCGGCGGATTCCCAGATTAATCCGCATCGTCTTGTTCTGAGCATACGCGTCATACATATAGTCCCGCTCCAGATCCTTCACCATTTCGAGGGTTAACTCGTCGTGGTTGCGCAGAAACAGACACCACTGGCACGAGGGCGGGATTTCCGGCGTCTGCTGCAAGATTTCCGTGATCGGCTTGCGGTCCTCCAGCTTCACTCCCATGAACATCCTTGGCATCAGCGGAAAGTGAAACGCCATGTGGAATTCATCCCCGTCCCCGAAATATGGGCGAAGATCGGCGGGCCACTGATTGGCTTCCGCCAGCAGCATTCTGCCTGGAAAGTCTTTATCGAGCTTTCGCCGCAGGTCCTTCAGGATTTCATGGGTCTCGGGCAAGTTTTCGCAACTCGTACCTTCTCGTTCCACCAAGTAAGGCACCGCGTCCAGCCGGAAGGCGTCAACTCCCATCTCCAGCCAGAACTTCATTACATTCCACATCTCTTGCTGAACCGCAGGATTGTCGTAGTTGAGATCGGGCTGATGCCCAAAGAAGCGATGCCAATAGTAAGACTTTGAAATCGGATCCCACGCCCAGTTGGACATTTCTGTATCGAGAAAAATGATCCGAGCGCCCGTGTACCGCGTGTCGGTATCGCTCCACACGTACCAATCGCGGCGAGGATTGTCCTGCGAACTTCTCGACTCTTGAAACCATGGGTGCTGATCCGACGTGTGATTCAGCACCATCTCAATGATGACTCGGATCGCGCGGTCATGGGCCGCCTTCAGAAACTTCTGGAAATCGTCCAACGTTCCATAGCTGGAATGGACTGAGTAGTAATCCGCAATGTCGTACCCATCGTCGCGCAGAGGCGAAGGGAAGAATGGCATCAGCCAGATTGCGCTGATCCCTAATTCCTGCAGGTAGTCGAGCTTCTGTTCCAGCCCTTGAAAATCACCGATACCATCCCCATTGCTGTCGTAGAACGTGCGCACGTGTACCTGGTAGATGATGGCATCCTTGTACCAAAGCAGATCCTCCTTTACCGGCAAACCGCTCCCTCCTGGTGAGACTCAGCACCTCTGCGCAACAGGGCCAAACGGAAAGTTTATATGAAGTGACGCCCCGGGGTGCATTGGCTGAGCGGAGGCCAGGATTCGCAGTAAATGGTGAGGTTCGACACCTTCCAACGAGTCGAGAGTGGTCAAATTCTGCGCCTCCATGCTGTCGAAGACGGTGCGAAGAGCGCTATCGGAACTGACTGGCGCAGGGTTGGGACAGTCTTGGATAAAAAATTAAAGAAGATTTGGTCGGATAAAGAAGATTTGGCTGCCCAGTGTCAGCGAGATGGAACTCAGGAACGTGCTATCTGGCGACTGGGCCAGCGTTATCAGGTGGTTGCACAGGTCCGAATTGCTCAAAAACGACGGATTCGCTGTGCCCCGCTGGGGCGTAGGCGAGAATACTTACTTCGGCAGTAGGTCGAGATTGAATACCAACCATGCATGGAACTCCACATAGGTCCCCGCCAAACCCGATCCGCCAATACCCTTCGCGGAACGCTAGAGTGCAGAAGCGAGATGAAGGCTGCGCTCTGCCGTGTTTCCATTTCGGCCAAGCCATTTACACGCGAGAGCATCAAGCACCTCTCAGAGCCAACGATTGCATCAATTGAGGCGAAATGAAGGGCCCTTCCCATCTGCCCATAAGGTACGCCGGTTCATGCTCAGAACAGCAGCGACGCGCCGGGCAATTCTGAGCGCAGACATGACAACGGCCACTGGGCGCAGCTCGAGCATCGAATATATTATGGCAAATCCATTCGTAGGCGCCGAGGTCATGAAGGACGTTGCGAACGAGCCCTACGGCGTGCTCAAAGCGATCGGAGAAACGCGAGTAACGCCTTCTTATCCGCCGGTGTCAGCTTGGAGAAGCGCTCAGTCGCCGCCTCAGCCTCGCCCTTGTGACGGCGGATGGCATCGCTGAGTTGGACCGATGCACCATCGTGCATCAGGCGCGAACGCAGTCGAAGTCCCCAGAGGGGCGCAGTCCTGAGCTTGTTGCGCGCGCAGAGAGTATCTCGCAACAGGTCAGCGTGCTTTTCTCCTTCGAGAACTGCAGTCTGGTAGCTCTCGCTGCATTCGTCCTCGATCTTTCCTTTCTGGCGCTGCCGTGCTTCTGCGGCGCGCGCTGCTTCCAGTTCGCGCATCCGCTTCTCGATTCGCTCGCGGCCAAAGTGCTCAACCAGCGCAATCGGGATTCCGTCTCTGGTGCCAACGTCGTGGAGCAGGAAGTCGCTGTAAGGGTGAATCGTCCTGTTCTCGAGCGCGTCGGGATGTAACCCCGGGCCCCCAGGGGCAGCCGGACTCTTGCCGGTGACAATTGTCTCCACGTGGCAGCTCGCGCAGCCGATGTTCGCGAACAGTTCAGCTCCATGCTTGACCTCAGGAGCTGCCGCGGCAGTCTCGTCTCTGGCGGGCGCCTTCAGCGAGCGCACGAAACCGGCGAAGTGGTCGATATCTTCCAGATTATTGTCGGTGGGATCAGGCAGGCTGTTGGGCTCGGTGACCTTCGTGGGGTCGGTATTCGGAACGGTTGTCGCCACCGGCGGATTGCAAACCGTCGTCACCTCGGTTTTTTGCAGGCTGTTCGTGACTCCCATCTCGTTCAAATACGCGTCAGCGGCAAAGGCGAGCAAACTCGCGTGCTGGTCTTTCCACCCGAAGCGGCCGATCCGGTCCGGTCCTTCGGTTTCAGGGACGAGCACTTTGATTGCCTGCCCGCAAATCGTTCCATGCGACGCTTTGCATTGTTGTTTCCGAATTTTGAGCAGGGTCTCGTCGGTGATGGCTTCAACATATCCGTCCCCGAGGGTGTTCGTGGCGAGGCGGGTGGTGCGCACGGTCTCACTCCCGGGTACGCGTTCCTGAATCTCGGGGCAGATCGCGCGGTCATTCACGAGGTTCCGATCCCGGATGACCTCGGCTCCGTGATTGATTGGGATCTGCGGATTCTGGAACTGGCGGTGGAGATCGAGATGTCCCACGCGCAACTCGGTAACTTGGCTGGCGGCTCCCGTGACCGGTGTCTGGTGACACTCGCGGCAGGACTGGGCGTTGTAGAGCGGTCCGAGTCCATCAGGGGCGATGCGTTCGACCTCCTCGAAAAACTTTTGGTCCGCCTTGCGTCGGTCAGGATCGGAAAATCCGTTGCTCTGGTCGTCGAATCCGGTGACGGCTTCCGGGGGCTGCCTAGATGACTGCCCGCCAGAGTGGGCTGCCAGGACGAGCAGGACGACGCCCCCTGCGATCAGACACAATAGCAATGTGGGCTTCATGGGACACTCCCTCCGGGCCAGAGCTCTTGAGAACGACGAAGCGGCGCTCTCCAAATTTCTGCGCGAGCTTCCTGCTAACTGGACCACTTTGTGAGGAGCTTCCGATCGGTCGTTGGGCGCCTTTCGGGATGAGCATTCGCAGGCATTCTCGCCGCGAATCTTCCAATCATACCGCAGGCACTCGTGACCATTGGCGATCGCCGTGGGGACACCTGGTTGCAGGGCGCCCCCCCGCACAGACTCCTACGGGCTCTTATTTGCGCATCCGGTTCCAGCACCGAGTCCGTTCTCAGCCGTTTGCAGTATCCAGCTCCTCGATGGTCGGAGCTGGATGGTAGCGCCGCCTCCGCTGCGCTAGTGCGGGCTTCGCTCCGCTAACTTAGGGGAAAGATAAGCGTTGGGCACGAATGACCTTTCCCCCAAAGCTATCGGTTATTTGGGCACGGCCCTGAGCACTCGCAGTAATAGCTTGCGAAAACAGGAAATAACAGGAAGTGGTTCGGTAGCGCTAACGGGAATCGAACCCGTGTTTGAAGATTGAGAATCTTCCATCCTATAGGGGCAGGATGGACGATAAAGACGAACGACACTCTCTCCTCTGTTGCTTGCAAAGCTCTATTGTGGAACGAGAGCCCTGCTTCGCAACCGCTCGCGTGCCTTTTCCAGCGACACCACTTCGATCTTGTCGTCGAGCGAGTAGCATTCCCGCCCGGGGTACACAACGAACAGTCGCTGCAGAGCCAAGTCGGAAAGCGCAATGCGCATCGATTTGGTGACACCTGGCGCATCGCCATACGTGATTTCGACACC
>Ga0137395_10001694_pt1 | contig 10365 bp, 14 predicted proteins | sample czobulk216metaG_FD_108283 | JGI IMG/M metagenome (GOLD analysis project Ga0137395, IMG submission 108283) | Vadose zone soil microbial communities from Angelo Coast Range Reserve, California, USA - czobulk2.16 metaG | ecosystem: Environmental > Terrestrial > Soil > Vadose zone | place: USA...
TTCCGTCGAATGCTTGCGCGGATGTTCGGCGCATCTGGCGACGGGCTCCACGATCGGTTGACGGACTTCTCAAAGCCGGTCAGCGGCGCTTTCTACTTCGCGCCTTCGCTCACCCTCCTGGCGGAGCTGGCGAACGAAGCAGCTACCATAGTAGCTGGCGAGCTAACTGTTGCCGCGCGAGCTTGAAGACGTTACTCGAACAGCTAGCTAAACAGTCGGCTCGCTCGAAGCAGCTGATTGCAATCAGCCGCAACAACTTACACCGGCGTCGACTAGGGTTCGCTGGTTAAGAGTCAGCTGCTCTACCAACTGAGCTATGCAGGCGCACCGCATATTGTATTCGCCGATTCGTCCGCTGCGTGCCGCCGCATCCACGGACATCCACCGGCGTTGTTGTCAAACTGTTGTCAAACCTCGCGCCGTCGGCGGAGCCAAAATTAGTTGGTTCGGCCCGTTTTCCGACTTACCCCCGGCGTTCGAAGCGACTCGATCGCGAACTTCGTCTGGGTCTACCCGTCGACGGATCTTTGCTCCCATCGTACGGGCGCATTTCAGCGCCTGGCAGCGCGACCCTTGACCTTGGAGCAAAGGGGCCCCGCACTCCGCCAGGTCAAGGCCTGTGGAGTTGACCGCCAATGTTCTTGTGCTGCATTGGGTGACTTGTTAGTGGACGAATACCAACGCAGAGATGCCGGGGCTAAGGTCCGCGATCCACTGCGTGATGATGAGCGGTAGCAAACGGCGCTTCCACATGAAGAGCGATGTCTGGATTCCGACCGTGATGAACGCGGTGATGGCTCGGAAGGCCGGATAGCTGCCGCCAATCACAGGTAGGAACTCGTGGTTCGGTTGATGCGACCGATGCGTCGAGCAGACCGTCTAGCCCCGTGCCTGCTGCAACGGTAAGCCTTTAACCAAAGCGATACCTCCAGCAATGGCGCCAAGGAAGAGAGGAATACTAGCTTCGAGGACGGACAGAAGTCCGTCGGCCCACGACGCTCCCTGCCGGGCGTAGTCGGCTGAGATGACGAAGTAGTACACGAACGAAACCAGCCCCGATAGCAGGAGCGCCCAATAGGTCCATAAGCGGCCGCGCCGGAGGCCGAACCACGCCGCGGTCAGGATCATGATTCCCCAGCCCATCATCATCGCGCACATGCTGGTCATGGAGTCCACCAGTAGCGTGTCAAGCTTGGGGTTGTCGTGGTGGAGACCAGTTATCGAACGACCGAGTAGCTGTGGGTCACCGGTAGCGCTGAAGACCACGCCGGGGAATGCGCCGTTGAGATGCAGCGTTAGGGGTACTGCGATCGCTAATACGACGTTAATGATGCCGAAGATAAGGAAGAAGATCACGGCAGCACCTAGCCAGCTCCTCCAACGAAAAGTTCCTTCCATCTTGACCCCTCCTTTTCTTTGTGGACTCATATTGGGCTAGTTTGTGGTCGCCTCGACTGGAGTCCGCGAAGTCGGGGGCGCGTGGCCATTAGTCGTCGGTTTTGTAGCGATCATGATGTCTCCTTTGGGAACACGCCGAGTTTGTCGAGGGGTTGAGTCGACGACGTCCGAATCGACCTGGCTGACGTCCCTCAGCCGCAGCAGCGCAGCCGCCACGACGATCAGCCCCACGAACTAAACCGCCAGGACGAGCACCGCCTGGTGGGCAGCGATCGTTGGAGGCGCGCTGGGGCCGAAGGCCGCCGACGTGAAGCTCTGTAGGAGCGCGGTCGCATTTTGACCGACGAAAAGGTTGCCAACCCACTTGTAGGCGCCGTTGTTGAGGCCGTCGATGAAGCGCACGCCGAGAACCTCGACGGCGAGCACCTAGATCAGGCCGGTACCAAGTGCGGCCGCCGAGTGCCGGATGAGGACGCCCAATGCCAGGCCGATCGCGCCGTTCGCGATGAACACCAGCCAGACGGCTCCGAGGCCCTGGGCAATGTAGAGCGCCGCCGGCCAGGTGATTGCGTGACGCTCAAACGAGGCCACCACAACGCTGCTGGCTGCACCAAAGGCGAACAGGACGAGCGCCATGATCCCCAGCCCGGCCGCGAACACCACCACGCGACCCGACCAGTTCGTCAGCCGCCCGGCCGCTGCGTCAGCATGGTCTTGGTAGTGCCCCACGCGTACTCGGACCCGGCAAGCACCGCACCGAGTACGACCGCCATGGCTTCACCGAGTAACAGGCCGATGCCCATCACGTAGTTCACGAACTGATCCGGGTAGAGGGTCAGGAGCGATACGCCCTGCTGGTTGCCGGGACTCGGGTGGGTCGCGAGGTACCACACGATGCCGTAGACGAACACGGTGCTCGCCCCGACGACAGCCAGCGACACGAGGAACGCCGGCCGGAAACGATTCTTTCGCCATTCCGCTCTGATGGTTGCGATCATGATCCCTGCTTGTCCCCCGTGAGCTGAAAGAACACATCCTCAAGCGATCGCTCCACCGGACGGAGCTCGCTGACTGCGACACCTGATGCCATCAACTGACGGTTGATCGCCAGGCTCTGCCCTGGATCGGTCTTGAGGTTGAAGTGACCGTTTTCGCGAACCACGGCCGCCCGACCGAACATCCCCGTCAGCACCTCATTGGCGCGCTCGGATGGCTCCGCCCGGACGAAGACGCCCTCGTCGCCGAGCAGGTCTTCGACGGTCGACTCCCTGACGAGCTTGCCATTGCTGATCACGCCGACGCGGTCACAGGTCTGCTGCACCTCGCCCAACAGGTGACTGGAGATCAGCACCGTCCGCTCTCCCTGGCCGATGTCGGTGATGAGCTTGCGCATCTCGGCCATGCCTTGCGGGTCGAGACCGGCGGTTGGCTCGTCGAGAATCAGGAGCTCGGGGTCCTTGAGCAGCGCGGCCGCAACCCCGATCCGCATTTTCATCCCGGTCGAGTAGGTCCCGAATTTACGCCCCGCGCGTGACGTCATCTCGATGAGATCGAGGACCTCGTCGACACGCTTCTGGCTGACACTTGCCAGATCGGCGACGACCCTCAGGTTGTCGCGGCCGGTCAGGTACGGGTAGAAGCCCGGACCCTCGATCAGGCAACCGATCTTTGCCAGGCCCGCCGGATCACCCGGCGCGTGGCCGGCGACAGTCGCCGTTCCCGACGTGGCCCCGATCAGGCCGACCAGCATTTTCAAGGTCGTGGTCTTTCCGGCACCGTTCGGGCCGAGGAAACCATAGACCTCGCCACGCCGCACGCTCATATCGACGCCGTCGACGGCAAGGACGCCCCTGCCAAATCGCTTGCTGAGACCGTGGGTCTCGACAACCGTGGTGTTTTCCGTGGACATCATGCCCACCTCCTTGTGCTATGTCGCTGACATCCCGCTCTGCAATTGCGTCGTGTTGGAGCCCGGCCAACGCCGGGCTCCAAGTTGTGCCAGGTCAAGGCGGGAAACCTTACCGAGCAGCCACAGGGGCCATGGAAGCGTTGTCCACTGCGGCGGTTCGGCTGTAAAGGGCGGTGATGGCAGAGGGCTTAAAGCCTTTGACGACCAAATAAACGCCCAGCGAAAACTCCCAGACTGCGATCGGGATTGCGAAGAGCCCTGTCGTCGAGGCATGCTGCGCGATGAGACCGAACAGTATGGCCGCATCGCCGGCGACCAGCAGGGTCGCCCCGGCGAATCCGAGCAGCGGAAGCCACCGTGGCACCAGGCGCGACTGGTACAACAGCGAGCCGATCAACAGGGCGTTGACGGCCGGGATGAAGCTCTGGCTGAGCAGGGCGATCCGGTCATACATGGTGATCAGCGCATGGCCGGTGACCAACGCATTCGTTCCGGCTCCCGCCTGCTGCAAGGTGACGAGCGACAGGACGCACGCCGCGCCAGCGAGGATGGCGCCGCCTTCCAGGGTTCGCGTGCCGACGAAGCCGAGCGCGACTCCCTCGTTCTGCCGCTTGACCACCGGGAACAGCGCGACCGCCGTGCCGATACCGGCGAGGGCCACGATCATCTCCAGGATGGCGCCGACGATGATGCCGGTATTCGAGCCATGCCCGACGATGTAGTTCGAAGCGCGCAGCGGATTGTAGAGAAAGAGGGTCGGGATCGAGACGAAGCTGAGCAGGTAGAGCGCGCCCGCGGCAAACGCTGTCTTTCTAATTGGACTCATCTGAAACTCCTCTAAATAAGGTCATCAACGGGACGACCACGGACTGATGTTCACGGCGAGGGCGGCGTCAACCTGCCGCCATCAACCACCTCCCCATGTGATCGCCTTTACCTGGAGCCCAATCGCGGCGTCGATGCGAGCTTCTCGCCGGGCCGCCACCTCGCAGGCCCAGACGAACTCGATCAGCTCCAACAACTGCGCATCGAGCCCGGCGATGGCTGTCGGTTCCTCGTGCACGTTCTCCGCTTGCCGAATTAGCTCGTTCATCGCTTCTCTCCTTCTTTCACCCGTGGGTGCAGTTCAGCCCTGGAAAGCGTCGGCATGGAGGTCAGGCTGATGACCTCGTAACCGCGGAGTGCTTCGAGAAATGGCTGAAAGCTGCCACAAACAAGACAGCGCAGTCGGCAGCCGTCGAGTTCCACCTCCGTGACCCCTATCGCCCGCGCGATTTGTCGTGCCGGAGGCCGGCCGACGAATGTCACTTCGACTCGCTGGCTCGGTAGCTGCTCCTTCATACTTGTCAGCCTGAGGCAGCAGCCGGACCGGCGAATCGTCCGAATTAATGAGTCGATCCGTAGTCATGGCCAGACCTAGGCATCGGTTGGGTAACCTGCCCGCGGAGGCGACGAGCTTCGTCGGCCGCCGACGGGAGCTCGCGGAGATCAGAAAGAGGCTGACGACGGCCCGCCTGATCAGCCTCGTTGGGCCGGGTGGTGTCGGGAAGACCCGACTCGCACTTCGGATGGCCGCCGACCTCGGACGTGGATTCGCGGACGGCGCCTGGTGGGTCGAGCTCGCCGAGGTTCGCGATGAGGCCCTCGTGACCAACGCCGTGCTCGCGGCCCTGGACCTCAGAGACCAAGCCGCAATGAAGCCGCTGGGGATCCTGGTCTCCGACTTGCAGAACAGGCAGCTGTTGCTCCTGCTCGACAACTGTGAACACCTCCTGGGAGGGGTCGCTCAACTCGTCGCCGAAGTCCTTCGCGCCGCGCCCAAGCTGAGGGTGATCGCGACCAGCCGAGAGCCGCTCCAAGTGCCAGGCGAGCACGTCATCCCCATTCCGCCGCTCCAAGTGCCTCCAGGAGACGGAAGAGAAGCGCTCGCTCAACTGCGACAGAACGAAGCCGTCACGCTGTTTACCGAGCGGGCGTCGGCAGCATCGGGCACATTCGAGCTCACAAGCTCGAACCAGGCGGCCGTCGTCGCCCTGTGCCGAAGGCTCGACGGTTTGCCGCTGGCGATCGAGCTCGCGGCGGTCAGAACCCGCGTGCTCAGCGTTGAACAGATCCTCGATCGCCTGAGTGACCGATTCGCTCTCCTGACCGGAGGAGGCCGCGCTGCGCTACCACGTCATCAAACACTCCGATTGGCCATTGACTGGAGTTACGACCTGTTGACGGCAGCCGAGCAAGCTCTGTTGAGGCGGTTATGCATTTTCGCCGGCCGATTCACCCTGGACGATGTCGAGTCTGTTTGTACATCCGACGAGGTGCCCGCCACCCTAGCGTTGGACGTCCTGTCATCACTGGTCGATAAATCGCTGGTGACCAAATTGGACGTCAGCGGCCTAGCTTGCTATCGACTGCACGAGACGATGCGCGAATACGCCATTCTCAAGTTACGAGAAGCTAACGAGGAGGATCTGCTGGAGGAGCGATGCCTCCGGTACTACCGGACGAGGTGTTTGCAATCTGCGGACCAAGCTCGGTACCGGCTTCTCGAGTGGCTCGCGTGGGCTGAGCTGGAAATCGACAACATCCGAGCGGTGCTCCACCGCTGTCTGGCGCGCGGCGACTTTGCCCGCGGGCTGGATATCGCCGCCTCGATGAAGTACTACTGGATAACGCATGGGACCACCGAGAGCCTGGGCTGGCTTGACCAGCTGCTCGCGCCCGGCGAGGCGTCGCCGCTGACGCTGGTGCGGGCCTATTACCTTCGTGGGTGGTTGAGCCTGCTGCAGGCCGATGCGGCTGCGGCCAGGCCATGGATTGCGCGAGCCATAGCGACCGCTCGAGAGACGGGGCAGCCAGCGCTATTGTCCGAGTCACTATCGATAGCCGCGACCGCTGAGAACGTAGCCGGCGACCTTGACGCCGCGAGACGATTCCTCGATCAGGCCGAAGCGATGAAGGCGGGTCTCGATGACTACCCCGCGACGATCGAGCTGTTGCTGTCCCGCTCCATTTACGCGTTCTTCCAGGGTGACCTGGACACTGCCAGAGCCGCGTCTTTAGAGGGCGTGCGCCTCAGCCGCGACGCCGGTGACCTGTACCAACTTGACACGATGCTTCGCAACCTCGGCATGGTGGGAATGATGGCCGGTGACATTCACGCGGCACAGTCAGGGTTCGTCGAAGCGTTGAAGGTCTCTCGGCAGGTCGATAATCGGCTCACTCAGTTTTACGGGCTTGCGGCTTTAGGCTGGCATGCTGCCAACGCTGCCCAGCCGCGAATTGCAGCTCAGCTGCTCGGCGCCGCAGAAGCCGTGGGGACGCGCGCTGGCGCAGACATCATCGGACCGTCTGTTCCATTCTTGGCCCAGGCTAAAGAGTCCGCGATTGGAGCGCTGGGGGCGTCGAAGTTCGAGGCAGAATTTGCGGCAGGCAAGCGAATGAGCCGCGATGCGGCAGTCCGCCTGGCGCTTGGCGAATCCGATCATGTCGACGTCGCTACGGAACGCGAGGCGGGGCCACTGGCGAGGCGGGAGGTCGAGGTCGCGAGGCTAGTCGCCCAAGGCCTGAGCAATAAGCAGATCGGCGCGCGCCTGTTTATCTCCGAGCCCACCGTCGCCACCCATATCCGCAGCATTATGAACAAGCTCGGGTTTAACTCACGGGCACAGATCGCGGGCTGGATGGCATCGTCGAGTCAATAAAGGTGATGGTTACTGGCTCGAGGCATTGGGACCTTAGACCGTACCGAACCTTCCCCGCCAGTTGAACAATCAACTCGGACGCCTCGGGTCGTGCGTTGAGCGAGGCGCGTGAGTATCAGCTGTAGGAGGTGACAAATGAGTGTACCTTCAGCGTTTGCTTCTGTACGAGGTTGTGACGCGCTGCGACTGCGCATACCTGCGCGATGCGGTCGTCGTAATCCGAAGCCAGGACCACACGTCGTACCTCCCGTAGATTCAAGGCCCTTACGGTCATTGCGCGTGCTAGGCGCTGATCGGTCCCAAGAGCAGGATCCTACCTTGTTATGGGACGCAGCGGGCCCGTTAATGTCACCTTCATCACACTCTCGAGGTGGCTCACACTCTCTAACGACGGATCAGGGATGGAGACGACTGACGGGGGCAAGACCTGGCATTCCTGTCCGAACGGATATCAGAACGCGGCTGGAGTTGCCAGAACATTTGTCTTCGGTGACCCGCTCGTAGGGTATGGCACGGTTCGCGGTGGCATCTCTAGGACGGTTGACGGAGGGCTGCATTAGACCTCCATCAAGACGCCTGGCGTCTACGAGCCGTAAGATCTCACCTTCCGTCTGAGATTGGGCAACCGCTCGACCCGCGCCTTGCCGGGCGCCCGGGTTTTGGCCCGAGGCAACTGATTCGAGTCAGCAGAAGCACGTCCACAGGCGTCCACCAGAGTTCGCTGGTTAAGAGTCAGCTGCTGCACCGCGCAAGTTGGGCAGGCACCGCCGTGTCCGATCGCCGAATCGTCCATTAGGTACCACCATCGCCCATGGAGACCCACCGGCGTTGTTGTCAAACTGTTGTCACGGACTGGCGCTTAGGCTCAGCAAAGGTACGAGGGCCCCGTTTCTGGTGATCGCAAAGTTTCCAAACATCGTTCGCATCCTCGGTCCGATACTGGTCACAATTTCCTGACGACCACTTGTCGAAGGAGTTGGCCATAAAGATCGTCTTGGAGATCGACGACGACGAACTCCGGCGCCTGCTAGTTCCGCTGCTCTCCCCGCGGATCCCGCAAGCACCAATGTCACCCAACCGGCTGCTGACCATCAGGGACGTCGCAGACCAACTTGGGATAAGCCGGAACAAGGCCTATGAGCTCATCTACACGGGACAAATCGAATCTCTGGCTATAGGTCGCCTGCGGCGGGTCTCGCCAGCTGCCTTGGCTAAGTTCATCGCTAGTCCGGCGGAGCCTGGCCGCCTGCCTAACCAACCCGTTATTCGCCCGAGCTCAGTTAGTCCCTCTAGGCGATCGCCGTCGTCAGCCGCCGAGGCACCAAAGCAAATGCGTCCTCAGATCCGACCCGAGATCGATCTCGTGCCGAAGCCGGTCGTCCCAGAGACGGGCGCGGAGCTCACCGATGATGAATGGGAGCAAATCTTTGGCCAGTTGACGGAACACGGCTGGCCCGAGGACGTCGTCGAACAGGTACGCAAGGATCGCAAGGAGGGAATCACCCGAACGTATGTGCTTAAGGTCAGCGATGCCGCACGATACCTCGGGCTGAGTCGTAGCGCGCTCGACAAACTCGTCAGCGCCGGCAACCTTCGCATTTCTACGATTCGCTCGCAGTACCGGGACAAGAAACCCGAAAAACTGATTCCCGCCAAGGATGTTCTCGCGCTCAAATAGCGTCTAGGACCCCGAGTACCGGTCTCAGCGCCCGGCACGAAGGCGTGGCGTCGAACGCGCGGCGTCGTGCCACTAGTATGTAGCTGAAGCGAAGTCGCCTCGCAGGTTCGAGGGTATCGCGTGAAGCACCCGGAGCACTGATCCTGTGAGGTGCACTTATTCGCGTCGAGGCTGGCAGGGCCGAGGATCACCAGTCAGATGAGTGCGCCGGTGCGGTATGCTGCACCGACTGACAAGCGATTGGAGGTGATAGATGAGCTGATTGTTCGTCAGTTGGTCTGAGCGACGATTTGTATTCGAAAAGCGATCACTTGACTCTTAATCAGTTGGTCCCGGGTTCGAATCCTGGTGCGGGCATTCTCCTTCTGCTTCGTTTCCGTTTCGATTCGCTTTCGGTTCCCTTACGCTTGATGCCCAAAGCGGGGCGCGGAACCATAAGAATTCCGCAAATCAGTTGATCCACTAGAGGGTAATCGTTGAAGAACCTGATCTATCCCCGGCGCGACGGCAGCGGCTGAGATCGCCTGGCGCTGCCGGCACCGTGTCGCCGAGCGAGCGATAGAACAACTGCCCGGAAGTCAGTTGATCGAACCTTGCCGATCGAGGCTTAGAAGGCCCGGCACTAGTTCAAGGCGGGCTCGAACTTCTCCCCCTATATGTTCTGGCCCTTGGGCTCGGCCTCGGCGGCGTCCTTCAGGCGCTTACGCCGAAGTGAAGCATGGGCGGATTTGACCGCCCAAGTTGAGCGGATAACTCGGCCGGTTTCCACTCGCACCACGGTTTGGGCGAGCGCAAAACTGGACACGATGGCGGTAGATCAAGGGATCATTAGTCACGCGGTCTCCCTTCAGGTTCCAAGCGCCCAAAAGATGGGCCGCTCTTCCATTTCTGGGGAGTGGTTATCCCAGCTACGACCATATAACCAGAGCCGTTCAGCTTAGGTCGGCGGCCTCACCTTCGGAGCCTCTCCAGCTCTCTAAAAAAGATCTGTAGGGCGATCGGATCACGCTCTATAAGTCTGTCACTGTGCTGGGCATCTCGGACGAGTTCCTCGTACCCCCACTTGGCAACCCAACGGTTCGACGAGTCACCACCAGAGGCCGCGACGCCGTCGAGAAGTGCGAATTCCCAATTGTCCGGTAGCCTCTGATGGTCCAATTCGAATAGGCCAATCGGCAACCAGTTCGGCTTCCTATTTTCATCGCAGATTAGGGCGAGGAGTACTGTCTCAAACAACCCGAGCCCGAGCACGTGGTAGTTACTACCAAGCTCGACGCTAAAGACCGTCTGGGCAGTGTAAAAGTTGCCATGGCGGGGCGAACCAAGGCTGGCCCCCGTCTTGCGGACGCATTTTGCAATCACCGACAATCCCTATTTGAATTTGAAGTCGTCGACAGCGCCGGTAATTGTGTTGCGGACATAATGAATCTCGACTCCGTTGATATTCTGGGCCATCTTGACCCAACCGGCCGACGCTGCCCACCGTGGATCTCCCATGGTAATCGGGAGCCTGACACCAGCTGCCGGGTTGGCCATAGCAGCTTCCATTGCATGTTGTTCCTCTACGCTCTCAGCGACGGTCCTTCCAGTCGAGCCAAGTGATTTCGCTGCTGCCGCCGCTTTTCCGCCACCAAGTCCGAAAAGTCTGCCAACGAAGCCGCCCAGTCGATCTCCGACAA
>Ga0137395_10001695_pt1 | contig 10362 bp, 10 predicted proteins | sample czobulk216metaG_FD_108283 | JGI IMG/M metagenome (GOLD analysis project Ga0137395, IMG submission 108283) | Vadose zone soil microbial communities from Angelo Coast Range Reserve, California, USA - czobulk2.16 metaG | ecosystem: Environmental > Terrestrial > Soil > Vadose zone | place: USA...
AGTTTGAAACGGGATCACAAGTTTGAAACGGGATCACGAGCTTGAAACGGGATCACGAGTTTGAAACGGGATGCCTAGTTTGAAACCGGATGGCGAGTTTAAAATCGGATGACAAAGCTTGAAACCGGATGACAAGTCTTAAACAGTTCCTAGCTTTTCGAGCGCAACATCTGCCGCAGATTTCGATTGATTTCCACTGCATCCTGCGAAGCCTTATCGATCATCTCGACCCACCGTCGAATGTTGTCTGGTGGAACGGATTGTGTAAGCAGGTAGGTGGCCTGCACGATGGTCTCCAGTGAGTTGCTTAGATCGTGCGCCATGGCGCGGAGTTCCTTCGCTAGTTCCGCCGGAATTTTGTTGGAGGCATCTGCCATTGCTTTCAGTTGGACTGGCATTCACGAAATCAGTTCGCCGCGGTCGCAGTGGTTTGACAGCAGACGCCAGCCAGTAGATATTAATGTAGTCCCCTCTGAAAAAGGGACCCTGCCGATTTTTTTCTTTTTCCTGCGGATATGGCGGAACTGGCAGACGCGCTAGGTTCAGGTCCTAGTGGCCGCAAGGTCGTGGAGGTTCGAGTCCTCTTATCCGCACCAACAACTACTTCGGGCTTGCAGCCCAAATCTTTAATTCTTATGCCAATTCTTATGCCCCGGCCGTCAGCCTGTGGGTGCTGCGGCTTTGCGCGATGCCGTATTGGCGGATTTTATAAAGCAAAGCTTTGTAGCTGATCTTGAGCAGGGCCGCGGCCTGCTTGCGATTCCAGTTCGTTTCTTCGAGCGCCCTTGCGATGGCTTCGGCCTCCGCTTCATCTTTAGCATTGCGCGAGAGCGACTTCAACCCTCCCGCGGAATGGCCGGAACTCGAACTTCGAGGTACGCCGTCATTAAACGTCGCTCCCCCGCCATCAGGCCGGGGCTGTAACTCGGATGCGGCGAGCGCCTCGTCTCCCAGCACCAGATAGCGCTTAATGAAATTGCTGAGCTCGCGCAGATTGCCCGGCCAGGAATGGCGCAGGCACGCTTCCATTAATGGCCCCGAAAGCGGCAACGGTGGCCGCGCGTAAGACTCCGACATGCGCGACATGAAATGTTTCAGCAATATAGGAATTTCTTCCTTGCGTTCGCGCAGTGGAGGCAGCGACAGGGTGAACGCATTCAGGCGGTAGTAAAGATCTTCGCGCAAACGCTTGGTAGCCAGCGCTTCCGGAATATCAATGTTGGTCGCGGCCAGAATGCGGACGTCGACTTTAATCACAGTGCGGCTGCCGAGCCGTGAGAAGGTCTGGTCCTGCAACACGTGCAGAAGTTTCGCCTGCAACAGCGGGGGCATCTCGCCGATCTCGTCGAGCAGGATTGTCCCTTTATTACAGAGTTCGAATTTGCCGGGTTTGGGATGAGTGGCGCCAGTGAACGCTCCGGCTTCGTATCCGAAAAGTTCGCTTTCGAGAAGGTCAGCCGGCACTGCCGCGCAGTTCACTTTAAGAAACGTACGGTGGGCCCGCGGCGAAAGCTTATGAATAAGCCGAGCGAGCACTTCCTTGCCGGTCCCGCTTTCACCCAGGAGAAGCACCGGAATTTCGACGTTCGCAACCAGCGCCGCCTGCGAGCGAATCTTCTTCATCGCCGGGCTCGCCGCTACGAAGAATACGTCGTCGCAAAGTTCTTCGACTTCGCCCGCGTAAGTCTCACCCTTGGCCGTGCCTACACATTGTCCAATGACCGCGTCGAGTTCAGCTTTCTGAAAAGGTTTGGTCAAATAATCGACCGCACCCAGGCGCATGGCCTGCACCACCTTGCGCGTGTCATTCACGCAGGAGAGCATCACCACTTTTAGTCCGGGCTTGAGCTTGCGCAGTTGTTCCAAGGTCTGCAATCCGTCAATGCCCGGCATGAGCAGGTCAAGCAACACCAGATCCGGATGGAAGCCTTTTTGGACGCGCTCGACTGCCTCTTCGCCCGTGCATGCGGTTTGAACCTTGTGCTCGTCCACTTCGAGAAGGGTGCGGATATAGCGCAGCATTCCCGGTTCGTCATCCACCAGCAAAATGTTGGCGGTTTCGCTCATTTCGTTCCTCGCGCCGGAATACTCAAAATTGGTTTCGTGGGAATAAGAAAAGAGAACTTGCAGCCTGCGCCCGGTTCGCTTTCCACCCAGATTTTACCGCTCATCCCCTGCAGCAAACGGCGTGCGATGGCAAGCCCCAGTCCCATACCATCGGCCGACTCGCTTCCGGGAAGACGGAAGAAATCATCGAAAATTTCCAGATGAAACTCCGGCCGAATTCCCGGTCCAGTATCGGCAACGCTCACTTTTACTGCGTTAGGCAAGTTCAACGATTGACGCCGGCGATCTCCCCCGGTCGAAATACTCACGCTCCTTCGCTCCCACATGTGAGGTTCGGCATGAAGCCAAACCGTGCCGCCTTGATTAGTGTACTTCGATGCGTTCTCCAGAAGATTGGATATCACGCGCTGGATTTTCGGTGCATCGAATGCAAAGGGAGTCAGCTTATCGTTGGCTAAGAAATAGAGCGCCAGACCGCGCTCCTGAAATCGGCTCGACCAAAGGCGGCAAACTTCCGAAAGACATTCATTGATGTCTCCCTCGACATATTGCATGCGCATTTCGCCCGTTTCCAGCACGCTGAAGGTGAGGAAATCCTGAATGAACTGCTGCAAGCGCTGCCCGCTCAAAAACATGTCGCCCATTACTTCCCGCTGTCGTTCATTCAGAGGTCCCAGTTTTTGGCTCTGCAAAAGTTCAATGTAACCGTTGAGGATCGCCAAGGGAGTCTTGAGATCATGAGCGGCTGAGGCCAGTGCGTTCGTAGTCTTGCGGGAACGGTCGCGGAGCTGTTCAAGCGCCTCTAGCGGATCGTCCGCCGGGTTAGTCGCGGCGTCCTGAGCCGGCGCGGAGGCCTGAAAGCGATCTTTAGAACCCTTACCAGGCGATGCGATTGGGCTTTTATCGGAGCTGGAAGCCATTGAGAACCAATGCACTCGATATCGGGGAGGAAAAAAAAGCTACCTTCAAAACGTGGGGTGAAATGATCCTATTTGACCTCCGGCATGGTGTCAATCAGAAACCGGCCGATTGAGCTTCCAGAGGACAAATTGTTGCACTTCTTTATAGTGACTATCGGTCATATACAGCAGGCTTATGTGCTGATTTTGCAGACTGGTTCCCTTACTGGGAGCGTATTTTCAGCTGGTTCAGGCAGTTAAATAGTTTGTTCAATGTTTGGCCCCTGAGATGCCTATATAGACAAGTTATTTGCCCGATTAGGATGGAAAACCTTCGTGCCTGTTAGCCTGTCGAGGAAAGAACAACGTAAGTGGGCACGGTTAGACCTTGCCATCCCGGTTTTTGTGCGTACCCGTGAGGGAAATGGCCGGGATTCCCTGGAATTTGCCACTGCAATAAACGTCTCTCCGGGGGGTGCTTTGGTGGTGGCACGGCGTTCTATGGCCAAATCGGCGCTGGTTTCGCTGGAAATTCCCAGTGCGCCCATTGGCCCCGTCGCCGGGATCAAAATCTCTTCCCGAATCATTCGCGCGAAGGCGGTTTGGGTCAGTCATTTAGATGATTATCACCTTCTTGGCTTAAAGTTTGCCCGCACGCTAAGCACGGATGCATGCACCATCCGTACCAGATCCTTGAGAAAAGCCGGTTCCGCAGTGTGAAATGTTTTTCCCAAGGGGGCCGTCGCCACGACTGGCACCTTAGTGCTATGCTCGTTGGGAGCATATCCGCGCTATCATTACTCTAAGCCACACATAGTTGGGCGTTTAACGAAGATTTTTCAGGTCGCTCTGCCCTCTTCCTCGGTTTGGCGCTCGGGATGCACTTTTAGTGCATGCGGAGGAACACTCCTCCCATTAGGGGCATTCATCTTTTATGACGACACCTTCGGTTAATGCATTTGCGCAGTCTCTTGGTGAACTTCCCCCTGACAATATAATTTTCGGCCACTCCGAAGTCATGCAAGCGGTCCGTTCGCGGCTGGGCAGAGTAGCGGCCGCCAATGTTCCCGTGCTTATTACCGGTGAAAGCGGCACCGGCAAAGACATCATTGCCCGCCTCATTCATGGTCTATCGCCGTGGAAGACTGGACCCTACGTCAAGGTGAATTGCCCGGCAATCCCTGGCACCTTGCTGGAGAGCGAACTCTTCGGCTACGAGCGCGGCGCCTTCACTGGTGCGGTTGGATCTAAGCCCGGACGGGTGGAATTAGCTCATCGCGGAACCCTGTTTCTCGACGAGATTTCGGAACTCGACATGTCATTACAGTCGAAGCTCTTGCAGCTTTTGCAGGATGGGCAGTTCTGCCGCATCGGCGCTCAGGAAGACAAAAAAGTTGAGGTGCGCGTGGTCTGCGCCACCAACCGCCACCTGGAATCGGAGATTGAATCTGGAACTTTCCGTCAGGATCTTTATTACCGAATCAATGTCGTGAACCTGCACATGCCGGCATTGCGAGAACGCCGGGGCGACATCGAAGATTTGTCTGCTTACTTCCTGGAATATTACAACCGCAAGTTCAACTGCAAAGCGCGCCCGCTATCGAACGAAGTGCTTGCAGTGCTGCAGAAATATCACTGGCCGGGCAACATTCGCGAACTGGAAAATCTTATCAAGCGCTACGTCATCCTGGGCCATGAGGAAGTGATCACGACCGATCTGGTGCAACGCGAGCCCGACTTTTCCAGTCCCGAAATCTCGCTGGATGGACCGATTTCTCTGAAGAAGCTCACCCGGCAGTGCGTACGCGAGCTCGAGCGAAAGGTGATCCTGAAGGTGCTGCAACATCACCACTGGAACCGCAAACAGGCGGCGCGCACATTGGGCATCAGCTATCGCGCGTTGCTCTACAAGATTCGCGATGCTGGTTTGCCCTCGAACCGAGCTCTGCGCCTGCAGCAAGCTGAAAAGACTGCTGCAGAAAAAACGACCACGGAAAACGACCGTGTTAACAGCGGCGTCGCCGCCGCCGACTGAGAGCGGCATTTCTGCCGACTCAACATTGTTTACGTCGAAGAGTTTGGCCGGGCGAGGACGCCCGGCGCTCCACCGAGCAATTTCATAAGCTGAATCGTTGTTCCAAGTCCCTAAGCGCTGCGCTCCACTCATTCAGACCCTCAGCCTGAAGCCACAAGTCTTTAAGTTCAGAGTTCGTCCGCACCCGCTCCACGGCCCACTGGGCAAGCTCGCGAAGCTCTGCCAGCTAAGCCGCGGCCTCAGCTTTGTTTTGCTCAACCCGCGCCAGCAGCGATCTCAGATCATCAATCCGCAGAGACTTCAGCCCGCCCAAAAAACTCCGCGCATCCTCATTCTCAAAGCTGCCCGTTCCCCAGCCTGGCATCGAACCCCCTCCGAACAAAAATTATAGAATGCTCCGATTTTCGCGAGCCGCTTGCGATGCGTCGACGACCATAAGGGGAATCATTGCAAATTCTTCGATTCCCTTGGCTGAGGCTATAATTGCGCGACACTCAGATGGCTCTTACCTCTGGCACGAAACTCGGCCCTTACGAAATCCAGTCTCCGCTAGGTGCCGGCGGCATGGGCGAAGTGTACCGCGGAGTGGATACGCGCCTGGATCGCGCGGTAGCGATTAAGGTGCTGGCTTCTCATCTATCTTCTTCGCCGGAACTCAAGCAGCGAATGGAGCGCGAGGGACGAGCCATTTCTTCACTGAACCACCCACACATCTGCCATCTCTATGACATTGGTTCGCAGGACGGCACCGATTATCTGGTGATGGAATTTCTCCAGGGTGAAACTTTGGCCGAACGGCTTCGCAAAGGCGCGATGCCGCTGAACGAAATTTATAAGATTGGAATCGCAATCGCAGAGGCCCTTGCCGTCGCCCACCGGCAAGGCATTGTGCATCGCGATCTGAAGCCAGGGAACATCATGCTGACGCCAGGTGGCGCCAAGCTGATGGATTTTGGTTTGGCCAAACCCCTGGGCCTGCAGAACACCAGTGTTGGATCTGGCTCCGCGCCTGCATTCACCGCCGCGGCTACTCTCAGCGGGCCGAGTCCCCTCAGCCCGCTAACCACGGCAGGCAGCATCATCGGCACCATTCAGTACATGTCGCCAGAGCAGATCGAAGGCAAAGAGGCCGATGCGCGATCGGACATTTTTGCGTTTGGAGCGGTGCTTTACGAGATGGTTGCGGGAACGCGTCCCTTCGCTGGTAAAAGTCAAATTTCGCTGGCGTCGTCCATTCTGGAGAAAGATCCTGAGCCGATCAGCGCCCTCAAGCCTCTTACTAGCGGCCTTCGAACACGTTGTCGCCACTTGCTTGCAAAAGAATCCTGAGGATCGTTTTCAGTCCGCTCATGACATCAAGTTGGAATTGCAGTGGTTCGCCACGGATCGGCCGGCACCTGCGGCGGCACCATCAGCGCCCTCAGCCTCGGGTCTAAAAGAACGGCTCGGCTGGGCTGCCGCGGTCATCGCGGCAATTGTTTTGGGCGCTGCCGCGGGAATGTTTCTCTATCATCCTGCGAAATCTGGACGCGCCATCCGCACCGTTATCAATGCTCCGGAAAAGACCTCGCTCAATCTCACTAGCGATCGGGCTGGGCCGCCCGTCCTGTCACCCGACGGTGTATCCATCGCATTCGCTGCCAGCGGCGCGGATGGCAAAACGGCGCTCTGGGTTCGCCCCATGAACACGGTGGAGGCGCACATTCTCCCCGGCACTGAAGATGCGATCTTTCCTTTCTGGTCGCCCGACAGCCACACACTTGGTTTCTTTTCCAACGGCAAATTGAAGACGATCGATCTTGATGGCGGTTCAGCGCAGGTGATTACAGACGCGCAACTTGGACGCGGCGGCGCATGGGGAGCGGGCGGCGTAATATTGTTCTCCGCGAATCCAGTATCGCCGCTGATGCGCGTTAATGCGAGCGGGGGAACGGCAGTTGCATTGACGAAGATCGACGCAACTCAGCACACGTCACATCGCTGGCCGTTTTTCCTGCCTGATGGCAAGCATTTTCTTTACCTCGCCCTTAACCACGATCCTTCCAAGGCTGCAAACAATGCGCTCTATTACGCGTCGCTTGACGGCCATGAAAATCGTCCTCTGTTCCGTTCTCAATCAAATGCCATCTACGCGGACGGATATCTTTTGTTCGCTCGTGGAGATGTACTGATGGCGCAACCTTTCGACCCTTCCAATGGGAAATTGAGCGAAGAGCCACGGAGTTTGGCCAAAGGCGTGATGAACGACCTCTCTACCTGGCACATGGATGTTTCCGCTTCCGGCGATGGACTGCTGGTATTCGGCAGCGCTGGCAGCGCGGACTTGCAATTGGTCTGGATGGATCGTAGCGGAAAGCAGATCAGCACCATTGGCGAGAAGTTTACGAACTTGCAGTTTGCACAGATTTCTCCGCAAGGCGACCGCGTGGCTCTGCAGATCGATGCGGGAGTAAACGACATCTGGGTGCTCGACCTGGCACGCGGAGTTCGCACCAGACTGACCTTCGGACCCATTGCGAATACTTTCCCCGTCTGGTCACCCGACGGCAAGTGGATCGCCTACAACTCGAATCGCTCGGGGCAATTCGGGCTCTATCGCAGGCACTCAGACGGCAGTGGCAGGGAAGAGCTTTTGCTTAATGACGAGCATCAGATCACCGCCGATGATTGGTCGACCGATGGAAAGTATCTGATTTGTTCAAGGCCACTGCCGGATGGTTCGTTCCAGATTATGGCATTGGCGCTTGAGGGCGAGCGCAAGCCATCGCTGGTGCTGAATGGTGGTACTCAAGGCCATCTCTCTCCGAATGGCCATTGGCTCGCCTACGTGTCGGGCGATTCCGGCCTGATCGAAGTGTACGTCGTAGCCTTTGGCGGCGGACAAGGCAAGTGGCAGGTCTCATCCAATGGAGGAAACCTGCCGCAGTGGAGCAGAGATGGCAAAGAACTTTACTTTATGGACCAGACTTACAATCTTGTTGCGGTGCCCGTAATTGAGGCTGGCGGCGCCTTACAATTCGGTGTCCCTAAGACGCTCGTCCCCACGTGGTCCGCGCCCCAGGTCTTCTACGATGTCTCTGCCGACGGCAAGAAAATTCTTCTCGACAGGGTCTCGCAGTTGGTCAGCCAGTCCGTGACTGTAATTACAAACTTTACGGCGGAGTTGAAAAAGTAAGAGTTATGCTCGTTTGCACGCTTCTAAGACATCCAATCCAATCGTCCGAATGAGTAGTGCGGCACGCCAGCAGGGAGCATCCCGCAATTAATCGTAAATGCAGAAAAACTTGTAACCTTCCATGACTTGCTTTTCCCGTAAGCCCGCCAGGATTTGGCGCGCGTATTCGGCGAGTTTCGTTTCCGGCGCCAACTGCACAACGTGTTCGAAATAACCGATGGCCTTGAGGCGCGCCTGCTCGGCCCCTTCGTGGTATCGCTTTGGATCAACGCCGTCCGAGGTTTCACTGCTCCCCGTTTCGTTGCTCAATGACCACCAAGTAGCATATGCCTGACCGACGAGAAGAATCACCTCCGCTCGATGAGAACTCGTGGTCCGTTGCAGCAGAAAGGATTCGCCCTGCCGGATCACTTCCCGAAATTGCTCGCTGCCTTTGGCGCAGTTACCGCTCGTATCCCAGCCCTCATTGAGCAGAAGAATGAACGTCCGCTCTCCCCAGTTGGTTGATGGGTACTGCTGCCAAATGCGCCAAAGAAGATCGCGTTGATAATAAAATACCCCTCCTAATTCGGAACGTGCCAGGTTCATTTTATGCTGAGTGAACTCACCGCGAACCAAATCGCATTGCGCCTTGCTGTCAGAAGGACACCAAATCTCCTGCGCCACCAGATCTGCCGCCAGAAGCATTGCGGGCCGTTGACCTGCCTGAGCATTTCCGGCCTCATCGAGAAGTTTAAACACGACCCGCCGGTAAGCGGGATCAGCGCTCTTCGCGGTTTGAACACCCAAAAAATTCGGCAGCTCGGGAAATGCTGGAACGAGTTCGTGGAGAAGTGCCTTCCTTAAGTCGGCTTGGAATTCCTGCATGGGATCTAATGAGATTTCAAAGCGATGCCTCCAGGGTATCTGCTCCGCTGATGATGGCCACTCGCTCGACGGGCCTGTGCCAGGCGCGATGGTAGCGGGTTGACCGACTGTAATCCTTGCGATTGGTCGAGTTGGTGGCAGAGCCTGTGCCGAAGGCGGTGGTATCTCCTGCATCCGGGAGTGAAGAAAGAACCAACCGCCGGTGCTGAGGGCTGCGGCCAATAAGACGAAGGCGACAACGATGAAGTTAATCTTCGAAGGATTTTTGTGCTCGGCCTGTTGCATGGTGAGCGGATCCTGAACCGCTGTGCCAACCTTTCTGCTTTCTCGTATTATCGTATTTCTTTTACGCGCGCTTACTTACCGCAAAACCCGGAATGAAAGTTACGAAAGATCTTGCGATTAGCTAATCCTCGCTCGGTTAGGCGCTCGCCGGACGGACCACCCGAGCCATGGCTCAGGCCCAGTAGGTGCGGTCCAGCGTTCTGTATTGAATCGCCTCGGCGATATGCTTCGGCTCCAACTGCGGAATAGCGTCTAAATCAGCAACCGTGCGTGCAACTTTCAGGATGCGGTCATGGGCGCGAGCGCTCAGTCCTTGCTGGGCCATGGCGCGCTCCAGCAGGCGCTCACAATCCGCGGAAAGTTCGCAGAACTTGCGAATCAGCTGCGTCGGCATTTGCGCGTTGCAATAGAGTTTTTGCGGTAAGGAAGCAAAGCGCTTCAACTGCACATCGCGGGCGCGCACCACGCGCCCGAGAATACTGGCCGAACTCTCCGCCTCTTTCGTGCTCCGCATTTCTTTATAGTTCACTGCGGGGACGTCAATATGAATGTCGATTCGATCCAGCAGCGGTCCCGAAATCTTGGAGACATAGCGCTGGATCATCGGCGGCGTGCAGTGGCATTCGCGACTGCGATCATTGTGGAATCCGCAGGGCTGCGGGTATCTTCACTACTGAACACCCCCTCGTTTATTTGCCGATGCCAGCAGTGTGATGAAAAACGGTACAGCGCAAGCCACCGGACGACGCAAGTAGCAGTGCTTATGCACTAGGAAAAAACAAAAATCAGCCATTTGTCGGTGACGAATTGAATAGGAGGCCACGATGTCCAACTGGATCGATTACGAACTCGAAGTACTTGCGAGTAGCCCGACGGAGATAAACCAGATCGAACAGCGAATGAAACAACCCTCTACCAAGCTCTTGGATCTTTTGCCAAGGAGATTCGGGGAACCTGTCAGCGAGGTTAGCGGGGAACTTAACGGTCTATTTGAATTTGAAGCTACGAAAAATCTGGGATATGTGGACCCTAGC
>Ga0137395_10001696_pt1 | contig 10353 bp, 6 predicted proteins | sample czobulk216metaG_FD_108283 | JGI IMG/M metagenome (GOLD analysis project Ga0137395, IMG submission 108283) | Vadose zone soil microbial communities from Angelo Coast Range Reserve, California, USA - czobulk2.16 metaG | ecosystem: Environmental > Terrestrial > Soil > Vadose zone | place: USA...
GCTCCTTCTGAGCCTTCGCCATGCGGTCCTGCATCTGCTGGACCTGGCGCAGCATCTTCATCGGGTCCTTCATTCTGAGATGTCCTTGACGCGGGTCACGCGTCCGTCAAACCGCCGCACGACCTCCCGCACGAATGGATCATCCTCCGCGCTCGCGGTCTTCCCGGCACGTGCAGGTTCCGGCGCGACCTCGCGCAGGCGGTAGTCCACATTCACGCCGGCGCCGAGCCACTCCCGCACGAGCGGCAGCAGCTGCGATGACTGCTCCTGCGCCTTCTTATGATGGAAGCCGTAGCGGAACCAGAGCACCAGCGTCGAGCCCGACACCTCAGGCTGCGCGTCCAGGTATGCGGCGCGGACGGTGCGGTTGAGCTTCTCGAGCACGCCGGTCCATCCAATGACCGAGCTCGGCTCGTCGGTCGCGGGCGCCGGCGCGGCGACGACGATGGGGACAGGCGCGGCGGCTGGAGCGGGCGAAGTTATGGCGGCGGTCGGCGACTCCGAACCCAGTTCGACGGCGAGGCGCGCCAGAGTGGCCTCGACCAGGAAGCGCGGCTCAGCATGACGGCGGACCTCGCCGTCCAGGTGCAGGAGCGCGTCGAGCACCGCCGACAGCCGGCGCGCTGTCGCGCGGTCCTGCGCGGAGACGGCAGCCACCAGCCGGTCGCGGCAGCCTTCCATCAATCCCCTCACTACCTGGCGGAGCTCAGCCCCGGCCGCGTACACCCGGTTCAGCTCTTCGAGCGCCTCCGCCGCGCGGCCAGCGAGCACGTCGGCCAGCAGCCCGTCGAGAAGCCGCGGATCGGCGATTCCAAGCAGTGACCGCGCGGCCTCGAGGCTGATCGGTCCTTCAGCGAGCGGCACCAGCTGGTCCAGCAGACCCACCGCATCGCGCATCGATCCCTGGGCAGTCCGCGCGATGAGCCCCATCGCTTCAGCGTCGACCTTTACCTTCTCGGTCGCAGCGATATGCGAGAGCCGCGCCACGATCTGGTCCTCGCCGAGCCGTCGGAACACGAACTGCTGGCAGCGGCCGATTACGGTCAGCGGAATCTTCTGAGCGTCAGTGGTGCACAGAACGAACACGACGTGCGGCGGCGGCTCCTCGAGAGTCTTGAGCAGCGCATTGAACGCGGGCTCGGTGAGCATGTGCGCCTCGTCGATGATGTAGATCTTCTTAGGGCCGAGCGCGGGTGCGAGGTTCACCTTCTCGCGCAGGTCGCGGATCTCGTCGATGCCGCGGTTCGATGCCGCGTCAATCTCGATGAGGTCGAGCGCCGCCCCCGCAGTCATCTCGATGCACGACTGGCACTGGTTGCAAGGTTCCGCCGATTCCTTCTTGCGGCCCGTGCAGTTGACCGCCTTCGCAAGCAGACGCGCGGCGGACGTCTTGCCCGTCCCCCGGCTGCCGCTGAACAGGTACGCGTGCGCCACGCGGCCGCCGATGATCGCGCCCTGGAGCGCGCGGGACGCCGCGTCCTGGCCGACCAGGTCGGCAAACGTCTGCGATCGGTACTTGCGATATAGAGATTGATATTCAGAAGGCGCGGGTGAGATCTGCGGATCTCCCCCGCGGGCCCCCTCTGGGTTACGCCCGGCCATGTCTGGTTTGGGCAGGAAATGCACGCATGGGTGACGGCCGGAATGAATCCGGCCTGCCTGCCACGTCTTGGATCTCTTTCATCTGATCATCAATTTCAAACAAGTGGCCGCGCACCATCGCCTCGATCGAAGACTCCCAGCTGCGCCCCGGTCGCCGGCTCCGGCCAGGATGGCTGCGGCACCCCCGGGAGCTCTCCTTACCGCTGCTTCCTTCCGGACCTGACGGGGTTCGGAGACCCGAGCTGCGCAGGTCCCAACCTTCAACGCCGTCTTCCACGGCCAGTTCTGCGAATCCAGACCTCAACGACGGAATTCGGTCCGGCTAAGGCGGATTGCCGATTCAGGGTACCGCCAGCACCCCACTTAGCGCGGCCACCGGCAAGTCTACGCGGGGCCGGTTGTCCGAGCCCACTGCCTCAGCGCGAATGCGAGGTGCGCAAAGGTGGCCACAGTGGCGACCGGAATCACGATCTCTGCGCCGAGCACAAGATTGGTCGGATCGAGATTCAGCCCGCGAAGGAGCGCCACTCCGCCGATCAGCACGAGGTTGAGCGTGGTCGAGATCTGGCCGGTGACCGTGTGACGAAAGTCGACGCGCTTGCGACGCAGCATGAGCACCGCCCCGGCCACGGCCGGCAGGACGTAGCGCGCGACTGCCACCAGGGCCAGCCACAGCGGGATGGCGCCGGCAGCAGTTAGCCCAATGCCCATCGCGCCGATGAAGATTCCGTCCACCACCGGGTCGAGACCCCCGCCGAAGCTCGAGACCCCCTGCGTGCGCCGCGCGATGGTGCCGTCGACCAGGTCGGTCAGGCCGGCGATCGCCACGGTCACGGCGAGCGGACCGAATCCGCCCGGCGCCGTCGCGTACACGAGCGCCGGTGCGGCGAGGTATGCACGTGCGAGCGTGACCTGATTCGCGATGCCTGGGATAAACGCCCCGGCGGCCGCCACCACCACGATCCAGGCGGAGACAAAGAGCGGCGGTCCTGGCTGCCCGCTGAACCACACCCATGCCAGGCCGGCGCCAACATAGACGACGCTCGCCGCGATGGCGGCGCGGGTCGCATGCATCAATGCGAAGGGCTGGGACTCGGCGACGGCAAGGGCGGTGGGATCGGCGCCAAGTACGGAGTCTCTCCCGGATAAGGATTCGCGCCGCACTTGTAGCCGGGCTCGCCCACGCCCTTCAGGAAGATCTCGTTGTAGCCGCCGGTGCCGACAAGCCCCCCGTCGTACTTGCAGACCTGGTGCGAGACGATGCCGAAGGGCGCCTTCCACTTAGCCGGCCACGGATGCGATGCGTAGTAAGCGTCAAGGAAAGGCTTCCACACTCCGATGCCCACATCCTCGCCGAACAGCACCGATGTCGGGCACTGCCAGCCCGACGGCGGGAAGTTCGTGGCCAGTCGCGCGTAGCCCGATTTGCATGTGGGGCCGGCGTCGATGTGCATCAGCGACGCCGCCACCGCGAGGTTCGGCGTGTAGCCGATGAAGATCGAGCCCGTGTAAGCCTCCGTGGTCCCCGACTTGCCCGCCACCGGCCGGTTGCCCAGCGAACCGAGGTAGAGCTTCACAGGGCCGCGCAGCAAATCGGTCATCAGGTACGCAAGGTCCGGTGAGATGACCTGCACGCGCTCGCCGTTCGGATCGAAGCTTTCGAGCACGTGGCCGGCCGGGTCGGTCACCTTCAGCACCGAGTGCGGGCTGACTCGATAGCCGCCGTTGTCGAACGCGCTGTACGCGGCAAGGTGCTCCGCCATCGACAGAGGGTCGTGACCGAGTGTGGTTGACACCCCGCCGACGTTTTCGAGGGCAGCCGTCACGCCGAGTCGATGCATGAAGTCCGCCACGCGCGCGCCTCCCTCCGCGCTGTACGTCCAGAGGGCGGGAAGGTTTCGCGACTGCGCGAGCGCCGTGCGCAGCGGGATCCATCCCTCGTGCTTCGCGTCCCAGTCGCTGAACGTGTGGCCGCCGATCACGGAATTCGCGTCGTTGAGGAGCGTCGACGGCGTCACAAGGCCGGCTTCTAGCGCGGCGCCGTACGTGTAGACCTTGAATGACGAACCGACGCCGCGCCATCCCAGCGGGTCGACTCCAGTCAGGTTGACCTGGCCTCGAATCGCGTCGTTGGCGTAGTCCGCGCTTCCAACCATCGCGAGGATCTCGCCGTCGTTCGGATTCATCACGAGCATCGCGCCCGTGTTCACGGCGCGCGAGCGGTATCGCCGCACCCCGGCCTTTACCCATTTGTCCGCCAGCGCCTGCGTGCCCAGGTCGAGCGTGGTCGTGATGGTCAGGCCGCCTTCGTAAAGCGCGGTCGGGCCGTAGCGCTGCAGCGCGTACTGCTTTACGTAGTCGACGAAGTGCGCGGTCAGCGGATTCGGCGACGGCGGCGCTGCCTTGTGCGCGGCGATCATCTTCTCGATCAGGTCGCTGCGATACAACGCGTCCGCTTCGGTTGCGCTCAGGTCTCCCACCGCAACCACGCCGTCCAGCACCTGCCGCCAGCGCTGCTTGACCGCCTGCAGCTGGTCGGCTGTGCCGAAGGGGTCGTAGACCGAGGGCGCCTGGGGCAGTCCAGCCAGGAAAGTCGCCTGGGCCCAGCTCAGGTCGGAGGCGTGCACGCCGAAGTACGTCTCTGACGCCGCCTCCGCGCCCCACGCGCCGTTGCCGTAGTTGATGGTGTTGAGGTAGAGCTCCAGGATCTGCTGCTTCGTGTAGCGGCGCTCCATCTCCTCCGCGAGGACCAGCTCTCGGAACTTGCGGCTGACGGTTCGGCTCTGTGCCTCGGTCGTGTCGAGGACGTCGTTCTTGACCACCTGCTGCGTAATCGTCGAACCGCCCAGTGTCGACGTGCGATGCGTCAGGTCGTACACGACGGCGATGAGCAAGCGCCGGTAGTCGACGCCCGAGTTGGAGTAAAACGTGCGGTCCTCGGTGTCGATGGTTGCCGCCTGCAGGTTCCTGCTCATCTTGCTGAGCGGCACGACCGTGCGGTTCTCGTGATACACGGCGGCGATCAGGTTGCCGTTGCGGTCGACGATGCGCGTGGTTTGCAGCAACTTCGACGACTGGAGCTGGTCGATCGACGGAAGGTCGCCGGCGAAGTAGTCGACGATGCCGATGGTGCCGCCCGTGCCGAGCAGGCCCATGGTCGAGATGGTGATCACCGCGACCAGCGACGCTCGCACCAGCCAGGTTCGCGAACCAATGCTCCGCGCGCGGCCCGAACGGGGGCGGCGGCGCGTCTTGGACTGGGCTGCACCTTTACGGAGCTGACGCCGGTTGCGGGCGACCGGCCGGGTTTTCAAGTACGACCTCCAGGACGATTGCTGCGACGCGTTAGAAGACGATTGCGCGGGTCAGTCTACACAGGAGGCCCCGTGGCTCAGCGCAAACCCAGCGCTTCAGCCCCCTGGTCGGCCAAGCTGAAGATCGGGTTGGCAAACAGTCCGTAGCCCGCGATCACAACGCAGAGCGCTATAGCCCCCAGCGCCGAGAAGCGGGTCCAGACCGGCAGGGCGACCAGGCCGCGGCGGCCTTCCTCCGGCGGATTCTGCAGATAGAGGACGCGAATGGTGCCGATCGCCGCGACCAGGCTCAGCAGCGATCCCACCAAGCCCACCGCGAGCAGCTCGAAGTGGCCGCTGCGCGCGAGCGCCGCGGCGATCGTGAACTCGCCGAAGAAGCCCGCCAGGGGCGGAGCGCCGGCCAACGACAGCATCGCCAGGCTCAGGGCCGCGGCGCGGGCGGGGCGCAGCGTGCCCAGGCCGGAGACCGCGAGCTCGGAGATCCCAGCTGCTCCGGCGGCGGCGGGCGCGGCCGTGGCCGCAACCACCAGAGCCCCCAGCAGGAAGATCGTCGCCCCGATGCCGCCCCGGAACTGCGTGCCGAGGCCTGCGACGACCCAGCCGGTCTGGCCCGCAGCCAGGAAGGCGATGCGCGTGCGCGGCGAGCGGACCGAAAGCGCGCCCGCTCCCCCGGCCGCCATCGCCACCGCGGCGACGATCTCGACGTAAGGCGAGAACGCAACCGAAACCGAGCCGACCGCGACGCTGATCTTGATCGCCGCCACCACGGCAGCGGCGGCTGCAAGCCCCGCCACCAGTCCGATGCTCATCGGGCTCGGAGCGGCAAGCGAGTGCGTGGCGCCGAGCTGGAGTGGAGCCAGCGACGCGCGATAGATCAGCGCTCCGAGCAGGACCAGCACCGGCACCGCCAGTGGCAGAGTCGGCGCGACTCCAAGCAGCGCGCCGTGAACACCGCCCAGGTCGGCGCTACCCGTCGTGGCGTACACATACCCGAGGCCGATCAGCATCAGCGCGCTTGCGGCCGCGCCGAGCAGAAGCAGTCGCAAGCCAGAATCGGGCCTGCGGGTCGCAAGCATCACAACTCCCGCCGCGCCGGCCAGCTCGAGGCCCGCCCAGACACTCAGGAAATCTCCACCCGCAGCGACCACCATCACGCCGAAAGCGGCAAGCATCGGCATGGCCAGCCCGACCGACATCGAATCCTCGGCGCCCCAATCCGCGACCGCGATCCCGACCGCGGTGGCGAGCAGCACGGCGGCCTTCACGAACAGCCCGAACCGGTCGACGAGGAGCGCGCCACCGAAGTAGTTGGTGACGTCAGTGCCCACGCGCAGCTCGACCGCGAGCGCGGCGAGCAGGACCAGCACCGCGAACGCGGGAAGCGACGCGCGCCAGCGCCTGTAGCGCGATGGGCCGAAGCGGGCGAGCAGGAGCAGGGCGACCGCTCCTGCGACGACCAGCGCCTCGGGCAGCAGCAGCAAGTACTTCGTCATGGCGTCGCCGTCCCGCCATACGGAGAAGAGATCTCAGGGATGTTCGCCACCATCTGGTTGACCACGCCCGGGTCGAACAGCGGGGTGTCGGTGCCCGGGATCTTCGGGCCACCCGGCACGATGCCCACCCACAGCAGCGCGCCTGCCATGAGCCCGAGGAACCACGACTCGGACAGCGAGGAGTCCGATACGGCGGGAGCGTCCGGGTTCGGTGGTCCGAACAGCACGCGCTGGATCAGGACCGCGACCGCGATCGCTGCCAGGGCGAGGCCCGCGGCCACGGCAAACGCGCCGACCGGCTGCGTCCTGAACGCCCCGAAGAAGGTCATCTCGTTCGCGGTAAAAGTCGCCATCAGCGGAACGCCGAGCACGCCGAGCCCGGCGAGGACGGTCAGCCACGCGAGCTTGGGCATGCGCGCCGCGAGGCCGCTGAGCACCTGGACGTTGCGGGTCTGCGCGCGATCGGACAAGATGGCGAAGACGGTCACCACGAGCGCGGAGGCCATGCCGCCCGCGAAAAGCGAGAGCACGCTGCCCGTGATGGACAGGGGCGTGAGCGCCGCGAGCCCCAACGCCGTCACTCCGCCGGGGACGAGTGCGAGGTTTGCAGCCGCGTGCCGGATGTCGATCGAGCGCAGCGCGGCAATCGCGCCATAAACGACCGTTACCGCGGCGAGGCCGGCGATCAGCGGAGCCAGCAATTTCGCGCCATCGGGCTCGCCCGCGACCAGCACACGTAGAAGGACGTAGGCGCCGAGCCGCGATGCGGTGCTCGCCACCACCACCACCACGCCGATGGGCGCATCCGAATACACATCACGGACCCAGCCGTGCAGCGGGAACAGCGGCAGGCGCGTTGCCGCGGCTAGCACCAGGGCCAGCCCGATGATCACCTCGGCCCGCGCGCCAAGTGGCGCCTTCAGGACGACGTCCATGTCAAAGCTGGTGGCGCCGGTCGCGACGTAGATACCGGCCACCGCCAACACGAGCGCCACCGTGCCCGCTCCCCAGTAGCCGGCGAGCCGCCACGCGGCAGCCTCGCGCCGGGGTCCTCCCCACCCGAGGATCAGCAGCGCGAGCGGCACCGTGGCCGCCGACCAGAACAGCACGAGCACGAAAAGGTCATGGGCCACAATCGCGCCGGTCACACATGACTGCGCCAGCAGCAGCAGCACGAAATAGGAGCGCACACGCGTGCGGATGCCGCTGGATGCGAGCACCGAGATGATGCCGACCAGCGCTGACAGCATCACCATCAGGATTCCCGGCCCGTCGACTCCGAGGTGATAGGCCGCGCCGATCGCGGGCAGCCACTGGCGGTTCTCTTCGTACTGCAGGCTGGGCAGGAAGTTCTGGAACTGGTTGTATGCGACGAAGAGGATGAAGAGCACGACCAGGTTGGTGAAGAACGCGATCTGTTTGATCAGCGTGTCGTAACGGCCGCGCGGGTTCGGCATCACGCCGATCACGAAGGCCATCACGACCGGCGCCCAGATGCCGATGCTGAGGATGAACGCCGAGGTGAAGATGTTCGCACCCGGCACTGTCGACGGCGTTGGCGTTGGGACGGCCAGCGACGCGAACGCTTGCAGGATGCCCGCGGTCATCGGAGGACTCCAGGCGAAATCAGCGCCACCAGCAGCGAGAGCAGCACCGCCATCACGACGAGCACTCCCACGTCCCCCGAGTGCAGCGCGGCCACCGTGTAGCGACCAGAGACATGAGAGATGCGGGCGACGGCGGCATCAGCTGCGGGCACCGCGCGCTCGGTGCTTTCGACGATGCGCACCGCTGGGTTGACAACGTAGCGGCTGAGCACGTTCTGGCCCGCGGACTCGAGGCGCTCAGGCAGGAGCGACAGCCAGCTCGATGCCCGAAGCGATCCATCTTTGCTGCGGCCGATCGACAGCGCCGCCGCCGCGAGGCCGGCCAGGGCGACCGCGACCCACAACGCGTAGGCCGCCGCCGTCGCCGTCGCGTGCTTGCCGTTGTCCAGGAAGGTCAGCCAGGCCGGCACGAGGGAGGCGGCGGCCAGGACCAGTGATCCCAGCACGAGCCAGTAAGGCCAGCCAAGTGACGCCCTGGGCGCGTCGCGAACGCGGTCGGGCTCGAACGCGCGGCGGCGGTGCAGTGGACCCGAGCTCGTGGCCAGGAACACTCGCATCGCGGCGAAGGCAACGACGAAGACCGCCTCTCCCAGCGTCATGCCGAATCGCGCCCGGGAGTCGACTCCGATCGCAAGCGCACCCGCCGCGCTGACCCCCAGCGCAATGGCCACGCCGAGCAGCACGGCCGCGCTCGAGCGCATTCGCCTCCACGCGTCGCCCATCTCGCGCATGTCGTCGGTGCGCATCGCGTTGGCGATGTTGGAAGCGGCCAGCTCGCCCGCCGCGCGCGCGGGAGCCGCAGCGTAGACGCACGCGAGCCCCGCCACCGCGAACGTGAATCCGTGGTACTGGAAACCGTGGATGGTGATGGCTGCTCCGATGGCTGTCACTCCGGCTCCGGCAAGGATCAGCGCCTTGCGCGGCTCCATCGAGACGAGCGAGTAGAGCCCTGCGAACACCGCCGACATGCCGCACGCGATGACGAACCACCGCATGGTGTCCGCGTTCGAGTTCACGAAGATCGGCAGCAGTCGGTACATCACAGTCGCGCCGACCACCGGCCACACGGCCGCGGCGATCGCCGACGCGGCGGGCGGAGCGGTGGTGGCAGTTTGAGTCAGCCATGAGTGCAGCGGCCACAGTGCCATGCGACCGGCGACGCCTACGAAAAGCAGCACCGAAGCGACTGCGATCTGCCTCACCGTCCACCCCGCGGTGGTGTGCAGGACCGGCACCAGCAGCGAAAGGTTCTGCTGTCCGTATCGCGAATAGAGGACCGCGATGCCGCACAGCAGGAACAGATCGGTCAGGAATGGCAGCGCGAGCGCGATGCGACCGCTTCGAGCCGCGGCCTCGTCGCCCCAGCGGTGGGCAAGCATCAGGTACGTCGCGCCTCCGGTCAGCGCCCAGAAGGTGAAGAGCTCGGCGAGGTCCGTGCTGAGCAGAGTGCCGACGCAACCGAAGAGGAGGGCGCTGATCAGCGCCTGGAAGCGCGCAGGGCCCGGTTCGCTGCGGCCGGCGATGCGGTGCCACCCAAGCACGCCGATGAGGCAAAGCTCGATCACCGCAAGCGCCACCACGCTGAGGTGGTCGGCGTGGAGCACGATGTCGACCTCGAAGTTCTGGAACGCTGTCGGCCCGTTGAGACCAACGTTGGCGGTCAGGTACACGTACGAGGCTGTGAAGCCGCTCGTCCTCTTCGCCAATCCCCAACCGACAAGCAGCGTGGCGGCGAGCGTGACGAGCGCGCCGAACATCGCGGTGTTCACCGAGCCGCGGCGCGTGCGGACGCTCGAGACGGCGATGACGAATGAGGCGAGCGGCGCTATGACCATCAAGGGCACCGCCCAACCGAGCGTGGTCGCGGGGTCGAAGTGAAAGCCGCCGCCGGCGCTTGGTCGCGGGCTCGTGGCTGCGCCAGAGGCGGCGGCGGCGAGGAGGTGGCCGGCGGAGATCAGCAGCGCGCTCAGCGAGGGCTCTCCTGGCTCGATGCCCGATTTGCCGGGGCCGTGAGGGCGACGCCGACGAACAGCAGCACCGAAGCCACGGCGATCTGTCTCACCGTCCACCCCGCGGTCGTGTGCAGCACCGGCACCAGCAGCGAAAGGTTCTGCTGTCCATTTCGCGAGTAGAGGACCGCGATGCCGCACAGCAGGAACAGGTCGGTGAGGAATGGCAGCGCGAGCGCTATGCGACCGCTTCGAGCCGCGGCCTCGTCGCCCCAGCGGTGCGCGAGCATCAGGTACGTCGCGCCTCCGGTCAGCGCCCAGAAGGTGAAGAGCTCGGCGAGGTCCGTGCTGAGCAGAGTGCCGACGCAACCGAAGAGGAGGGCGCTGA
>Ga0137395_10001697_pt1 | contig 10351 bp, 9 predicted proteins | sample czobulk216metaG_FD_108283 | JGI IMG/M metagenome (GOLD analysis project Ga0137395, IMG submission 108283) | Vadose zone soil microbial communities from Angelo Coast Range Reserve, California, USA - czobulk2.16 metaG | ecosystem: Environmental > Terrestrial > Soil > Vadose zone | place: USA...
CAATGTGACCGTTGACGGTTCCGAAGCTGCACTCCATCACCGGCACGCCGTCGATCTTGACCGGGATGATGTCGCGCAGCGGCAGCGGGACGAAGTCGCCGGGCTGCAGCCGGATCAGCTCGCGCAGCCGCATCTGGGTGTTGGCGAGTTCGCCGCACAGCTCGACCTCGGCGCTCTGCACCTGCTGAGTGAGCTGACGAACCCAGCGCCGGTCCGGCTCCTGGCCGTCGGCCTGCAGCGACGAGTACAGCACGTCGCGGATCGGCTCGAGCGAGGCGTACGGGAAGCAGAAGTGCACCTCGCCGCCGCTGTCGCCGATTTCCACGTTGAACGTGGTCGCGACCACGATCTCGGAAGGCGACGCGACGTTGGCGAACTGCGTATGCATCTCGGAGCGCTGGTGATAGAAATCGAACTTGAACAGGCTCCCCCACGCTTTCGCGTATTCGGTGGTCGCTACCTGGACCAGGCGCTGGATGATGCGCTGCTCGGTCGGCGAGAAATCGCGCCCTTCGATCCGGAAGCGCAGCTTGCCGTTGCCGCCGAACAGTGAATCGATCACCGTGAACACCAGCGTCGGGTCGAAGATCAGCAGCCCGGAGCCGCGCAGCGGGGCGAGCGAGAGGATATTGATGTTGGTCGGCACGGCGATGTCGCGCACGAATGCCGAGTACTTGATCACGCGCACCGGTCCGACCGAGATCTCGGGACTGCGCCGCATGAAGTTGAACAGCCCGATCCGGAAGTTGCGCGCGAACCGTTCGTTGATGATTTCCATCGTGGGCATCCGGCCCCGAACGATGCGCTCCTGGTTGCCCAGGTTGTAGCTGCGGATCCCCTCGGCCTGCTCCGGCGCCTCGAGCTTCTGCGGTTCGCCCGTAACGCCTTCCAGCAGCGCGTCGACCTCGTCCTGCGATAGAAACTGTTCGGTCATGAGCTCACTGGATGATCAATTGGGTGATGCGCACCGCGGTGACGGAATGCTCGGCGGCGGTGTGGTCGAGGGACCGGTTGGCGGCGTCCACGATGTCCTTGGCGAGCGCCTGCTTGCCGTCCCGGCTGGCCAGATCGGTCGCCTGACGCGCGCTCAGCACCAGCAGGATTTCGCTGCGCAGCGCCGGCATCATCTCCTTGATCGTCGTTTCCGCTTGCTGCGAGGCGATTTCCAGGCTGAACTTGATCTGCATGTAGCGGTCCTGGTCCTTCTCGGCCAGGTTGACCGTGAACTGGTCCAGGTCCACGAAATTCGGAAGCTTGCGCGGCTCGCCCGTCTTGGCCGCGTCGGCGGCGGACGCGGGCGTCCGTTTCAGGTAGATGAAGGCGCCGGCCGCACTGACGCCCAGCATCAGTGCCGCCGCGACCATGATGATCAGTTTCTTGGGCAACCGTTTTCTGGCCGGCGCCTGTGCCGCCGCCGGCGCCGGTGCTGCCCCCTGCTTGATGTCCGCCATCTTGAGTCCCGCCGAAAGCGCTGAGCTGCCGCGCCTCGCGCATTTATGTGATCAGCGCCGCACTTGATTGCCGATTATTCGGGACGGCCCGGTCGCACGATCGGCCGAATATGGCGGATTTTGGGCGACTGCTTTGGGCGAGTGTTCCGGCCCCAATTCAGGCGTAGATATCGACCAGCCGAACCACTGCTGCGCGTGCCGTAGCGGCCGCCTCCGACGCTGGCAAATCGGCTGCGTCGGAGCCGCCGTCGCCGCGCTGCCGGCCCGCCTGCGAATGGGAGGGCGCCGTCCAGTCCGACTGGGCGCGACCCCCGACGCTGGCGTCGGCGAGCTGCATGCCGGACGAGGCGAACATTTCGCGCAAGCGTGGCAAAGCTGCCTCCAGCGCGTTGCGGGTCGCCTCGTGCGCGGCGGTAAATACAAGGGTGGCCGCGTGGCCGTGAACCTGGATCGATACGCCGACCGGCCACAGACCGGCGGGTTCCAGGGATATCTGGGCCGTGTGCGCGCCGCTGCGCGTCAGTACCACCACGCGCTCGGACAGCTCCTGGCCGAATCCGGGCTGCCCGACCGGGGTGGAAACGCTGGCGCGGCCTTCCGGCACGTAATTCGTGAGCGGCCCGAACCCGGCGCCCGCGGCAACGCCTGGCGTGCCGGCCGGCTCGGGCGCGGTTGCGGAGGCTCCGGCGCTCGGATGCGGCGTCGCGCTGTCGTCGGCCACGCTGGCCAGGGCCTGAGCGACCGCCTGTGCAGCCTGGCTCGCCGAGAAGGCGGGTCCGGGTAGCGCCGTGCCGAAGCCGGAGGCCGAATCGACACCGGCACCGGTCATTTCGCTTGCTGTGCCACCCGCCGGATCGCTCGCTTGAAGCAGCGGGCGAGACGCCTCGCCCCTATCCAGGCGACCGGTCTGCGCGCGCGACAGCTGCGACCCGGCCACGCGCGGGGGCTCGAATTGATTCTGGCCGTCCGTGCCGGCGGCCGGTTGCAGTGCAGAGCCTGCGCCGTCCGCTCCGGCATCTTGCGCGAGCGCGGCCGCATCGGCTGCGCGGCTTGAGCCCGCGGGCGCTTCGATGGAGCGGCCGCTGTTGCGCGAGGCGTCCGTCGATGCGCAGGTGATCCCGGCGTCCCGCCCGGCTGCGGCGGTATCGGGCTGGCTGAGCCTGCCTGGCGCGAGGGCGCAGGCAGCGGCCGCGGCGGCCGCGGCGTCCGATTCCGGCTGTGGGCCGACGCTGCTGCGTCCGCCTCGGCGTGCCGCCGGCCGGTTGCCCGGCTCGTCCGGCGCCTGACTCGATCCCGAAGCGGTGGCGTCGGCCTGCGCCGGGGCGCGGCCCGAACCGTCGCGGGCCGCCGCGGGCCCCGATAGATTGCGCGCTGGCGCGCCGGGTGAGGCAGACGCGGCCTGCAGAATCGGGCCGAAGTCCGAATCCGACGCGGGAGCGCCGGACGCTGAATCGGCCCCGGTGCCGCCGGCCGGTTGCGAGGAAGCGATCGGCAACGGGCTCATCGGAACTGCATCGAGGCGCGCTGGGCCGCCTCGTCGGTGTGGCGTTGTTCGCGGCGCGCCGAGCGCTGCTGCTCTTCCTGGGCGCGCCGCTCGATCAGCGTTTCCAGGCTCTTGAGTTTGCGCTGGCAAGCCGCCAGCTCGCCCCGGGCCTGGGCGCTCGCCTGCTCGCGGGCGCCGACCTCGCGTTGCTGCGTCTGCAGCGCCACCCGCAGCCTGGCCAGGAAGGCGCGCTGGTTCGACTGCGCGGCCGGGTCCAGCTGGTCGCCGGCACGGGCCTGCAGCCGCGCGGCGTAATCGTTCGAGTAGCCCTGCAGCGTCTGCAGGTGCTCACGCGCCAGCTGCGTCTGCTGTTCCAGCCGCGCCAGGCGCGCGGCCGCCGAATCGCGCGCGATTCGGGTCAGGTCCAGCAGCGTGTTCAATTGTGTCGAATTCATCGCGATTCCGATCCGGTGGGAATTGATCGCAACAGCGCATCGATGCGCTGCTCGGCATCCTGCAGTGACGACGACTGGTCCATCGGTTGCTGAAGGAAGCCCTCCATCTGCGGAAAGGCAGCGATCGCGGCGTCCAGCGCCGGATCGGCCCCCGCGACATACGCGCCGACCGAGATCAGGTCCCGATTGCGCTGATAGCGCGAGAAAACCGACTTGAAGCGGCGGGCCGCTTCATACTGGTGCGGGCTGGTGACCGCCGGCATCACGCGCGATATCGATGCCTCCACGTCGATCGCCGGATAGTGACCCGCCTCGGCCAGTCGGCGCGACAGCACGATGTGGCCGTCGAGGATTGCACGCGCCGCATCGGCGACCGGATCCTGCGGGTCGTCTCCCTCGGTCAGCACCGTGTAGAAGCCGGTGATCGAACCGCCGCCGGCGGCCGCGTTTCCGGCCCGTTCCACCAGCTGAGGCAGGCGCGCGAACACCGAAGGCGGATAACCCTTGGTGGCCGGCGGCTCGCCGATCGCCAGCGCGATTTCGCGGGCCGCCATCGCGTAACGGGTCAGCGAATCCATCAGCAGCAACACGTGTTGGCCCCGGTCGCGGAATCGTTCTGCGATCGCGGTTGCATAGGCGGCGCCCTGCAGCCGCATCAGCGGCGGCGTGTCGGCCGGGGCCGCCACGACGATCGCGCGGCGCAGCCCCTGCGGCCCCAGGATGTCCTCGATGAATTCCTTCACTTCGCGACCGCGTTCACCGATCAGCCCCACCACGGTGACGTCGGCCGACGTGTAACGGGCCATCATGCCCATCAACACGCTCTTGCCGACGCCCGAGCCGGCGAACAGGCCGATGCGCTGGCCCCTTCCCACGGTCAGCAGCGCATTGATGGCGCGCACGCCGACGTCCAGCGCGCTGCGGATCGGCTCCCGCTCCATGGCATTGATCGGGCGGCGCGAAAGGGGCTGGTAGGCGAGGGCCTGCCCGGACGGCTCGGTCAGCGGGCCGCGCCGGTCGATCGGCTCGCCGTTCGGATCGAGCACGCGGCCCAGCAGCGCGTCTCCGACCGGCAGGCGGCGACCCCTGTCCTCGGTTCGGCGCCAGGGGTGATTGGCCCGGTCCAGCCGGGGCCGCGCCGTCTTCGGCTCCTGCGCGACCACCATTGCGCCCGGGCGCAGTCCCTGTGGTTCGCTGGTCGGCATCAGAAACAGGCGTTCGCCCGAGAACCCGACCACTTCGGCGTCCAGCTTCAGCCCGTCGCCCTGCACGACCAGCACCTGCGCGCCCACCGGCAGCTTCAGTCCGACCGCTTCCATGACAAGGCCTGCGGCCCGGGTCAGGCGCCCGCGCGGCTCGAACGGGTCGCACGACGCGGCCAGCCTTCGGCACTCGCCGAGAAAATCCACGTACCGGCCCGGCTGCATCAAGGCAGTCGCCCCTCATTGGCCCGACCCGCCGTGGCGGCGTCATCCGGAGCGGCGTCCGACGGACCGGGGTGATCGGAGCCGAGCATGGCGACCACGCGGCGCCAGCGCGTGGCCAGCGTTGCGTCGATCTCGCCTTGCGGCGTCTCGATCCGGCAGCCGCCCGGCGAAACGCTCGGATCGGCCACGAAGCGGCATCCTCGATGGCTGGCTTCGACCTCCAGCTCGGCGCGGACCAGCTCGTAATCCTCCGGACTCAAATGCACGCGCGGGTGCGAGGCGTGATCGACGATCAGCGCGATTGCCTCGCGCACTGCGGGCAGCGCGGCGTCGCGCTGCAGGCTCAGCTCGCGGCGCAGGACCTGGCGCGCCACTTCCAGCGACAGGTCCAGCAATGCGTCGGCGCCGCGCAATGCGAGCTCGTCCAGACCGGCCTGCAGATTCGCGACCACGTGTCCGATCCGTTCCAGATGCCCGGCCCGGACCTGCTGAGCGGCGCGGGTGGCGTCCAGCGCGCCCTGCTCGCGCCCGCGCTCGAAGGCCCTGCGTTCGCGTTCCGACCACAGCGCGGTGGGATTGCGCGAAACCTGCGCGGTTTCCCCGAGCGAACGAAGCTCCCAGCTGGCCGCCTCGCCCACCTGGTCCTTGGGGATCGTGCGCGAGAAGGGGCGGTCAGAAGCGCCCAAGACGGACCTCCGCAGCTCGCGCCGGCGCGCGTTCAGATGAAAGCATCATCGCCACCCTTGGCGCCGACCTGGATCTGGCCTTCGTCGGCCAGCCGGCGGACCACTTTGAGAATTTCGCGCTGCTCGGCCTCGACCTCGGAAATGCGCACGGGGCCCTTGGCCTCGAGGTCCTCGCGCAGCGTTTCGGCGGCACGACCCGACATGTTCTTGAAGATCTTGTCGCGCAGCGCCTGGTCCGAGCCCTTCAACGCGACGATCAAGGACTCGGACTGGATTTCGCGCAGCAGCAGTTGAATGGCACGATCGTCCAGTTCGTTCAGATTGTCGAAGGTGAACATCTGGTCCAGGATCTTCTGCGCCAGGTCGGCGTCGTGTTCCCGGATCGATTCGACCGCCGCGGTCTCCAGCGTGTTGCCGAGAAAGTTCAGGATTTCGGCCGTCGCCTTGGCGCCGCCGAGCGTGGCCTTTTTCAGCTTCTCGCTGCCGGCCAGGATCTTGGACAGCACTTCGTTCAGTTCCTGCAGCGCCTGCGGCTGAATGCCGTCCAGCGTCGCGATCCGCAGCAGCACGTCGTTGCGCATCCGCTCGGTCATGCTCTTCAGTACCTCGGACGAATGGTCGCGCTCCAGGTGCACCAGGATCGAGGCGACGATCTGCGGATGCTCGTTTTTCAGCAATTCCGCGATCGTGCCCGGATCCATCCACTTCAGGCTCTCGATGCCCGAGACGTCCCGTCCCTGCAGGATCCGGTCCAGCAGCAATCCGGCCTTTTCCTCGCCCAGCGCCCTCCTCAGTACCTGGCTGACGAAGGCATCGGTGTCACGCACCAGCGAATACTGGTTCTCCTTGGTCGAGTGGAAGCGGCCGATCACGTCGTCGATCTTCTCGCGCGGAACCGTGCGCAGGCGCGCCATCGTTTCGCCGAGCTTTTGCACCTCCTTCGGCGACAGGTACTTGAAGACCTCGGCGGCCTCCTCTTCGCCCACCGCCATCAGCAGGATCGCGGCGTGTTCCAGACCGGCGTCGTCCATGGGTGGCGATCAGGCCTTGGGGTCGCCGACCCATGCCTTGACGACATTGGCGACGGTGGCCGGGTCTGCGCGGGCGATTTGCCGCATCCCTTCGAGCTGCGAGGAAGCCGACTCGGTCCGGTTGGAAGCGGCAGATTCGATCGCGGGCGCCGGCGCCTGCGCTGACACCATCATGGGCTGCGAGCCGATCGCCTTCAGCGCCGGGCGTACTGCGCCGAACACGACGATCAGCGTCAGCATCAGGAACAGCAGAGCCTTGCCGAACTCCTTGGCGAGCCCGATCGTTTCCGGTTGCTGCCACGCCGGCGTTGGTTCGACCGGCGGCAACTCGAGCTGGCTGAACGGCACGTTGACCACGTTCAGCGAGTCGCCCCGCTTCTCGTTGAATCCCATCGCCTCGCGCACCAGCGCCTGGATGTTGTCCATCTCCTTCGGCGACCACGGCACTGCGGCCGGCGCTGCGGGTGCCGCCACGGCCGGCGCACCGGGCGCTGCCGGGCTGCTCGCGGCCGGCGGGGCCGGCTTGTTGTTGATGACGACGGCGGCGGTCAGCCGGCGGATCTCGCCACTGGCGGTTTTCGTGTGGCGTACGTTCTTGTCGACCTCGAAATTGGTCGTCTGCTCGCGATGGGCGCTGGAGCCCGGGGAGGTGGACGCTGGGTTGGCAGCGCCGGCCTGGCCGTTGATCGGCGCGGTCGCAGGAACCGGTGGCTGGTTCGACAGCGCGCCCGGTACGCCTTGCGCGCCGGAGCTGCCGGTCTGCGAGTTTTCCGTGCTCGATAGCGACCGGATCGTCGCGCGGTCGGCCGCCTGGTTCGGCTTGTACGACTCGTCCATCTGCTCGACATTGGAGAAGTCCACGTCGGCCGTGACCTGTGCCCGCACATTGGCGCGGCCGACGATCGGCTCCAGGATGTCTTCGATCCGTTTGATCGTGGAAGCCTCGATCTGGGACAGGTAGTCGAGCTGTTCTCCGTCCAGGCTGCCCTGGCCTTCGCTCTGGCTGGCGAGCAGCGTGCCGTGCTGGTCGACCACCGAGACGTTCTTGGTCGTCAGCTCGGGCACCGAGGAGGCGACCAGGTGAACGATGCCGGCAACCTGGGCCCGGTCGAGCGTCTTGCCCGGGTGCAACTGCACCAGCACCGATGCGGTCGGTGCCTGGTGGTCGCGCAGGAAGCCGGAATTTTTCGGCAGCGCCAGGTGAACGCGAGCGCCGGCGACCGACGCCAGCGACTGGATCGAGCGCGCCAGCTCGCCTTCCAGGCCACGCTGATAGTTCAGCTGCTCCTGGAACTGGGTCAGCCCGAATTTTTGCCCCTCGAGCAGCTCGAAGCCGACGATGGAGCCCTTTGGAAGACCCTGCGAAGCCAGCTTAAGACGCGCCTCGTGCACCTTGTCGGCCGGCACCAGAATGGTGCCGCCGTCGGCGTTGCGGTACGGGACGTTCAGCTGCGACAGCTGGGCGATCACGGCGCCGCCGTCGCGATCGGACAGGTTGGTGAACAGCACGCTGTAGCTTGGCGAGGAGCTCCACAGCCAGGCGGAGCTGACGATCGCGATCAAGCCGGCCGCGCCCAGGATCATCAGGGCGCGGGCGCGAGGAGAGAACCGGGCCATCAGGTCAACCGCAGCAGGCATCGTGTGGGTCGGACGATCGAAGAGTTGTCCATTGGCCTTTTTGGCACGCACCCCGGCGCGCTCTTGTGCGTTGCGCATGAATCGGGCGACTTTCCGATTATTCGGAGACTTGAGATACCGTAAACGCGGATAAGCCGAGGAAAGCAGCGTTGATTAGGGGTACGGCTAACTAACTCATCACGCGGGCGAGGCCGCGGGCGTGCGAATTGACCGGCCAACACGCGCTTTCTTGATGCAGCGCGAGGTGGTTCGGACGACTAGATTAGCTTGACGGTCAGGATCCGGACCGCTTGCGGGGGATAAACATGGATCTCAAGGCAATCAACGCTCAGATCGCTACAGCCGTTGCCGGCGTGCCGGCCGCGTCATCGGCGGGCTCCGTCGCCGGCTCGGACTTCGCCTCGTCGCTGGACGCCGCGCTGAAGAGCGTCAGCCGTGGTCAGGAGCAAGCCGGAGAACTGCAGCGCCAATTTGCGCTGGAAAACCCGAACGTGGGCCTGGAAGACGCCGTGGTTGCGATGAGCAAAGCCAGCATTTCGTTTGCGGCCGCCGTTCAGGTCCGCAACCGGCTGGTGCAGGCCTACGAGCAGATCATGACGATGCAGGTCTGACCGGGCTGACCCGGTCGTTCCTAAGCTTAAAAACCCAGGCTGGCCAGCAGATCGTCGACGCCTTTCTGGTCGGCGACCACGTCGTCGCGGGCGTTCGGCGCCACGACCGGGCCCTCGAGCTGGTACGGATCCAGCTGGGGTCGCTGTTCCGGACGCGAGGTCTCGATCAGCAGCTTCACCAGCTGCTCCTCCAGCGACGTCGCCAGCGCGACGACCCGGCGAATCACCTGGCCCGTGAGGTCGTGGAAGTCCTGCGCCATCATGATGTCGGTCAATATCGTGTTGGTTCGGTCTGCCTGGCCGCCGACCCCGGAGAAGAACTCGCAGGTCTCGTCCACCAGCTGCTTGCCGGCCGGAGTGCACGCTCGCCCGCCGGCCGCGTAGGCGGCGACGGCCTGCCAGCGGTTGCGCAGGCTGTCGGCCTGCTCGGTCAGTTCCTGCTGAACCGTGCGCGCGCGATCGACCGCATTGAGCACCTTCTCGGCGGCCTCGCCAGTGACACGGGCGATGTAGGCCAGCCGGTCGCGGGCACCCGGCAGATTGTCGCGCGCGTCCATCAGCTCGCGCTCGTAGCCGAGCTCGCGCAACGCGTCGTGCAGCGTGCGCGTCAGCTGTCCGATCCGCCGGTAAATGTTCTCGTCGGATTCGTGTGCCGTTGCCTCGGTCTGAGCCATGGCGACGGCCTCATCCCTGCTTGGTCATGATTTTTTGGACCTTCTCTTCCAGCGTGGCCTTGGTGAACGGCTTGACGATGTAGCCGCTGGCGCCGCACTGCGCAGCCTGCACGATGTCCTCCTTCTTCGCCTCGGCCGTCACCATCAGGAACGGGATCAACTTGAGCGCGTCGTCGGAGCGGACGATCTTCAGCAGCTCGAACCCGTTCATGTTGGGCATGTTGATATCGGACACGATGAAGTCGAACTTGCCCGCCTTCAGCATGCTCAACGCCACCACACCGTCCTCGGCCTCCTCGGCATTTCCGAAGCCGATCTCTTTCAGCAGATTGCGGACGATGCGCCGCATGGTCGAAAAATCGTCGACGATCAGGAATCGGGGCTCAGCGGTCATTTCATCTCCTGGATCGGGAACGAGAGCGCGGCCACTGCCGCCCGCAAGTCGCACCGCGGCCGCATTGTGGCGGCCGGCCGAGCGATCCTATTGGCGGAAAAGCTTGCGCAAACATCGCGTTTCGGGGCTTGGTCGGATTCATTGCGTGCTCGGCGCAGCCGGATCGGTCGGCGTCGGCGCGGCGGCGGGCGATTGCGGCGCCGTGGCGGCGGCGTCGGCACCCTGGGCGCCGGCGGCGGCCTCGGCGCGCTCCGGCAGGGAATCCGAGACTTGCTCCGGGTCCCCGGCCTCGATTTCGCCGCGGGCGCGCTCCAGCCGCTCCTCGGCGATCTTGTTCAGAACGATGATCGAGATTCTGCGGTTCAACGCGTTGCGCGAATCGACCTTGTCGAGCAGGTTCGAATCGGCCAGGCCGACCACGCGCGCGATCTTCTGCGGGTCCATGCCGCCGGCGATCAGCTCGCGGCGCGACGCGTTGGCACGGTCGGCCGACAGCTCCCA
>Ga0137395_10001700_pt1 | contig 10342 bp, 4 predicted proteins | sample czobulk216metaG_FD_108283 | JGI IMG/M metagenome (GOLD analysis project Ga0137395, IMG submission 108283) | Vadose zone soil microbial communities from Angelo Coast Range Reserve, California, USA - czobulk2.16 metaG | ecosystem: Environmental > Terrestrial > Soil > Vadose zone | place: USA...
GTCGTCGGTCGCGATCGCAGCCGCGAGCCCGGACGTCTCGCCGTTCGCAAGCGCCACCGCCTCGTCGAGAGACTCGACGACGTGCACCGTGACGGAGGCGATGTGCTCCGGGTCGTTGGCCCACTCGTGGCCAAGGCGCACCGGCTCGCGCACCGTGATCCCCAGCCGGTCGAGCAGGAGCAGCAGACCGGGCAGCTGCTCCTCCGCGGCCCGGTCGACCAGCAGCAGATTCAGCCGGTTGCAGACGCCGAGCCGGTCGAGGCTCGCCTCGACGAGCTCCTGGGCGCGCGCCGGGTCCGCGTCGTCACGACGTCGGACTGGCGCCCCGTGCGCGCGCACCGCGTGACCGCCGAGGTGAGCTACGACTGGCTCGGCGACACGCTGATCGTGTCGCAGTCCGGCTTCACGTCGCGCTGGCGCATTCGCAGCGACCTGTATCGCTGGCTGCCGGACCGTCGGTGGAAGCGCGCCACCCACGGCGCGCGGCTCCAGGAGCCCCGGACCGGCGGGGGGCGGCTCTCGACGATCGCCCTCGTGCCCGGTGCCAATCGCGCGACGCTGCTCGACACCGATGCCGGGGTCGACAGCGGTGCTACCTGGGGAGACGTCGTGCCCTCCCCCGACGGGATCTGGGTGGCTGCGACGCGTCATGTCCAAGGTCACTGGACCCTGGTCCGCTGGCCGCTGGCCGCCCCGGAACGGCGCGAAGTGCTGGTCGCGTCTCGCAGCGTCGTCAGCGATCCCGTGTGGACACCGGGGGGCGAGCTGCTGTTCGTGGGCGATCAGACCGGGTACCCACAGGTGTACCGTTGGACCGCGTTCGCGGCGCCGGTTGCCCGTACCGCCGAGCCGTTGGGGGCGCGGGCGCCTGCCGTTCTCACCGATGGTGCGTTGCTCTATGCCACTCTTACGGCGTTCGGGTGGGAACTGCGTCGTGCGCCGCCAGAGTCGGGGCTCGCGTCTGCGCCGGTGCGTGCGCCGTTGCCGTTCGACTCCGCTCCGGTGGTCGTGGCCCGCGAGACCGGCTACGCCGCCGGCCCGTCGCTGCGGCCGCACTTTTGGATTCCGGTGTGGCTCGATCGAGGGCCGGCCGGGCGCTTCGTGGGAGCTGCGACCGGCGGCACGGACGCCGTGGAGCGCTACACCTATGCCGCCGGAGCGTTGGTCGCCGGGTCCCCGATGCGCGCGGTGGCGGCGTTTGACGGCGTGTCCCATCTCCTTGGCAACCCGTCGCTCGACCTGTCGCTGTCCTCGGACTGGTCATTGGCGGCGCAGGGGTCCGGTACCGTCGTGTCAGAGCGCGACCGGAAGGCCGCCGTGGGGGCCACGTTCGAAATGCGGCGCTGGGAGACCGTCGCCAGCGTGCGCGTGGCCGCGGAGTACGAGGGCGCGCGGTTCGTGGCGATTCCCGCGGATGCGCCAACGACGATCTGCGGCGCCTGCGTGGGCCGCGATCTCATCGGGGGCTCGGTCACGCTGGGCCTTCGCTCCTTCGCGCGCGGCCCCCTCGCCGTTTCACCGGAAGACGGGTTTCGGTGGTCCGCCGTGTACCGGCGGCGTGAGGAGCAGGGGACGCCGCGGTGGTCGAACGAGGTGCGCTCGCAGCTCGCGCTCTATCTCCGCGTGCCCGGGGTCGGCGGATTCGCGCACCAGGTACTCGCCGCACGGGTGAGCGCGGGAGTGCTGACCGGGCCCGTACCGTTCGCGTTCGCCGTGGGCGGTGCGTCGACCGGCGGGCTCGATGTTGGTCTCGGGCAGTCCCTGGGCGGGACGCGCGACTTTCCTGTGCGCGGCTACGCAGCCGGCACGCTCTACGGTCAACGCGCGTTCACGGCGTCGCTCGAGTATCGCGTCCCGCTCACGCTCGTCGGCCAGCTGCTCGGGCACCTCCCGCTCGGCGCTGACAAGCTGTCGCTCACCCTGTTCGGGGACGCAGGGGACTCGTGGAGCGCGGGCGACGCGCCGCGGCTCGCGCGCCTGCGGGCGATCGGGGCTGAACTGGTCAGCGACCTGACCGTCAACTACGATGCACCCCTGCGTTTGCGACTGGGGGTTGCCGGGCCCCTCGCCGCGCCGCCGACGGGCCTGCCGCAGCGGCTGCTGGCGTACCTGGCGTTGAGCTCGAGCTTTTGACGCCCGGTGTACATATAAGAGAGAGCGAGCAAGCGAGAGCAGCATGCGACGATCGATCATCCTGCTGGTGCTCGGTGGATGGCTGGCCCTCGCGCCCCGCGTTTCGCTGGGCGCGCAGGATCCGTCCGACCGCCTGGCGCTCGAGCAGCTGCGGGATTCGCTCGCCGGCGTCGCGGACAGCGTTGCGCTGAGGCGTCTCGAGGCTGTCACCATCGCGGTCGCGAAGCGTCACCGAGACGACCCGATGACTCACTTGCGCCTCGGGTTCATCGGCTACCGGCTCGGTGAGATCGCGGGGAAGTCGCATTGGGACGATGCGGCCGGTGAATTCGAATGGGCCGCCGAGCTACGCCCCGCGTGGCCCTACCCGTGGTACGGCGACGGGCTCGCGGAGCTCGCGCTGGGCGAGCACTCGGTAATCGGCGTGGAGAACCTGCGACAGGTTCTCGGGAAGGACTATCTATCGAAAGCGACCCGCGCCTTCGCGCGGGCGGTCGCAGCGGACCCCGCGTTCGCTGATGCCACGGTCGACCTCGCGCGGGCGGCGCTGAACCAGCGGATCGGGCCGCGGCTCGATCTCGCGCTGAGCGCCGTTCGAGCAGCGGCGAGCTCCCCGGCCGGACGACAGCCGCTGCTCCAGCTGGCGCGGGGTCGCGTCGAGCGGGCCGTCGGCAATGCCGACTCGGCCCTCGCCGCCTTCAAGGCTTACCTCGCGGTCGGAGGCGACTCCGGTGTCGGCCACCTCGAGCTGGCGCGCACGCTGTACTTCGCCCACCAGCCGGCTGAGGGGCTCCGCGCCTACTACGCAGGCGCGCGGGCGAGCACCGCGTCCGCCGCGGCCCTGTATCGCTCCGACCTCGCGTGGACCACCACGCCGGCGGAGCTCGCGGCCTTCGACGCGCTCGACAGCGGGCCCGCACGGGCCAAGTGGCTGGCAGGGTTTTGGCAGGAGCGGGACGTCGCCGAGGCACGGGAACCGGGAGAGCGCCTGGCCGAGCACTACCGTCGCTGGTTCTACGCCGAGCAGCACTTTCTGCTCCTGAGCCGCCATCGCCTCTACGACATCACCGAACGGTACCGTAATACCCTCGGTGAGGTCGACGATCGCGGGATCATCTATCTCCGGCACGGGCCCCCGGATCGTCGCGCGACCTACGTCTCCTCGGACGCGGTCGAGCCGAACGAGACGTGGTTGTATCAGGAACCGCACGGCGACCTGATTTTTCATTTCGTCGCCCGCAAGGGAGTGCAGGACTTCAAGCTGGTGGAAAGCCTGGCCGATGCGCTGACCTCGGGTTTGGGCGGCGCGCTGGCGCTCCAGGCGCAACGCGGCATGAGCCCCGCCGCGAGCGGTCTCTTCGCGTCGCGCGCCGACCTGAGCCCGCTGTACGTGCGCTTGAGCGACCCGACGGGCTCGGCCAACGTGCGCGGCGCGCTCGCCGCGGAGCGGAAGCTCGGGCAGCACAGCATCGAGGTCGGCACCACGAGCGACAGCTACCGCCGCATCTTCGCAGCGCCGCTGGACGTGATCATCTCCCGTTTCGTTGTGGGCGAGCCTCGCAGTGGCGGCTCGGCGCTGCACATCGTGTTCGCGATTCCCGCGCACCGGCTCTCGCCGGTCCCTGACGGCAATCGGGTCGTCTATCCGCTTTCCTTCCGTCTGTACGTGACCGACGGCGCCGGCGGACTCGCGGCCCGGCTCGACACGATGCGCGTGTTCGCCGCGCCCAAGCCTCTGCCGGGCGGGACGTACCTCACCGGACAACTGGCGGTCCCGGTTCCGCCCGGGGTCTACGCGTACCGACTCCTGACGGAACAGGGGGACGGCGGGACGGGAACGCTCCTGACGGGCGACTCCGTGAACGTGGACACGCTCACAGGCCGCCGCTTCGCCGTCAGCGACCTGGTCGTGGGTCGGGTCGGCTCCGGTCTCGTGTGGAGCAGCGGGGCAGACACGGTGTTCCTCAATCCGCTCGACCGGTTCCCCGAGGGTGGCACGGCTGAGTTGTACTACGAGGTCTACGGGCTGCCGCCCGGAGGCGTCTATCACACGGTGATTCGCCTTGCGCGCCGTGGCGGCCGGTCGGTCTTCGGCGCGCTGTCCCACCTGGTCGGCGGCGGCAAGCACTCGTCCGTGGTACTCGAATTCGATGCCCCCAGCGACGGGCCGGTCACCCGGGTCCACCGGCGGGTCGATCTGGGCGACGCCCCGCGCGGCTCGTATGTACTGACCGTGCGGATCGGCGACCCGGCGACGGGCATCGCCGTGACCCGGAGCGCGCAATTCACCCTGGTCTCGCGCTAGTGCGTTCCAACCCCGTACCGTGGTACCGGGCGTGCGCGCGCGCTTCCGTGACCACAACGCGGGTCGAGTCCACTCCAACACGTTGGAACGGCACTAGTCGGTTTGCACTTCGTCGCGGCCGCCCGTAACTTTCGTTGGTTCCCCCCGGAGTAGGGATGTATTGCTCCCGCTGTGGTACCCAAAACGACGACGCAAGCAAGTTCTGCCGGTCGTGCGGTCTCGACCTGGCGGCGACGCCGTTCAAGGGTGAGCCGGAAGTCGGCGAGATCGACTTGGTGCGCCGGGAGCTCAAAGGGGAATACGATATCCTCGAGGAGCTGGGCCGGGGTGGTATGGCGATCGTGTTCAAGGCCCGCGAACGCCAGCTCGAGCGCGACGTCGCTATCAAGGTCCTCCCGTTCTCTCTCGCCTTCGATAAGGAATTCGTAGAGCGCTTCGAACGTGAGGCGCGGACGTCCGCGAAGCTCGAGCACCCGAACATCATCCCGATCTATCGCGTCGGCAAATCGGGCCGCGTGACCTACTTCGTGATGAAGTTCCTGCGCGGCAAGCCCCTGTCGTCCGTGCTCGCCGCGCGCGGCTCGCTGCCGCCCGGCGAGATCCGCCAGGTGCTGGCGCAGGTCGCGCGCGCACTCGCCTACGCGCACAAGAGCGGGATCGTCCACCGGGACATCAAGCCCGACAATATCATGTTCGACGAGCACGGCCTGGCCGTGGTCACCGACTTCGGCATCGCCAAGGCCGCCACCGGGGGCAAGCTCACGGGGACCGGGATGTCCATCGGCACCCCGCACTACATGAGCCCGGAGCAGGCGCGGGCCCAAGGGCTGGACGGACGCAGCGACCTCTACTCCCTGGGCGTGGTCGCGTATCAGTGCCTCACCGGCTCCGTACCGTACGATGGCGAAGACTCGTTCTCCATCGGGTACAAGCACATCATGGAGGACATTCCCACCCCGCCGCTCGACACGACGGAGCAGCGGGACCTCTTCGAGGTCGTCCGCAAGATGATGGCGAAGGCGCCCGACGACCGGTACCAAAGTGCCGAGGAGCTGGGGAAGCTCTTGGACGGGGCGGGTGGCTTTGCGACAGTCACCCTCGCGACCGCTCCGACTCGGGCCATCCCGTCGCTCGGCGCACACCTGGTAGGCGCGCCTACCACCCCCCTCCCGCGCGCGACCAGCATCCGCCCGGCGGCCTCAGCCAAGCACTCCGTGGCGGGGACCATTTTCGTCTGGCTGCTTCTCGTGGGCAGTGCGGTAGGTGGGGGCGGGTTCTACGCCTACAAACAGGGCTGGCTCCTCGCCTCCGCCCCTCCCGTCCGGCCGGATACCTCGGGTCTCCCGCACGACAGTATCACCCAACCGTCCGACACAACCTCCCACGCGGAGAGCGTGGCAACACTCATCCCACGCGGGGACACGTCGCACGCCCAGTTGCCGCCGCCCGGGACCCCGGGAAAGCTCTTCCTGCAAGGGACGCCGCCGGGTGCCCGGGCCACCATCAACGGCCAGCCGGTGAAGGGAAACCAGCTGGATATCCCGCCCGGGGTGCACAAGCTCATCGTGCGGGCGCCCGGGTACGACCAGTTCGAGCGCCAAGTCGTGATCACCCCGGGTCAGTCGAGCACCGTAAGGGTCGATATGCAGCCGTCCGGCGCAGCAGGGAGCGGTGGCGGGAGCGGCGGCCCCTGCGATCAGTACGGGCCCGCCTACAACCAGGACAATCTCTGCTTCGACTCGCGGCCGGTACCCCTGGCGTCGACGCTGCTGCCGGTGCCGAGCGACGCGCCGGTCATCCCCCGTGAGGCGATCCTCCTGTTTCACGTCTCGCACACCGGGGAAACGATGGCTGTGCGCCTGTTCGTCCGCTCCAACGTCGAAACCTTCAACGATCAGGCCCTCGACATCGCCAAGACCTTGCGGTGGAACCCCGCGCAGAAGAACGGCGAGCTGGTGGACGCCTGGGTGCAGTGGCCGTTCAAGCCGGTGCCGGTGAGGCAATAATCCAGATCCATCCGACGGCGTTCATCGCCCCCAGCGCGATCGTGCTGGGGGACGTCACGCTCGGGCCGCGTGCGAGCGTGTGGTACACGGCCGTCCTGCGGGGCGACACCGCCCCGATCGTGGTGGGGGAAGCGTCCAACGTACAGGACGGGACCATCATTCATGTCGACGCGGGCGTCCCAGCCACGGTGGGCGCACGGGTGGGAATCGGGCACCGGGTCGTGCTGCACGGATGCACGATCGAGGACGAATGCCTCATTGGCATGGGGAGCGTGCTGCTGAACGGAGTCCACATCGGCATGGGCAGCGTCGTGGCAGCCGGTGCGGTGGTGCCCGAAGGGCTGCGGGTGCCGCCGGGCTCGGTGCTGGTGGGCATCCCCGCTCGGATCACCCGCGCGGTCGATGAGGGGCTCCAGGCTCGCATCCGAACGACGTGGCAACACTACGTGACGGAAGCCGAGCGGCACCGCTCCGGAGCATTCCCGATGGCGCGAACAAGTTTGTGATGTTAATTCCGAAATCGCTCGTCGGGGCACCGGTTTCCCCCCGTATTGCCCGGTGCTCGGGGCGATCCTACTTTCACCATCCGCGCCATTGAGCCGGTTAAATTACTTCACTTCATCGTGCACGCTGTCGTGACAGCGCTCTCGTCGTGAGGAACGAGCCAAGATGACTGCTTCCACATATAAGGGGTCCCTTTCCCTAACCCCGAACGCTGTCACGATTCTCAAGCGGCGCTACCTGATTAAGGACGACCAGGGGCAGCCGATCGAGCAGCCCGACGATCTATTCTGGCGGGTGGCGCGCACCATCGCCGCTCCGGACCAGGTTTACGGCGCTTCCCCCCAAGCGTTGAAGGGGCTCGCCGAGACGTTCTTCGAGCTGATGGCCACCCGCGTGTGGATGCCCAACTCGCCCACGCTCATGAACGCGGGCCGGCCTCTGGGGCAGCTGTCGGCGTGCTTCGTACTGCCGGTGGACGACTGCCTGTCCAACGGCCAGAGCGGTATCTACGACACGCTCCGTGCGATGGCGCTGGTGCACCAGTCGGGTGGTGGAACCGGCTTTTCCTTCTCGCGCCTGCGTCCCCAGAACGACGTGGTGCGGTCCACCATGGGGGTGGCGTCGGGCCCCGTGTCGTTCATGAAGCTCTATGACGCCTCGACCGACGTCGTGAAGCAGGGCGGTACGCGGCGCGGCGCCAACATGGGCATCCTGCGCGTCGACCACCCAGACATCCTGGAATTCATCACCTGCAAGGACGACCTGACCCAGGTGACGAACTTCAACATTTCCGTCGCGGTCACCGATGCATTCATGCAGGCCGTGGAGCAGGGGGCGAGCTACGACTTGATCCACCCCCGCACCGGCCAGCCCGCCGGGCGCCTGGATGCGCGCGAAGTGTTCAAGAAGATCGTGCATGGCGCCTGGAAGACGGGTGAGCCGGGGGTGTACTTCATCGACCGGGCGAACGCCTACAACCCCGTCCCACACCTCGGCAGCTACGAGGCCACGAATCCCTGCGGGGAGCAGCCCTTGCTCCCGTACGACGTGTGCAACCTCGGCTCGATCGACGTCGGACGGTGCGTGAAGGACGGGGCGGTCGACTGGGAGCGCTTGGCGACCGTCACGCACCTGTGCACCCACTTCCTCGACAACGTCATCGACGCCAACCGGTACCCGCTCCCCGAGATCGACCACCTCGCCAAGCGGATCCGCCGTATCGGGCTCGGGATCATGGGTTGGGCGGACCTGCTGGTGCGGCTCGGCATTCCGTACAACTCGGATGAAGGGGTGGAGCTCGGCCGCAAAGTGATGCAGTTCGTGGACGAGGAGTCGAAGCGGGCCTCCGAAAAGCTCGCCGAGCAGCGTGGCGTGTTCGCGGAGTGGGAGCGCTCGATCTGGGGTCCCGATGCCACCTGTGCGCGCGATCCCCAGGGCGAGCGCATCCGGCCGATGCGCCGGCTGCGGAACTGCAACCTCACGACGGTCGCGCCCACCGGCACGATCTCAATCATCGCGGGGTGCTCGTCGGGCATCGAGCCGCTGTTCGCCGTGGCGTTCATGCGGAACCAGGCGGGGGTCCTGATGCCGGACGTGAACGAGGATTTCGTGGCCATTGCGCGGCGCGAGGGGTGGTACTCCGACGAGCTGGTGCAGCGGATCGCCGCCACGGGCAACATCCACTTCCCCGAAGTTCCCGAGAAGTGGCAGCGCGTGTTCGTTACCGCGCACGACGTGACGCCGGAGTGGCATATCCGGATGCAGGCCGCGTTCCAGGAGTTCACCGACTCGGCGATCTCCAAGACGTGCAACTTCCCCCGCGAGGCGACGGAAGAGGACGTGGAGCAGATCTATCGGTTCGCCTTCCGGCAGGGGTGCAAGGGCGTCACGGTGTACCGCGATGCCTCGCGGGAGAATCAGGTCTTGTCCACGGGCGCTACGGCCACGAAAATCGAGCAGGCAATGGTGCCCACTGCGGCTACGAGCCCGTCAGGGGCCGAGGGCCAGCGCCAACTCGCGGAAGCGCTTGGGCGCAACGCCGAGCTGGAAGCGGAGCTCGGGCGCACTCGCGACCAGCTCCACGACGTGGAGGCGGAGAATCTGCAGCGCCGGGCGAAGCGGTCGCGGCCGGATCTGCTGACCGGTACCACCCGCCGGATCGAGACGCCGCTCGGCACCATGTACGTGACGATCACGCAGGACGACAAAGGCCAGCCGTTCGAGGTGTTCATCTCCCTCGGCAAGGCGGGGGCCCCGCTCATGGCCGACGTCGAGGCCATCGGGCGGCTGATCTCGCTCGGCCTCCGCTCCGGGATCCCGATGCGCGAGATCTATCGCCAGCTGCGGGGCATTTCCTCGGACCGCGTCGTGGGTCTCGGGCCGCTCAAGGTCCTCTCGGTCCCCGACGCCATCGGCATCGCGATCGAGAAATGGATGCAGGAGAAGCAGGGGATCCAGCAGGACCTGCTGAGCGATGCGGGAGCACCGCTCCAGCCGGCGATGCGCGAGGTAGTGCCGGGCATGCCGGGGGCAGGGGACGGGGAGCGTGCCGTCTACGGTCACGAGATGGACCATGAATTCCTCGGCGCCTGCCCTGACTGCGGCTCGCAGCTCGCCTTCGCCGAGGGCTGTGCCAAGTGCCACGTCTGCGGCTACTCGGAGTGCGGCTAACCTGAGCGGCCGTGGCACGCTCGCCACGGTCGCCGATCTCGCGCTTCCCCACATGACGAGTGTGACCCGTGTCACGACTCCTGGACCTGCCTCCGATTAGTATCTAGGCGTGACAAATCCAGCGCGTGGCATCACCCCTACAAAACTCCAAGCCAGGGGCTGGGCGCGCGTCGGGAAGCGGGGCGCGCACCTTCTGCGCCGCGGCGCGTGGTACCCCGTCGTGCGCGTTTCCTCTAGCCAGATCGTCGTGCTGGACGTCAACCGTCGGAACGTGCCGGTGGACCGGCGGTTTCTTGAGATCCGCTACCATCCACCGGAACGGTGGAGCCTGGTGCGGTGCGAGCCGCGGGAACTGCAGCGACTCGGCCGGAACTTTCCGCTCACCTACGCGGTGTGCCCCAGCTGCCGCCACCGGCAGGCGTTCGACGGCGACGTGAAAGACCTCACCTGCGATCGCTGCCACCACGCCGCGCCGATGGCCTGGGATGAGTTGAGCTAAGGGCGGGGACGGGGAAAAACGTAGGGGCATGGCATGCCATGCCCCTACTCTTTTTTTCCCCGTCTCCCGTCCTCGCCTTCAGAGCACCGCCACCTGATCCCCGACCGCCACGATTCCCGTCGCATCCGCGGCGAGGAGGAATCCCCGCATGCCGCCGTCGAGGAACTGGAGGTGGGACTTGAGTACGTCGCTTTCGACGGTGCCACCCACGGCCCAGCCCGTGAA
>Ga0137395_10001701_pt1 | contig 10339 bp, 11 predicted proteins | sample czobulk216metaG_FD_108283 | JGI IMG/M metagenome (GOLD analysis project Ga0137395, IMG submission 108283) | Vadose zone soil microbial communities from Angelo Coast Range Reserve, California, USA - czobulk2.16 metaG | ecosystem: Environmental > Terrestrial > Soil > Vadose zone | place: USA...
AAACTCCACTCTGTCGGCGTGAGCCTGATTGCTCTCGGTCTGCTCGTCGCATCGGCGGTCGCGCAAGCCCAGGCTCCCTCGGTCGGGCGCGCGTCGCGGATCACGGGAGACCAATTGAGCAGCGCGCAGGCGCCGGGCGCCCCTGTACGGAAGCTGGCGGAGGGCGATTCCCTCTTTGCGGGAGAGCGCATCCGCACGGGCGCCGGGACGGTCCTGCAGATCGAGTTTACGGACAATTCCCGCATGGTCCTCGGGCCGAATACGGAATTCGAAGTGGAGAAGTATTTCCAGGCCGCAGGCGGCAGCTCCGGCGAGGAAGCCTTTACCTCCAGGGTCTTCAAGGGGGCGTTTCGATTCGTGAGCGGGCTCATTGCACGCAGGAGGCATCAAAACGTGCGGATCACCGTAGCCGTCGCCACCATCGGAATTCGCGGCACGCATTTCGAAGGCGAAGTGACCGAGCGGCAGGAAAAGGACGGGAAAACGGTGGATGCATCCGCCAAGGTGGCGCTGCTCGAGCCGGAAGGGTCGGACGCCGGCAACGCCATCGTCGTCGAGAACAAATTCGGCAGCGTGACCATCGACAAGCCCGGCTACGGCACCGAGATCCCGGACGAGAAAAGCCCGCCTTCGCCGGTGAAGAGAATGCAGCTGCGCACCATCGACAACCTGCTGCGCGTGCTGCGTACCCCCGCGCGAACCGGCGGCCCGGCCCGGAGGCCTTAGGCGCAAGACAGGGCGCTCAAAGGCCACCGCGCCGTCGGCGGCATGCGCGCGAGGATCTACAACGCCATGCCGATCGAGGGGTGAAGCGGTTGGCGGAGTATATGAGGGAGTTCGAGGCGAAATACGGCTGATCCTGGCGGTGATAGATCGTTTTTTGCTGGAAGATGATCAAACGTTAGAGTCTCTGGAGAATCACCTTGGCATATCAAGCCACTGTCATCCAAGTCATGATCGCATCTCCAGGGGACGTATCTGCGGAAAGGCAGATCATTCGCGATGTCATACACGAATGGAACGACATCAACGCATATTCCGCAAAGACAATGTTGGCGCCTATCGCCTCGGAAACGCATGCCTCTCCAGAACTTGGTGCGCGGCCGCAAGAACTGATCAACAATCGACTACTTAAAGACTGTGACCTGTTGATTGGGGTTTTCTGGACTAAGTTAGGCACTCCGACAGGAGTGTCGGCAAGCGGCACTGTTGAAGAGATAGAGAAGCATCTCGATGCCGGCAAACCAGCAATGGTCTATTTTTCCAATACTCCTGTTGCGCCGGAAAGTCTGGACCACGAGGTGTTTAGCCAGTTACGCCTGTTCAAGGAAAAGTGTAAGTCGCTTGGTTTAATAGAAACGTTTGACACTAGGGATGAGTTTCGTCACAAAGTGGCACGGCAGCTCCAGGTGAGCTTGCTCGCAAACCCTCATTTGTCCGCCCTTCGAAATGAGCTATCAATCGCAATCCAAGCGCCCACACAACGGCCGAAAAGTATTGAGCTGTCGGCCGAAGCCTCAAAGCTTCTAAAGGCTGCTGCGTCTTCAAAAGACGGCCTTATTTTCAAACGAGAGTTCATTGGAGGCAGAAACATATCCGTTGGCGACAAACAGTTTGGCAATGAGAGCTCAAAAGCCTTCGCAAAGTGGATGCAGGCACTGGGCGACCTGCTTCGTCTCAACCTCATTGCCGAGCGGGGCTATAAAGGGGAACTCTTTGAACTTACACACCAGGGCTGGACTCTTGCCGAGAAACTCTAACCCCTTGTGGGGTGGGCGGGTAGCCAACGCGGCGTGTGGGCAAGCTTTGTATTGGACCGTCGCACGACACAACGTCAGACGGACTCGTATACTCTTCTAAGAGCGCATGGTTCAGTTCTACTACGGCACTGTCCCGAGTTTGGCATGGATACTTGCTCACTACTTCTACGGAGGGACGCATTTCACCTGGCTGTCCGAGGAGTACTTCCCATACCGGCTGAATCCGAAGTCGTCGAATCCTCACCTGATCTACCAAGACCTCTACCAACCGTGGCGTGACCGTGACGACTTCGACAAGTTCGTCAATCAAGCGCGTATCAACCTTCGCAAAGGCGTGATGGCCCAGGAAAATGCTGGAAACATCACGCCGATTTTAGCGGCGCGCCTCAAAGACATATGTGACAAGGCGGATATCTCGTTTCTTTATCCAATCGTTTACCGAGTAGATGTTGGGCGGATCAGTCCTCCAACTAGACTCAAAATCGCCGGATCCGGCTTACATGGATCACGCGAATTATTGCTGCCAGACTTGCTCGATAGCGAGTTCGACATACTATTTCTTGACGATCTGACCGATGTCGACCTAGTCCTTCTCGTGAGATCCGAAGTCGATGGCATAGCCTCCACGTCGTCAACAGACGCCCTGAATATTCTTGAGCGGAGGTGCTAGTCCATGCCCGCGCCCGAATTCCGGTTTAGGTTTCTCCCGCGTCCAGGCCTTGTTGCGTTTATGTCTCACGAATCTCGTTCCTCGGTTCGGCTCTACATTGATTGCTTGTGTGCGATGCACGATTTAATCGAACACGCAAGAGCTCTCCAGGGTAACGACTTTCACGCCCGCTTCGTCGATTCCGGCGTGGCGAGGGCTATCCTCGATCGATGCATCAAGGCGGTCGACGATCAGCCCGATTGGCTTCAAGATAACGTGAAAACAAACGTCGGCTCGACGCTCGCTCTCGTCAGGGCGCACGAAGCGTCCGAGAGAACACCCGAGTGGAGCGGAGTTCTTCAACGTGAGACAAGCCTTGCGGCGTTCACGAACGATGCGGTTAGACAGTACACCCTTGTCCGTCTGACCCAAGTAGATGAAGCCGGACGAGCCGTCTAGATCTATGTGGTGGCCGAGGCAGTTTGCTACGGAGCCCGACGCTTCCGCGCCTCGTTGAGTGCGCCCACCCAACTTGCGACGGCATATATGAGCGAACTTTCTAATGCGATGGCTAAGCTCTCCGGAATTCGGAAGGCGGTCTTGGCCGCGATGAATGAGAACGTGAGCCGCAACCGCAGTAGAGGCGAAGTTCTCACGCGAGCGAACTATCCCGCGGATCTTGTTCAACACTACTTCACGCAGGCCGCCAGTCACCTAGACACGCTGAAGAGGCTGTTGCCAGAGCTTTACGGCGACTTTCAAGGCATCAAGACCGAACCTGAGGCGACGATGGTGGCTCCTGATCCTGGGCAGCCCGCGCCTGTGCACTTCTCCCGTGCGCAGGCTGAACGACTCATTCGCGACATCGACCAGATATTTGAGATACGGGCGAACAGTCAGCTAGAACAGCCCAAACAAGAAGCAGCTCGGCGGGTGTTCATCACGCATGGACGTTCCAATGACTGGCGGGTCGTGCAGCCCTTTATTGAGAGGGATGTGGGGCTGCAGACCATCGAACTGGCGCAAGAGGCCAATCTGGGTCGAACGATCATCGAGAAGCTGATCGACAACGCAGCTCGTTGCACCAGCGCGGTGATCGTAATGACTGGTGACGATGTGGCGAACGAGGATGAAGGTCGGGTTCGGGAGAACGTAATGCATGAGATCGGATTTTTTCAAGGGCACTACGGGAGAAACTTTGTAATATTGCTGCATGAGGATGGGGTCAACATCCCGACAAACCTTGCCGGAGTGGCGTACGTTCCGTTCCCCAAGGGCAACATTGAGGCTGCCTTCCATGTGCTGCAGCGGGAGTTGAAGGCTATCTACAAGATATGAGGTTCACCCAAACTCTGCCCCTGATGCATACGTTAGATTGCATAGCTAACACTTTCGGGTAGAAAAGAGTCATGGACTTGGTACCGACCCGTCGTCTGCGCCGGTCACACGAAACCGACTAGCTATCAAACAGAGGTGACGGGCAGTTGGGGCGCTCAACTTGCGCGCCCCACAGTGAAAGGATTCGATTGCCAACTCGTTGGACTTCAAATCGTGCAGGGAAATAGAAACGCTGCCCTCGTTCTCCTTCGTGTCGGACGAACGTACTTCCAAATGACGATGTTTGCGATTGCCACGCGTTACTCAGGATTGAAGGGTCTTCCCATTCCCATGGTAGACGCTTACCGCCATAGAAATGTACCAACTGAAATCGTCCATTCAACATTCTGTGCCATTCAGAGAGAACGCAATTCCACAGTCCGAGGGACCTTAGGCGCAAAAACATCGCCGCCACGCTAACCGAAAATTGTTCGGCAAACACCCGGAGCGATTGGATACAAACTGGGCGGTCCGTGGCCGTTTTTTGAACGGCAGAAGCAGGCATTAGTAACTCTGCAGCGCCAAGATCGCAAAGACGCTCTTCCATTGCGTCGATCTCGTGCGGAAGGAACTTAACCTCCGGTACAAATTCATAGAAAAATGTATGGCAAATCTCGTGCGCGAGAGTGAACTGTAGGCGCGTGAAACTGCTTTCTCTACCAAGCAGTATGTTGAAACCATGGACGTATCGGCTGCCAATGGGTTCAAGCGCTGCATCGGAACCTATCTGCTGCGCTACTCGCACGCTTACTACCTTTCTGCTAGCTAGGTATAACCTCATCCGCTCGTCTTGATTGACTTCTCCCCGACAGCGGCGCCGCAAGCTCGATATAGCGGCGCGCATGGCGACTTCTGGTGAGTCGAACCTGTCAGCGCCGGCCCTTCGCGCGAAGGCCTGGACAAGGCGCGATAGACGATCAGTGTCAGAGCAGCTTTGTTTGAATGGGATGCTGTCCACTTTTTGCCTTCATAGTGGCTTGATAACGCTGTTCCCAGTCCTCTACCTGCATCTCCTTCGGAGCATTCCTATACGATGCGACCGTCGCCTCACCTCGCGTGCGCACCCACATGTCGTAGTCGGAACGCCACTTGTCTCGGATCTGGAGACCAGTCGCCAAGTCCATGCCCGACGACTTGTCGGCCCACTGGCGCCAAGATGCGTTGCTTGCCACATAGATTGGATCCGTCACCTCTGATTCGCCTAGAAGGTATCCGACGCTTGTAGAAAGCCGTTTTGCAATCCGAGCCAGCAGGCGAGCACCTGGATTTACGACGGAGAAAGGCTCTTCCATCATTTTGTGCAGGTAGTCGAGATTGATACCTAAGTCGTCGGCGCACTGAGCATAGTCGCCACCGCACCTGTCTAAAATGAGCCGTTTCAGCCGAATGCGGAAAGTGTCGCAATATCCTCCTCGATAGAAGGCGCGATGCCGGAAATACAGCCTTCTGGTGTCCTGAAGCGCTTTCAGCAAGTCATTGCGCGGAAGCTTTATCCCGCTTTGCAGTGTGCCTTCGTATTGAACGTTGATCGCTCGTGCGAAGGAGCCCAGCATCATTCTCGAAATGGGCTTTTGCGGAATTAACCGGATGGCAGGTACGCCCGCTTGTGTGGCGATTTCGTTTTCTTGGCCCACACCATAGCTAGAATCTCCGCAGAAGAGAACCACGAAATCGTTCGTCGAGGCACGCGAACGGTCCGTGAGATAGACCTGGGGTGCTGTCAGATTTGGATGGTCAATCGGGTGCGTGTGGTCACCGGGCCAGTAGATTTCAAAGTGAGGAGGGTCAAATGATTGATCGCCAGCAATTGCGCGCACATCACTGACAACCTTTCTCAAGTTCGTGCGCTGCGTGTCAGTTAGGTCTGTAAGAGGTGTCGCGAGATATCCAACAATCTTTTCGGGCAAACAATCTGGCTCATTGAGAATTTCGATCAGATTTAGTCCAAGACCTTGAAAGAGTTTTACTAATATATCTTCCGTGGGTACATAAGGATCGTCATCCTGAGGATGAAGTATTTTCGAAATCGTTCCCTGCGTTACGTCCGATAGTTCCGCAAGCTGAAGCTGTGTAAGGTCGCGAGAGGCCCGGACGCATTCTAAACGCGCCACTGCGTATTCAATTCGTTCTCGACTTAACTGGCTCATTCTTGCCGTAACGGTACGCTTGGGGAGCGAGTCGGACAAGGAATGGCGAGGGAATAGTATTGCGAGGCTAAGGCCGCCCGCATCGGCGCAGCATCTTATCCCACGGAAATTCCTCGCATTTTTCTAGTTTGTGTTTAGAGTGCCGAGCATGGAAGCACGCGCATTGGCCATGCTCGCTCGGATAGGGGAACAACTGGACCGGCACGTCTTTCCATGCGTAACAGACGGTGGTCTCGTCGTGCTCAACGAGTCAACCGTTTCCTCAACCCAGAGCACGGAGAGAAATCATGGAAGAAAAGCGGAGAGAAGATCAGAGGTCGAATCACGGCAACGAACCACGGGACGGAAAGAGTCATCCTGTGGACCATGGCCGTCCGGTGACGCCGCACCGGTCATCGGCGCAGGTCTTCGAGCGCAATACCAAGCTCAGCTAGGTGCGCTCGGAACGCATTACCCCGGAGCCCAGTTCTGGTACCAAGACGACGGAGTTTGGCTGCTGACACCGAGCACGCTGCTACTTGGACTCGATCAGCACGTCATTTTCATGACAGGAGTTTCCTTTTGCGTCCGTAGGGTACTTAGCTGGGCTTTCTGGGCCCACCCGTTGGTCTACTTTGAGTGGATAGGTCCGCGTCACACAAATTTTCCAGACGGATCCATTTGCGCCTTCGAACCGATGGATCGCACTTGGGAGTTCGGCGATCCGGTCGTAGCGCTACTGGATATTTACACCCTCTGGGCAATTCGGCACCTTCATCTTCGGCAGTTCGGCAGGTGGCCCGGATATCAGTCGATTCATTTCCCTGGCGAACGATTGCTCGAATTGAGGGGTGATGAACATTGCGGGTGTGCTCATAGTGATTTGCTGTATGCGGACTGCTGCATGCCGAGAGACCTGGCGGGAGATCGTATCGGTCGTTTGCTCGATTTTCATTGGAAGACCGGTAGCACGAGGAAGCCACCCGAAGCGATTGTCAGTTTTGTTCGGTCGCAAGACCAGATGCCTGATTTGAACAAGCTAGTTTCGGCCTGGAGCCTAGGTGAGGCGAAGAAATAGGCGAGGAGGCATTGAATATATGCTTTTCAATTTAATTCGCGTGGTGTCCAGATCGAAGAAAAATGGATTGGCCGTCCACTTCGGTGTTGAGTTTTCTAGTGTCGAAGTATACGACTACACATTCGAGGACGGATTTCGTCGCGTCACTAGACGGCAGTTTGCCGACGGCGAACCAGTAACGGTGGTTCGCGAGATTGCTTGGAAGCAAGCACCTCTCGTTAGGGCTCGCCTCAACGAGCTCATGCGCAATCCTCGCAGGTACGATCTGCTGAGTTGGAATTGCGAGACATTTGCGGAATGGCTGACGTCCGGCACCCCCGAAAAGCGCTCAGGTAAATGGAGCAGTATTCGTGGTAGGAATGATGGTCGTCTTCGCCCTAGCGATAAGGCTCTAAGTCGTTCTTACGTCGGTTCCCTGAAGCCGATATACACCCGCGCGCGTGCGCAGGCGGAAATAGTATCGCCTGCTCGCCGGTGTTGGGGATTCCCTGGACGGCGGGACGCCGTCGTCGGACATCCATTTCGCGGCGGCGTCCATAATGCTGGTGCGGTACAGGATCTGGACCGGTCCAGTGCCGCGGCGGGCGAGGGTGTCGGCGCAGACGCCCGGAGCGGCGGGCTGGGCGAGGCCGAGCGCAGTCGGGCCGAACTGGAAGATCGCCATGTCGGTGTAAATGCCGGTGAGCTTGAGGCGAACGGGTCGACTTACGGCATCTAACGCCGCTCCTTGCACGGTCCGTATGTATTGCGCTATACCGCTCGCATACTCGCAATCAGAAGGGGCGTGGCTGATGGGTTTCTATCTTCGCAAGAGCATTAGCGTTGGCCCCCTTCGCTTCAACTTGTCGAAGTCTGGCATTGGCATTTCTGCAGGTGTGAGGGGGCTCCGCTTTGGTGTCGGGCCGCGAGGAAACTATGTTCACTTAGGCCGAGGGGGGCTGTATTACAGGGCAACCATTCCCGGATCATCGTCCGCACCTGCGAGACCAAGACTTCCGCCCGCGTCGCACCCTGATCCTCAAATTCCACCGGGGACGCATGCGCCACTGGAGGAGATCGAATCAGCGGATATTGCTCAAATCGTTGGCTCTTCCTCGCGTGAGCTTCTCAGTGAACTAAATCAGAAGCAAAAGACTATACGGCTTTGGCCCATTGTGGCCGTTGTCTCTGTGATTGCTCTCGGTGTCGCAGTGTATTCTGCGTGGCCGAATTGGTCTCTGAGTGTGATCAGCTTAACTGCTATTGCGGGAACGTTCGTTGCGCATAGTCGAGACGTGCTTGCCAAGACCATCGTGCTCTTCTACAACTTCGATCCTGATATGGAAAATGCGTACGGCCAACTTCACAGTTGCGCGGAAAGGTTGGCTGATTGCGCGGCCGCATGGCACATCGAGGCTGCGGGAAAGGTATACGATCGCAAGTATCACGCGGGCGCGAGCAATCTCGTTCGTCGAAAGTCAACATTTATCCGGAAAGCCGAACCACCTTATGTCAAGACCAATATTGAGACAATAGCTGTTGGAGTTGGCCGCCAAACACTGCATTTCTTTCCGGAGCGTGTTCTCGTCTACGACCGCAATGGTGTCGGGGCGGTCGACTATAAAGAACTCCGTGTCAATGTCGCAGTCACGAAATTCATTGAGAGCGAATCCGTTCCGGAAGACGCACAGGTTGTGGGGAAGACGTGGAAGTACGTCAATAAGTCCGGAGCGCCGGACAGGCGATTCAAGGACAACAAGGAGTTGCCCGTTTGTCTGTACGAAGAGATTTCGCTAACGAGTCAAAGCGGGCTGCACGAGGTGTTGCAGGTCTCGCGGTGCGGGGTCGGTGAGAACTTCGCCGAAGCCATCGCTATGTTGGGCAAAAAACTCCCCAACGAGACGAGCAGCGCCGCCTTTGCGGCGGGGCATCTGGGGTAAGACGGTGCGCGAAGGTTGTTCCGAAACTGCGGACGATCCTAAGCACAAAATAGGGAGGGCTGGTTGTGAGCTATATTGAAAAGAACCTTATGAGCGGCGAAAACATACTTTATCGAAGTAAACTGCATTGGATAGTTTTTCTTTGGCCCGTGCTTTGGTTTGCCGCTGCGATCATTGTTTTCGTCAAGGGTGGTGATACCGTCGCAGTTGGCGGATTTTTCATCTTGATGGCACTGATCACAGGTATTGCTTCATTCATTGGCTATGCGACATCCGAGTTTGGAGTAACGAACAAACGCGTCATCGTAAAGGTTGGCTTTATCCGCAGAAATTCACTCGAGGTCTTGCTTAACAAGGTCGAGGGGATTCAGGTAAGTCAAGGTATCTTGGGTAGGATTCTGGACTTTGGTTCGATTACGGTAAGTGGCACCGGTGGCACAAAGGACCCGTTCCACAAAATAGACGCCCCACTTGAGTTCCGGAAGAAAGTTCAAGAGCAAATCGCAGCCGTTCAGGACTCAAGATAATGCTCAGAGCGCCCGCGAGCCCGGACCTGTACCACCCGTTCCCTACGGCGGCCCTACAAACCCGATAGAGGATCTGGAACGGTACCGGGCCGCCGTACTCGCCCGCTAGATCGCTCCCCATGCCCACCAACGAAGACCTTGCCGCTCTGCTGCCGCGCGTCGCGCTGAGGGATCGCGCGGCGTTCGAGCAGGTGTACCGCGCAACCTGCGCGCATCTGTTGGGGGTTGCTTTCCGTATATTGAACAGCAGGGAGCGCGCGGAAGAGGTGTTGCAGGAGGCTTTCATGAATGTGTGGCACGGCGCGGGCGGGTTCGACGCCTCGGTGGCGGGCCCGATGACGTGGCTGATCAATATCGTCCGCAACAAGGCGATCGACGCGCTGCGCTCAGGGAAAACCGAGCGCGCTTCGACGCTGGCGCTCGACGATGAGGCGATGGTGGTGGCGGCCGACGCAACGCAGCAGCCGCAGGCGCTGCTCGAGCGGAGCCTGGAAAAGCTCAGGATCACGCGGTGCATGGGCGAGCTCGGCGCTCCGCAGCGCCAGGCCCTGGCGCTCGCCTACTACCACGGCATGGTGCACACCGAAATCGCCGAAACGCTGGGCGCGCCGCTCGGCACCGTCAAGGCCTGGGTGCGGCGGGGGCTCGATAAGCTCAAAGATTGTCTCGAAGCGGCCGGCGTGCGCCAGGACTCGCTCGCATGAACTACCTGCTGCCCGAGCGGCTCGACCGTCTCGCGCGCGAGTACGCCCTCGGCACGCTCGCGGGCCCGGCGCGAAGGCGCTTCGAGCGCCTGCTGCGCCAGGCGCCCGTCGCCGTGCGGGCAGTCGGCGCGTGGCAGGAGCGGCTGGGCGGACTGGCGGGCGCGGTGCCTCCTATGCAGCCGAGCGAGTCGGTGTGGCG